>Ga0126306_10002148_pt1 | contig 11008 bp, 9 predicted proteins | sample Plot27_FD_92592 | JGI IMG/M metagenome (GOLD analysis project Ga0126306, IMG submission 92592) | Serpentine soil microbial communities from UC McLaughlin Reserve, CA, USA - Plot27 | ecosystem: Environmental > Terrestrial > Soil > Grasslands | place: USA: UC McLaughlin Reserve, Lake County... | reverse complement strand
TGCGTAGTTCATCACTCGCTGCGCAATGTCATCGCGCAGGGCTCCCCAGTCTATTGCTCCAGGTTGCGCGGAGCCAAGTCTCGTCAAAAACGCCTTGAAGCGACAAGCAACTGTTCCGGATCAAATACGCTTAGGCCGTTCCGCATCGCCACTAAATGCGTCTGAGAATTGTCTACTGCTGGCAACCGTGGCGACGGCCTCCGATGCTCTCGTTGAGCAGGAAGCGATTATTCAACAGCTGAACCAGACTGGCGAGGGCGAGAAAGTCGTACTCCGGGAAGCGTCGTGACATTTCGCTGCCTGTGAGAGGTTGTCCGGCTGGGTAAGTTTTGTCCCTGCTTCAGCCGCCAGAATGAGTCGCCGCTCTTCAAGCGGTTTGTTTGGTGTCGCACAAAAACTCATTGAGAGTAGAGGCCAGCTTGTAAGCAGTTGCGGACTTGTTTCGTGCGCCAGTAAGCCCATTGTTCAGGCAGGGCATACACGCCACGTCACTCGCAACATGCAGGTCAGTCATGAGTAGAGATATCAGAAATACACCTGACGATTCCTATCGGCAAAACGAGATCGACCAGATTTTTGATGCAGTGTGGGAAGCAGCGGCCCGCCGCAATCCCATGTGTCTGGTGAAAATGCTTGATCTCAATTCCGCCCATAAGCAGTTGCGACAATTGCTCCAGGACTGCCTGGCCCACGGATTGTCAGCGATGGACGCACGTGAGCAAGTGCTCAATGAGCTTCTGCAGTCAAGCGCAGCATGCAGAAGGCCACGCAACACATACAGCGGTTCAGTCGGCCTTGGCACATCCCAAGGAAAGCTGCAGTGAGCCAGCGTCGCAGCGACACCCTACCTTTGTCGATTAGAGTTGTTCAAGAATGGGAAAAGCGCGTGTGCGAGCAAAAAGCACTGATCGCTGACCTAAAGATGAAAGGGCAACCCGTCCAAGAGATCGAAGCCGATCTCAAGCTGTACCAAGCATTTTTGGAACGACTTCGCACTCATCGGGAAATCGTCCAAGAGTTAATGGCGCCGGATCCCTTTGAGAAACGCAGGGTGATTGACCGCGGTGTTGCCAATTCCTATTTGAGCACATCTCAAGAGTGACGTGCTGATGGCTCTGCACCAAAAGGAGGTCGCAGGCGGCGATCGAGAGCGGACATACCCGAACTTCGCAAACAAGTCTTCGCAGCTCGTGAATTGCCGACGAACTGGGAGTTACACCAGCTTATGTGTATCAGCTGTTAAGATAGCGCTGACACTACGACTAGTTTTGAAGCTACAAAGCTTATGCAGCCTGAATAGGCGCTCTCCGAGACCCACCTTGCCGGTTAGGAAACTGCGGGTTCAACTTGGTACCGATCTCTAGATGCCTTGCTACCTATTTGCTTCCTAGGTGTTTCATCGCAGCCTCTGGGGCTTTTCAACTAATTGATAAATGATGTTCTCCCGCAAGGGGAGAAGGAAAAACGGAGTCCGGCCATGACGACGAATAATGGTGCGGAGCTACCGGGCGGGCGAGGTCCCCTCGCCGACATAGGCAATGCGGAGCAGGTTGGTGGTGCCCGGCGTGCGCAGCGGAACGCCGGCGGTGATGATGACGCGCTGGCCGGGTGCGGCAAAATTTTCCTCGAGCGCAATGCGGCAAGCCTTGGACACCATGTCGTCGAGGTCGAAAGCGTCTTCGGTCAGGACGCAATGGAGTCCCCAGACAAGCGCTAGGCGGCGGCCGGTCCCAGGATTGGGGGTGAGCGCGATGATCGGAACCTCGGGACGCTCCCGGGCAGCCCTGAGGCCCGTCGAGCCGGAAGAGGTGTAACAGATGATGGCAGCGAGCTTGAGCGTTTCCGCCACGGTGCGGGCGGCAGCGGAAATCGCATCGGCCGCCGTCAATTCCGGATCGGTGCGCTGGGCATGGATGATTCCGGCATAATGCGGATCGCGCTCCACGGCGACGGCAATCTGATCCATCATGTTGACCGCCTTGTCCGGCCAGGCGCCGGCGGCCGATTCAGCCGAGAGCATCACGGCATCGGCGCCTTCGAACACGGCCGTGGCAACATCCGACACCTCGGCGCGAGTCGGCACCGGCTCATGGATCATCGATTCCAGCATTTGGGTGGCGACGATGACGGGCCGGCCGGCCTTGCGGGCGGCGCGGGTGATCTGCTTCTGCCGGCCAGGCACTTGTTCGATCGGCAGTTCGACGCCGAGGTCGCCACGCGCGATCATGATGCCGTCGGAGAGCTCCAGGATCTGGTCGAGCTCGGAGAGAGCGGAAGGCTTTTCGATCTTGGCCATCACGCCGGCACGCCCACGCACGAGCTTGCGGGCCTCGGCCACATCATCAGGCCTTTGAACGAAGGACAGGGCGATCCAATCCACACCGATGCTGGCGGCAAGCTCGAGATCGCCGCTATCCTTCGGGGTCAGGGCGGGCATGCCGATGACGGTGTCGGGAAGATTGAGGCCCTTGCGCGAGGAGAGCATGCCGCCATAGACAACCTTGGTCATGATGGCCGACTTCGACTTCTCCAGCACGCCCACCCGCACACGGCCGTCGTTGAGCAGCAGACTGTCGCCGGGCTTTACGGATTCGAAGATCTCGCGATGGGGAAGATTGATGCGGCGCTGATCACCGGGCTCGGGATTGTCGTCGAAGACGAAAACGTCACCGGCATTGATGCGAACTTCCTTGTCGCGGAACGTGCCGATACGCAGCTTCGGGCCCTGCAGATCGACGAGAATGCCGATCGGCCGTTTCTGACGGGTCTCGATGGCACGAATGATGTCGCAGTATTGTTTGAGCAGATCATGAGAGGCATGGCTCATGTTGATGCGAAACACGTCCGCGCCGGCGATGAACAGTTTTTCGATCTGCTCAGGAGTGGAGGAGGCGGGTCCGAGAGTAGCAACGATCTTAACGCGGCGGTTTCGCCTCACTGACTTGGCTGCTCCGTGGTCTTCTCACCCGACAAGGAAACCGTCCAGTCGATCTCCTCTTTGGTATCGACCTCGAAGAATCCAGTTTTCTGATAGCCGCGTTCCTTGCAATCCTTGATACCGCGAATGGTGAAAATCTTGTCGCGGGTGCACATCACGGCCTTGCCGCCCCAGGCGCCGCCCTTGTCATAATCGACCGCATAAATATAGTAGAAACGGGCGATCAAGGACCCCTTGAGCAAGGTCTCGCAGGCATTGGGACCGATATTCCACCAGCCTTCCGAGGCCCAGCCTTTCGCATCCTTGTAGCCGAGCGCGACGCCGACACGGTTCTGGGTATTGTTGCATAGCTTGAGGTCGGCTGATGCGGGCACCGCCAAGGCCGGACACAGCGCGCCCAACAGCAGAGCGGCTCCTAGCGCTTTTCTGATCAAGCTTTCCCTCTCATTATCGAATCACCCGCTAACATGGTCCAGGCCGCCCGAAGCGTCAATCGGCTGAAGGCGCGCCCGCCAGTTCGGCCAGCAAATTTGGCAGTACGATGTCCAAGTTGCACGGAATTTGACGCCGGGCCAATCAGGCTGGCAAGAGGAACGTGCTTGCTCCATATTTTGGCACCAGGGGCGAAGCCGGAACGGAAAATGGCCATGGTCACGATCAGCAATGACGAACAGCGGGATCTCGAGTCTGAGGTTTTGCAGCGGCTCATCAGGCATCTCAGGGAGAGAAGCGAAGTTCAAAACATCGATCTGATGACTCTTGCGGGTTTCTGCCGAAATTGCCTTGCCAACTGGTATCAGGATGCAGCAAAAGCACGCGGCCGCGATGTCTCACGCGATGAGGCGCGCGCATTCGTCTATGGCATGCCGTATGAGGAGTGGAAGTCCAAGCATCAGCAGGAAGCGACGGACAGCCAGAAGCTAAGTTTCGAGAAGGCCCGCAAGGGCCATTGAGAGCGGGATTGCAGCGAGGTCGGAGATTCATGGATACCAAGACGTCTTTTGCCAAGGGACAATTAAAAAGCCTGGTCGAGCGGATCGAGAAAATGGAGGAGGAGAAAAAGGCAATTGCCGGCGATATCAAGGAAATCTATGCCGAGGCGAAGGCTCACGGCTTCGACACGAAGGTCCTGAGGAAAGTGATCGGGCTCAGAAAGAAAGACCTGCATGAGCGCGAGGAGGAAGAGGCCATCCTCGACCTCTATCTGCATGCGCTGGGAATGGCAGTTGCGGCGGAGTAGCTATTGGATGCTGTGCTTGGCTGAAATATCGACGAGGGCGTCCACCTGACTGCCGGATGCCGATTCCCTGAGCGAGTTCGGCTCGATGTCAGCCTTACCGGAGCGGTTCACCATCAACCTGTCAGACTTGGCGGAAGCGCCACCGGCTGGGGAACCCTTGAGCCCTTGCAGCACGGCGATGAAATCGCCAAGCCCCCAAGGCATGGTGGAAGCCTTGTGGACCACACGCTTTGGCTCCTTGGGTTTTTCGGCCGCTTCGCCCGGCGCTTCGGAGTTCAGGCTGGTGAGGGTGATGTCGACGGGCTGCGGCGCAGGGTTGCGCCTGACCACGCTCGTCGTGCTGAACAGCCAGCGTGTCGGCCACCAGAAGAAATCATCAGCAGATGCGTCCGCGGCCGAAGCGGTGACCAGATCCGTTTGATCATGCATCGCATTGGCAGCGAAGTTGGCCTTGTTCAAAGGATTGCTTCCGGTGAACCCAGGTTCGAACAGCTCGGCCGGCAGGCCCGGCAGAGAAGCCTCGGCAGCCGCCGTTTCGCGCCTGGAAAAATTCGGCCGGGGCGGCGGCGCAGAGGCCGGCTCGATATGCATCCGTGCGGCTGCGAGCATCAGCACCTCGATGGGCTTCTGGCGCGGCTTCGGAACCGGATAGCCCGCTGCTGCGACGGCCTTCTCCTTGGCGGGAGCGGATACTGCGTTCTGATCGGAGGCTGAAGCTTCGCTCTCATCCTCCTCAACCGGGGGCGGCGCTGAGGCGATTTGAGTGTTGCCAGCACGCTTGACGACAACGGGGGAAATGCCAGTATCGACCTGGGTTGCCATATAGCCGTTGGTCATCCGCGCGCCGATGGTTTTCCTGTAGTTCTTCTTGATCTCGGCCATCTGGGTTTCGTTCGGCCGCGGCCAATACCGCACCCGGCCGGAATCGATATGGACAAAGCCGGAGGTGCCAGAACGCGGATAATAACCGACGCCGCCAATCTGGCGAACGATGGCGCTGCCGCGGATCTTCTCAACGGAGATGTCCGGGAAATAAAGATCGATCGCCTTGCCGCGAATATGCATGCTCTGCTTGGCGACGTTGCGGCCGATCTTCTTCAGCATGGCGTTGGTGGCGGAAGAGCGATAGCCGCTGATGATATGGATGGGGGCCCGGGAACCGAGATCGGCGTGCAGCTCCCACATCAGATCAATGGTCTTTGGATCGATGGTGGTGACTTGGTTCTTACGCCAGTCCCGCAGCAGATGATTGAGCTTCTCCAATGCGGAGGGAATGTAACGGCCGTTCTTCTTATAAGTGATGGTGAGGGATTCTTTGGTGTGTACGTGATAGATGCTGAGGGTGCGGGTTTCACCAGCGGCGATCAGTGACCCGGGCAAGGTTCCCCAGGCAACAGATGCGCAGGCAGCAAAGAGTATAGAGGCCGCGGCGAGCTTCTTCAGGCGAGATGACAACGGTTGGCGATGTCCCACTAAAGAAAGGTCCCCACTCGACTCCATACACACAAACCGGGTTAGTCCCCGACTCCCCTAAGCAATCCCCAACTTGGCCTCCCACCCCCGAAGTATGTCGCGGAAGGCACTTTCCCACAAGCCACAAGATTGCGGCCATGATTTGGCACGTAACCGAATGTTTAGAATAAAACAGGATACTTAACGAAAGGTTACCCGAGGCACGTGACCGCGAATTCCGTGCATTTTTCCAAATTCGCGCTTGCCTTTCGGATCGATTCGGGGGTGGGGCCGAAATGAGGATAACCAGAAGCCGTCAGGCACGGAGTTAATCCGCGCGATCTCATTGCCGATTGCGAGATCGCCGGATCAGGTCCGGCGATGACGTCGGGTACTGCTCAGTTTCCCGCGACGGCGATGGTGTTGAGGGCCTTCTCCAGCCTGGCATCTCGATTGTAGACATCAGGATGATAGGTGATCTTGCCGGACCCATCGGGCCAAGCCGTGAAATAGTTAAGATGAACCGGAATATGCGCCGGCAGCCGGACATCCTGGTTCATCCCCGAAGCGATCATGTCATCGATTTGCGCGCGGTCCCAGCCGAGGACATATTCGGCGAGCTTGCGCGGGTTCTCGACGCGCACACAGCCATGGCTAAAGGCGCGCGACTTCTCGGCGAACAAATTCTTCGTCGGCGTGTCGTGCATGTAGATGTCATGGGAATTGGGGAAGAGGAATTTGATATTGCCGAGCGCGTTGTCATCGCCGGGAGGCTGGCGGACATCATAAGGAATTTTGTCTCCATGGGCCCACCAGTCGACGGAGCTCGAACTCACGACATCGCCCCGTGAATTCACAACTTCGAAGCCCTTGCGGTCGAGATAGGAGGGATCGTTCACCAGATAGGGCATCATCTCATATTTGATGATGGATTTCGGCACTCCCCAATAGGGATTCAACACGACGGTTTCCATCTCGTCGCTGAAAACCGAGGTCTGAGTGTCGGCTTTGCCGACGATTACCTTGGTCGTCCAGGTTATGCTGCCGTCGTCAATGATGCGGAGTTCGAAAGAGGCCTGGTTGACGAAAATGTGCCGCGCACCGAGATCGCGCGGGAGCCAGCGCATGCGCTCCATATTCATAACGAGCTTCTGAGTGTTGCGCTGGTCGGAGCGGGTATTGAGCGCCTCGACCGTGGCTTTATCCAAGCGCCCGGTCTGCTTCAGCTTGCGCGAGGCCTGAAACGCCTTAAGCGCTGCGGACAGTTTCCGGTCGAGGGTCCTCGCCAGCACCTCATCGGCAGCGCCTGCATCGGGAGCATTGGCGGTTTCTTCTATCCAGGCCAGCGAATCGTCGACGCTGAGGAGGCCGAGCTTCACCATGCGCTCGCGAACCAACGGCACGCGCGCATCGCGGGCACCCGGTTTCACGGTCTCGCCCTTGGGAATGGACTGCTGATTGCTCTCCGCGAGCTTTGCCCGCAGTTCGGAAAGGGATGCCCTCATCGTACGATATGCGGCGTGCTGCGGACGCAGCGAGGAGAGGTAGAGATCGGGGAGGCGACGGTATGAAAGCTCGTAGAGAGCGCGGCCGAGATCGAGGGCCGGAGGACTAACATCATAATAGCCGGATAGTTTTTTCGGGATGATGCGGCCGCTGTAAACATGTTCGGCGTAGCGCATGGCCATCGCGGTCATGGCGATATCGAGACGGGCGAGTGCCGGGACCTGGCCCTTGAATATGCTGCCGTCATCGCTGGACGAGCCCAGGGTTGGCGGCATGTAGTCGAGCGGTATCAACCCCTCAGATTCGGCGTCGGCGAGCAGGGCAAGGACGCGCCGTGATTTTGCAGTCAAGCCTTCGGAACTGACCCAAAGCGGCTCGAATCCATTGAGCCGGTAAAAATTGATAATGGCATCGCGCTGCTCCGCCGTAACGCTTAACGGGCTTTCCGGCACGCGCATCTCATAGAGGATCGCCGAGGCAATGGCATGAGCCGGCTTTGGCGCTTCCAACTTGGGATTGCTCAGGGCCACAAGCTTGGCCGGGCGGTAAATTCCAAAACCATCGTCGGGGGATTTGGGCTTGCCCTGGACAATCGGTAAATCCGGCTCCGGATCGAAATTTTCGAAGAAATCGAAAAAACGATTCCTTCGGCGCTCATAGGCGCGCTTGTTCCTGCGCTGATCGAACAGCCGTGACTTGCGCTCGAAAAAGAACGGATTGGGGTCCTCGACCTCTCCGGAACTGAAATTCCTATCCTGCGCGCGCTTAAAGGCGCTGTTGCTCAGCCAAGAATCGTTGCTTCCGGCAGCGGCGGGAGGGCTTGACGCACCGAGCCCGACAAGTCCGGCAATTCCAAAAACATGCCAAAAAGACGCCTTCATGGCCGCACTCCCCACTCCTGTGTGAACCTATTGTCCTCTTTGGCCACACGCAATAAGAGGCGCTGGTAATGGTTCTGATACCAGCGTGATGTTACATTTTGGCCTCATCCAGCCCCATGTCGCGCATCTTACGATACAAGGTCGAACGGCCGATACCCAACTTGCGCGCGACTTCGGACATCTGTCCCCTGTAGCGGTTGAGGGCGAGGCGAATCATATCAGCCTCGATTTCCTCCAGCTTACGAATATGTCCGCCTTCCGTCACTGCCGGAATGCCGATCGCCACGCCGTCCTTTATCACGGTGCCGGCCAGAATCGGCTGTTCGGAGCCGATCATCGCTCCGGGGCCGGAGGGCAGTTCCCGTTTCGCGAGCAGCGGTGCAGGCGGGATCTTGACCTCATAGCCCTGGACCAGGGCGGCGATCTGGGGGAAATCCTCGATCGCAAGCCGGTCGCCCTCGCAGAGCACGATAGCGCGAAATATGGTGTTCTCGAGCTGGCGGACATTGCCGGGCCAGCCATAGGCTTTGAGCATTTCGAGGGCCTGGGGCGCGATGCCATGGATCTTCCGGCCTTCCTCGGCTGCGAAGCGCGTGATGAAGTGTTCGACGAGCTCGGCGATGTCCTCGGGGCGCTGGCGCAGCGGAGGAACGAGGATCGGATACACATTCAAGCGGTAATAGAGATCCTCGCGAAACTGGCCCTGCTTGACCATTTCGATCATGTCGCGGTTTGTCGCCGAAATCAGCCGAAGGTTCACCTTCACGGGCCGCTTGGAGCCGACGGGATCGATTTCGCCCTCCTGGACGGCGCGAAGAAGCTTGACCTGCATGTCCAGCGTGAGCTCCGCCACTTCATCGAGGAACAGAGTACCGCCATCGGATTCCTGGAATTTTCCGAGATGCTTCCCCGTCGCTCCGGTGAACGATCCCTTCTCGTGGCCGAACAGGATGCTTTCGACCAAATTGGCCGGAATGGCACCGCAGTTGACGGCGATGAACTGCCGGCCGCGGCGGTCACTCTCGCCATGGACAGCCCGGGCGATCATTTCCTTGCCGACGCCCGATTCACCTTCGATCAGCACGGGGATGGAAGACTGGGCGGCCCGCTTGCCCAGCCGGACAACATTGGCCATGGCGGCGCTCGAGGCGATCAGGTCGGGAAAGGTCAGAATGCCTCCGGCCTTGGCGTTGAGGCGCTTCACCTCTTCGGTAAGGGCGGTGACTTTCAGCAAGTTCTGGATCGATACCTTGAGCCGTTCCTGCGATATCGGCTTGACGACGAAATCATCCGCACCGGCGCGCATGGCGCGGACTACCGTCTCGATCGACCCCTGGGCGGTCTGGACGATAACCGGGAGGCCGGGCTGTGCACGTTCAAGAAACTGCAGCCCGTCCATGCCGGGCATCACCAGATCGAGAATGATCAGCTCGATGCCCGAGGATTGCGGGCCTTGCAAAATCTCCAGCGCCCTGGCGCCGCCATCGACGGCAAGGGCGCTCAGGCCGAGGCGTTTGATCATTTCCTCGAGGATGCGCCTCTGGGCGGGATCGTCATCGATAATCAGAACACGTGGGGCCATTTCGGTCGGTCGTCCAGATCGGATGCTTGAGATGTCGGTCGAGCCCCGGGCGGGGTCCCAAAATGTGACAGCTAACCGTAAAGAGGACCTTAAGAGCCCATTACAATTGGCACATTCCCGCGGGCGGCGAAGCTTGCAGGGCGGCAGCGTTGTGTCCATATGAGTGAAGTTGCGGGGCATCAATTAACGAGTCCGAAGGAGTTGCAATGTCGGTAACCAGGCAGAGCTTGGGTGATTTGCCCGAGTGGGATTTGAGCGACCTCTATGAAAGCGGCCAGTCCGCCAGCTTCGAGGCCGATCTCAGACGCGCCCAAGAGATGGCCAAGGATTTCGCCTCGAGCTATGAGGGCAAGCTCGCCGACCTTGCCGGCGAGGCGGAAGGCGGCGCCCGGCTGGCCGAGGCCATCAGGAATTACGAGGCGCTCGATGAGATTCTCGGCCGCCTCGGCTCCTATGCGCAGCTCTACTATGTGGGCGATACGACCGATCCGGCGCGAGCCAAATTTTTCGGCGATACGAGCCAGAAGCTGAACGACATCGGCACGGGGCTGCTGTTCTTCGAACTGGAGCTCAACCGCGTCGACGATGCGGCAATGAGCAAGGCGCTCATGGCGCCGGAGTTCAGGCGCTATGAACCATGGATCACCGACCTGAGGAAGGAACGTCCTTATCAGCTCGACGATCGCAGCGAAAAGCTGTTCCATGAAAAATCGCTCACGGGCTATGCCTCATGGAACCGGCTGTTCGACGAGACCATGGCCTCGTTGCGGTTCACCGTGGAGGGTGAAGAGCTCACGACCGAGCCGACGCTCAACCTGCTCATGGATCCGGACGAGGCAAAGCGCCGGGCGGCGGCGGAAGCCATGGCGAAAATCTTTGGTGGAAATCAGCGGCTTTTCACGCATATCACCAACACGCTGGCCAAGGACAAGGAAATCTCCGACCGCTGGCGCGGATTCAAGGACGTGGCCGATGCGCGGCATCTATCGAACAGGGTCGAACCGGAGGTCGTTGCCGCCCTGGTATCGGCGGTAAGAACGTCTTATCCGCGCCTGTCGCACCGTTATTACGCGCTCAAAGCAAAGTGGTTCCGCAAAGAGAAGCTCGATCATTGGGACCGCAATGCGCCGGTGCCGGCGGAGGACACGAGAATAGTGCCATGGCGGGAAGCCCGCGACATCGTGCTGAACGCCTATGGTGGCTTCGATGAGCGCATGTCCGGAATTGCCGAGCAGTTCTTCACCAAGCGATGGATCGATGCGCCGGTGAGGCCCGGAAAGGCACCGGGCGCCTTTGCCCATCCGACGGTGCCGTCGGTGCACCCTTACGTGCTGCTCAATTATCTGGGCAAAACGCGCGACGTGATGACTTTGGCGCATGAGCTGGGCCATGGGGTCCATCAGGTCCTG
>Ga0126306_10002147_pt1 | contig 11010 bp, 10 predicted proteins | sample Plot27_FD_92592 | JGI IMG/M metagenome (GOLD analysis project Ga0126306, IMG submission 92592) | Serpentine soil microbial communities from UC McLaughlin Reserve, CA, USA - Plot27 | ecosystem: Environmental > Terrestrial > Soil > Grasslands | place: USA: UC McLaughlin Reserve, Lake County... | reverse complement strand
ATTAGATATAATATAACATTAACAAATAATTCAAATTTTTGCCTTACCTTTCTCATTAGAAATTGAACGATTCTCTAATACGGATATTTCTTTCCTCATCTGTTTCATAACAGTAGTAGTGATGGTACATAACGCATCTGCTTTGATGGGAAAGCTTGTATGATATACATCATATTAGCCTATCAAGAGATGATTAGCAGTTTCTATAGTACGTCATAAAAAAGACTGTCATAGAACCTGTGTATGAAAGTAATGACTTAGACTATTTGTATTTCATTTTTATTTTATGGATTTAGCTACTTCATTGTAATTTTGAAGAATAAATTTGATTTTTGAAAATTCACCTATCAATGAATAATAATTTATAATCGAGTCCAACTTGTTTGCCATGACAGCTAGTCTCAGTAATTTCATTTAATTTCTTAGAAATCTTGATGTTAAACACATTAAAATTAATTCTGCACTTTGTATCTTATATGAGCATTACCTTTTGCATACAGACATTAACAATCATTAACTTTCTTATTATGAGAGAAAGGAAGTTGTTATTATTATTCTTACATGTCATGCTCTTGTTTTTGGTGTTCTCCTAATTTATCCAGACTATCAAAAGTTTTTTTACACAAATCGCATATTAGAGGATTCAAATTAGTGTCATTATAATCTATTCCGGGTTCGCCTTGATCCATATTGAGGTTATATTGCAATAAATATTAAAACATTTATTTAAAGCTAGAAGACAAAGCCAAGAAATTATATGATTAAAAAAGGAGGAGAGTAGAAGAACAACAACAACACCAATAATCAAGAAATTCAACCTTTTCATGCGAAATATGTAATACCATCTATAACTCCATGGAGAGCTCAGAGAGCACATATTACAGATTTATAAAGTATAAAATTGGAGGATATAGAGTGCATTCTTGAAGACATAAGAATCATTAGCCCTTATACTTGTCTTTTGTAACCCTATATGCTTGTTAGTAAAGATTCACAAAAGTATATGACGCTCTCCATGAAGTATTGCCGTACTCTATGTTAATATCTTTTTGACGATCTGGGACTAAATTTTCTTTTATCATAAGAAGAATATTTATTCAAATTTTTCATTATAGGTAGTTATTATTTACTTCATGTTTATTTCAGTTATCTCTTCTACTATTCTTTTCTTCCATGACATTTCGCATTTCGTCACTTTTCTCAAACTAGTTATTTATTGTTGCAAGTCCCTGCTATGGTCTTCAATACATAAAGTGCGGCTGCACTAGGGGATAAATTTAGGACAATCAATATCCAATGGACAAGGGTCTAGGCTATGTTCTATATGAATCACCTTACGAGCATTGTCTAACCAAATAATATCAATTGGAAATTTCATGCCTCTCATAGAAAATGTATATTTTGCTGGTAGTTGATAAACAAACAACATACCCTCATTTTCTTCTAATTGATTTTTGATAACCAAACCTTTAATGATCTGTTCATTATTCATGGCTAAATATACCGTTAAATCAAAGTTATTTACTGTAACTTTAGTCTGTAGATATTTCTGTGTTACTTTAAAATCCTTCATCTTTTAATACTAAATAAAGCAGTGAACATTAACTCGTTTTTGACCATTTATTGAGTTTATTCAATAGTATGCCTGAGCATTTATTCCTATATCGTAATTTTTCAAAACATGTCCTTTAAGCTCGATACCCATCTCATTTTCGCTTATCCATATACCATCATTAGTAATGCTTAAAGGAATAGCATTGTAATACATATTAGCAGTGATGAAGAGTTCTTCATTTTCTATTTTAGATTCAAAGAATAGATTTCTTGAAGTATTTCGGATCACCAAATGATGTGGTTTGTAGACTATCTCCCAAATTGTACTTGCTGTTTTTTCAGCGGTCCAACTATTTTCATAGACTACTGCAATCAAATTGTTTAATTTATCAAAAAAGTTAATGTCCAACAGTATATACCTTCCATTTTCTCTCTTGATAGAGATAATATCAAAATCATTTACTGCCAAAATTCTGAAAGTATTGATAAATTTAGACTTACCTACATTCACAGCTATATCCTGTGAATCTATAAAAAAGGCATCTTTTATGTATGTCTTGTTATGGGGATTATTCTTTGCATCCCGCAAATATGAGTCTGAAAATTCTCCTCTACCAAAATTTGTATAATGATTAGGACATAGAGCTACAATATTTTCAGGAAGATATGCCTGAATATTACGATACGGAATAATATGGGCATATTCTATTATTGGACAGCCACATAAAGCACATCCAAAATTAGCTTCTAGTCTAAGCTGCTTTTGAATAGGTTGTGGAATATTTCTTCCATTTAAAGACATGAAGAATCAGATCTACGCGACAAAAATATAAAAATAATTTGATTTTTGCCATTTAACCATCCGTCACAGTGAGATAGGATCTATACTAGTCGTATTCATGTTTTGATAAATATCATTGAATTCTTGCGGGATTCTAATAGTGTAGATGTATCCAGAATTATAATAATCACTGATAATCATGCAGACGCCTATCTCGTTGTGACTCTATTTTTTTCTCAATTTCCTTTTTATGATTCTCCAAAATATGATTATCTGCACAGTTGTTGTGCATTATCCCTATCTGGCAAAATTCGCAAGATGTAACAAAATCAATATCTTTAAACGTTTGCTTACAAGATTTACATATCTCCGATCCTATCTCAAAATCAGAAAGTGGCTTTAGCCATGCTTCACGCCAGAGAACTATCATTATCAATCACAATATATCTTGTTACTATTCTCATCAATGTGTTGATATAAGGTTGTTGTTAGAAGAATATCGGAAAAAGATTATGAGACTCGCAATGATAATTGTGATAGGTTTGAAAATGCATAAAGTTAGCCTTTCTAATAAATAAATTTAGGACAAAATAGACAATTGCAAGGCATAGGTATGGTTTAATGTCTGATATGACTATTTTGTATTCTTATTGGTTGCATGCATAAACAATCTTTTAATTTATGTATATTCACCAAACTAATTTTTAATGGAAGCATTGCATTAATAAGAGATAATATGAGAGCCTATTAGGTAGTTGTCATAAGTCAATGAATGCTATTCTTTGGTCTAGAAGCATTGTTGGTAAATATTTGTTTTCAATGCTTGATAATAATTAATAATAATAAGATTTGTCTCCTTGAAATATAGTTGTGAACTGATTTATATATATTAATATCTAAGAAGCATTGATGTTCTGTTGCTGTAGAAATATGTGATAAAGCTTTTTCATTTTAGAAACGCTCACTTGAATAACTTCTATGAGAGTAAGATGAATTAGCATTGGTATTACACTTACACTGTAGCAGTTCGTTTCCTCTGTGCAGGATTCAATTAGATTATAAGATAATCTAAGCTTTGAATGCTCTACTAAGCATAATCAATTCAGGACCGCTAGTCAAACTTCCAACAATTACAGATTTTGAATTTGCAATAATTCCTGACGATAAAAATGGGATTCCTCCATTAACTGTCAAAGGTTCAACTTCTACTTGTAATGCTTCGGAAATTACTTTAATTTCTTCTTCTGTGCACTTTGGATGTACCGCGGCTCCTGTGTTAGTAGATACAACCATTGATCCAGTCTGAATAAATCCGCCAACAGTCATTGAATAAACTGGTACTCCCAATATGTCTTGAACCTGTTGGTCTATTTCACCTTTAAAGAGAGGAGATAGCAGTGCACCATTATCATTAGTTGAAATCAAATTTCCTATTGCTGTAAATTTACTTTTTAAACGCTCAACGTTAAGACCACTTGCCTTTCTTAGAATATCAATCTCCTCATCAGAGGCAATGGATGGAACTAAAATTCCGTTGTTATTCATTACAGTCATGGGACCGATAAGTCTTGTGCCTCCAACAGAGGCACAGACTTCATCTTCTACCTGTAAATATTCCATTAGTTTGGTGGTCTTTGTTTCTGCAAAACCAAAAGGCACTATTATTATTCTGTCATTAGCTCTTACAAATAATCCGATATTCGGGGTTTTATATACGTCATATTTGAAAATTCCCAAATACGTCATATTTGAAAATTCCCAAATATAAAATTTTTATTAAAATGTGCATATGAATCTATGGATTTTGAGATTTCTAAAAGAAGATTATAGCTGTGTACACAATACTGTATATCGATAATAAGCTCAGATTTACAGTTAATTTTTTATTACAAATAACGAGATCATGTAGAGATACGGTATAATACTCCAAGAATCAAGTCGCAATAATCCAATCAGGCAATTAATAAAGATTAAGGCGTCAATCTTTATTATAGGATCTTTTGTTTAGATAGAAAGGGAGATGATGGGATAATATGCCCACTAATCACTTTTACAATAGAGACATTGTTTCAATTAAAGATTTCAGCAAGCAAGATCTTGAATACATTTTCTCAACTACAGATAAAATTAATGGTCTGAAACCAAATGAAAAGAGTGAACTTGGAAAGGGAAGAACTCTTGGATATATCTTTTATGAACCTAGCACCAGAACTCGAATGAGTTTCGAGGCAGCTATGGCATCTCTAGGTGGAAGCTCTATTGGTATCTTTGATCCTAAATCCTCTTCTATTGAAAAAGGCGAGAGTCTTGCTGATACTATTCGAACAATGGATCTTTATTCTGATGTTATTGTATTACGACACCCACTTGATGGTTCAAGTAGATTCGCTGCAGAATTATCAAAGAATCCAATAATTAATGCAGGTAGTGGAAGTGAAGAACATCCGACACAAGCAATGCTTGATCTGTATACAATAAATAAAGAAAAAAAGAAAATTGATGGTCTTGCAATAAGCATTGTTGGCGATTTAAAATATGGCAGAACAGTCTATTCATTATTATACGGTTTGGCAAATTACAAAGTAGATGTTCATTTGGTGTCACCTCCTACATTATCAATTAGAAAGGAATCTATCTATGATATTGCAAATGAATTAAATATTTATGAATATAGTCAACTAGACGATGATCTTTTGTCTAAACTTGATGTAATTTATGTTACGAGAATACAAAGAGAGCGTTTTCCGGATTTACAAGAATATGAAAAAGTAAAGGGTACATATACTATCAATAGTGAAATTCTCGCAAAGTCAAAATCAGATGTCTCTATAATGCATCCAATGCCCAGGATGGAAGAGATCTCGCACTCTATTGATAATACAGCTAATGCAATCTACTTCAAGCAGGCCGCATATGGTAAGGAATTGAGAGCAGCTCTTCTTACGTTAATATTAAACGAAAACATCGTATAAAAGAAGAATTATTAAATGTGGGAAGACTAAGATGACTTAATGTTTTGCCTATCAAATAGTGTTCTAGAAGATAAAGAAAAAAGATGATCTACTAGAGAATATGCATCAACAACAGCTAACTGTCAGCCTAAGATAGAAGAAGTTGAAGAGAATGAGAAATCAATTTGAAAAAAGAAGATAATAATTTTACAATTCTCTTTGATGGCAAGTCCTTAGATAGCTGGAAGATGATAGGTGAAGGTAACTTCATAATAATGGAAAGTGAAAAAGCTCTTCTTTCCCAAGGAGGAATGGGTCTTTTGTGGCATACTAAAAAGAAATACAATGATTTTATACTAAAGTTAGAATGGAGAGTATTACATAAAGATGATAATTCAGGTGTCTTTGTACGATTTCCTGACCCAGGCAATGATCCGTGGGTTGCAGTTAATACTGGTTATGAAATACAGATAGATGATTTAGGTAAACCAGATGGTGATGGAATTCATAAGACAGGAGCAATTTATAATTTTGCTGCTCCAAGTAAAATAGTTTCAAAACCAGTAGGTCAATGGAACGATTTAGAGATTAAAGTAATCAAGCAAAATTATACAGTTATGATAAATCATCGAAAAGTAGTAGAGTTTATTGGTAATAGGTCATTGAAGGGATATGTAGGATTGCAAAATCATGATGCTAAATCAAAAGTGTCATTTAGAAATATCAGGATAAAAGAGATGATATAATCAGAATATCATAACATATCTGTCTTTATTAGATAAATAATCCTTCCTTATATAAAGAGTAAAATGAGAAAGCGAGATAACAATAATTGCAGTTGCTAGTATTAAGATAATTGCGATTTAAATTACCATACCCTTCAATTGTTGCCTAAAGTCTCATATTCTGCATTATCAACTACGACATCAATTCTTCTTTTCTCTTTTATGATTTTCTCGATAGCATCTGTTAATGAATTTTTTCCATCGACATCAAGTTGCACAACTTGAAAAGGTAGTCCTTGGTTGTGTGCTATCCCAACAATTGCTTTAGCTTTAGCTCTATCAAGGCTACGCATCCTGATATACTATAAAATTCATTCTTTGCTAACAATACAGAAGTTTCAAGTCGTATACCACTTGAACTTCCTGTAACAACTGCAACATTTGTTGTTTCATCATTGTATATAGGGAAAACAACTATAATTAATAAAATATTTAGCTTCCACTACATCCCTTCAAAATTCTCAGTCTTGTTGCAAGAGTCAAATTATCATATATATATATTCGATATAATTTTAAAGCGAGTTGCCTATTGGATGATCTTCATAATGATCTCTAATATTGAAGGAGAGCAATTAGTCAAATTAGCACGAAAAGCTGTACAGAAATACCTTGGAGAACATGTTGATATTAACATTGATAGCCTCGAAAGGTTTTCCCAGAAGACAGGAGTCTTTGTTACATTAATCTCTGTAAGAAGCAAAGAAGAACAGCTAAGAGGATGCATAGGTTTTCCTCTTTCTGAAAAAACATTGTATCAATCGATTATTGAAGCGGCTATTGCGGCAGCTACGCAGGATCCTAGGTTCAATCCAGTAGAGAAAGGAGAACTAGAAAACATAACTTTTGAAGTTAGTATTCTTACTCCACCTGAAGAAATTAGAGTTCAAAGTCCAAATGAATTTCCAAATCATATCAGGCTCGGAAGAGATGGTTTGATCTTAAAATGGAAATATGGTACAGGATTACTCCTTCCACAAGTTCCCATAGAATTGAAGTGGAATATTTATGAATATCTTGAAAATATTTGCTTCAAAGCAGGAGCTCCCGCCGACGTATGGTTAATGCCGGAATCAAAGCTCTATCGATTTCAAGCAATTATATATAAAGAATCTGTCCCTAATGGGGCAGTAATAAGAGTTGAACTGTAGAGATATAGACATAATTAGAATAGCAGTATTACCATAGGTATCTATAATGATGTAAACAATTCTATGTATTAATCTGTTACTTGAATAAGCCTCTGATTTATTCATTTTACCTAAATAATTGTAAGATATTTGTGCCGCATAATTGGTAGCTATAGCCTTTCTAAATATAGTGATTGATTATCCATTAAATAGACCATAAGATATTCATTTAAAAATATTTTATATTATCTTATTTTTCTTTAAAAAGCAACTTTGTCTAATAACGATATTTATGCTATAACGTGATATAAAAGTTAATATTTTAATTTTTACCAATTAACAGTAACAATTGTATAATGTTTCTCTCTCTAGTCATCAAACACTATTAGTTATGAGTCAAGAAGTAAACGCACAGCATAAAGTCAGGATTTTTTAGATACTATCATCTGAAATAGTCTAAAAACAAAAAAGAACTATGAAAAAGGCTCTAGTCTATCTTTAGGATTTTCGAAAAAAGTATGATAGAAATAACTACCCATTGGAAACCATCATCAATGCTATATTGTCTGATAACTTCGGTGTTTATCGATTAATCAAAAACATCATAAGGTTCCCAAAGTTCATAGAGATGATTAAGAACCTAGGTTGTTCAGATATTAGAAGGATTTTATTGTATGTAATAATACAAGGCTGAAATCATTTCTTCTTGTTTTTTATTCGAGGGCGGTATGAAGGCTACTGAAGGATTAGCAATCAGACTCAAAGATATTGAATCTTTCCGTAAGTCCTAAAAAATACACATAAGAAAAGAATACTCTAAAACATGAATATCTAGGGGGCACATATATCTTTGACTTTTACATATTACAAACTTTAGGCAACTTTTACAGTTTTACAAAATATCTTAAAAAGATGATGGATATGTAAACTAGATGAGTTATCCATATTCCTGATATATACTGTTTTGATTAACCTACTCCAATCGATGCAAATGCCGAGTGGTCGAATTTTGACCTATCGAGCATTCCTCGACCATCATAAATTGGGGCGCCGCCAAGGTCTTCAGATGTCAAAGTTCGATACTCTGGATGATCTGCAATAAGCATTATCAAGTCTGTACCTTGTATAGCCTCATTTAGATTCGATGTCAGAATAATATTCTGTTTTCCTGATAAAGAAGGATCTTTGATTATCAAGGGATCATGGATACGAATCTCTTTTACTTTCAGCCTCTGAAATTCCTCAATGACTTTGTAAGTAGGTGATAAACGTGGATCTGAAACTCCGCCTCTAAAGGCAAGACCAAGCAAAGTGATAATAAGTTTCCCCTTATTTACAAAATCTTTTTTCAAATGTTCTATTCCTTGCTTTTTTCTGTTATTTTTCTCTTCTTGTTCTTTTAGTAATTCTATGGCCCGTTCTACAGAATAAGCGGGCATAGAATCGTTGATGTTTCTACTCATTCTAGTAATATTACAATCGATATTCATCCGATCTGCAGTATGGAGTATAAATTGAGGATAAACAGGTATACATGCACCGCCAACACCTGCGCCAGGTTTATGGATATGGCAGAACGGTTGGGAATTTGCTGCGTCCCTTGCTTCCCAAAAGTCAATACCTACTTTTTCGCAGAATTTTGCGAGTTCATTTGCAAGAGCAATATTTACATCCCGATATACTCCTTCAAGTAGCTTTTCGGTTTCAGCAGTTCTTATGCTACTCATTGCTATTACTCCTTTCTTAAATATTATAGAGTATATCTTAGTCCCTATATTGACACTCCTAACACCAGCTCCTGAGACTATTGCTGGATATCTCTGTTCAATATCTTCTATTGCCCTCCCTTCATATATTCTCTCAGGATTGTATATCATGTAAAAGTCTGTTTCGGCTTTAAAACCGCTTTCTTTCTCTAGAATTGGTAATACCACCTCTTCAGTTGTTCCAGGAGGAACGCTAGGATTCAGAGCTACAACATCAAACTTTTTCAATCCCTTTCCAATTGATGTTGCTACATCTTTTATTGCTGCCAAATCAGCCGATCCATTTTTCGCTAACACTGGTACGCAAATCATTTTAAAATACGAATCTAAGGATGCTTTCACCAAGTCTCCATACACCTCAAAACGATTATCCTCTATACCCTTTGTAAAGGCCTCATTGACCCCCGGTTCTAGTAGATGAGTCTTACCTATTTTTGCATTTTCTAATACCTTTGAAGATTTGTCGACTCCTATAACATGTGCTCCTTGTCTAAGCCATACAGAAGCTAGTGGAGAGCCAATGTGTCCTAAACCATAAACTGCAATTTTAAAGGCACCCGATTTTATTTTCTTTTCAATATGTGAGCTGTGTTCATAATCAGAATTATTGTTATTATTGACATCATCGCTTCCGGCATTATTAATATTGGTATTATGGGTTTTATTAATATCATAATTAGTATTAGAAGTAGAAGAATATGCAGTTGGTTTCATACGACTTTTAGTTTTCATAAGAAGTATTTCATTATTATGTTATATATTATGCGCATGAACATTGTTCTTATTTAGTATATATAAAAGAGTTTGAATTATCCATATCTATTAAGCTTCTTCTTCTATTTAATTTTAATAATATGACTCGATATATTAAACAAGATTATGGATTATCTAATTACATTAACTCTATGCAACTAAGAGTAATTGTTCAGACTAGATATTAAATTCTGTTCTTTACTATTGTATAGTAACGATATTTTAAGATGGTTAGCATCGATTTGACGTGGGTATATCATATATTTCTTCTTGTTGTAACTAAGAATCAGTCATGTACAACTACTTCTAAAATTCCTTATAGGTATTTGCTAATTTCAGAGCGGATTAAATAGGTAAAGTTGTATAAGAAAAGATGTCACTTTTCAACCACATTGTAGTTTATAGCTTAATTTGTATTTTTCTATCTGTTGTACAATTAACTCGAAAGTAATTGTCATAATAGAATGTCAATGAAGTTAAGATTATTACACTCTTCTTAATAATTGATTTGACAAACAAGGCTATATATTTTCCCTATGCATACTAATCGTTCGATTAGCCGAAAGAGAGGAACGATACATCGTATAGGTCTAGGTTACAAGTAAAGGCTTGCAACTCCCATGGAAACGATGAGTTGTCGTCTTAGGTAATAGGTTAACCTACAGCCCTAAAGGTTGTAGGGGAGTCCAAGTCTAAGAGGATAAGGGTAAACCACATGTCTGCTTTGGAACTTATTGTAGCAGTCTTGCAGGGTAAACCACATGTCTTCGAGTGCTAGTCGGACATTCCTCTATAAACAATGAGTTGACCATAGGCATAGGGAGTTTATCTGTGTATTTCTAATCATCCAAATTATTACCGCTAATAATACTAGATATTACAATTCCTTTTGATGTTAAGATAAACTATGTATATGTATGTATGTGTATATATATATACAATTATTCCTTATCGTCCTGTTTAGAATAATTAATGGCATAATAATGATAAAATATAATATATATATAAAAAGAGGCAAGTAGGTTAAGAGGTAACAATAGAATTGTATAATTCTTGATATCTAGTAAACTATAACAATTACTTGTTCTGCAGTTAAGTAAAATGCAAAATAATTGCTATGCTATTCACTTAATCTCTACTGATTGAAGCATTTGTTCTATTGTCGGCAAATTCTTTGAGAATTTTGATGCTTCTGCATCATAAGATAGAATGTACAGCTTATCACCTATTGAAGTCCAAATCTGCATCACACTGAAGTTAACCTGGTCAGTTGGAGATATAGCTGAGAATATT
>Ga0126306_10002146_pt1 | contig 11011 bp, 10 predicted proteins | sample Plot27_FD_92592 | JGI IMG/M metagenome (GOLD analysis project Ga0126306, IMG submission 92592) | Serpentine soil microbial communities from UC McLaughlin Reserve, CA, USA - Plot27 | ecosystem: Environmental > Terrestrial > Soil > Grasslands | place: USA: UC McLaughlin Reserve, Lake County... | reverse complement strand
ACTGCCCATCGAGGAACACTCCTCGACAAGCCGCTCGGTGTCACCGATGTCTTGTCAGCAACCTGTTACCGATGTCCCGTCAGTTGGCAGCTCCAGGTAGATCTTCCGGGGGTGTACAGCGTGCGCACCAACCACTCGGTCCAGGAACAGCATGCCGTCGCAGTGGTCGATCTCATGTTGCAGCGCACGAGCCTCGAAGGCATCGGTGCTGATCAACACCCGCTCGCCGCTCAGTGGAAGCTGCCCAGCGACAGTTACCTTGGTCGCCCGCTTCACATCGCCGGTGAGGTCGGGCACCGACATGCAGCCCTCACGGCCCTTCTCGTTGCGGCTGGCCTCCACGATCTCGGCATTCACCAGCACGATCAGCCCATGCGTCGTCCGAGTCTTCGGATGGGCCGAGACATCGACGCAGAACGCCTGTGCCGAGACCCCGACCTGAGGTGCGGCGAGCCCTACACAACCCGGTGATACCCGCATGGTCGCAACAAGATCGGCGCAAAGTTGGACGACAACCGGATCCGCGGGATCGACGGGCAATCCGGAAACCGACAGCACATGGCTTGGGGCGTGAACCACGTCAAGCACTCGGCCGTCAGGCAGGGTCGGCAGCATCAGACTCACAGCTGGTCGTTCTCGATCAGTCGCATGCTCGTGTCCACGCCCAGCTCGGCAGACACCTCAGCGAGCCGGAGCTGTAGCGACTCGACACCGGCTGATCGCGGCAGATCGACCTCGGCCAGCAACACATAGAGGGTCCCTGAGAGACGGGTAGTCAGATCGGTGATGTTGCCCCCTGCCTCGGCAATCACGCTAGCCAGCCGCGCGACAATACCGAGCCGGTCTGCGCCATGGACGGTCACCAGGTAGCTGGACCCCAGTGGTGGCAGGTCTGGTTCCTCCGGCACCTCGCGTACGGTCACGTTCAGCGAACCATTGACGAGCGGTTGCAGTGCAGCTTGGATCTCGGTTGCGTCAGCCTCCCCCGCGCAGATCAGAGTCATTGCGAAGTGACCGCGCAACAGGGTCATCGAGGAGTCCTCGAGGTTCATACCGCACTGCGACAGCACTTCAGCAGCCTGCGCGATGATGCCAGGCCGGTCATGGCCGACGACCGTGATGGCGAGAGAGGTCATCGCGGCATTGTGTCACCGGTGCAGCAGCTGCAGGGCAATCCCATCGAGAATGTCGGACTCGCTGACGATGAGGTCCTCGACCTGCAAGCGCGCGGCAATGCGGGCCTCGACCAGCGCACCCCCGGTGATCACATCGGCCCGCCCGGGGTGCATCGACGGCAGTGCACGTATCTCCTCCACCGTCATGCGGGCCAAGCGGTAAAGCAGCTCCTCGACCGCCGGCAACGGGATCAGAGCACCGTGCACCTGCTCTCGGTCGTAGTGTTCCAGCTCCAGATACACCCCAGCCAGGGTTGTCGCGGTGCCGGCGACCCCAATCCAGGTGCCGATCGAGGCGAAGTCCACCCCGCTTCCAGCCAGCAGGTCGTCTACGTACGCCATGGCCCGTGCAAGATCATCATCTGCGACGGGGTTCTGTTTCAAGAACCGTTCGGTCACCCGCACCGATCCGATGTCGAGTGAGATCGCGCTGCGCATCTCGCCAGCACCGCTGCCGGTGATCAATTCGGTCGAACCGCCGCCGATGTCCATGACCAGGACCGGCTCTCCTTCCGGAGTGACGCGGCTGAGGGCTCCGATGAAGGACAACCGCGCCTCGGTCTCACCGCTGATCACGTCCGGCAGCACCCCCAACCGCTGCTTGATGCCAGCGAAGAAGCTGTCGCGGTTCTTGGCATCCCGCGTCGCCGACGTCGCCGCGAAGTGCACCTTCTCGACAGGCACGTCCGCTTTCTTGATCAATTCCGCGTAGTGGTCAACAGCCGCGAACGTCCGCTGCAAGGCGTCGGGATGGAACTCACCGGTGGCATCGACGCCTTGGCCTAGCCGTACGATCTCGAGCCGCCGGTCCAGATCCCTCAAACCGCCGGAGCCGTCGGGTTCGGCGATCAACAAGCGAATCGAATTCGTCCCACAGTCGATGGCAGCAACGTGCGTCATGACCCCTCCTCTAGGCACGGGCGAGTCCAGAAGCGGCCGACGGCCTGCACTGCCTCGTCACCAAGCGGGTTGACCCCGGTTCCGGCGGCAAGCGCATGAGCGACCAGCGCGTGCAGACACTTCACCCGATCGGGCATGCCGCCCGCACTGATCCCCGCGATCTCGGGCACCGAATCCAGCCGCTCCCGTTCAGTCAGATAGTGCTCGTGGGCTCGCCGATGGGCCAGTGCAAGATCATGATCAGCGCTCAGCCGCTGATTCATCTCCGCCATCAGTCCCTGCGACTCCAGCGACGAGCAGGCCGCAACGGCTCGCGGACAGGTGAGGTAATACGCGGTCGGGAACGGCGTACCGTCCGGCAGCCGGGGCTGGGTGACGACTACCGCGGGCTTGCCGCAAGGACAGCGGTACGCGATGCCGGATATGCCACGTGGCGGTCGCTGCAGCTGTGCAGTGATCACCGACTCATCAGCGGCGGTCATGGCTTCGAGCACAGTCGTATTCTCTCAACCGGACAGAGTTGAATGGCTCGTGCTGCGAGCGTCGGGAATCGCGCGCCGGCGCACGGAGGAGAAGCGAGCAGAGGCGTTCTATCCTCTGCGAGCGACGACGGCGGCGGACTCACCGCGCGATGCGCGAGCAGCACACAAAAAAAGGGGGACTCTGGCGACATGGATGACCGCACCGGTGTGGCGGTGGTAGGCAGCATCAATGCCGACCTGGCGGCCTTCGGCTCGCCACTGCCGCGGCCCGGTGAGACGGTCATCGGCACCGACTTCTCCCTGGTGCTGGGTGGCAAAGGTGCGAACCAAGCGACTGCGGCGGTACGCGCGGGTGCGCCGACCTACCTGATCGGCGCTGTGGGCGATGACTTCTTCCGCGGTCTCACGCTGGACGCCCTCGCCGAGGAAGGCGTGGACGTCACGGCAGTCCGGATCGTAGACGGCCTGACTGGCATTGCTCATATCCGGGTGGATGCCGTCTCTGCCCAGAACGACATCATGATCATTCCCAACGCCAACCACCAGCTGAACGCCGACGAGGTCGAGGTCTCACTCCGATCGTTGCGTGATCACCTCTCCGTCGTGCTGGTGCAGCTGGAGATCCCTCTTAGCGTCGTGCAGCGGGTGGCTGAGGTCTGTCAAGACTGTCAGCTGCGACTGGTCCTGGACCCGGCACCGGCGCAACCACTACCGCCACAGGTTTGGCCGGGTGTCTTTGTGGTCAAGCCGAACGAACTCGAGGCGGAGGCGCTCACAGGCATTCCAGTCACCGATCACCGTTCGGCCGAACAGGCAGCACGATGGTTCCTCGACCGCGGTGTCAGCGTTGCCATGATCACTCGCGGCGCCCATGGCGTCATCCTCGTCGGGCCCGACGGCGCCGCGGAATATCCCGCTTTCCCAGCAGCGCCGGTGGATACGACTGCGGCCGGTGACGCGTTCTGCGGGGCACTTGGTGCCAGCCTGGCTGGCGGTGCCCTGCTTGCGGACGCGCTGAGGCGAGGCCTTGCCGCTGGCGCATTGGCAGTCACCGTCCGAGGAGCCAGCACGAGCCTGCCGACTGCAGAGGCGGTTGATGCGTTCCTGGCCACGCAACCATGACTTGTCAGCGTGGGCGTTCGCCTGGGCGACCACCCACGCTGACAACTCGGAGTTAGCGATTCGGCGGGGTTTCGACTGTGATCGTCTTTTCCTTGATCTCGGACTTGACCGGCGCCGGCCGATCCGCGGCCTGCACCGTGCCCCAGAGCTTGGACCACCACGCATCGTGCGCCGGCTCGTCGGGCATCGTTTCGGCGGTGATCTTTGCTCCGCCGCCGAGCGGCTTGCCGTCCGCACCCACGACGGTGTAGCCGGTCTCCCCCGGCACCACCCAACCCAGCCGATCCCTGGCCTGGGTTCTGACATAGGTTTCATCGCCCCAGCGGGCCAATTCGCCTTGCAGTTCACGAATCCGCTGTTGACGCTCCGTGATCTCCGCGTTTGTGGAGGCGATCTCATGGGCCTGAGCAAAGTAGATGCGTAAGGATGTGGCGTACGAGATCGTCAAGATCAAGAGCACCACAGCGAGGGCGATGGCGCGGGCGGTCACGCTGGATCCGCGCTGCAACAACGGAGCAGCGGGCTTGTCTGATGTTGCTGGCTTCGGCATACCCGCCGAGGAGGGCGGCTTACGAACCTGGCTTCGAGCTCGCGGCTTTCCCCGCCCGGGGCCTGCGCCCGGGCGGGAGGTCGGTCGCGGTCCGGATGGCACGCCTCAGGCCTTGAACCTTGGGAAGGCGGAGGCGCCGGCGTAGCGGGCTGCGTCGTCGAGATCTTCTTCGATCCGCAGCAGCTGGTTGTATTTGGCTACACGGTCGGTTCGCGCCGGCGCACCGGACTTGATCTGGCCGCAGTTGGTCGCCACCGCGAGATCAGCGATGGTGGTGTCCTCCGTCTCGCCGGAGCGGTGGCTCATCATGCAGCGGAAACCGGCCCGATGCGCTAGATCGACGGCATCCAAGGTCTCGGTCAGCGAGCCGATCTGATTGACCTTGACCAGCAGGGCGCTGGCCGCCTTCTCTGCAATGCCGCGCTGCAGCCTGGTTACGTTGGTGACAAACAGGTCGTCACCGACAACCTGGATCTTGTCCCCGATTTTGCTGACCAGCGCGCTCCAGCCGGCCCAGTCGTCCTCAGCCAAGGGGTCTTCGATCGAGACGATCGGGAAATCGGAGATCCATTGCTCGTAGATGCCAGTCATCTCCTCGGCGGAGCGCGGCGTGCCCTCGAAGGTGTAGGTCCCAGCATCGAAAAATTCGGTGCTCGCGACATCGAGGGCCAGCCCGATGTCGCTACCCAGCGTGAGGCCGGCCGATTGCACCGCCGTTGAGATCAACTCAAGCGCGGCCACATTGGCCGGCAGATTGGGCGCGAAGCCACCCTCGTCACCGAGACCGGTCGCCAATCCCTGCTTCTTCAGCACCGACTTGAGCGCGTGGTAGACAGTCGCGCCCATCTCCAGGGCGTCGCGGAACGTCGCCGCGCCGATCGGGGCGATCATGAACTCTTGAACATCGACATCGGAGTCGGCATGCGCCCCACCGTTGACGATGTTCATCATCGGCACCGGCAGCAGGTGGGCATTCGGGCCACCGACGTATCGATAGAGCGGCAGATCCGCGGAGTGCGCCGCCGCATGGGCGACGGCCAACGAGACACCGAGGATGGCGTTGGCGCCGATCTTGGACTTGTTGTCGGTACCGTCCAAGTCCAGCATCGCCTGGTCTACCAACCGCTGTTCGCTGGCCTCGTACCCGATGAGTCCCGGGCCGAGCTGGTCGATCACACCCAGTACAGCCTTGCTGACGCCCTTCCCTCCAAAACGAGCCTCACCGTCACGAAGCTCGACCGCTTCGAAGGCGCCGGTCGAGGCGCCTGAGGGCACCGCAGCGCGGCCCTCCGAGCCGTCATCGAGGATGACCTCCACTTCGACGGTGGGGTTGCCGCGGGAATCCAGAATTTCTCGCGCGCCTATGAACTCGATACCCGCCACGAGCGTCGCCTTTCCGATGCTGTCCCGAATCGCCGACAATCCGTCTATGTCGAACAGGGCACCCGGGCACAAGAGACCGATGGTGGCCTCAGCCTATCGGCGCATCAGCGCTCAGAGGATGGCGCCGCACGTGGGAATAGCAGAATCGTCCAGTGCAGCCGAGCCTGTCGAAACTCCATAGTCGTGCCATTCGACAAGCTCAGGGCACATACCTGCCCAGGCTCAGAGAAGAGGACTACTTTCGCTTTCGAAGCGTCCTCGCATGGACCCAGTTCACCCCGACGATGCCAGCCCAGGAGACGGCAACTCCGATGATGCTGGGGTCGACCTCGCTGGCGCTGATTGCCGTGATCGGGATACCCATGACCATAGAGATGATGGCCAGCGCCAATTGCCGGCCACGGCCACTCTGCTCGGCCGCTTGTGCGCGATTGGCCTGCTGCCGAATTTCTGCGGCGCGGGCTTCGGCTAGCTCCTCCACCCGTTCGGCGAGGTTCGCAGCGACATATTCGCTGTATTCCGGCCCGAGTTCCATCCGGGCTGCAAAGGCGGCCTCCGCGTCGCGCCGCAACTCCTCGCTTGGCTCACGTGTGCGCCGATACTGCGGCTGCACCGGATAAGGCGCGGCGGGATTCAACGGGTATGGCTGAGCGTGCGGATTCTGTGCCGAGTAGTTCTGGGGCGGGTAATTCTGAGGGGGATAGTTCTGCGGAGGGTAATTCTGCGGAGGATAGTTCTGGGGCGGATGCCCCTGGGGGGCCGGCCGTTGCTGCGGAGGCTCGGACATGTCCACAGGATAGGCGACGGTTGCTAAGCCGGAGCCGCGTCCTGGGGCGCCGACTCAGCATCCCGAACCCGGGCTTCCAAACTGCGTACGGCACCACGCAGCGCCTGCTCGGGGTCGATTCCAGTTGCCTGAGCGCGGGCTGCCAGCGCTAGGATCTGCGCACCCACCTCCTCGTCCGTGGTCGGCTCGTCGGGCAACAGGAGCTCCAGGCGCCGTGATCGGGCTTTGCTGATGATCTTGTGGGCCCGGGCGAGGGCCGAAAGCTGCTGCTCTGGGATGCCTTGCAGCGCAGACGTCCGCCCCTTTTCAGCCGCCTTGCGCTGTTCCCAGGTGTAGTGCAAGTCGACCGGTACCTCAGCGGTCGCGAAGACATAGGGATGCCTCGAGATGAGCTTGTCCGCGATATCCCGGGCCACGTCTTCGACGGTGAAGCCGGGCGCCTCTTCGCTGGCGATCTGGGCGTGAAAGATCACTTGGAGCAGCAGATCACCCAGCTCCTCTCGTAGATGATCTTGATCTCCATTTCTCGATCGCCTCGACCGTCTCGGCGGTCTCTTCGATGAGGTACTGCACCAGCGAACGATGGGTCTGCTGCGCGTCCCACGGGCATTCCTGGCGCAGTCGCGCCATTACTGAGACCAGTCGCTGGAGTTCGGTTAGCTGCACTATGGCGTCTGCGTGGGCGACGGCTCGGCCAAGGACGCGGACTGATCGGTGATGATCGTCTTCTGCCGGGGATCCAGCACACCGAAGCGGGGGTTGAGCGTGACTTGCTGCTCACTGACGGCGGCCAGGTACGCCTCGCTGCCGAGCTTGCCCGAAACGATCTGCTGGTCGGCCAGGTCGTAGGCGACCGGTCGACCTTGAGGCACCTCGAGCAGGCCGGCGAGATTGCTGTTCTTGATCAGCGCGTCACGCTCCCTATCGGTGATCGTGATCTTGTTTGCGGCAGCGACCTTCTCGGCGATCAGCCCATGGATCAGAGCGTTGATGACCGCCGCGTTCGAGACTCTTTGGCCCTCCTGCACGATGCTGGACACTCCTTCGACAGCCTCGTCCAGCTGCTGCTGGGTGATCCTCGAGGTTCCCACGTACGCCACAACACTGGGTTCTGCATTGGCGCATCCGCCCGCGAACAGGGTGAACGCGAGAACGCCAGCGAGGGCGCTAGCCCGTAACGCGCTCAGCCCGCGGTGAGCCAGTGACCTCATTGACCTTCCCTCAAGACGTAACTTCCCGCCCGCGCATTGCGCTCCTGGAACGACTACCGCAGGTGATCCTACGCGTTTGATTGCTCCGCTCGCTGCGCTCGCTGTGTCTGATGGCTCGCTCCGCTCGCTGCGATGTTCACCGGTAGCCGCCGTCTTCGTCGGATCCGACGAAACCACTTGTCGGGGGAATGAGCTCTGTTCTCGACAGGTTTCGTCGGGTCCTCCTGCAGATCGCCGGCGCGAACTAGCGGGCGCGGATCGCGCGTTTGCGGCCGCTGCCTTCCCCGCTCACTGCAGCCAGCCGCGACTGCAGAAGCCGGATTGTTTCAGAGGCTGGCTGCTTGCTCGTTCGTCCAGGCCAGCGGCGCGCGCGATCCGGGCGATAAGCAGAGAGATCTGACGCTGGGTCAGCGGTCGTGGAGCTCACGAGTCTTCGAAGATCTGGCTGATCACCTCGGTGGCCCAGCGCAGCAGATCCGTGTCCTTCAGCGACTCGCCGGCGTCGGCGGGCGTCGTGGGCCGTGGCAGCAGCACAGAGCCGGCAGTGTCCTTGACCACGCTGCCCGGATGGAGCCGTTGCAGCCGCAGCACTCGCGACTCGGGAAGATGGGCGGGACCGAAGCGGATGAACCGACCCTGCCCGACGATCTCCGTCAGCCCCGCAGACCGGGCGAGCAGCCGGAACCTCGCTACCTCGATGAGATTGAGCACCTCCGGTGGCGGCGGTCCGTAGCGGTCGTGGAGCTCGGCGTCGACCGCCTTGACATCTGCCTCGCTGCGGACTTCGGCCAGCCGCTTGTACATCTCTAGCCGCAGCCGCTCGGACTCGATGTAATCGGTGGGCAGGTGAGCGTCGACGGGCAGCTCGATCCGCACTTCGGGTTCCGGCTGGGTCTCCTGACCTCGATATTCCGCAACCGCCTCGCCTACCAGCTGGATGTAGAGATCGAAGCCGACATCAGCGATATGACCAGACTGCTGGCCGCCGAGCAGGTTGCCGGCGCCGCGCAGCTCCAAGTCTTTCATCGCGATTGCCATGCTGGAACCAAGATCGCTGTGTGTTGCGATGGTGCTGATCCGGTCGTACGCAGTTTCGGTCAATGGCTTGTCCGGTGGGTAGAGGAAGTAGGCATAGCCGCGTTCCCGTCCCCGGCCGACCCGGCCGCGTAGCTGGTGCAGCTGCGACAGTCCGAGCAGGTCGGAACGTTCGATCAGCAGCGTGTTGGCGGTCGAGATGTCCAGCCCTGCCTCGACGATCGTGGTACAGACCAGCACGTCAGCACGGCGCTCCCAGAAGTCGATCATGACCTGTTCCAGGCGATGTTCGCTCATCTGCCCGTGGGCAGTCACTACTCGGGCCTCCGGTACCAGCTCGGCAATCCGGCGGGCGGCTCTGTCGATGCTCTGCACCCGGTTGTGCACGTAGAACACCTGACCTTCGCGAAGTAGCTCGCGCCGGATCGCGGCAGTCACCTGAGCCTCGTCGTACGGTCCGGCGAAGGTGAGCACTGGATGGCGTTCTTCCGGCGGAGTCGCGATGGTGCTCATCTCGCGAATGCCGGTGATCGCCATTTCCAGGGTTCGCGGGATCGGAGTGGCTGACATGGCGAGGACGTCGACGTGGGTGCGTAGGCGCTTCAGCTGTTCCTTGTGCTCGACGCCGAAGCGCTGCTCTTCATCGATCACCACAAGGCCCAAGTCCTTGAAGCTGACCTCGCCCGACAGCAACCGGTGGGTGCCGACGACGACATCGACCCGCCCGTCGGCGAGACCTTCGATGGTTGCCCGTGCCTCAGCCTCGGCAGCGAACCGGCTGAGCGGTGCGACGTTGATGGGAAAGCCCGCATAACGATCGGCGAAGGTGGCGTAGTGCTGCTGCACCAGCAAAGTCGTGGGAACCAGAATGGCCACCTGCTTGCCGTCCTGCACTGCCTTGAATGCGGCGCGTACCGCAATCTCGGTTTTGCCGTAGCCGACATCTCCGCAGATCAGCCGGTCCATTGGCACGATTTGCTCCATGTCCCGTTTCACGTCGTCGATTGCTCCGAGCTGATCCGGAGTCTCAACGAAGGCGAATGCGTCCTCCAACTCTCGCTGCCACGTCGTATCCGGGGAAAACGCGTGGCCGCGGGTGGCCTGTCGGGCCGCGTACAGCTTGATCAACTCAGCGGCAATCTCGCGGACCGCCTTGCGGGCGCGGCCCTTGCGCTTGGCCCAGTCGGCGCCGCCCAGTCGGTCCAGGGTCGGGTTTTCGCCGCCGACGTAGCGGGTCACCTGATCAAGGGCGTCCATCGGGACATAGAGCCGGTCCCCCGGCTGGCCGCGCCTGGAGGGCGCATATTCGATGACCAGATACTCCCGGGTGGCGCCGGCCACGGTGCGCTGCATCATCTCGACATAGCGACCCACCCCGTGCTGGCTGTGCACGACAGGATCGCCCGTGACGAGCTCGAGTGGGTCGATCTGATTCTTACGACGTGCTGGCAACTTTCGGCTGGCCCGGTCAGCGGCCCGCTGGCCGGAAAGATCGGTTGCGGTGAAGACTGCGAGTCGGACCTCATCGGCCACGAAGCCATGGCTGAGCTGGCCGGTGACGACCGTGGCCAGCCCGATGGCGGGTGGTTCATCCAGCGCTGTCAGGTTGCGTAGCGGCACGGCATGTTCACTGAGAACTTCGACGATGCGATTCGCGGTGCCTCTGCCTTCGGCCATCACGACAACCCGCCAGCCGTCACGGACCCGTTTGGTGATTTCGTTGACCGCTGCCTCGGTGTCGCCGCGATAGGTCTGGCCAACCTGGCCGCGCACCGTCCGCGACTCGACACCAGACCCGATGACCGTCGCTGAGAGATCAACGATCTCCCCGTCCGCGGTCCGGATGGGCTCGGACGGTCCGTCGTCGATGGCAGCGTGATCGACCGGGCCAGCACTGAACGACGACAGGGTCCACCACGCCATCCCACGTGCCAGCGCTGCAGCGCGAACCTCAGCGAGCGGCTGGTAGGACGACGCACCAAGATCGATCGGTGCCTTGCCTCCACCTGCGGCGGCCGCCCATGACGCTTGGAGAAATTCCTCGCTCGTCTTGACCAACTCGACCGCCCGGCCGCGCACCAGCTCGGGATCGCAGATCAGTACCTGGGTATCAGTCGGCAACAGCTCGACAAGCAGTTCCATCCCGTCCACCAGGACTGGTGACAATGCCTCCATGCCGTCGACCGGATGTCCCTGGGCGATCTTGTCCAGCATCTCGATCAGCTCGGGATGCCGATCAGCGAGCGCTGCTGCTCGGGCGCGTACGTCCTCGGTCAGCAGCAGCTCACGACAAGGTGATGCTGTGATCTCGGTCAGTGCGATGTCACTGGAGCGCTGGTCCGCGACAGAGAAGTAGTGAATCTCTT
>Ga0126306_10002145_pt1 | contig 11015 bp, 8 predicted proteins | sample Plot27_FD_92592 | JGI IMG/M metagenome (GOLD analysis project Ga0126306, IMG submission 92592) | Serpentine soil microbial communities from UC McLaughlin Reserve, CA, USA - Plot27 | ecosystem: Environmental > Terrestrial > Soil > Grasslands | place: USA: UC McLaughlin Reserve, Lake County... | reverse complement strand
CTTACCTATTACTTCAGCGAATGATTTTGTTTGTTCAAAAGTATATGAATTAATGATGGGAACAAAAATATGCAAGCCAGTCTTTCCTGAACTCTTTATATATGATCTAATATTTAGAGCATTTAAAAGTTCTTCTAAGTTATAGGCAACATCTACAGTTGCTTTAAATGCTTTGACATTGTATTCTGGCTCCTGTGCTTTCTTCTCTTTGCCTGAATATATATATGGATCCAAATCAAACACTATGAAATCAGGATAGTTTAACCCGCATTTATCTTCATATAGCATATTAGAATCAGTACATATATTATAATCATTGATTCTGCTATACCATGGATGCATTTCAATGCAGCCTAGATTAGCAAGCCATAGAAGAGTATCTTTGTTATTGCATACAAGATAGTTAATTATTGCTTCTTTGGATTTAGAATAAACTTGTACACTATTTACATATTCTGGTTTTTCATTATCCCAATTTTTATGATAAAACGATCTGCCAGTAATTCCATCAGGATATCTACTCAAGGATAATGGCCTATCTTTTAAGTAAGGCAATAACCAATCAGCAATTTTGTCATAATAATCAATAAGATCGTTTTTAGTAAATTGTGGATGCTCCTGTGTTTTATTCCAAAATACTTTGTCTAGATTAGAGAAGGCAGAACGATTATTATCACCACTACCACCATAATAATTCTTTTTTGTTAATTGAACAATTTCATTAGAATGTCTTCCCCGTTCTACAATACAATCGTAAGGACCTTTGTCTTCTCTAAACCTAAGGAATATAGGAGATCTCATTATCTTTTCATTTGTCCATTCACTAAATTTTACTTCTACTACAAGATTGGGTGATACCCATACCGGTTCTCGATTTGTATATGGAACATATTCAACAGGACATTTTTCAATCCTTATTTTTTGTAATTCATTGTATATTTCCTTTAGTTGATTTAAATTAAACCCGCTTCCAGTATGACCAACAAATCTTAATTTGCCATCAGAATTATTGACAACGGCAAGAAGTAAAGAGCCAAAATATTTTTCTCTATTTCCTTCTCCCTTTGTATAGCCTACAATTATGCAATCTTGTGTCTTTATACTTTTTATTTTTAGCCAATCCTTGGATCTTATTCCTTGAAAATATCTACTAGTTTTATGTTTGGCAACAATTCCTTCAAGGTTCATTCGTGTAGCTTCTTTAAAAACTTCTATGCCATACTCTTCGATAAAATCAGATATCTTTATCTTAGAGTTTGTATTTACAATATTAGTCAAGATTCTTCGCCTTTCTAAAAGTTCTAAATTCTGCAGATTATTTCCATCAAGGTATAAAATGTCAAAAACGTAGTACGTGGCTGGAAATTGTTTAGATAAAAACTCAATTTCTCTGTTATAATCAATATTCATTCTTTGTTGATGATGTTGAAAGTCTGGGAAGCCTTCTTTATCTAATACTACAATTTCTCCATCAAGTATGACACATTCTTTACATTTTATATTAGACTGAAGGGAAATCAATAATTCTGGATATCTATGCGTAATAGTTTTGCCGTTTCTAGATTGTAGCTTAGATAATCCTTTTGTATGGTGTAAGAAAAATATACAACGTACTCCATCCCACTTTACTTCAAAAACCCAATCTTTATTATCAAATGGCTTGTCAACTTGTGTAGATAACATGGGTTTTATCATGCTTGTTGGAAATTCCTGAATAACACCTTCTGGATAATCTATGTCTATAGATTTCTTTTTTCTTGTTATGTCTTCTAAAACAGAAGATTTGTTATTATTTCTTGCTTTGTTTGATGATGCTTCTTTTAACTCGTTATTATTTCTTCCACTCAAAACAGAGTCTGGTTTGCTCACACTTAAATCTTCTTTTGATACAAATTCATCATTTACTTTAATCAAAAGCCATTGATTTTCTTTTGATGTTTTTACTAGAGAAAATCTCCCTTTTAGTTTCTGGCCAGATAAAAAGAAGACTATTTTACCTTTTATAAATTGATTATGAATATCTTGATCTTCTATTATATAAGTACCAGTATCCCAAACAATTACAGTTCCTGCTCCATAATTTCCTTTAGGAATGATTCCTTCAAAAAGTAAATAGTCTATAGGATGATCCTCAGTTAAAATTGCTAGTCTCTTTATATTAGGATCTAATGAAATTCCTTTTGGAACGGCCCATGATTTTAATACACCTTCTTTTTTTGATTCTAGTCTAAAGTCATAGTGTAATCTACTAGCATCGTGCTTTTGTACCACAAACCTTAAAGCATCTTTGTTATTGTTTTTTGTTTGTTCTTCTATATTTCCTGCAGGTTCAGGACTTTTTGCAAGATCTCTTTTCCTGTAATATTCTTCTAACATATCTTATCTAGTAACAGAACAAATTGTGCAAATACTGTTACCATAATAGTCGATTTATAGAGCCATGGCCAAGAGATAAAAATCATTTTTTTGATATTTTCCAATAGTTTGAATTATCGAAGAAATAATTAAAGATATAGAGAAAAATATATTTAAAATAAAATTAGCTTTTTTTAACTAATTAAAAACTCAATCCAGATCCAATTGGCACAATAAAAAATCGAGATATTGATCAATTAACATAAAATAGTTGTTGCAAAATTACTATAAGCTTCGATTCTTCTCCTCTACATTATTATTATTATCGCATTGCTCAAATTTCAGTAATGATACTTAGCTTTACTAGGATTGCTACTGTTGTACATAATACGGTAGTAAGTGAGATAGCCTAGATAAGGAAGCAACAATTTATGGCGACTGTCCTCCTGATGCTTTTGCGCTTGAGATTGCGACATTATGAGTTCAGCAAAAGCGATTGTAAGTAAGAAGTACGACAGAACATAAGGAAATACATTTATTATTATTTAATGATTATTAGTCTTATTGAAATTTTATTTTTGCATTACATTAAGTTTAGAACAACTTTAGAAAGGTATTGCTTAAAATTCACGTCAATATACTATTATATACTAAGAAATAAAAGAACAAACCACTGTTGAAGCTGCGCATAACTAAAAGTTATAACGATGCGTCCAAATCTGATCGTTTTTATTGCAATTTCTTGGCAATATATAGATAGCAAAGAAGTAATAGTAAGATCATTGAAAAACTGTAGTATAATATGGCTTCTTCAAGTTCTCCTAATTTGGCAAGAGACATAGCAACAGCTTAATTGTAGATAGACCATAAAATATGTCGACATAGAATTGAATTATATTGCTTTAATAACAGGCTTAAATGTCATTTGCAGAGAATATTTTATCAGATGCCTATATTAGTATTGAGTGTCTTAGTTCCAAATAACAATTGATTCTATTTATAAAACTAGCCATTTTATCATCCGTTAACTATGATTATGGATAATTCCTATTATGTCGAGCAAGGGAGGGTGATGGTGGTAGCGTTCCTCCTGTTATACCTCTAAGATTCATTCTTCGCTAGATAGAGTCATGCTAATAATGCACCGTTTGAACGTATATATGATTACCAGTGCCACTCCATAAGACTATTTGATATTCTGTTAATGATTTAAATTATCTTAAGACGTATAGTCAGTAAGATTATTATCAATTATACTGCATTGTTTTGTAGAATTTGTCTAGTTCTGCAGGTGTTTCTCAATTATGTTTATCAATTGTTTTGCAGATATAGGCTTTTGGATATAGCCGTCTACCTTTATAGGTGTAAGAATCTTTGACAATTCAAGGTCATTAATATCAAATGCTGACATTAACAAAATCTTGATTGCAGGATGTATTGATTTGACCTTCTTTACAAGCTCAAATCCATTCATTCCTGGCATTCTTACGTCGGTAAGAACTAATCCATAACTTTTAGAATTTATCTTTAGATGTTCTAAAGCTAATAATGGGTCTGTAAAGGCATAGGTAGTAAAACCATGCTTTTGGAGAAAAAGTTTAATGATATTAACTATATCAAATTCGTCATCAACTACTAATATTGATTTATTAGGTGGCAATTTGATCTAGTATCATTTTCTATATGTACCTGCTATTAAAGTCATTGTTGTATACTCTTATGTAATTCAAATAAATGCAAGAATCAATAAGAATGATTGTGTAACTCTCTCAGATAAAGATCTCTTAATCATTTATTCGTAATAGAAACACGCATTCGTTTCCATTATGATGATTGAATGGACGTATTATCTATTATGATGAGGTTGACAATACACTATTGTGAGTGTCAGTTTGTGTTATATTAAAGTGAAAGTGAGAGATATCCTCGTTAATCCGTAGGATGAAGAAGTATAGAATTGCATATAAATAGGCCCTCATACAAAGGTCGTGATAACTTCAAATAAGACTCTGCTATTCCACAGTATGGAAGAAATTCTATTATTTACCAATTAACTAAATGATCTTCTTGAAATCTTAAGGTTTTATAAAATACATAAAAAAGTGATGAATATTTATCTAACTCGAAAAGAGATCCAAAAATTCAAGTCGTAGAGGATATATTGATATCTGTTCCCAATTGTACAGGCTAGCTTTTTTATTCTCCGTATTCTTTTAGAAAGTTGAAACTTTATACTTTTGTGTTGAAAAATATCTATGTATTGATATTAATGCTTATGTCCTCAAAGCTATCAATTAGAATATAATAGACTAAAGTTAAAAATGGAGTAATTAAAATAAATGTTTAATAAAGAATCTTGTAGAGCATGTGGAACATACCTGACACCTATTTCCGTATGTAATTTTTGCAAGGAGTATATTTCGTGGTTATGTGGCAAATGTGAAAGAATGGAAGATGTTACTCATTCTCATGACTATTGCAGAGTTGCTTACAAGAAAGAGAAGCAAGAAATTAGAAATAAGCAAAAATAAATGCCTAACAATTATATAATTACTTACCTTCATTTTTGTATATATGTCTTCTTTTAATTACGAAATCAATGATGGATACAAACGATTGTAAAACTTTGTTTTTATGATGAGAAATTTATTGAAAATGCGCATAACAAAAACTCAAGTTATTAATAATTGCTTTCTAAATGTTGATAATCAGTTATTGTAATATTCCAACCAATTTTAGTGATCATTATAAAAATTTATTTTACTAATTAATATAATATTAATTTTCGAATTGTTTATGTAATATGATATTTTCTTTCAACATCCTTTTATTATTGTTAATTTGCATTTCAATGCATTGGAAAAAGGCAAGATTATAGTAATAGAAGGAACGGACAAAGCTGGCAAAGGAACACAGTCGCGGCTTCTTATCGATAGTCTCAAACTTTCTGGAAGAATTTGTGTAATGATGAATTTTCCTGATTATGCTACACCTATAGGAGTAGAGATCCGGGCTTTTTTAGATGGTAAACGTGATTATCCTAATGAATTAAAACATATTCTTCTTTCTGCCAATAGATGGGAGAAGAAGAAGGAAATAGAAAGTATGATAGACAATGGCACCATTTTGATAATGAATAGATATTACCAATCAAATCTTGTTTACGGTATTGCGAATGGTCTTAATATTAACTGGCTCCTCAACTTGGACAAGGGTCTGCCAAAAGAAGACCTAGCAATAGTCATTGAAGTTAGTCCCCAGACCTCATACCAACGAGCATTAGAGAATCGTGATGTATTTGAAAAGGATCATAAATTGCTGGTAGAAGTTCATAAAAACTATCGCAAGCTTGCAAAACAATTTAAATGGAAGATAATTAATGGTGAAAAAAGTAAAGATCAAGTTCATGAAGAAATAATAAAAATTGTTAGAAAAAATCTTAAAGTTTAATTTCTGCCATTACATATAATGACCATCCATAATTATGAAGTTTACCGGTGAAATTACTGATCCAGTCCATCAATATATCCGCTTTTCTGACGTCGAGAGAGAACTTGTAGATACACCAGTTTTTCAGCGTTTGAGAAGAATCAGGCAACTTGCTGGAGCACATCTGGTTTATCCTAGTGCACAACATTCTAGATTCGAGCATTCGCTTGGTACTATGCACGTTGCGGGCTATGCAGGAGAAACTCTACTTACTAAAGGATATTTAGATAATGAAGACTTGGTTCAGGAATTACGATTGGCAGCATTGCTCCATGATATAGGTCATGGGCCATTTTCCCATCTATTTGAGGAGGTATTGGAGGCAAGGTGCAAGACAAGCCATGAAGATATGGGCAGGAAGATAATATCTTATAGTGAGGTTAGCGACATTGTAAGAAAATACGGTTACAATTCATCCGATATATGCAAGCTATCATTTGGTGAATCTAATGTAAAGTTTTTCAATGAGATAATTGCTGGCGGACTATCTGCGGATAGCATGGATTATTTGTCTAGAGATGGATTCTTCACAGGAGTAGAGTATGGTAAAATTGATTATCATCGGCTGATAAGTTCCTTTGAGATAGTCTCTAACGGACATTTAGCTATTAACAGATCCGCGCTATATTCATTCGAATCTATGCTTATTTCTAGATATGAAATGTTCAAGGCGGTCTATTTTCACAAGACAGTAAGATCTGCAGAAGTCATGTTATTACATTCTATGACACTAGCTGACGAAGAGATGGGTTTAACGGACACATCTTTGAAAAATTACCTTGATCTGACAGATGAAGCAACTCTTGAGCGCATTTGTTCGCTTAAGAATGGCAACGAAATAGCAGTCAAATTAGCAATAGACTACAAATCTAGGAAATTATTAAAATGTGTTTATGAAAAATTTCTACATAAACGTGATAAATTGTATAGAAAAATGGATAGGCAAGCACTACACGAGCTGGGAGTACAGATAGCGGATGCTGCACAAGTAAATGAAAGTTCTGTTTTTGTTGACGCCTCAAGAGCGCCATCGATGCCGCTAACTCCTACAAAGAAAGAGATAAGATCAGTATTACTTGTTGATAAAGAACGGGCTTACGAAACTCCTATATCTGAAATTCCACTTATCGATTCTATAACTGGTTTTCTTGATATGCTAAGAGTATACACTACTGCTGAAAACAGAGATGTAGTAGAACACTCTACTAGAAAGGTGCTTGGTGAAGAATTTTTATCCGAGAGAAGCGTATGAACAATAATAATAATAGAATACTCAGAAAAAAGGTAGTTATTAAATTAAGTGGTAGCATATTTAGTGAAGGAAGAAACGAAGATACTATTAAAAGATATGCTGAAATGCTCACAGACGTCAGCATTGATGTACAGCCAATAGTTATTGCCGGTGGAGGTAAGATCGCACGTCATTATATCAATCTTGCACGCGATCTTGGCTCTGATGAAGCGAGTTTAGATATTATGGGAATAGAAGTGTCAAGGTTGAATGCAAAATTGTTGATAACAGCTCTTGGAGAACAGGCGTATTCCCAAGTTCCGAAAAATCTCGACGAAGTGACAATAGCAGCAGAAAGTGGTAAAATAGTGATTGTAGGTGGTTTACATCCAGGTCAAAGTACCAATGCTACCTCGGCTTTAATAGCGGAAAAAGTAAGGGCATTTAGATTTCTAAATGCTACTGATGTCGATGGTATCTATGACTTAGATCCAAATACCAACAGGAATGCAAAATTATTAAATGAAATTACAGTAACTGAATGTATGGAAATTCTTAAGGATGGAAGCTCAATGGCAGGTACATATGATCTTATGGATATTGTAGCATTGAAAGTTATAGAACGTTCAAAAATACCTACGAGAGTCTTACGATCAGATATAACTAATATCAAGAACGCAATTATTGGCACACATCATATTGGTACTGAGATTGTAATGGTCAAGAAACAGTCTTGATGGTGCCTATAAATTCTGAAAATCCATCTTTTATCATCTTTTGATAAATTTCTTCACACTCTTGTATCATTATAGGTTTTGATTGTGCCTTTGCATACCCATCTTTATCGCAGATAAATAGCATTGCTTCGTCAGCCCTAGTAATTTTACCAACTAGCATTTCTTCACCAACAGGCTCGAATCCTTTTTTATCCTGCTTTATAGTATAAGTTAGCATTGCAAATCCAGTATAATCAAATAGCTTCAGCTGAGCTTTTCTTGATCTTTCCTGTCCAAGAAAAGCGGCTTTATGATATTGCATTTATGATATTTTATTTTACAATTATGTATAAGCCTTACTTTTTGTATACAGAAAATTCCACTTGTAGTAGAGCCTTCTGGATCTAGTAAAAATTTCATCCTCTGTAAAGTTAGATGACTTCTATCAGAATTACTTCTTACAAATTTGAACAAAATCTAAATTAGTTATGGCTATCCCAACTATTAGATTCAATATCTAATTGATTTGAAATCTTCTTTTTTTTGCGTTTAGGTATGATTTCTAGCAAGATTGAAAGCTCAAAACTTCCTTGTAGATATGTTCATGTAGATTAAAGAAGAACTATTTTTATTAAGTATCTACATATGGTACTGTCTATCTATATAATGGCTTTTTATAATATTTGTGTGGTTTGGCAGTCACATAACAAACAAAGACCATTAAGAACAGATTCAAAAGTTTGATATGCTAGGTAGATGCATATAATATACCGTTAGGCTACTGAAGTAGGTATTATATATCACAATATAATAATTCTTGCTAACCACAAGCTTCTGCTCATTGATTGATACAATCAATTATCATAGAGTTAACAAAACGCAATTTCAATCATATCTTCTCAATTTCTATTTATATAGTATCAATATTTTCAAGACGTATTTAGTAAGATTCTTCATAAAAGTGTATTTGTCATCATCGTCCTCATCATCTTCAAACATCTTTTCACTTTCTAAATTATCATCTTCGGATCTACAATTATAATATCTGTTGCAGTTAAATCAGATTATCGGTATCTATCAATCAATCAATTGAACATTGGATTAGGCAACAGTATAACAGTATTACAAAATAAAACAAGAATAGTTAGTACCAATAATAAAGATGTTATTAAAAATAACCTCTTTCTAGACTTAAATATTCATAATTAAGAAAAGTGATTTTTAAATGACATATATATTCTTTGACTGATTTTGTAAGTGACTACTCTTGAACTAACAATACTTGTTACAACATCTCTACTGATCTTTGGCATACATCAATAAAATTTATCCACTATATTTTTGAGTAAATTATCATATTATGCCTCCCGCCAGAGAGCTTTTACCTTTGCCAGTACTATAAATCCTATTAGATATGCAAGCTGTACTCCAAAACCAAGAGCAATGGACCATTCTTCTGGTGTAGGAAATCCCATAGTATATTGCAACATTAATGATGCATGGGTGGTCGGTACTAGATAAGCGACATATTGTAATTCTAGTGGCAAACGTTCTATTGAGTAAAAGACGGGAGGTAATACTGCAAGGAATACATTAACAAACGAAATTACTTGTGTTGCATTTCGCATATGTAGCATATGTGATGATAAGAAGAATCCAATTGCTGACATGGATCCCCAGATTAATAGTATAGTTGATATCAAGAAAGGAACATATATAATTGAAGTTCCAAAGTATGCTGCAAGGAAAGTAAGAACAGTCAATGCCGGTAAGCCGAACAAAAGCTGCGATAATGCCAAGCCTGTCATGTAAACAAGAGGAGAAACTGGTGAAGCTACAAAAATATCCTGTATCTTATATTCGGTCTTGTAGTATGAAATATCCTGTCCTAATGCGAGCCCGTAGCCAACTAATGCCATCACAAGACTGCCTGCAACTGCAAATTCTATATATTCGCCATTGCTCACTACAAACAAAACAAACAGCAGTGAAAAAGGACTCATTGCAGAAAAAACCATAGAAACAGGATTTCTGCGAAGCCATAAAATTCCAGTAACATAGGCTATCAGAAATATTTGTCTGATGGCTAGTTTTGTTGGTCGTTTGTAAAATAGCGATGTCGGTGATGAGAAGGGCGATGACATAGTAATTCTTCTTATATAGATTATATATTATAAAGCCTACATCTTTGTAATACAAGATATATTATTGATCTTATATTCTTATGTCTCATCAGTTTGAAAATTAAAGCAGAAGTTATTCCTATCTCATTTGTAGAAATTATGAAAATCAGTATTATGCATCGGTGCCAACTAATAACGAATCAACTATCTTTACAAAATTAGGTTCTATTGACTCTTTTGCAACTTCTATTCTGTGAAAACCAATACATCAAATACAACACGAAAGATGAGAAGCCTTACTGAGATAACCAAACTCTCCACTACGCCATTCCAGTCGATGGTGGCTAAATTGTTTCGGTAAATCTCAGCAAGGCTATCCTATCGTGTGTGTATGTGCCAGACCAGCAGTAAGAATATGTAAGGCTAGCTAATAACCTTCTAAATAGATGATTCTAATAAATTCAATCATTTGTTATTTCTCTTACTTTTCCTTCCCATTTTCTTTGCAATTGTTTTGCAAAATTACTATTATTAATCAGTCGATAGTTAACAGGTAGAAAATGAGCTTTTAAGTTAAATACTTAGAAAGTTGGTAAGTATGATAGAACATTACAAAGATGTCAGAAGATAATCTTCAACCATGTCCAAAATGTAGAAAAGGACGGATGCGACCTACTGGTAGAGCAAGAACTAAAGGAGAGAAAGAAGAGCCATTTAGTGAGATAAGCTATGCTAGAAACTATATATGTGATAATTGTGGTCATCACATGTCTGACGCTAAGAACACTGAATATTCGGAGGTTAGCGATAGTGTTCCTGCTTCTGTTGACAAGGCTGATAAAGGCGAGTCATGAGTTAACAGTTTAGTAACGGGCTTTTAAGCTAACAGAATCGTTTTATTTCAAATTCCAATTAGATAACTAAGTAATAGCTAAAAGATAATTTGTTAACTGAAGCTGTAAAGAAAACTACATAATTTAAGGTCTAACATAAACTATCTCTGTTACGTTTTGCTATTAACACAATCTTCAATTGTTCAGAAATCTTATCAGCATTTTTTATATATATCATCATTATTATCCCATCTTCCACAATCTATTT
>Ga0126306_10002143_pt1 | contig 11022 bp, 14 predicted proteins | sample Plot27_FD_92592 | JGI IMG/M metagenome (GOLD analysis project Ga0126306, IMG submission 92592) | Serpentine soil microbial communities from UC McLaughlin Reserve, CA, USA - Plot27 | ecosystem: Environmental > Terrestrial > Soil > Grasslands | place: USA: UC McLaughlin Reserve, Lake County... | reverse complement strand
CTGGTGCTGTTCGACACCGGCGTTGGCGCAGCGAAAGTATTTGGGCCCAACAGCGGGCAGTTACTGAAGAATCTCGCGGCAGGCGGCATCGATCCGGGCTCGATCAATGCTGTCGTCCTCACCCATGCCCATCCCGATCATTGCTGGCAGCTCGCCGGTGAAAACGGTGCCCCGAATTTTCCGAATGCGGACATCTTCATCACAGAGGCGGATTTCAATTTCTGGACGGATGAGGGCAAGCTCGGCAATGATGCCATTAAGGGCATGATTGAAGGCACCCGAAAGGTTCTCCTTCCCCTCAAGGATCGCATGACGTTCATCCAGGACGGAAAGGAGGTCATTCCAGGCATCCAGGCCATGTTTACGCCCGGCCACACCGTTGGACACATGAGCTACGTTCTGACGGTGGGCGGTCAAAGCCTGTTCTTGATCGGCGATGTGGTGCACCATCCCATCTTGTCGATGGAGCGGCCTAAATACGGCTTTGGCTTCGACACCGATGCAAATTTGGGGATCGAGACGCGGCTGAAAACGCTCGACATGCTGGCAACCACCCGGATGCCGGTTTTGTCGTTTCATCTTCCATGGCCGGGTATCGGTCACGTTGGTCGCTCGGGCGATGCTTTCCGTTTCCACCCGTTGCCGATGCGCATTACACTGTAAACTTGCGAGCTTTGCGGTGCCGCGGCGGGTGCAGCGGCCAGGCGTTAATGCGGCGAATTATTGCCCGATAATGCATTCAGGATACGGGTACCGGGCCGTCCGGTTGGCTTTAAACCAGTCTTCATTTCTGCCGCTTTGATCGCGGCCATCGTAAGAGGCCCCACCCGTCCGTCAGCTTCTCCTTTGTAATAGCCCTGCTCGATCAGTAATTCCTGGAGGCGCTTGCGCTGCACACGCGCCAAGCCGGGGTCATCCGTCGGCCACGCGGTCCTGAATGCGCCCTTTCCATTGAGCCTATCGGAAAGATGAGAGATCGCCAGCGCATATGACTCCGCTGCGTTGTAGAAATATAGGACATTGAAATTGCGCGAGACGAGAAAGCCCGGCCCTTGGCGGCCCGCGGGTCTAATCAACGCATAGGATCCCTTTCCGGGCATGGGGGAGCCATCGGCACGGCTGATTCCCCATTTTGCCCATTGTGAAATCGGCGATGTCTTTGCTCGACCAACCGGTCCTGCGTAAGTTGGCGGGACGTTCACTTCAAAGCCCCAGTTCACGCCTGGCTGCCAGCCGGCCTTCTTGAGGAAGTTCGCGGCAGAAGCGAGCGTATCCGGAATGGAGTGAATAGTGTCTCTTCGTCCATCCCCATCGAAATCAACGGCAAGCCGCCTATAGGTCGAGGGAATGAACTGGGTCTGACCAAAGGCACCTGCCCAGGATCCGCGCAGATTTTCGAGTTTCACATCGCCTGCTGCAACGATCCGGAGCGCCTGTAGCAGTTCAGTTTTGAAGACTGCCGCCTTGCGCCCGGCGCATACAACGTTCGCAAGAGCGTGTGGAAGAAAAAACTCCCCCATTTCCTTCCCATAATCGCTCTCCACTCCCCAAAGGGCTGCCAGAATGAAGCGGTCTACGCCATAGGTTTTCTCGACATCGTGCAGGATTTGCCGGTGGACCTTCATCATCTTCAATCCGTCGGCGATGCGAGCATCATCGACCAGAGTGGCCATGTAGTCCCAGATCGCCAACCGATATTCAGGCTGGGTGCGAGAAAACCGCACGGCCTTTTCATCGAATTTGATGTTGCGGAAGGCGGCATTGGCGATATCGGGCTTAATACCGGCCTTGATGACCTCAGCGCGAATTCCCGCCACGCATTTCTCAAAAGTCGATGCAGCTACCGGATCGGCGAACATCCATGCAGCAAAAACGGCAGCCGAAGCGAAGAGCGACCGCTGGATCGCGACTGTCCTTGTTATGCATTTCCCATTGTCTTGCACCGGCGGACCTTCCGTTGTGGAGCTTAGGGGGATAGTTTGGCTGCGTCTTTCAACGCCCGCTCACCAAATATGAGAACCTCGTCAAGGGCCGGTGCAACGAACGTCTTGCTGGGAATGAGGCAGGCGGACTTAGTTGTGTATGCAAGCTAGGATTCACTTTGTCCCATTCGTCCGGCTGAGCGCTGAAGTGGGTAAAGAGGGCTTGCATACAGCTCCCTTAATTCTCTGGCTCCGAAACGTTCGCCGCCTGCTTCCAACGTGCAGCCGGCAAATGCTGCCGCAGGCATGTCCTCCATTGCAAAACGAATGGCCTCAGCGACAGTGCCAAAGCGGCGATAGCTCAAGCCGCTCGAACCCCAGGCCAAGCTGTCTCGACTGTACAGTTCACCCGGCATTTTATAGTTGAACTGATTCATCATGGGCCGGTCCCTTTCAAGACATTGTCTAGTTCTGCTGGATCGGTCTCGATGAAGTCGCCCAATCCAACATCACCTGCTCCCCGCGGCAGGTAAATCGTGGTGGAGATTCGGCGATAAGCATCAAACATCAAATCACCGAACGCCTCCTCGGTGGTCGTTACCTCATACACCCCAGCGGGCCTCTCCTGATCCATGCCCTTCAACCGGAATGGGGTGGCGATAGTTACGAACCGTCGCGTCGTGCGGGTATTGGGATGCGGCAGAATAATGCCAAGCTCGGATTCCGCTGCAATTCTGTCGAAGCTCTCAAGCGCACTGCGAACCCAATATTGGCGATCAGGCCCTTCGCTTGGGCGCAAGCGCACGACGCGATATACGCCGGGCGCCCTGTAATCGTGATTTGGCGCCGATAGATAGTATACGTTATCGCCGACTGAATACTGGTGCTGTGCTGCCATTGGCCTGACGTACCCGCAGTGGAAGCTGCGCTTGCGCATGAGTGCGGGTCGCTCCTCGGAGAGCATGGGCCTCTGGTTGCATGAATACAAGGGAAAGGTTCGAAGGCGCTCTCGCCACGCCAAAGAGTCGGAGGGCCATCTCAGCGTGACGGCCCGATGTCCCTTTTTATGATGTCAATTGCGGCTTGAACCTTGATCAATGTTTCCAGGCGTTCGATCAATTCTGCCGAGCTGTCGCCTGTCGCCAAAGCGCGGATGCAGTCATCGCGGGTATCGGAAAGGTTCTTTACAGCCTGCCGCGACAAGTCAGCCTTGCTGTCTGCCATGCTTGCCTCCCTCTTTCTCTTTCTTTCCCTATCCCCTTACTACCAATACTATATTAGTTAAGGCTTTACGTAATTTCCTTAGTGGGGGCGGACCCGCATCATATGCGACTGAACGCTCCACAGTTTTGCGAATGTGCGGCCCACTTGTAACTTACGAACCGAGGCACCATCTCATAACTATACGCGCAATGCCGGCTTGATTTTCTTTCGGGAAATTCCTTCAGACACGGTGTATAAGGGGTAGTAGGTCATGCCGCATGTCTTGCGCATGGCATTTTAAGCAGTGAGACAGGAGAGTTGTGATGAACCGCGGAGGGCGCCATAGCCGAGATCCACGCAGAGGCCTGCCAAGTCTGGCTGAGCGTCAGAGAACAAACTTTGCAGTACAGTCTCCGGAAGCAGATCGAGCCATAGAACGCACCTCGCCGGAGCTCCTGCCGAGCGTTCGGCCTCGCTTTCACCTTGGGCAGAATGTTCGTCTGTCGCTTGGCGCTCTGCAGCGTGGAAAATCGATATCTTGCGAGATTGTGAAGCTGCTCCCCTTTGAGGGAGCGCATTTTCAGTATCGCGTGAAAAGCACGGATGAAGCATTCGAGCGGATTGCTGCGGAGCACGAACTCTGGGCTTTGCCCCGCGCTTAGTCGTCGAGGGCGCTTAGCGGCCTGCCCTGACCAATCCAGCCATTGATCTGGATCGGCACAGGGGAATGGCTGCGCAAAGGCTAATTACATCTGCTCGGCCTCGGCGGCTATTTCGCCGCCTGCACGAGCAGTTCGGCACAGGCCAGGCCGACACCCTTGAGGGGTTTGTCTCCGCCCGGCATCATTGCAGCCCCCGATTTCTCGACAAAGCTTGCCTGCTGGTAAGTGCTGGTTATGCCCTTCAATTCCACCAGTTTGGCCATTGCATCCGGCTGCTGCTGGAATTGCAGAAAACAGATTGGCGCAAGGACTTTGGCGATTTCGATGTTGGCATGGTCCTGAGCCATGGTGCTTGCAGTTGAACCTGTTACCCAGCCGCCCCAGCTGAATCCAAGGATCGCAAGCGCGATAGCACCCCCCACCGCGCCCCACAGCGCGGGTTTGACGTTTGGCGAGATTTTCATGATTTTCCTTTCAGGGAGAGTAAATGCTCTCCCCTGCCGGTAAGTTAGCACAAAATTCTCCGCCCAGTAATTTAAGTGTGGGAATAGGGCGAGCCGCTGCAAGCTTAGCCGCAGACGGATACCACTGCCGCCATGCATGTTGTGATCCGCCATGGGCTGGCCTATTGCTAGGAGGGTCACCCGACACAGGATAGACTCGTTATAAGAGGACGAAATGCGCGACTTGGAAACGACCGACTCTACTATCCTGACTTTGAAGGAGTCGATCCGACTGGACGACCTTGCCCTCGAGAATCCGGAATGCACCGCCGACCATGCATTGACGGTTCGCCGGCATAAGGCCGGGTGCATCACTGCGTTGCGAGAACTCTGGCAACACCGGCTGCGGCTCGTCACGACTCGACCTGATCCAAGCTTCCCCTGAGACGAAAGAAACCCACTTGGGCGGTTGGATTATCGCGGTCGAATTCTGAGGATGCAGCAGCCTGTTTTGCCGGGCTGCCAAGTTTCAATGCCAACCGCAAATCCAGCTGCTTCGAGGGTGCCGTGATCGGCCGCCGAGGCCATTTGGCAGAAGAGCGCCACTTCTTCTTCGTCCATTCCCAAGTCCAGCCAAGCTGCTTTTAGCGGGCAGGTCTCAAACTGCACGTCAAGTCCTTCTTTGTCACAACGGTCGATCCGGGGCTGGAACATGGCTCCACCATCGGGAGCAAACGCAAACGAGCGGGCAAGACCTTCAAAGTCGTCCGGAACATGCGCCTGCAGTCCGGCAGCCAGGTCGCGGCCCCAATTGTAAATCGCTTCCTTACAGATCTCGATCGCGGCTGTTTGCCCGAGGCGGCGTTCGATAGCGCGGTAAAACTCCAGGTATATGCGAGCCCGGCTCTTGTTGGATTCAAGGAGAGCGATCCAATGGTCGTTGTGGTGGACTGACATTCGTGCTGCCGCGCTATTTGTAGTAGCCAACCCCGCAGGTCTGGTCATTTATCTTGGTGACGAAGGCGACCTTCGTCAGCGGCTCCTGCGTCCCAGGCCTCGGGAACCTATAGGTCACTTCGCTGACCTTGCCGTCTTCCGCTGCGTTGAGTATCTCCTCTCCGAAAGCCTTGCCGTCTGCGTCCTCTAAGTCGCGAATGGGCTGGCCGAGCTGGGCTGGATCAATATGCGCGGTAGTCCTGCCGTCGGCTCCAATGCAAAATGGATAGAGATCGCGGTCTCTGAATTGCGGGTCGGCAGCATTAAATTTCGCGAGCGCGCCGGCTGCATCAGCCTTCACCGCCGTGATAACCCGGTCGAGCATGGCCTTCGCTTCCTCGGCAGTGCCATATTCGGCGGCCGATACGCTGCCCGAGATCAGCAGCGCGGCCGCAACCGCGAACGCCGCCAGGATGATCCTTTTCATGACATCTCCATCTGATCGATTGGCGTGGCGATGAGATGGAACGGGCCGATCATGCCCGTTCCTGGGCATCGGTTCTAGAAAACGCTATCGGGATTATAAAATTTGGTTGCGTTTTCCTTTGTGATGATGGGCGACGGCAGCACCGTCTTTTGCGGAGCCTCGGCTCCAGCCAAGATGGCCATTAGGCGGTGGAAGCTTGCGCGTCCAATCTGGTCGGAATTGTTGTGGCCAGTCGCACCATAGTTTGTGCCGTCGCTCATGATCTCCTTAAGTGTTCCCTTCTCTCCATCCACCGAGGTTAGAAAGATCTTGTCCGACCTGCCGGCATCCTTGATCGCCTTTTGTGCGCCTTGACACATGGAATCGTTTTCGCAAAACACCGCATTGATTTCGGGGTGTTTGGTAAGCATGTCCTCCATGAGCTTGAAGCCACCATCGACGCTCCATCCTCCAAAATCAGGAGCCTTTTCCACCTTGATGTCCGATTTTTCCACGACAGAGAGCACTCCGTTCGTGCGGTCCAATCCGATCGAGTTGTCGGCCGGCCCGCCACGCAAGATTACGAGCAGACCCTTGCCGCCCAAGCGCTTGACGATGTAGTCACCGATTCCAACACCAATTGCGTAGTTATCAGGCCCGATCCAGCTCGTGAATTCGCCTCCCTTTAGCATGCGATCTACGAGAACGACTGGAACGCCAGCTGCTTTAATGGCGTCCAGGGCTTCGGGTGCAGCTTCGATCCAAGCACCGCTAATGATCAGCCCATCGACTTTCTGACTGAGCAAATCCTCAACATTTGAAGTGAGCTTCGCAACGTCTCCCTTAGCATCGGTCGAGATGACCGTAATATTCTGGAAAGCCTTCGCTTCATCTTTGACGGCCAAATCCATACCGACGAAATAGGCACAGCAAAGCGATAGGTTCACAACGCCGATTTTGAGGTCTTTGGCAGTGGCCGGACCTGCGGTGGCTGCTGCCAAGAACAATAAGCCAGCTATAAATTTGCCGAGATGCTTCATCACTGTTTCTCCCTTTCCCCCTGCGTACGACTATTCACGGTAGACCACTGCTTCCCTTAGGCCTTTTTTCGCCTGGCCAGCACAGCCACCAGGATAATTATGCCCTTCAGGAATTGCTGATAGTATGACTCCACATTGAATAGATTGAGGACGTTGTCGACAAGTGCCAATGCCAGCACCCCGCCAACCACGCCGAGGACCGTTCCCCCACCCCCACCCAATATGCCTCCGCCAATGACCACCGCCGCAATGGCATCAAGTTCGTACCCAATGCCTACGCTTGGCTGAGCGATCCCTAGGCGCGAAGCAAGAACCACACCGGCGAAAGCGGCAAGGAAGCCACAGGCCGCATAGGCACCGATCAAATGGCGCCTGACATTGACGCCGGCGAGCCGCACCGCCTCTGAATTGACACCCAGCGCGTATACCGCGCGTCCCGACACCGTGTGATTCAGGTAGAACCACACGAGCGGAATGATGCAAAGAAAAATCAGGCTGGGAACAGGCAACGGTCCAATGAACCCACCGCCCAGCAGGCCTCGGAACAGCGGATCGACCGGATATTGGGGCGTTTCTGAATAGACGTAGAGAAGCCCGCGCAGGCTTCCCATGGTTGCCAACGTCACGATAAAGGGCTGAAGGTTGAACCGGGCAATCATGAAGCCATTAAAAATGCCTACAGCAAGGCCCATAGCGAGTGCCACCGCAATAGCCGCTGGAAACGGCATATGAGCTTGCAGACCCGTCGCCAGCAGCCCAGAGAAGGCCACCACCGGCCCGACCGACAGGTCGATTCCACCCGTAAGAATTACCAAGAGCATGCCAAGGCTTAACAAGCCATTGGTTACGAGTTGACGTGAGATGCTAACCAGGTTGCGTTCACTCAAGAATACGTCCGAGGCAATGCTAGCGACAAGAACGAGGATCAAAATGGCGACAGTGAACCCAATGTCAGGTGCGCTCAATCGGCGGAGCCGACTAAAAAGCAATTGCAGAGTGGCCCTCCGATCTTGGGTTGCGGTTGTCATGCCGATCAAGCCATCGTGCGATCGGCCACTATTCCAGCAGCATGAGCAAAAACAGTCTCCATGCTGAAGTCATCGCGATCAAGTACAACAGCGATGCGTCCGGCTCGCATAATGATAAGCCGATCGCATAGGCCCAGCACCTCCGGCATTTCAGATGAGATCAGCAATATTGCCTGACCCGCCTTCGCAAGGTTTTCCAAGATACGATAGATCTGAACCTTAGTTGCTATGTCGACTCCCCTGGTCGGTTCGTCAAAGATGAAAACACGGGTATCTTCGACCAACATCCATTTTGCAAGGACGACCTTCTGCTGGTTGCCCCCACTGAGCTGGCGGACCGGTCTGCTGAGGCCGCGAGGCCGCACCTGCAGTTCATCCAGCTTGGTTCCCACGACACTGCTCCGACGGGCGAGATTGAGCACGCCATAAGCGGCAAAGCGCTCCATGGCAGCCAACCCGCCATTTTCTACGACAGAGCAGTCCAGGGCCAAGCCGTCGCGTTTGCGATCTTCGGTGACGAAGGCAATGCCGCTGGCAATTGCATCTGCTGGCGTGGCGATCAGCACTTTTTCATCAGACACAAGGATTTCCCCTGTGCTGGCGGGCTCTGCGCCAAAAATTGCGCGCGCAACCTCGGTTCTACCGCTCCCAACCAAGCCAAACATTCCGACAATCTCACCCGCACGGATCGTAAAGCTTATGTCATCAAAGGCCGGCCTACGGCTGAGGTGACGAATGTCCAGTGCGACCTCGCCCATTCGCGGTTGTCGAACTGGATAGATGGCATCGAGAGACCGTCCTACCATGGCCTTGATCACCGTGTCGCGATCGACACTGGCGGTCGCCGAGAACAGCACCCCCGCTCCATCCTTCAGGACGAAGACATTGTCAGAAATGTCAAAAATTTCGTCGAGCCGGTGGGAGATATAGACCACCAGCGTACCCGAGGCGCTTAACTCGCGAATTTTCCTGAACAGCTTCTGGGTCTCGTGAACGGAGAGGACTGCAGACGGTTCATCGAGAATTAAGATTTTCGGCCTGCCGACAAGTGCCTTGGCAATCTCCACGAGCTGCTGCTTTGAGATCGAGAGTTTCGAGACGCGAGAACTCACGTCCACCCCCTCAAATCCGAAGTCACGGATTACTTCAGCAGCGCGCTGCTCTGTCGCTTTCCAATCTACGATCCAGTTCGTCTTTCGGTGAAGCCATTTCCCAAGGAGGATGTTTTCAGCCACGCTGAGATGCGGCAGGAGGCTAAGCTCCTGATGAACGGTGTGGATGCCCAGCTCGATTGCCCGGCGTGGATTGCCGACCGCCACATTCACATCATTGAGCAGTATTTCGCCCTCATCCGGCTTGATTGCACCGGAGAGAATTTTCATCAAAGTGGTTTTACCAGCACCATTTTCGCCGCAGATGGCCAGGACTTGACCTGCCTCAGCTCTCACTGACACGTCACGCAAGGCAGCGGTGCCATCAAAGCTCTTGCTGACATGCACAACATTCAACATAGGGGGTCAGACACTTACATTGAGGCAGCGCAATTTTGTATTTTTTCAGACCAATTGCCGTAATGCAAGAATGCTGAAGCCGAAAGTGTTGGGCGGGAAGCGGACAAGCTCGCGCGGTGGCTGATGTGAGAGCGTACGGCGCCTGCCGTTCCGCGGGGTCTAGCCATGGAGCGGCAGGCACCGTCGCTGGATCTGCGATCGCTTATGCCGCTTTCTTCAGCCCCTCCGCCTCAAGTGCTGCCTGCACCGCGGGGCGTGCAGCGACGCGCTGCATGAAGCGGCCGATGTTCGGCCATTTGGCAAGGTCAATGCCGACGAACTGCGCCCAGTTCGCCAGCGTGAAGAAATAGGCATCAGCTATGGTAAAGCCCGCGCCGGTGAGATAGGCCCGTCCATCCGACAAACGCTGCTCCAGCAAATCGAACCGAGCGGCGATCTTCTCGCGGAGCAGTGGCTTGTAGTCATCCGGCGTGGTCGGCGCGAACAGCGGCGAGAAAGCCTTGTGGATCTCAGTCGAGAGGAAGAGCAGCAGCTCCTCCAGCTTGAGCCGCTCCCGCGAATTGGGCGGAGGCACGAGCTTTGCTTCCGGCGCGCGGTCGGCGAGGTATTTCTGAATCACCACGCCTTCGGTGAGGTTATAGCCGTCGTCGAGCTCCAGCACCGGCACATAGCCTTTCGGATTGATGGCTAGAAAATCGGCACCATTTTCCGTTTTCTTGGTCTTGGTGTCGGTCTTCTCCAGGGTGAAATCGACACCTGACTCACGCAATATGATATGAGGAGCCAGCGAACAGGCACCCGGTGAGTAGTAGAGCTTCATGAAATGTCCTCCGTTGTTGACGTTGCACAGATAGGCGATGCGATTACCTTTGGAAACTACCTATCGATATGTTAGAAGCATTTTCCAGTTTCCTGGCGGTAAGCAGCGGAGCTCTTGGATATGACCTTGCGCATGAGAAAGAACGTGACCCCCGCCACCGCCCCCAACCGGTGCCCCATCGGTGCCTGCATGGAATTGCTGGGCGGCGCCTGGACCCCCAATGTGATCTGGAACTTGCAGGGCGGGGCGCGGCGCTTCAGCGAATTGCAGACCTACATGGCACCGATCTCGGCCAAGGTCTTGTCGCAGCGGCTGAAGGATCTGGAATCCAAGCACGTGGTGCGCCGCAAAGTGCTCGATACAAAGCCGCCCTCGGTAGAGTATTCGCTGACTGACCTTGGCCGTGAGCTCGTGCCTGCCATCGAAGCCATCGCTCATGTCGGCTACAAGCTGAAGCAGCAAGGGGCAGCAGTCAGCGCGGCAGAGACAGCCCGAGAGTGCAGCCTGGCCGAATAGCGAGGCTGTGCTCGATACTTGGCCACATTTCCATTTTTGACCACGAGCTTTAACTTCAAAAGCGTGCCGCTTTGCTGCACAAAATCGATATAATGCGCATCTCCGAAATCAGTCTCTGCCTCCTCTTGCTGATAGAACCAGCATATGCGGATGTCTCGGAACGTGACCTCTACAGTGCGTTATGCGTTACCGATCTCTCGATCGGATTCCGATGGGACGGAAGTGGCTGGCAGCAGCACACTGTCATTGCCAACGACAGCTACATTATTCAAAAGCTCGATTCATCGAGTCCGTTAGCAGAGATATGCGAAGGAGAGATCAAACCCATCACCAGGGCATCGATAATAATATCGAAAAGCTGCTACGTGCTCAGCGTGGCGGGGCAAGAGCCGAACGCGTCCGATGCTTCAGCATGCGAGGAGTCTTGGGAAGAAGCTGGGACAACTCTGAAACTCAAAAGTGTCTGGTGCGGCCT
>Ga0126306_10002142_pt1 | contig 11022 bp, 7 predicted proteins | sample Plot27_FD_92592 | JGI IMG/M metagenome (GOLD analysis project Ga0126306, IMG submission 92592) | Serpentine soil microbial communities from UC McLaughlin Reserve, CA, USA - Plot27 | ecosystem: Environmental > Terrestrial > Soil > Grasslands | place: USA: UC McLaughlin Reserve, Lake County... | reverse complement strand
GTAGTCCCCGGATAGACGCTCGTGACGGTAATGCCTCTATCGACGATCTCCACACGTAAGGCGTCAGAGAGAGCGTTCAAGGCGAACTTGCTGGCGCAGTACCCCCCGACCTTCGGGACGGCGTTCTTCCCTAAAACCGAGGAGACGTTGATAATACGTCCGCCCCGTGGCATGTGTGGAAGGGCGGCTTGTACACAATGCAACGGGCCGAACACGTTTACCTCAAACAGATACCGCAGATCGCTGGGGTGCAACTCCGCCACCCGTCCCGTTAGCCCGAGCCCCGCGTTGTTCACTAGGATATCCAAAGAGTCGAACTCCCCGACTGTCCGCTCGACCATCGCCTTAATAGAAGCTCCATCTGTTGTATCAGCCTTCACCGCCAGAGCTCGGCCCCCAGAGGCGCGGATATCACGCGCCAGAAACCGCAGCTTCTCCTCCGCCCGAGCAGCCAGCACCACCGCGGCACCTTGCCTGGCTAAAATCCGCGCTGTCGCCTCCCCGATACCGCTAGAGGCGCCAGTCACGACCACCACTTTACCTTTGAGCGTCTCTTTCACAGACATCTATCTTAGCGGTATATACTTGCGATTTGTGAGGAATGGTAAAAAGGGTGCCGTTTCTGATCTACCAACCTTCAGGTCTCCTACAAATGCCCCGGTTACTGTTATGCGCCGATCAGGATAAAGAGTGACCGTCGGCCTTAGCATCTTGTAGATCCTATGTCTGTCCTCAGGGAGGAGGGCTTGAAGTTCCTCGCGCACCATGCTGGCATAGGATTCGAGGATAGCGTCACGGTTCCTCTCCAGATCCTCTATAACCTTGCAACGACCCTGTAATGCTACAAGATCTCGTTGCACAGTTCGGCGGCTCTCTTTAAGCTCACCCCTCGCCTCGTGGTCATATACCCACGGGCGGCCAATCGCTGGGATCCTTTCTCCGGGACGCCATTCCGTATGGCTTCTCTCTCGGCTTTCACGCGTTCCTCAAACCCCACCCGAAGTCGCTCGGGATCCTTGAGTAAGTCGTTCACAAAGCTCCAGACTTGTGCATCCACCTGGGGGGCAGCGTAGCTTGAAGAATGAGTACAGACATCAGCCCCAAACCTCACACGGTTGCCACAGCGGTAGTAGAAGTACCTCGTCTTGTTGGGCTTGGTAACGGTATGAGACGCCCCTAGCGTCTCATACCGTTACCAAGCCCACACCACCCGATCCCTCCTAGAAAGCTTCCAAACCCGTTGTCCATTACAGGAGAGCTGGCGGTTGTCCTTTATAGCCTCGCGGGCAGCTTCAATTAACTGAGGCGGGATGACGGCGCTGGGAACCGGTACAGCTATCCATTCGCTCTCTGGCTTACGTGTCTTCTTCTTGCGCCTGTACTCAATACCGTTAGGCGCAAGCGTTTTGGCCTGCCTAGTGGTGACCCCATGACGATGGAACCATCACAAGCCCATACTGCTTCTCAGGGTCGAGTCGTGCGGCTACCTGCAGGCTTGCAATCTTGGCGATCTCTTTAACGGTATTAGGCTTGTAAACGTCTTGCTTAATGACTTTGCGGATAAATATTTCTGACCACGCTTGCTTGCCGGTCGAAGTCGGGACACGTTCCCGAGGTAGTGTGCAGGCAACCTTGTAGAGCCTCTCCCCCTCTACTCCATCCGTACGGAAGGTTCGCCGGACCATTTACAACGTATCCTCGTCCACGTTGTAGCCATCCTGGAAGCATTAAAGCGAAAGCCGTAATCTAGGAGTGCTATTAGTGATCAGTTTCCCCTCCCGGAAATGTCCTGACTCAACAACCCATTGAAAGTTGTCTCGCCCTCCTCCCTCCGTGCTACCTGCCGGTGTTTTACTAACTATTTCATCTGCTCCTGGGCCTGCTGCTGGATGGTCTCCGCCACGCTCGGATCGGACAGGGTCGAGGTTTCGCCAAGCTCCTCGCCCTCGGCGATGTTCTCTAGGAGGCGTCGCATGATCTTGCCGCTTTGCGTCTTTGGCAGATCCTCGACTGCCAAAACCTGCTCCGGCTTGGCCGTAACCCCTGCCTCCTCGCTCACGCGCTCCCTGAGTTCCCCCATCAGCTCGTCGCTGTACTCCTGGCCGCTCTCGAGGATCACGAAGCCGACGGGGACTTCGCCCTTTTGCTCGTGGTTCTTGCCGATGACCGCCGCCTCGGCCACGCCCTCATGCTCGACCAAGGCGTTCTCGATCTCAACTGTGGATATACGATGCCCCGAGACGTTCATTACATCGTCGATGCGACCGGTTATGGTGTAACAGCCCGTCTCGTCACGCTTGGCGCCGTCCTCGACATAGTAAGTCTGCTCGTCTACGTCGGAGAAATACTCCTCCTTGTAGCGCTCAGGGTCCTGCCACAGGGTGCGGAGCATGGAAGGCCAAGGCTTGTTTATGGTTAATGCCCCGCTGCCAGGGTAGTCCTCGATAAACTCCTTATTCTCCTCGTCCCAGAGACCAGGGAAGATGCCCGGGAACGGGTAGCAGGCACTACCGGGCACCAGCGTGGTGATGCCTGGCAAAGGCGTGATCATGATAGTCCCCGTCTCCGTCTGCCACCAAGTGTCAACGACCGGGCATCTGCCGCCTCCCACATTCTCGTAGAACCACACCCACGCTTTGGGGTTTATCGGCTCGCCCGCCGTCCCGAGCAGCCGCAAGCTGGAGAGATCGTGACCTTCTAGAGGCCCTGTCCCGACCTTCATGAAGGCCCGGATCGCGGTGGGCGCCGTGTAGAGGACGGTGACCTTCTGGTCCTCTATGATCTGGAACCAGCGGTCGTTCTCCGGGTAGCTCGGCGTCCCCTCAAAAATGAGGGTCGTGCCGCCGCACACCAACGGCGCGTAGACTGCGTGGGAGTGCCCGGTGACCCAGCCTATATCAGCGGTGCACCAGAAGACGTCGTCTTCCTTGTGGTCCAGGGTCCAGGTGTGGGTCGCCTTCAGCTGGGTGAGGTAGCCACCGATGGTGTGCAAGATGCCCTTGGGTTTGCCTGTGGAGCCCGAAGAGTAGAGCACGTACAGCGGGTCTTCGGCGTCCATCTCCTCGGCGGGGCACTCATCGCTCGCCCCGTTGATCAGATCGTCCCAGTAGTGATCGCGCCCGTCTTGCATGGGCACCTCGTCGCCCGTACGCCTCACCACGATCACGTTCTCGACGCTCGGGGTGTCTTTCAGGGCCTGGTCGGAGTTCTCCTTGAGCGGGGTTTTCTGGCCGCCGCGTGGCGCCTGGTCGGTGGTGATGAGGACCTTGGACTCGAGGTCGTTTATGCGCTCAGTTAGCTGGGCGGGGGCGAAGGCGCTGAAGACTACCGAGTGTATAGCCCCTATCCTCGCGCAGGCGAGCATGGCTATGGGAAGCTCGGGGATCATCGGCAGGTAGATCGAGACCGTGTCGCCTTTTTGTACCCCAAGATCCTTCAAGACGTTGGCGAACTTGCTGACCTCGGCGAGGAGCTCGTTATAGGTGTAGGTCTGCTTCTGGTCGGGCTCGTCGCCCACCCAAATGAGGGCCTGCTTGTCGACCCTGCCGTTCTCCACGTGGACGTCAAGACAATTGTATGCCGCGTTGAGCTTGCCGCCGACGAACCACTGGGCGAAGGGTGACTCCCATTTGAGGACCTGGTCCCACTCCTTGAACCAGTGCAGCTCCTGGGCCCAGCTCTCCCAAAAGCTTTCGTAATCCTCCGCGGCCCTCTTCCAGATCTCGGGGTCTTGGACGTTAGCGTTCTTGGCAAACTTCTCCGGTGGCGGATAGATACGGCTACCGAGATCCTCGCCGCCGTTCTGGTGCTCTTCGCTCATCTTTTTCCTTTCTGTCCAGGTTACTCAGCGCTAGTTGGTAAGAGGCGTAGTGTTCTTCCCAGCCGACGTGTTGCACGAGACCTCAAAGGCGTCGGCTAAGGCCCTCCGCACCGTTGTGTTCTTTCCCCATGAAGCGTTTCTGTACACATGGGAGGTGCCCCTGACGCCCATAGGAGGGAGCCTGGGTTTCCTCACGCCACTCCCGAAGCCGAGTGCGCTGAAGCCTCGTGTGTGATTTGCGTGCTACTTCGGGTGACGGTACTTATTGGTAAGGATAGGAAGAGCTCCCTCTGAAAATCATCGGTAGTTTCCGAGAAGACCCCCTTCTCGGCAGCTGGGTGGACAGGGTATAAGAAGAGGGCCGGAGCCCCGATTAGGCCCCACCCTCTTCTTGTACCCTAGCACCCCTGCGTTTGCGAGCTTGGCCGGCAGCTACGCTTCAGCTTACTACTGTGTTGCTTGCTCTCCGGCTTGCTGTGCTTGATCTGACATCTTCTCTCCTTTGTGTAAGTAGAAAACTCTACCGTTTGCCTATCCTAGGCAGGTGTTTTGTCACAGTAGGGTGAGCAGAAGGTATTGACTCCCACGTGTCGTTGTCCACTATCTATTGTTCCCAGGACCTAGGAGTACCTTGATTAGAACGTTTTAAAGTATGATTATTGGCGACGGACCTGCGCTGAGGTCCAATATGGACCTCCTTAATGAGACGCTTTCACGTCGATCTAGCACTCAACCCAAGGGGCAGTGGTGGCCAGTAGTCTTGCTGTTAGTTAGCGTTCTGAGTTTCCGAGAAGACCTTATTTCGGCAACTCAGTTTCCTCGAACACATCCCGTCCCCGGTCACCAAGGAGCTGAACCGCAACTCCCTGTTTTCGTACTTTTGAACTAACGAGAAGATGGTTGGTGCCTGTACTAGCGGAGATCGCCTGTTCGGCACCACTCTCGCTCAACGATATGCTGAGCTGCAACCCTTCGTTTTTGTGTTTTCAAATTAAGGCGAGGATAAGCCTAGCCAGTCAGCTGGCGGTCGACCTTGGCTGGTGCGCCCTCATTGAGCAAGGCGCTAAAATGTAACTGAAGATGGCTAGCAACCTTAGAGCAGCATGAAGGTACTCGTCGGGGTAACGGGCGGCATCGCAGCATACAAGGCGCCGGGCATGATCCGCCGCTTACGCGAAGCCGGCTACGAGGTCAAGGTCATAGCCACCGAAGCGGCCTTTCACTTCATCCCTGAGGAAACCCTAGCGATAGCTGCCGGCGATCGCGTCCATACTACAGAGACTTGGTGGGAGCGATCAGGCCGGGTCGAGCACGTCTCTTTAGCCCGCTGGGCCGACCTCGTTCTTGTCGCTCCCGCCACCGCCGACGCGATGGCGAGGGCTGCTATAGGTCTCGGAGACGACCTTCTCTCGGCTACCATCCTCGCCGGCGTCAAGCGGGTACTCTGGGCTCCGGCTATGAACCCGGAGATGTGGGATAACCCTGCCACCCGTCGCAACGTCGAGACCCTCAAAAGTTGGGGCCACTCCTTTGTCGGTCCTGCAGAAGGGCCTATGGCGTCTGCGGAAGAGGAACCGGGGGTAGGACGGCTCGTCGACGAGCCCGATATCGCAACAGCCGTGGAGAAGGCGCTTTCGGACGGCGACTTTTAGAACTTTCGCAAGTAATCTTTTAAAGCATGCTCTGTACTCGGGAAGGCCATCTCGGACCAAGGCAGACTAGCACGAGGAAACCGCTGAACTGCCATCGTCTCGTCTAGAGGCGTCGGTTCGCCACCAACGATTCGCGCTGCGAAGACGGCGATGGCGGGGAGCTGCCCTTCGTAGGTATATAGGCCAACTACCTCCGTGACCTTGATCTCGACTCCCGCCTCCTCGAGCGCCTCTCGCTCCGCGGCCTTCTCAGCCACTTCGCCTCTCTCCACAAAGCCGCCCGGAAAGGTCCACTTGCCATAGCCCGGCTCGATGGCACGCTGGGTGAGCACTATGCCGCTGTCGAGCTCAAAGATCGCCGCCGCGACCAGTTTCGGCCCCTGGTAGAAGATAAAGAAGCAACCCTGACACACGAGCCGCTCCGGCTCGCCAGCTTTGATCTTACGAAGCTCAAGACGGCCACCACATCGGGGGCAGAATCTGTACTCGTTAGAATTCAAGAAGGTTTTGACATGTCAAGGTTCCAGCGTCCGTGTTCCTGTAAAGAGCGCTACCAACATTAACAACCCTGCCAGGAGAGCTCCCACGCGCAACCATCCTGCGAGCCTCGTCCGGCAAGCCTCGTCCGATTACTAGGCAGTAGCTCAGCCATTCCCTGCAGCACGCCCCACAGATTAAAACCAGCCTAAGGTAGGCTGTAGGACAATCCTCCATATCTGAACAGTCGGAGACCCACCAGCATAAAGATACCTCCAAAGGGCGCTCTAACCTCGTTAGCCTTGTAACTTTGCTCACTTGTCTAGCTACGCGCGAAAAGAGCTACATCCAGCGTGGTAGAATAACAGTCTCCACGCGGACGTAGCTCAGTTGGTAGAGCGCCAGCTTCCCAAGCTGGAGGTCGCGGGTTCGAAGCCCGTCGTCCGCTCTCTCTTTACTCGCTGTCTCTCCTAACGGCTCCGGTCTTAGGGCTCCTCCGGCCCCGAATCTTACGCATCAGCCATCTGGCCGGGTCGTAGTACTCGTCAGCGACGCGCTCCTTCAAGGGAATGATGGAGTTGTCGGTGATCTTGATGTCTACCGGACAGACCTCGGTACAACACTTGGTTATGTTGCAGTACCCGACCCCGCCCCGGCCGTCCTTGAGGAACCCCAGACGGCTCTCGGTGTCCTTCGGGTGCATCTCGAGATACTGTGTCCGGACGAAGAAACGAGGACCGGCGAACTCGGGGTGCTTTTGGTGGGTGCGAAGCACGTGGCAGACGTCCTGGCACATAAAGCACTCGATACATCTCCTCGGCTCGTAAAGCCTGTCAATGTCCTGCTCGTACATCTCAAACGGCGCTTGCTCGTCGGTGGTGAACGGTTTGATCTGGCGCGACACCTCGTAGTTCCACGAAACGTCCGGGACCAGATCCTTTATCACCGGAAACGCCCGCATAGGGTGTACCCGGATCTCCCCTCCCTCGTACTCGTCCACACGCGTCTTGCAAAGAAGCTTCGGCTTGCCGTTGACCTCCCCACCGCACGAGCCGCAGTGGGCCGCCTTGCAGTTCCAGCGCACCGCCAGGTCGGGTGCCTGCGTGGCCTGGATGTTCAGGATCGCGTCGAGGATTACCATCCCCTCGACGTACGGCGTCTCGTACTCGACCTCCTCACCACCCTCGGCGTCCCCCCGAAAGATCTTAAGCTTTGTAGTGCCGCTCGCGACAGCCATCTCGTCCACATGCATGTCGGCGTAGGCCTTATAGGCCTCCTCGCCTTGCCCGTTGTTCTCCGTCATCTTTTACTCCTCCTCGAACAGATTCGCCAGGTGCTCCGGCATCGGCGTTTTTTCCTGCTCCTCGATGCTGATCTCTCCTTGCTGGTCCTGCTTGATGATGAAGTTGATGTTCCCGAGCTCTTCATCCAGCCCTTCATGGTCCAGCCTCCACTGCGCCCCGCGCTGCTCCTTGCGCTCGAGGGCGGAGCGCAAGATAATCTCGGAAACCTTCACCAAGTGCCGGATGTCCTCCGCGGTATGCCAGCCCGGGTTGAAGAGCGTTGAGCCGGGGACCTTGACGTTCGGCACCCGTTCCTTGATCGCCAGGACCTTCTCGAGCCCTTCCTTCAAAGAATCCTCGTTGCGCATCAGGTTCGCGTGGTCCATCATCGCCGCTTTTAGCTCATCCTGAATCGTGTACGGGCTCTCGTCCTCGTCACTCTCCGGCTTCTCAAGCGGCTCCAGCATCCGCTTCTTCTCTTCCTCCACCTCGTTAGCCTCGATCTCCGGCGAGTGGCCGTTGGACTTTACGTACTCTGCTGCACCCTCGCCGGCCCTGCGACCGAAGACAAGTAGGTCGGAGAGCGAGTTGCCCCCCAAGCGGTTAGCCCCATGAAGCCCTGCAGCACACTCGCCGGCCGCGTACAGACCTGGCACGTTGGTCGCGCAGGTCTCGGCGTCCACCTTGATCCCACCCATCGTATAGTGAATGGTTGGGAAGACCTCCATCGGCTCCTTGGAGATGTCGATGTCGGCAAGGTTCTTGAACTGCTCGTACATGGTAGGGAGCTTCTTCATGATGCCGCTGTAGCCGAGAGGGGTGATGTCCAGCAATACCCCACCATGTTCGCTTCCCCGGCCCTCCTGAACCTCGGTGTAGTTGGCGCGGGCCACAATGTCACGCGACGAGAGCTCCATCCTTTCAGCGTCATAGTTCTCCATGTACCGCTCGCCCTCGGCGTTTCTCAAGACGCCACCCTCGCCTCGCACGCCTTCGGTCACGAGGATGCCGCGCACGCCCGGAGGCCAAACCATCCCCGTGGGGTGGAACTGGACCATCTCCATGTCCATGAGCTCTGCTCCGGCCTCGTAGGCCAGGCCGGCGCCGTCCCCTGTGCCCTCCCAAGAGTTGGAGGTGACCTTGTAGACGCGGCCCCAGCCGCCGGTCGCTAGCACGACCGCTTTGGCCTTGAAGTGGATAAACCTGCCCGACTCGCGGGTGTAAGCCAGGGCCCCAACGATCCGGCCGTCTTTCTTGAAGAGCTTGGTGACGGTGGTCTCCATGTAGACAGTCGCGTCGATGGTGAGGACCTTCTCCTGCAGGGTCCGGATCATCTCAAGCCCCGTGTGGTCCCCGACGTGGCAGAGCCTGTCGTAGGTGTGAGCGCCGAAGGGGCGCTGGGAGATCTTGCCCTCCGGCGTCCGGCTGAAGAGGGCACCCCACTGCTCAAGCTCGATGACCCTATCTGGGGCCTCTTTGGCGAAGATCTCCACCATCCGCCAGTTGTTGAGGTGCTTGCCGGCCTTCATGGTGTCCACGAAGTGCTGCCGCCAGCTATCGTTCGCGTCCACGTTCCCCAAGGAAGCCGCTACGCCGCCCTCGGCCATAACAGTGTGGGCCTTGCCCAAGAGCGACTTGCTGACGACGCCGACCGAGAGCCCTCTCTCGGTCGCGGCGATCGCCGCCCGAAGGCCCGCGCCGCCGGCGCCGATGATCAGTATGTCGTGCTCCCTAACCTCATGCTGGTCGCGGGCGCCATTTGTGTGTCCGTCTCTCTGCACTCTACACCCACCTAATCTCCGGGGATTTACTTACTCCCTTACAACAACCTGAGGTCCGGTATTACTCCCCCAAGCAAGAGCCTTATGTAGACGTCCGTAATCAAGAGTGAGAACAAGCTGAGCCAGGCCCACAGTGCGTGCTGCTGGTTGAGCACGCTGAGCCAGTTGTACGCCTTGAGCCGGGAGCTGCCGCCCGTCACGCAGGAGTAGCAGTCGACCCTACCACCCACTATGTGCCTCAAGGAGTGGCACGAGAGGCTGTATATCCAGAGCAAAGTGACGTTGATCAAGAAAATCAGGGAGCCCAAGGTGATCCCGAACTCGTCGCCAGGAAAGAACGCCCGCACCGTGTCTACCGTAAGGAAGAAGAGTAGGATAAAGGAACCGTACATGAAGTACCGGTGGATGTTGTTCCATACAAAGAAATTTCTCTCCCCCCTGTAGCCCTCCACGCTCCGCGGCTCGCGCTGCTGGGCCTTGCTTGCACAGCCCGGCGGGTCCCAGAAAAAGGCCCGGTAGTACGCCTTGCGGTAGTAGTAGCAGGTGGCCCTAAACCCTAAGGGCAGCCACAGCACCAGGATCGCCGGCGAGAGAAAGGCGGGGAGCCAGCTAGGATCACCCACCGGCGGGGAATAGAAGGGCGAGAGGTAATTGTCGTACTCGCCCTTCGCAAAGAAGAGGACAGTAATACCCACATAAATTCCGAATGCTGTCAAGACAGCCGTAACAGTGACGGGTCCTGCCCACCAGGGGAGACGATTTCTGATACTGGCAATAGCACCTCGTACGGTGGCTACCGGTTGTCCTTGTAACTCAGTATTCTCCTCGGCCAATGGCTGTTCCCCTTTCATAACGCCCGCGAGCGGTGATTCATTAGCGCCGAAAAAGTATAGAGTATCGCGCACCGCGCTTCTGTGAATCTGTTCGGGGTAGCGTTCGCATCAAATCGAAGAAGGGTTCGGGCCGTCCCGTAAGCCGGATTCTGCTCTAAGGAGGCCGCCCCCCTTTCTCGTGTCGGATAGTGTCCTATAAAGCCCGTAAATATAGCTAATTCGATCACCTCCAGTAAATCATCTTGTCGGCTCATGTGTCAGGGTGTTGGGGTCGGTTGGGATACGCCGTGGGGTCAAAAGAGGTCGTCCATTGCCCTGGCCGCCTCCTGGCGCATGTCTTCGAGCACGTGGGCGTACCTCCTCAAGGTCATGGCTGGGTCAGAGTGCCCCAACATCTTGGAGACTGTCGGTATAGGGATTCGCTGCTTTATCGCCAACGTCGCGGCGGTGTGCCTCAGGTCGTGAAAACGCACCTCGGCCGGTAGCTGGGCTTCCGCGAGAAGCCTACGCAGAGAGCGCCTCACAGAGTCGCGCCTGCGGACCTTGCCTTTCGTGTTGGGGAAGACGAGGCCGGGGTCAGTCCAGGAGGTAGTAGCGGCCATCCGCTCCTCGAGTTGACGCTTTTTGTGCGCCTTGAGGACCGCGACTGTGCGTGCCCCGATGCCGATCCGGCGCTCTTCCCCGGTCTTTGTCGTGGAGATGCGCGTCTGGGTGCGCGTGTCCGCCGAACGGCACACGGTGACGCAGCCTTTACCCGACAAATCCAGGTCTTCCCAGCGAAGCGCCGCCAGTTCCCCTTGCCTCATACCGGTGTGGAGGGCGAGCGTTATGAGAGCTTCGTCCCGGGTGCCTTCAGCGGCTCGGATCAACCGGGAAGCTTCCTCATGAGAGAGCGCACGCATCGGCGTCTCCCCCCGTTTGGCGGCTTTCTTAACCCGAGCGGCCGGGTTGGCAGGGAGCAAGCCGTCGTCCACCGCCTGATTGAGCGCCGCGTTAAGAACGCCCTGCATGATGCCCACGGTGTTGGGGTTCAACCCCTCTTCGATCTTCCGGGCCTTGAAAGCCCGCACGTGCGCCGGTGTCAGATCCCGAAGCCGCAGGCGTTCGAAGAACGGCAGTAGGTGATTGCGGCAGGTCCTCTCGTGGCGGAGGAACGTGCCCTCGCTCACCTGATAG
>Ga0126306_10002141_pt1 | contig 11022 bp, 9 predicted proteins | sample Plot27_FD_92592 | JGI IMG/M metagenome (GOLD analysis project Ga0126306, IMG submission 92592) | Serpentine soil microbial communities from UC McLaughlin Reserve, CA, USA - Plot27 | ecosystem: Environmental > Terrestrial > Soil > Grasslands | place: USA: UC McLaughlin Reserve, Lake County... | reverse complement strand
GCTGCTCGAGGCGACGGTCGCGATCAAGCTCGACGCGATCAGCGACGAGGACGAGAAGACCGGCGCCAAGATCGTGCTGCGCGCGCTCGAGGAGCCGCTCCGCCAGATCGCGGAGAACGCCGGGCACGAGGGCTCGGTCGTGGTCAACGACGTCCGCAAGGGCGAGGCCGGCCACGGCCTCAACGCCCAGACGGGCGAGTACGGCGACCTGGTCGCCGCGGGCGTCATCGACCCCGCGATGGTGACCCGCTCGGCGCTGCAGAACGCCGCGTCGATCGCCAAGAACATCCTGACCACCGAGGCGATCGTCGCCGAGGTCCCGGAGAAGGAGAGCGGCGGTGGCGGCGGCATGCCCGACATGGGCGGAATGGGCGGCATGATGTAGCGAGCCGGGTGACATCGCCCGGAGATCCAGGGCGAAACCCGTTTCACTCCCGCGGGCCCGGCGAGATCGCCGGGCCCGCGGCCGTGGTATGGCAGGGTTCAGGCGATGCCCGCTTACGTGATCGCCTACGCGGGGGACTTCCGCGACGAGGCCGCCCTGCAGGAGTACCGCCGCCGCAACACCGATGCCGTGACCAAGCACGGCGGGCGCTTCATCGCGCGCGGCGGCGTCGTCGAGGTGCTCGAGGGGCCGTGGCCGTGGGAGCGCTGCGTCGTGATGGAGTTCCCCGACGCGGACGCCGCGCGCGCCTGGCACGGGTCCGAGGACTACGCGCCGCTGAAGGCGATGCGGCAGGCCGCGTCGACGACCCAGATGATCCTGGTCGAGGGGACCTGAGGGCCCGGGCTGTCCGGCCCGGCGATCTCGGTCGCGAACGCACGACGCCCTCGAGGCCGCAGCGGACCTCACTCATCGAGCGCAGATTACGAGCCCGAGCCCGGACACTGTCGGTCGACCGCGTTAGTGTGCTCGCACCCGGTCATGGACGCGCTCGCCTTCCTGCCAGCCACCGAGCTGGCCGCACGAATCCGCGACGGCTCGTTCACCGCGCGCGAGGCGGTCGAGGCGGCGCTCCGGCGGATCGAGGCGATCGACCCGCAGATCGGCGCGTTCGTGGAGTTGGACGCCGAGCGCGCCCTCACCGAGTCCGAGGGGCTCGAGCCCGGCGACCGGCGCGCGTTCGCCGGCGTGCCGATCGCGGTCAAGGCGAGCACGGCGGTCGCCGGCCTCTGCATGAACTTCGCCTCGCGCTTCCTCGCCGGCCACCGCCCGACGCACAACGCCTACCTGGTGCGGCGGCTGCGCGAGGCCGGGTTCGTGATCGTCGGCACCACGAACATGTCGGAGTTCGGCATCCTGCCGACGACCGAGCCGCGCCACACCGGCCCGACCCGCAACCCGTGGGACACCTCGTACACCCCCGGCGGCTCGTCCGGCGGCGCCGCCGCCGCGGTCGCGGCCGGGCTCGTCCCGATCGCGACCGGCAACGACGGCGGTGGCTCGCTGCGGATCCCGGCGGCCTGCTGCGGACTGCTCGGGCTCAAGCCGAGTCGCGGCCGCATCTCGCGCGGGCCCGAGCTGGGCGACTCGTACCTCGTCTCGGACGGAGTGCTGTCGCGCACCGTCGCCGAGTCGGCGCTGCTGCTCGACGTGCTGGCCGGCTACGAGCCCGGCGACGCGACCTGGGCGCCGCGGCCGGCCGAGCCCTACACGCTCGCGATGCGACGGGACCCGGGGAAGCTGCGGATCGCGATGACGCTCGCGAACGTCCTCGACGTCGACGCCGATCCGGAGGTCGTGCACGGCCTGCACTCGGCCGCGGAGCTGCTGCGCGACCTCGGACACGATGTGGTCGAGGACTCGCCGGCGCTGCCGGCGCCCGACGCGCTCGACATCTTTTTGCAGGTCTTCGGACCCGGCATCGCGGTCGGGATCGGGCTCGGCGAGCGCCTCGCCGGGCGCCCGCCGGAGGAGGAGGAGATCGAGCCGCTCTCGCGCGCGTTGCTCGAGCAGGCCCGCGCGCTGCCGTCGACCGGCTACCTGACCGCGCTCGCCCAGCTCCAGCTGCTGGCGCGGGGGACGGTCGCCTTCTTCGCCGACTACGACCTGCTGCTGACGCCCGTGCTGGCCTCACGCCCGCTGCCGATCGGGGAGCTGCACGGCTGCGGCGCCGACCCGCTCGCGGACCTGTACCGCTCGGGGACGTTCGCGCCGTACACGGCGCTGTTCAACGTGACGGGGCAGCCGGCGATCTCGGTGCCGGTCGGGTTCGGCGAGGACGGGCTGCCGACGGCGGTGCAGCTAGTCGGCCACCCGCTCGGCGAGGAGACCCTGCTCCAGCTGGCGGCGCAGATCGAGATCGCGCGTCCCTGGGCCGACCGGCGGCCGGCGGTGGTCGAGCGCGTGTAGATGGTTTCCCTGACCTCCGCGCTCAGCCGAAGACCTCCGCGGGCGTCCGCGGCGCGACGCCGAGGGCGTTCGCGTCCGTTGTTCCGCGCGCGGTCGTCATTCGCGCAGTGGAGCGCGCCGCCTCGTCCCAGGTGAGCAGCGCGGCGGGACCGGTCAGCGCCTCGTAGGCGCGCAGCGCCGGACGCAGGGCCGCCGGCGGCACGATCAGCACGCGCCCGCCGGCCGCCAGCGCGGCGAATGCGCGCCAGCTCATCTCCTGTGGCCCGGCGAGCTCGTAGTGCTCGTGCTCGCCCGTCGCGCGGTCGAGCACGGTGAGCAGGCAGCTCGCGACGTCGGCGGCGCAGATCGGCTGCACGCGAGCGGCGGCCGGGCCGGCGAGCAGCCGCGGGCGCGACTCCGCCGGCGTGTAGATCAGCGAGCAGGCGACGGTCGCGGTCGCCATCGTCGCCGCGGCGACCGCCGCCTCGGCCAGCGCCTTCGCCCGGTGCGCGCGCAGCGGGTGCTGCGGCACGGCGCCGAGCGGCGCGATGAAGAGGAAGCGCTCGACGCCGGCGCGCTCGGCGGCGCGCAGCAGCCGCCATGTGGCGAGCCCGTTGAGCTCCTCGAGCCCCGCGGCGGGCTGGTCGCGCCATGCGCCGGCGAGGTGCACGACGGTGCGAACGGAGCGCAGCGCGTGGCGGAACGAGGCCGGGTCGGCGAGATCACCGAGCGCGATCTGGACCCGCACGCGCGCGGGGCCGAGCCGGCGCGGGTCGCGGACCAGGCAGCGGACCGCGTCGCCGCGCGCCGTCAGTCGCGGCAGCAGCGCCGCTCCGACCCTCCCGGTCGCACCTGTCAGCAGGAGCACGGCGCGGAGCCTAGAATGGCGGGCTCGCTCCCCGTTGGACCCGGACCTGAGAGATCAGACATGGCCTACGTGATCGCAGAGCCCTGCATCGGCACCAAGGACAACTCCTGCGTCGAAGTCTGCCCGGTCGACTGCATCCATCCGACGCCGGACGAGCCCGACTACGACGCCGTCGAACAGCTCTACATCGACCCGGAGGAGTGCATCGACTGCGACGCCTGCGTCGAGGCCTGCCCGGTCGACGCCTGCTTCGCGGAGGACCAGCTGCCCGACGAGTGGGCCGAGTTCGCGCAGCGCAACGCCACCTACTTCGCGGGCAAGTAGGGCTAGGCCATCGGCAGGCTCATCCCGACGGGCTGCGGAGCGGCTGCGGGCGCGGGCGCCTGCAGCACCGGCAGGGCGATCGGCGACAGCGCGATGATCCCGCGCGCGGCCTGGCGGATCGCCTGCGCGGCGGGGTCGTCGGGGTCGCTGACGAGCAGCGGGATGCCGGAGTCCGAACCCTGGCGCAGCGGCATCGTGAGCGGCACCTTGCCCAGCAGCGGGACGTCAATCTCGTCGGCGAGCAGCTGGCCGCCGCCCTCGCCGAAGAGCTGGAAGCGCTCGCCGCCCGGCGTCGTGAAGCCCGACATGTTCTCGATCACGCCGCCGATCTCGAGCTGCACCTTGTCGGCCATCTGCGCCGAACGCCGCGCGACCTTCTGCGCGGTCGGCTGCGGCGTCGTGACGATGACGAACTTAGCCTGCGGCAGCAGCGAGGCCAGCGTCATCGAGACGTCACCCGTGCCGGGCGGGAGGTCGATCAGCAGGTGGTCGAGCTCGCCCCAGTTCACGTCCTCCAGGAACTGGGTGAGCGCCTTGTGCAGCATCGGGCCGCGCCACACGACCGCCTCGTCCTCGTCGAGGAAGAAGCCGATCGACATCACCTTCAGGCCGTGCGCCTCGAGCGGGATGATCTTCCGCTCTGCTGAGACCTTCGGGCGCTCGGCGCCGAGACCGAGCATGCGCGGGATCGAGTAGCCCCAGACGTCGGCGTCGAGCACGCCCACCTTCTTGCCCTCCGCTGCCAGCGCGACGGCGATGTTGACGGTCAGCGAGGACTTGCCCACGCCGCCCTTGCCGGAGCCGATGCAGAGAATCTCGGAGACTTGTGCGAGCGCGCCCTCGGGCAGGCCGCCGGGACGCCCGAGCTTGCGCTGCAGGCCGGCCTTCTGCTGGTCGGTCAGGACGTCGAAGCCGACGTTCACGCGCGTGACGCCGCCGAGCTCGCGCACGGCGTTCGCGACGGCGGTCTCGAAGTGGTTCTTGATCGGGCAGCCGGGGGTCGTGAGCGAGACCGTGACGTCGACGATCCCGCCGTCCTTGATCTCGATCGAGCGGACCATCTCGAGCTCGACGATGTCGCGCCGCAGCTCGGGGTCGATGACGACCTTGAGCGCCTCGAGGATCTGCTCTCTCGTGGGCATGCCCGCATTGTGGCAGGCGGCGCCGGGCCGCTTAAGGACCACCGCCGTGCCCGAAGGCACGGCGGCGGCTGAGGGAGGAGAGGTACTGCATCCGCCGGCGGATATGAGGCCGGCGAACCCTTCCCGTGCGCGCCGCTCTCCGTCGGCGCGCCGGGGGAAGTGGGCGGTGTTACGCGATCGACCCGACGCGCTCGCGGGCGGTGCTGGCGAGGCGCTCGCCGGCGGCGACGCCGGCCTGCACGACCGTCTCGACGCGGGCGACCTGGCCGGCGACCGGGTTGCGGCGGCGCTCGGCGTCGCGCTCGATCGAGCTGACCTCGCGCTCGGCCCGCGCGCGGTTGCGGCGGACGAGGCGCTCGGCGTCGCGGCGGCGGCTGCGCAGCTGGCGCTCGAGCCGGGTGCGCGCCTTGCGCACGTCGCGCTCGAGCTGGTTGCGGGCGGTGTTGCCACGGCGCTCCAGCTTGGAGATCCGCTTCTCGGCGCCCCTGCGCGTCGTCGTGGCCTCGCGCACGTCGTGCACCAGAGCGACGGCGCGATCGCGCGCCTCGAGCGTGGCGCCGACGTACACGAGCGCGGCGCGCTCGGCGACGTTGCGGCCCTGCTTGGCGGTCGTCTTGGCGGCGCGGACGTTGGCCTGGGCGGCCTCACGCGTCTCGTTGGCGGCGATCGTGCGGCTGCGACGAGCGGTCGACTTCGACGGCGGCTTGGCGGTCGTCTTGCGAGCCGTGCTCCTGCGCGCGGTGCTCGCGCGCTTGGCCGGCGCGGCCTTCGTGGTGGGGGTGGTGGGGGTGGTGTTCTCAGCCATCTTGTTGATCAGCCCCTTCTGGGTGCGGCTCTAAGTCAGTCTACCGAACTTAGAACTAAGTTGGTCGCTCTGTTCTCCTCGAACACATGTTTGTAAACCGCACGCCATAGCTTGTTACACGCGGTCGGCGGAAGCGCGTGAAAAAGCAGAGAACAGGACCCGACTTTGTGACGATCGGAACGTGCGTTCGGACCATCCGGGCAAGCCTCGCACGCGCTCGGACCGCGGCGCTCCGACCGCCGGGAGGAACCGGTTCGACCGGCGGTCGAACCCGGCGGTCAGGCAGCGGCCGGCTCGGTCCGCGCGAGCCAGCCGGCGGGATCGTCCAGCTCCGCCAGCGTCGGCAGCCGGTCAGGGCTCTCCCAGACGCGGTTGAGGCCGTCGATCCCGGCGCGCTCGACGACGCCGTCGCAGAAGCGCTTGCCCTGCTCGTACTGGCGCAGCTTCATGTCCATGCCGATCAGCTTCTCGAACAGCCGCAGCAGGCCGGTGCGGTCGGCGCGCCGACGCTCGAGCGCCGCGCGCAGCCGCGGCAGGTCGTCGATCACCTCGGCGCCGACCGCGTCCATCACGTGCTCCGCGTAGCCCTCGAGCACCGCCATGAACGCTTGTACACGGTCCATCAGCTCACGCCGCTCGGTGCCGAGCACCACCGCCGCGAGGCCGCCCTCGCGAACGGCGTCGACGAGCCCGCGCAGGTCGTCCAGCCCGGGCAGGCCGCTGAACAGCTTGGTCGGGTCGAGATCGAGCGCGGCCGTCAGCTCTCGAACCATGCCGGCGAGGTGCTCGCGCAGCCACGGCACGCCCCCGAACTGCAGCGCGTGCGTGATCTCGTGCAGCGCGACCCAGTGCAGCAGCTGGTCAGGCTCGGCGTCGAGCGTCCCGACGGCGTGACCGAGGTTGGGCGCGACGAGCAGCAGCCGCGCCGGCGCAGCCGGATCGAGCACCGGGAACTCGTACTGGCCGAGCACGCGGCCCGCCAGGAAGCCCGAGATCGCGCCGGCCTCGACGGCCAGCACCGCGCCCACCGCTCCGCCGACGACGCCCCCCAGCGCGCCCATCCGCTCGGTCGCCTTGGCGGCGGCGGGATCGAGCACGCCGCGCATAGAGCGCAGGTTCGCGTCGACCCAGGTGGCGCGATCGACGGCCTCCGCCACCGGCAGAGCGCCGGCGAGCGGCTTCAACCCGGTGTAGCCGGACACGAGCCGCTCCGCCTCGTCCGCGGGGCGCACCAGCGCCTGGAACGGAGCCGGGTTCCCGGAGGGCTGCAGCGCCGCGACGCCCTCCGCCACCTTTGCTGCGAGTTGCCAGTCGACCATGGAGTCCATGGTGGCACGCGCGACGAGTGTCGTCTCATGCACCGTATGCGGGGATGAGGCGACATCCGTGGCGCAGCCGCGGCCGCCAGGCCGGAGAGGCTCCCTTCACCACCCGCCGTTCGTCGGCACCCGCGCCAGCTCCGCGAGCCCCTCCACCGAGCGCGCCGCCACCACGGGCGAGACGGGCTCCATCACGTCCAGCGGCGCGCCCAAGGGATCGGAGCACCCCGTGAACGCCACCACCCCGCCCGCCTCGCGCACGATCAGCTGCCCCGCGGCCACGTCGACGGCGCGGCAGCGGCGCAGCGTGACCATCCCGTCCAGCCGCGCCGCGGCGACCTGGCAGAGCGAGACGGCGATCGCGCCGAGCGCGCGCAGGCGATGGGCCGCGCCGGCCAGCGCGTCGGCCGACTCGCGCACCCAGATCGGATCCGCCGACTCGATCCCCAGCAGCTCGAGCTTGCCGCCCACCCTCCGCTCCGGCACGCCGGGATCCAGCCGCACGCCGTTGAGCACGGCGCCTCCGCCCTGCCGTGCAACCCACTCCTCGCCCGGCCCGAAGTCGTACACGAATCCGAGCACGACGTCGGCCATCGTGACCCCGTGGGCGACCGCGAGCGAGAGCGCATGGTGCGGCAGCCCGCGCTTGGCGTTCTTCGAGCCGTCGAGCGGGTCGATCACGACGAGCACGGGAGCCGCCGCGTCGCACCCGAAGTCCACGCGCCCGCGCTCCTCGCTCAAGGCGGCGAAGCGGGCACCCTGGGCGTGCAGCGCGTCGAGCCGCCGGAACACCGCCTCCTCGGCGGCCGCGTCGATCTCGAGCGTGCGGTCCCCGCCCTCGCCCCGCGTACCCGTCTCCCGCGCGCGCTGGGCGGTCGTCGGCGCGGCGGCGAGCACGCTCCGCAACTCCTCGGTGGCAGCGCGCGCGGCGCCCAGCCAATCCGTTGCGAGGGCGCTCACCGGCCGTATCCTACGAAGGTGTCCGTGATCGAGGAGAGCGGCGAGCAGATCCGGGCGATCACCCATCCCGGCGGCCCGCTCCTGATCCTCGCAGCGGCCGGCACGGGCAAGACGCACACGCTGGTGGAGCGCTTCGCGTGGCTCGCGCAGCAGGGCACCCCGGCCGACGCGATCCTGGCGCTGACGTTCTCCCCGGCCGCGGCGGACGAGCTGCGCGAGCGCATCGAGGCGCGCGTGCCCGTCCGCTACGAGGAGCTGTCCGTCACGACCTTCCACGGGTTCTGCGCCCGGCTGCTGCGCGAGGAGGCGCTCGAGGCCGGAATCGACCCGTTCGCAGCTCCGGTGACCCCCTCCGACCGGCTCGCGATGCTGCTGGAGCGGATCGACGAACTGCCGCTCGCGTCGCATGACCTGCGCGGCAACCCGAGCGCCCTGCTCGGCTCGATCGTGCAGCGGATCGACCGGCTCAAGGACGAGCTGATCAGCGCAGGCGACTACGCGACGTGGGCCTCGAAGTTGGCGGACGAGAGCGAGACCGACCGCACGCGCGCCGCGCGTGAGCGTGAGTTCGCCGCGATCTATACCGCCCACGACCGCATGCTGGCCGAGTCTGGAACGCTCGACTTCGGCGACCTGATCCTGCAGGCGTTCGGGCTGCTGCGCTCCAAGCAGCATGTGCGCGCCCGCCTGGCAGCGCGCTTCCGGCACGTCCTGGTCGACGAGTTCCAGGACACGAGCTTCGCCCAGGGCCTGCTGCTGCGGCTGCTGGTCGCGGAGCACGGCAACGTGACGGTCGCGGCGGACGACGACCAGTCGATCCACCGCTTCCGCGGCGCGTCGACCAAGAGCATCGCCGACTTCCGCGCCGAGTGGCCGGATGCCGCCGTCGTGCGCTTGAGCGAGAGCTTCCGCTCGGGCACGCGCATCATCGCCGCCGCGCAGGCGGTCGCGGAGCCCGACCCGGGGCGCCTGCTCAAGCGGCTGGATGCACGCCCCGGCGCGCCTGCGGGCGAGGTCATGTTCTGGCGCTGCGCCAGCGAGCGCGCCCAGGCGCAGGCGGTCGCCGCCGACGTCGAGCGGCTGCTCTCGCGCGCCGAGCGAGGCGGCGAGGCGTCAGCCGGTCGCGAGGCCTCCCGCCGAGGCCGGATCGCCCCGGAGGACATCTGCGTGCTCGTGCGCTCGGTCAAGACCGAGGGCCAGGCGGTCGCGGCGGCGCTCGAGGAGCGCGCGGTGCCGTACCGGCTCTCCGGAGCCGCGGCGTTCTTCCAGCGCGCCGAGGTGCGCGACCTGCTGGCGTGGCTGCGGCTGCTGGTCGACCCCGGCGACGCCGGCGCAGTCGTGCGCGCGCTGGCGCGACCGCCGATCGAGCTGCGCGCCATCGACCTCGCGCGCTGCACCCAGATCGCGCGCCGGCGCAAGCTCGACATGGTCGCAGCGCTGGGCGCGGCGATGGAGTCGCCGCAGATCCCGCCCGAGGCGCGCGAGCGGATCCACACGTTCCTCAAGCTCTACCGCTCGGCCGCGGGCGCGCTCGACTCGACGCGGCCCGACCTGTACGTGCACCGCCTGATCGAGCGCCTTGGCCTGCGCCGGCAGCTGCTGTTCGCCGCGTCGACCGAGGTCGTCGAGCGGCTGGTGAACCTGGCCAAGTTCGGCGAGCTGGCGGCGGATTACCTGCGCCGCTCGCCGCAGGCGACCGCGCGTGAGTTCGCGCGCTCGATCGCGGCGGTCGCCGACGCCGGGCTGCGCGAGGAGGAGGCGGTCGCCACGGAGCGCCCGCGCGGCGTCCAGGTGATGGCGATGCACGCCGCCAAGGGCCTGGAGTTCGACCACGTCTACGTGCTCGGCCTGATCGCCGCGCGGGTGCCAGGGCCGCGCCAGCGCGCGCTCGAGCCGATCCCCGACGCGCTGATCAAGGAGGTCCTGCCGCCGGAGTCGAAGGCGGTCCACGTCAGCCAGATGCGGCGCCTGCTGCACGTCGCGATGACGCGCGCCCGGCGCCGGCTGGTGCTCGCCTACCCGGCGGTGACCGAGCGCGGCGCGGCGCAGCCGCCGTCGCCGTTCGCCGAGGAGGCGCGGACCGCGGTGGGCGCCGAGTGGGAGGCGCGCGAGGAGGAGCTGTTCGGCCCCGCCGAGACGCTGCAGTCGACGTTCCGGCTGCTGCGCGACGAGCTGCTCACGACCGTCGCCCAGGTCGGCGGGCGGCTGGGCGAGCTGCGCTTCGACACCGACCTCGACGTGTCGCACGCCGTGGTCCGCTACCTCGAGGTGCTCAAGCTCTCGGCGCTGATGGAGCGCACGCGCGACGGCACGCTCTCGGTCGCTGAGGCGCTCGCGGACGTCAACGCGCGGCTGCTGCAGGCTGCCACGGCGGAGCAGCGGGAGATCTTCGAGACCTCGGCGCTCGACGAGTACCTGCTCGACGCCGAGCGCGACGAGAGGCTGCGGGCACGGGCCGTGGCCCAGCGGTCGGAGCCGTCGCTGGAGCAGTTCCTCCCGCGCCGCGGCGACGGGCTGGTGCTGAGCGCGACCGACATCGAGACCTACCGCACCTGTCCGTTGAAGTACAAGTTCGCGCGCGTCTTCCGGATCCCGGCCGAGCCGACGCTCAACCAGCGCTTCGGCATCCTCGTCCACCAGGTGCTCGAGCGCTTCCACCAGGGCGGCACCGCCTCGGGCTCGCTGCCGGAGCTGCTCGGCCTGCTCGAGGCGGGGTGGCGCCGTGGCGGGTTCGGCGACTCCGAGGAGGAGCGCCAGCTGCGCGCGAAGGCGACGCAGGCGCTGCTGCGCTACCACGAGCGCTTCCAGGGGGAGGACGCGGAGCCGGTGTGGTTCGAGCGCGCGTTCGCGTTCTCGCTCGGGCCGCACCTGCTGCGCGGACGCGTCGACCGCGTCGACAAGCTGCCGGACGGCGGCTACGAGCTGATCGACTACAAGACCGGGCGCCCGAAGTCAGCGAACCAGCTGCGCGACGACGTGCAGCTCTCGCTCTACGCCGTCGGGGCGCGCGAGTCGTGGCAGCTCGAGGCCGCCCACCAGGCCTACTACTACGTGCTCGACGACGAGAAGGTGCCGGTCGAGCGGAGCGCGGAGGACCGCGACTGGATCACCGAGACGGTCCTCGAGGTCGCCGACGGAATCCTCGGCCAGGGCTTCGAGCCGACGCCGTCGTGGTCGGCGTGCTCGATGTGCGACTACCGCATCGCCTGCCCGGCGGCGGAGAAGTAGTGCTCCGCCGGTGTAGTGCTCCGCCGGTGTAGTGCTCCGCCGGT
>Ga0126306_10002140_pt1 | contig 11023 bp, 10 predicted proteins | sample Plot27_FD_92592 | JGI IMG/M metagenome (GOLD analysis project Ga0126306, IMG submission 92592) | Serpentine soil microbial communities from UC McLaughlin Reserve, CA, USA - Plot27 | ecosystem: Environmental > Terrestrial > Soil > Grasslands | place: USA: UC McLaughlin Reserve, Lake County... | reverse complement strand
GGGCTTCAAGATGGGGATCAACTACGGCTGGAACAAGGTCCGCTACACAGCGCCCGTCCCGTCCGGGGCCCGCATCCGCGCCAGCCTCGAGACGCTCTCCGTGGACGACGTCGGCGACGGCTGGTACCAGCTCGTCCAGAAATGGACCGTGGAGATCGAGGGGCAGGAGAAGCCGGCCTGCTTCGCCGAGTCCGTCGTGCGCCTGCTCGCCTAGTCCCGCAGGCCGAGGGCCTCGCGCGCGAGGTTCTGGTCGTTGAAGTACTCCATGCGCGCGATCTTGCCGCCCTCGATCCGGTAGGTGATGGCGTCGAGGCGTTCGAGCTCCATGCCGCTGTGGCCGCCCTTGGCGATGATGCGAAACAGCGCGATGACGTGGTCATCGCCGACCGGGCGAAACTCGACGTCCTCCACGCGCCAGCTCTCCCAGCCCTCGCCCCAGCCCTCGAGCCACGCGAGGAAGCCCTCGTGGCCGCGGTAGATACCCGCATCCGGGATGTCGAAGTCGTGGATCTCGACGTCGGATCGGAGGGTGGCCAGTGCGGTGGGCCAGTCCTCCTCCATCGCGGCCATGAACCCGCGCCGGATCAGCTCGACGTTCTCTTGGGACATGAGCGCCGAGTATCCCGCACCCCGCCTATCCTCGGTGGACGTGGCCACCGAGGCACCAGACCGCATCACCGAGCAGCGCCGGGCCCTCCCGGACGCGCCCGGTGTCTACATCTTCAGGGACGCGCGCCGCAAGGTGCTCTACGTCGGCAAGGCACGCTCGCTCCGCAAGCGGGTGGCCGGCCACTTCTCCAAGCCGGGCGCGCGGGGGGCGGCCGACATGGTCTCGCAGATCGCGGATATCGAGTTCATCGCCACCGAGACCGAGGCCGAGGCACTGCTCGCGGAGCAGGAGTTCATCAAGCGCCACCGGCCCGTGTTCAACGTCCGGCTGCGCGACGACAAGTCCTACCCGTACATCGGGATCAGCCTCGACGAGGACTTCCCGCGCATCTACTTCACGCGCGAGCGCCACCGCAAGAATCGCGTCTACTTCGGCCCCTTCAGCAACGCGAAGCGGGTGCGCGAGACGCTCGACCTGCTCGGCAAGGTGTTCATGCACCGCACCTGCGACGGGCCCCAGCCCGGCCGCGCCTCCGGCAGCCCCTGCCTCGACTACTACATCAAGCGCTGCCAGGCCCCCTGCGTCGGCTACATCTCGAAGGAGGCCTACCGCGAGAACGTCGAGACGATCATCGACTTCCTGTCCGGCCGCTATCGCCACATCGAGAAGGCGCTCGACCAGGGGATGCGCGAGGCCTCCGGGGAGCAGGAGTTCGAGCAGGCCGCCCAGTACCGCAACAAGCTGAAGGCGGTGCGCTCGCTGCTCGAGCGCCAGCGAATCTCGAACGCGCCGGTGGGAACGCTGGACGCGATCGCCGTCGCCGCGGAGGGCACCGACGCGAACGCGCAGGTCTTCCAGATCCGCGACGGCGTGCTGGCCGACCGCCAGAGCTTCTACCTCGAGAACGCCGCGCAGCGCGAGGAGGGCGAGGTGGCCGAGGAGTTCATCCTCCAGTACTACGCGAGCGCGATCGCGGTGCCGCCGCAGGTGGTGGTGCAGCGCCCGGTCCGGGACGTGGACGCCCTCTCCGCCGCGCTCACCGAGCGGCGCGGCGCTCCGGTGGAGGTGCGCTACGCCGAGCGCGGGGACAAGCGCCGCATCCTCGAGCTGGCCGAGCGCAACGCGCGCCTCGCGCTCGACCAGGACCGCCTGCGCTCGGAGCGGCGCCGGTCGCAGCGGATCGAGGCCCTCGACGGGCTCCAGCGGGCGCTGGTGATGGAGCAGATCCCGATGCGCATCGAGTGCTTCGACATCTCCAACCTCATGGGCCACCACACGGCCGCCTCGATGGTGGTGTTCGAGGGCGGCGCGCCCAAGAAGTCGGACTACAGGCGCTTCGCCATCCGGGACTCGGTTCAGGATGACTTTGCAGCGATGGCCGAGGTGCTCTCCCGGCGGATGGCCCAGTACGTGAAGCAGCGCGAACGCAGCCCACACGACAAGGAATACGACGAGAGCTTCGCGTCCCTGCCTGCACTGATCGTGATCGACGGCGGCAAGGGCCAGCTGTCCGCGGGACTGAGCGAGCTCGGCGAGTTCAGAGACCTCGGCGTGAGGGTGGTGAGCCTCGCCAAGCGGATCGAGGAGGTCTTCGTGCCCGGCCGGCGCGACCCGCTGCGGCTCGCCCATGACACCCCCGAGCTGCAGCTGCTCCAGCGCGTGCGGGACGAGGCGCACCGCTTCGCGATCGAGTTCCACCGAGGCAAGCGCGACAAGGCGATGACGGGCTCGGTGCTGGACGAGCTGGCGGGCATCGGCCCGGCTCGCAAGCGCAGCATCCTCCAGCACTTCGGCTCGCCCGAGCGCTTCCTGCGCGCCAGCCGCGAGGAGCTCGAGGGGGTGCCCGGGCTGCCGGGCAAGGTGGCCCGCGACATCTACGCGCAGGTGAACAGGGTCCGATGAGCTTCCGGCTGAGGAGGTCGAGCAGCAAGCCGCCAAGGCATCGGATCGAGGACTTCGTCGTGATCACCGGCTTCTCGGGCGCCGGCAAGTCGCAGGCGATGGCCACCTTCGAGGACGCCGGCTACTTCTGCGTCGACAACCTGCCACCCGAGATGATCGGCTCGCTCGCCGAGCTGTTCAGCCACAAGGGCAGCAAGGTCGAGCGCGCGGCCGTGGCCTCGGACGTGCGCGGCGGCGGCTTCTTCGAGAGCCTCGTGAAGGTTCTCGACGACCTCGACAAGCACGAGCTGCCCTACCGCCTGCTGTACCTCGAGGCGGACGAGCCGACGCTGATCAACCGGTACAAGGAGACGCGCCGGCGCCACCCGCTGGCCGAGGGTGGAGCCGTGGAATCCGCCGTGCGGCAGGAGCGTGAGCTGCTTGAGCCGCTGAAGGAGCGCGCGGACGTCTCGATCGACACCAGCGACCTGTCCGCCGCGCGGCTGCGCAAGGTGGTGGCGGACAAGATGCTGCCGCACGGTCGCCGCGGCAAGCTGGCGGTCACGTTCATGACGTTCGGCTTCAAGCACGGCTCGCCGCGCGACGCCGACCTCACCTTCGACGTGCGCTTCCTGCCGAACCCCCATTACAAGGCGGAGCTGCGGGACCAGACCGGTCTCGACCGGGACGTGATCGCCTATGTCGAGGGCTCGGACGGCATCGGGGAGTTCTACGAGCGGCTCACGCCGCTGCTCGACTACCTGCTGCCCGCCTACGAGCAGGAGGGCAAGTCACACCTGACCGTGGGGATCGGCTGCACCGGTGGACGCCATCGCTCGGTGGTGATCGCGGAGCATCTCGCGCGCGAGTACGAGGCCCGCGGCGACTTCCTGGTGGACTTGGTGCACCGCGACATGGACAAGCCGCCGCGGCGCCCCTGAGCTCGCCGGGTAGATACATTCATCCCGCCACCCCGGAAGCGAAGGAAAGGGACACTCGACATGGCCTTGCAGGCCGGCATCAACGGCTTCGGCCGCATCGGGCGCAACGTCTTCCGCGCCGCGCACGCGCAGGGCGCCGACATCGACTGGGTCGGTGTGAACGACATCACCGACACCAAGACGCTTGCGCACCTGCTCAAGTACGACTCGATCCTCGGCCCGTTCAAGGGCGAGATCGATTTCACGGACGACAGCCTGATCGTGGACGGCGACGAGCTGAAGGTGTTCGCCGAGCGCGATCCCGGCGCGCTGCCGTGGGGGGACGTGGGCGCCGACGTCGTGATCGAGTCGACCGGTTTCTTCACCAAGCGCGACGACGCCGCCAAGCATCTGTCGGCCGGCGCTAAGAAGGTGATCATCAGCGCTCCGGCTACGGATCCGGACGTGACGCTCGTGCTCGGCGTGAACGACGACGCGTACGACGCGGAACAGCACCACATCATCTCGAACGCGTCCTGCACCACGAATTGCCTCGGCCCGGTGGCGCGCGTGCTGCACGACACGGTCGGTATCGAGCGCGGGATCATGACCACGATCCACGCCTACACGGCCGACCAGAACCTCCAGGACGGGCCCCACAAGGACCTGCGCCGCGCGCGAGCGGCCGCGGCGAACCTGGTGCCGACCTCCACGGGCGCGGCGAAGGCGATCGGCCTCGTGGTCCCGGAGCTGGACGGCAAGCTAAACGGCATCGCCGTGCGCGCGCCCGTGATCACCGGCTCGGTCGTGGACCTGGTGTGCGAGGTGTCGCAGGGCACCAGCGCCGAGGAGGTGAACGCCGCGTTCGCGGAGCAGGCGGCCAGCGACCGCTTCGAGGGCATTCTCCAGTACAGCGAGGACCCGATCGTCTCGAGCGACATCATCACCTCGTCGTACTCGTCGGTGTTCGACGCGCCGCTCACGATGGTGATCGACGAGAAGCTCGTAAAGGTTGTGGCCTGGTACGACAACGAGTGGGGCTACTCGAACCGCGTCGTCGACCTGGCACAGCGGGTGCTGGCGGGGTCACCGGTCGCCTGAGGTGCTCGGCAAGCGGACGGTGCGCGACCTCGAGGTGACCGCCGGCGAGAGCGTGCTCGCTCGCGTGGACTTCAACGTCCCACTCGAGAACGGGCGAGTGGTTGACGACGCCCGCATCCGGGCGGCGCTGCCGACGATCGAGCTGCTGCTCGAGAGGGGCACGCGGCTGGTGCTGTGCTCGCACCTGGGACGGCCGAAGGGCCGCGACCCGGAGACCTCGCTCGCGCCGGTCTGCGAACGGCTGGGCGCGCTGATCGACGCGCCCGTGCACCAGGCGCCGGAGGTGGTGGGACCCGAGGTGCGGCGCGGGGTGGACCGGCTCGACCCCGGCGGAGTGCTGCTGCTCGAGAACACGCGCTGGGAGCGCGGGGAGACGGAGAACGATCCCGCGCTGGCGCGTGAGCTCGCCGCGCTCGGCGACGCCTACGTGAACGACGCATTCGGCGCCGCCCATCGCGCACACGCCTCGACCGCCGGCGTCGCGCAGTATCTGCGTCCTGCGGTCGCCGGCCTGCTGCTCGAGCGCGAGGTCGTGACGCTGCGCTCGATCGTGGAGTCGCCGGAGCGGCCGCTCGCGGTGGTGCTCGGCGGCGCCAAGGTCACCGACAAGATCGCGCTGATCGACCGCTTCCTCGACACCGCGGACACACTCCTGATCGGCGGCGCCATGTGCTTCTCGTTCTTCCGCGCGCAGGGCCTCCCGACCGGTGACTCGCTGGTCGAGGAGGAGGGGGTGGAGCTGGCGCAGCGGGCGCTCGAGAAGGCCGACTCGTCGAACTGCCGGCTGCGACTCCCCGTGGACCTCGTGATCGGCGACAGCTTCGACGCGTCCGCCGAGCACCACGAGATCGAGGGCGTGGAGGTACCGGACGGCTGGATGGGCCTCGACGTGGGGCCGCGCACGGCCGCGGCGTACGCCGACGAGGTTGCGAAGGCGGGCACGGTCTTCTGGAACGGGCCGATGGGCGCGTTCGAGCTGGAGCCCTTCGCAGCCGGCACGCGCGCGGTGGCGGAGGCGGTGGCGAACGCGCGAGGCACCACGGTCGTTGGAGGCGGCGACTCCGGCGCGGCCCTCGCGGAGTTCGGCCTCGCGGACCGCGTGGACCACCTCTCCACCGGCGGCGGCGCGGCGCTCGAACTGCTCGAGGGCAAGCCGCTGCCCGGCGTGGAGGTGCTCGATGACGCCTGATCACCCGCGCCGGCCACTGATCGTCGGCAACTGGAAGCTCTGGGGCACGCGCGCGCAGGCGGCGGACTACTGCGGACGCCTGCGAAATCGTTGGGGCGGAGACGGCCCCGCCGACGTGGGGATCTGCCCGCCGTTCACGGCTCTGGAGCTGTGCGTGGAGAGGCTCGGCGGCGGGGGCGTGGCGGTCTACGCGCAGAACATGCACCAGGCGTCGACCGGCGCGTTCACGGGCGAGGTCTCCGCCGAAATGCTCACCGAGCTCGGCGTGGACGGCGCGGTGCTCGGGCACTCCGAGCGCCGCGAGTACAACTGCGAGACCGACCGCGCGCTCCAGGAGAAGGTTCCGGCGGCGCTGGCCGCGGGGCTCGAGCCGATCCTCTGCGTCGGGGAGAGCGAGGAGGAGAGGGAGCGCGACGAGACCCAGCGCAAGCTGCGCTCGCAGGTGCAGGAGGCACTGGAGAAGGTCTCGGACGAGCGCCTCTCCGACGTGGTGATCGCCTATGAGCCGATCTGGGCGATCGGCACCGGGAAGGTGGCCACGGCGGAGATCGCGCAGGAGGCGATCGCGTTCATCCGCGCGCTGGTGGGCGACCGCTCGCGGGATGCCGCCGCGCGGGTGCGGATCCTCTACGGGGGCAGCGTCAAGTCCGACAACGCGCCCGAGATCCTCGCGCAGCCGGACGTGGACGGCGCGCTCGTGGGCGGCGCGAGCCTCGATCCCGAGGGGTTCGCCCGCATCGTGGCCGCCGCGGGGCCGTGACCTACCCGCGCGTCTGCCTCGTGGTCCTGGACGGCTGGGGACTGGCCGAGCCGGGCCCCGGCAACGCGATATCGCTGGCCGACACCCCCGTCTTCGACGAGCTTTGGGATCAGCATCCGCACACGACCCTCACGACCCACGGCCCGGCGGTGGGGCTTCCGGAGGGCCAGATGGGGAACTCCGAGGTGGGCCATCTCAACCTCGGAGCGGGTGCGGTGGTGAAGCAGGACCTGCTCCGCATCGACGAGGCGATCGACGACGGATCGTTCTTTGACAACGAGGCCCTGAAGGCCGCCTGCCAGACGGAGCGGGTTCACCTGCTCGGTCTGGTGTCGGACGGCGGCGTGCACTCCAGCATGGGGCACCTCAGGGCGCTGGTCGAGCTGGCGGGTCGCGAGGGCGTGTCCGACGTGGTGGTGCACGCGTTCACGGACGGCCGCGACACCAATCCCGACTCCGGCGTGCGGCACGTGGCCGAGGTCGAGAGCTGGGGCGGCTGCCGGATCGCGACCGTGTCGGGGCGCTACTACGCCATGGACCGCGACAACCGCTGGGACCGGACCCAGCTCGCCTACGACGCGATCGTGCAGGGTGTGGCGGAATTCAGCGCGGAGACGGGCGAGGAGGCCGTGCGGCAGGCCTACGAGCGCGGGGAGACCGACGAGTTCATCAAGCCGACCTTCGTGGGCCACGAGGGCCTGCTTCGCGACGACGACTCGGCCATCTTCTTCAACTTCCGGCCCGACCGGGCCCGCCAGCTCACGCAGAAGCTGGGCGAGGCCGGCCGGCGGCTCACCACCCTCACCGAGTACCACGAGGATTGGGACTACCCCGTGGCATTCCCGCCGGCGCGCCCGGAGGTCACGCTCGCGTCGACGCTCGCCGAGCGCGGAAAAAGGCAGCTGCATGTGGCCGAGACCGAGAAGTACGCCCACGTGACGTACTTCTTCAACGGCGGCGAGGAGGATCCGTACGAGGGGGAGGAGCGTGACCTCGTCGACTCGCCGCGGGACGTTCCCACCTACGACAAGAAGCCCGAGATGAGCGCGCGCGAGGCGGCGAAGGCGCTCGTGGACCACTGGCGCGACGGCGACTTCAGCTTCGCGATCATCAACTTCGCCAACCCGGACATGGTCGGCCACACCGGCGTGATCGAGGCGGCGGTGAGGGCGGTCGAGACCGTGGACGAGTGCCTCGGAGAGGTGGTGCAGGGCGTGCACGAGTCGGGCGGCGTCTGCGTCGTGACCGCCGACCACGGCAACGCTGACCACATGCTCGAGCCCGACGGCAGCCCCAACACCGCGCACTCGATGAATCCGGTCCCGCTGGTGATCACGGGCGACGTGGGCGAGCTGAACGAGGGCGGCACGCTCTCGGACGTGGCACCAACCGTGCTCGCGCTGCTCGGCGAGGAGCAGCCCGAGCAGATGACCGGGACGTCGCTCACGGCCCGCTGACAGTGGGACCCTTCGAGATAAGTGCACGCGACGGCGCCGCCCGGGCCGGTGTGATCGAGACCCCGCACGGGCCGGTGCGCACGCCCGCGTTCGTGCCGCTCGCATCGACCGGGACGGTGAAGTCGCTGCACGCGAGCGAGGTGGCCGAGCTCGGCTACGACATGGTGCTCGGCAACACGTTCCACCTATTCATCCAGCCGGGCCACGAGCTGGTGCGTGAGATGGGCGGGCTGCACGAGTTCATGGGCTGGAGGCGGCCGATCATCACCGACTCGGGCGGTTACCAGGTGTTCTCGATGGGCCACGGGTCGGTGGCGGAGGAGATCAAGCGCAGACGCGACCCACGGCGGTCGATGGTGATCTCGATCGAGGAGGAGGGCGTGCGCTTCCGCTCCTACGCCGACGGGAGCGAGCGCTTCATGGGCCCCGAGACCTCCATGGAGGTGCAGGCGGCACTCGGCTCGGACATCGCGCTCGCCTTCGACGAGTGCACGCCCTTCCACGTGGAGCGCGACTACACCGCGCGCTCGATGGAGCGCACCCACCGCTGGCTCGAGCGCTGCGTGGCGTGGTGCCGCGAGCACGCTCCCGATGGCCAGCTGCTCTACGGGATCGTGCAGGGCGGCGTCCACGAGGACCTGCGCGCCGAGTCCACCGCCTACGTGGCGAACGCGGCAGTGGACGGTATCGCGATCGGCGGCTCGCTCGGACAGGAGAAGGAGCAGATGCGGGAGGTGATCGGCTGGTCGCTCGGCCGGCTTCCGGACGAGCCACCGCGGCACCTGCTCGGGATCGGCGACGTGGACGACATCGTCTACGCGGTGGGCGCGGGCATTGACAGCTTTGACTGCGCCACGCCCACGCGGCTGGCCCGCCACGGGACCGCGCTCGTGCACGATCCAGGGGCACGCTGGCGCCTCGACCTCACAAAGGGCGTTCACCGGACCAGTCGGGAGCCGATCGACCCGCACTGTCCGTGCGCGGCCTGCCGCGAGCACACGCGCGGCTACCTGCACTACCTCACGCGCGTGAACGAGCTGACCGCGAAGCGACTGCTCACGCTGCACAACCTCACCTTCATGGAGCGGCTGATGCGCGGCCTGCGCGAGGCGATCGAAGCGGGCCAGTACGCGCGGGAGGCGGAGCGGGTGCTCGCGGGCGCGGTCGCTCGCTAGCGCTGCGAGTGCTCGCGGATGAAGTCGCGGACGCCGTCGATCTGCTGCTGGACGTCGCCGCTGTCGACCGGATCCACGCCGTTGCCGCCGGATGACGACATGAGCGCCAGCGCCACAACGACGATGGCGGCGATGGCCGCGAGCAGGGCGAGGAAGCCGCCGAAGCGGCGTCGGCTCGCGGCCCGTTGAGCGGCCGCACGGTCGTCGCGGCGGGCGCGAGCGGGCGCGGCCGTCATCGGCGGCGGGGCCTGCTGCACACGCGTGGGCTGGGGGCCCTGGTACTGAGTGCGCGGCAATGCCTGGGTGGCGGAGGTGTCGTCGATCGCGCGCGTGGCGTCGTAGTCCGTCATCGCGAGCCGCTGCGTGGCGGCGGTGGCCTCGCCGCGAGCACCGGCCTCGATCGCCTCGGCCATCTCGAGCGCGCTCGAGTAGCGGGCCGCGGGATCGCGCTCGAGCGCCAGCCGCACGGCGTCGTCGAGCTCCGGCGGGACATCGGGCCGGTAGTCCGCCACCGGCGCGACCGGGTCCTGCTGCTGCTTGAGCGCCAGCTCCGTGAGCGAGGCGTACTCGTGCGGCAGCCGTCCGGTGAGGAACTGGTATGCGCACACACCGAGTGAGTAGATGTCCGACGCCGGCCCGGCCTCCTCGCCGCGAGCCTGCTCCGGTGACAGGTACGCGGCCGTGCCGAGCACGGAGCCGACCTGGGTGATGCGCGTCTGCTCGGCCGCCTTGGCGATCCCGAAGTCCGCGAGCTTGGTGGCGCCCATCTCCTGGGCGAACAGCAGGTTGCCCGGCTTCACGTCTCGGTGTACGACACCCGCCCGGTGCGCGTAGTCGAGGCCGTGACAGGCGTCGCGCACCAGCCTGATCGTCTCGTCGATGTCGAGCTGCTTGCGCTCGCGCAGCATGTCGGCCGCGGAGGGGCCGTCCACGTACTCCATGACGATGTAGTGGCGCTCGGTCGCCGAGTCCTGGCCGGAGTCGAAGACCTGCACGATGTTGGGGTGCTGGAGGCGCGCGGCGGACAGCGCCTCGCGCCTGAAGCGGTACACGAACGCCTCGTCGTCCGCCAGGTGCTCGGCCAGCAGCTTCACCGCCACCGGCCGCTCGAGCACGGTGTCCTTGGCCATGAAGACGGTTGACATCCCGCCTGCCCCGAGGCGGCTCTCGATCAGGTAGCGGCCCGCGATCTCCTGCGGCGGGCTCACGGCGTCGCCCCCACACCGCCGCCGTTGCCGGTCTCGGGGATCGTGCCGCCGCCCTCACCGTCACCGTCGCCGTCGCCGTCGGGCGGGAGCTCCTCCTCCTCGGGGCTCGTGCTGGTATCGGTCTCCGGCGGAGCGGTCTCGGTGGGCTCGGTCGGGACCTCGATGGTCTCGGTCTCCGGCTCGACCGTCTCCGTCTCCGCGGGCTCGTCCGGCTTCAGCTCCTGGCACTTCTCGTCAACGAGCCTCCAGAGGTTGTCGAAGCTCTCCTCGAGCGCGTCCCGGACGTCCGGATCCACGGAGTCGGGAAGCGAGTCGATGATGTTCCCGACCTCGGGCATGGTGTCGTCGAGGATGTCCTTGCAGGCGCCCTCGCTGCCGTTGGCCAGGCGATTCTCGGTCTCGTCGACGCGCCCCTGGAGCGCCGCGACCTGCTCAGCCGGGATCGGGTCGCCCTTCTCGTCGTCGGAGCCGCACCCGGCGGTGGCCAGGCAGGCGCCGAGCGCCAGTAGGAGGAATATGCGCTTGAGGGGGGTCACTGTCCGCTGTAGAGGCGCTCCGCGAGAACCCGGGGAAGCCCGGCCTCCTCGATCGCCGTGGCCGCCTCGTCGATCGGGTACTCGACCCGGCGCCAGGTGGCCTTCCACGTCTCTGTGTCTAGCAGGAGCCAGGCGGCCCGGGGGTCACCATCGCGCGGCTGGCCCACACCGCCGGGGTTCACGAGC
>Ga0126306_10002139_pt1 | contig 11028 bp, 8 predicted proteins | sample Plot27_FD_92592 | JGI IMG/M metagenome (GOLD analysis project Ga0126306, IMG submission 92592) | Serpentine soil microbial communities from UC McLaughlin Reserve, CA, USA - Plot27 | ecosystem: Environmental > Terrestrial > Soil > Grasslands | place: USA: UC McLaughlin Reserve, Lake County... | reverse complement strand
GGCGAGACCTCCTGCAGCCGCTCGACCATCTGCAGCCCGAACGTGAGGTTCGGCACGAAATGGTTGTCCATGATGTCGACGTGAACGAGATCGGCCGAGGAGATGCGGCCGAGCTCGTGCTCGAGGTTCGCCCAGTCGGCAGCGAGGATGCTCGGGTTGATCCGCGTCGTCATGCTGACACCCTACCGAGCCGGCGAAGCAGGATCAGACGGGGCCCGTCGGCGTCGACTCGACCTTGCGCACGAGCGCGATGAACATCGCGTCGGTGCCGTGCCGGTGCGGCCAGAGCTGCACGGTGGCGGCGTCGCCGGCGAGATCGAGCGGATGCCTCGACACGCCCTCCACGACGGCGCGGGTGTCGAGCTGCTGCACGCTGCCGCCCCAGCGCTCCAGCGCTGCGGCGAGGGTGCCCTGCGTCTCGGCGTTGTGCGGCGAGCAGGTGATGTACGCGAGGATCCCGCCGCGACGCAGGGCGGCCACCGCCGCATCGAAGAGCTCGCCCTGGAGCTTCGTGAGCCCGGCGACATCCGACGGGGCTTTCCGCCATCTCGCCTCGGGGCGGCGCCGGAGCGCACCGAGCCCGGTGCAGGGTGCGTCGAGGAGGATCCGGTCGAACCCGTCGGGTGCACCGAGGGCGGCGAGGTCGAGTTCGCGGCCGTCGCCGACGTGGACCTCGACCTCCGTCGGCACGCCGGCGATCGCGGCACGCACGAGCTCCGCGCGTGCGGGGACCAGCTCGTTCGCGACGAGCCGGGCGCCGCCGGCGAGCGCCTCCGCCGCGAGCAGCGCGGTCTTGCCGCCCGGGCCGGCGCAGAGGTCGAGCCACTGCTCGCCTTCGCGAACGGGCACGGCGCGGCTGAGGGCGAGCGCCGCGAGCTGGGAGCCCTCGTCCTGCACCCGGATGCGGCCGTCGGATGCCCCGGCCGCCGCGATCGGATCGTCGGCGACCCCGCCGACGGGTGAGAAGCGATCGGCGGCGAACCCAGGGATGCCACTCGTGTCGACGTCGAGGCCGGGCAGCACGGCCAGGTTCACCCGCGGTGCCGCGTTGTCGGCGGCGAGGAGCGCGTCGAGCTCATGGGCGCGATCCTCGCGCGCGAGCGCCGCCCGGAACGCCCGGACGATCCAGGTCGGATGGCTCGTGACGCGGGCGATGCGGTCGTCGGCGTTGCGGGCACCCTCGGCGACGAGCTCCGCCCAGGCCTCGGGCGCGGTGCGCGACACGGTGCGCAGAACGGCGTTCGCGAACCCGGCCGCCTTGGGTGCTACGCGCCGAGCGAGGGCGACCTGCTCGTACACGGCGGCATGCGTCGGCACGCGAGTGGCGAGGAGCTGATGCACTCCGAGGCGGACCACGTCGAGGATCCCGGGATCGATCGCCGTGGTCGGGCGCCCCGCCGCGAGTTCGATGACGCGATCGTAGAATCCCTGCATTCGGAGCGTGCCGTAGGTCAGCTCGGTCGCGAACGCGGCATCGGAGCGACTGAGGCGCGCACGTCCGAGGCGCACGGGCAGCAGGAGGTTCGCATACGCCTCATCGGCGCGCACGGCCTCGAGCACCTCGAAGGCGATGAGCCGCGCCTCGGAGACCCGCTCCGCCTCGCCGCGGCGATCGGTCCCCGTACCACGACGCTCACCGCGCGTCTCGGGGCTCATCGCACGACCCCCGATGTCCGCGCTGCGCCGCGCCACCAGTCGGCGGCGTCCATCGCCGTGCGCCCGGCCGGCTGCACCCGTCGGAGCTCGAGCGGAGTCGTTCCGGTGCCGATCAGGAGCCGGCCGTCGAGGAGGGCGATGGCACCGGGGTCGAGCGTCGGGGCATCCGTCGACCCGGCATCGGCCAGGTCGAGCACCTTCAGGCGGTCGTCGTTCAAGGTCGTCCACGCCCCTGGCTCGGGCGTCACGCCGCGGAACCTCGACCGCACCTCGTACGCAGGTCGCCGCCAGTCGAGTCGCGCGTCGTCGATCGTGAGCTTCGGGGCGAGGCTCGGTTCGCTGGTCTGGGGTTCGGCATGGGCCGAGCCGTCGGCGATCGCATCCACGACATCGGCGACGAGCCCGGCACCCGACCGTGCGAGCGCCGCAAGCAGATCTCCGGCGGTCTCGTCGTCGCCGACCTGGTGCGAGCGCATGCCATACACATCACCGGCGTCGAGGGCGGGTACGAGCCGGAACACGGATGCCCCGGTCACCGGGTCGCCCGCGATCAGGGCGTGCTGCACCGGTGCGGCGCCCCGCCACGCGGGCAGGAGCGAGAAGTGCAGGTTGATCCAGCCGTGCGTCGGCGCCGAGAGGAGGGGCTCCCGCACGAGCCCGCCGTACGCGACGATGACGCCGAGATCGGGCCGGAGCGCCTCGATCGCCCGGGTCGCGTCGGCGTCGAGGCGGCTCGCGGCGATCACCGGCAGCCCGAGACGCTCTGCGGCCTGCGCCACGGGCGACGGCGTGAGCACGCGCTTGCGTCCGAGTGGCGCCGGCGGACGAGTGACGACCCCGACGACGTCGTGTCGGCTTGCGGCCAGTCGTTCGAGTGACGGAACGGCGGCGGCCGGCGTGCCGGCGAAGACGAGGCGGAGGTTCTGCACACTCCATTCTCGCCGACCCCGCTCGGCTACGGCACCTCGGGGTCGTCGAAGCGCACCCGCAGCACCGCCGGCCGCTTCGGCGGGCGGCCCGCGACGGGCCGGCGACGCTCGGTGGCGACACGGATCATCTCGGCTCGGAGCGCCTTCGCGACGGCCGCGCCTGCCGCGTAGTCGAATCTGATGATCGCGCGATCGAGCCCGTCTTCGACCGCGGTCGGACCGAGGGCGTCGACCTCACCGGCCGCGTCGCGTGCGGCATCGATCGCCCGCACGACCGCCGCCGGTGCCGCCGTCACGCTCGCGACCCGCACTGCCGGCGGGAACCGGAGCGCTCGGCGGGCCTCGAGCTCGGTGGCCGCCCAATCGGGCTGGCGCCACGCTGCGAGCGCGGTCGCGAGAGCGCCGGCCACGCCGACGAGGAACACGGGCGCGCCCGGTGCGGCGAGGGCCGCGGCGTTCGACCACCACCGCAGGCAGTCCTCGGCGACGCGGAGCGATTCGCGCAGGAGCATCCGCTCGCCGTCGAGGAGGAGGACCGCCCGGTAGCCGCCCTCGGCGATCGGCTCAGCCCCACGCGTGGCCACGACGAGCGCTGGCTCAGCGCCGACCCCGAGCACCGGGCGCTCGCCATCGGAGAGGATGACACGTGCATTGGGAAAGGCACGGCCGAGCTCCTCGGCCGTGCGGCTGGCGCCGACCGTGGCCGCGCGCAGCTTCGTGCCCTCGCACACCGGGCAGTGCCACGTGCTGCCGCTCGTGCCGCAGAGCACGCATCGCGGGTCGCCACCCGACCTCGGCACGACGAGGGCGCCCCCGCAGGCCGGGCAGCGGGCCGGTTCACGGCACCGGTCGCAGACGAGGAGGGGCGCGTGCCCCGGCCGGGCCACCTGGACGAGAACCGGCCCTGAGCGAATCGACTCCTGCGCCTGCCGCCAGGCGGCGGACGGGATGCGGGCGGACCCGGGATCGGGCGACGACTGCTGCTCGGTGAGGATGACCCGGGGCCGCACGTGGCGGTGCACGGGAACGGGGTGCACCCAGCCGATCTCGACGAGCCGCTCGACCTCGACGCTTCGCGTGTGGCCGAGGAAGAGCAATGCGGCACCCGACTGCTCGCGCCGGATCAGCGCGGCATCGCGGGGGTGCACCCCGGGCGCGAGCTGCTCGTTCTGCAGCGGGTCGCCGTCGTCCCAGATGGCGATGAGACCGAGGCGCGCGGCCGGGGCGTACACGGTGGACCGGTTGCCGATGATGATGTGCGCGAGCGGCCCGGTGGCGTCGAGGAAGGCGCGGAACCGCGCGCCGCCCGACTGGCGCGCGTCGGTTCGGAGCACCCGGCGCGGATCGACGAGCGCCGCGAGCGCCGCCTGCACCTGCTCTTGGTCGCGGTAGTCGGGCACGATGACGAGGCTCGACCGGTCGGCCGCGAGCGCGTGCGCCGCGGCCTGCGCGAGCGTCTGCGCCCACGCGCCGACCCACGTGCCGTCGGGAAGCCTGACCGGGCGCGGATCGGCGGCGAGCGACATCCGCTCGCCCGCCGCGATGCCCGCTTCGACGCGGCCCGCCTCGTAGCCGGCGACGGGAGCCGGCGACACGGGAAGCTCACCGGCGTCGGGTTCTGCGGCACGCCACGCCCGCTCGACCCGCACGTAGCGGCTCGGGATGGCGACGCGCAGGATGTCGCTCGCATTGCCCGCCGCCCGGTCGGCGGCGGCGCGCACGAGGTCCCAGACCTCCGGGGTGAGAATGGGCACCTCGGAGACGACGTCCTCCAGCTCGCTCAGCCGGCCCTCGTACTCGCTCGTCTCGACGAGCTCGACGAGCCATCCGTCGGCGATGCGGCCGCCGGAACGCAGCGGCACCCGCACGCGCACACCGGCCTGGGCGGCGTCGCGCAGGCGCGTCGGCACGGCGTAGTCGAACAGCTGGTCGAGCTGGGGCAGCGGCGAGTCGACCAGCACTCTGGCGACGGGGCCGCCCGTCACGTCACAGTCCGGCGGCCGCGCGGAGGTCGTCGACGCGGTCGAGCCGCTCCCACGTGAAGTCGGGCAGTTCGCGCCCGAAGTGTCCGTAGGTCGCGGTCTGCGCGTAGATCGGCCTGAGGAGGTCGAGGTCGCGGATGATCGCCGCCGGGCGCAGGTCGAAGACCTCGCGGATCGCCTCGATGATGCCGTCGTCGGTGAGGTGGCCCGTGCCGAACGTCTCGACGTACAGCCCGACCGGCGCCGCCTTGCCGATGGCGTAGGCCACCTGCAGCTCGAGCCGGTCGGCGAGCCCGGCGGCGACGGCGTTCTTCGCCACCCAGCGCATGGCGTAGGCGGCCGAGCGGTCGACCTTCGACGGGTCCTTGCCGCTGAATGCGCCGCCGCCGTGCCGGCTCGCGCCGCCGTAGGTGTCGATGATGATCTTGCGGCCGGTGAGTCCGGCATCGCCCTGGGGACCGCCGATCTCGAACCGCCCCGTGGGGTTGATCAGCACGGCGAGTTCGGGCCGTGCCAGCTCGACGGTGTCGAGCACGGGGAGGATCACGAGCTCCTCGACCTCGGCCCGCAGCTGCTCGGTCGAGACGGCCGGCGAGTGCTGCGTCGAGAGGACGACGGTCTCGATGGTCTTCGGCACCTGGCCGTCGTAGCCGACGGTGACCTGGGTCTTGCCGTCGGGCCGCAGGTAGTCGAGCTCGCCCTGCTTGCGCACGGCGGCGAGTCGCTCGGCCAGCCGGTGCGCGAGCCAGATGGGCACCGGCATGAGCTCGGGCGTCTCGCGGGTGGCATAGCCGAACATGATGCCCTGGTCGCCGGCGCCCTGCAGGTCGAGCGCGTCGACGCTGGCGCGCTCGCGAGCCTCGAAGGCGTGGTCGACGCCCTGCGCGATATCGGGCGACTGGCCGCCGATGGAGACGGAGACGCCGCAGGAGCGCCCGTCGAACCACACGTCGGAGGAGTTGTAGCCGATCGCCGTGATGCGCTCGCGCACGATCGCCGGGATCTCGACGTACCCGGACGTCGTCACTTCACCAGCCACGTGCACGAGCCCCGTCGTGACGAGCGTCTCGACGGCCACGCGGCTGTGCGGGTCGACGGTGAGCAGCGCGTCGAGGATCGTGTCGGAGACCTGGTCGCAGATCTTGTCGGGATGACCCTCGGTGACGGACTCGGACGTGAAGAGGCGGAGGGCGCTCATGTGTTCTCGTGTTCTTTCGTGGTCGTCGCGGCGGTCGCCGCGGTCGTCGCGTCCGAGACAACCACATCGAGGATCGCGTGTGCCACCGACAGTTTGCTTCCGTGTGCTCGTGTGACGACGTCGCCGCCGGCGCGGAGCACGACGATGTCGTTCTCCTCGGCCGCGAATCCTTCGTGCCAACCGACGCGGTTCACCACGAGGAGGTCGGCGGCCTTCGCGGCGAGCTTGGCGCGACCGAGCGCGAGGAGGGGCTCCTCGTCGGCCTCGGTCTCGGCGGCGAAGCCGATGAGCACGGTGCCATCGTGCGGCGCGTGGCCGAGCTCGGCGAGGATGTCGGGGTTGCGCACGAGCTCGAGTGTGAGTCCGGCGTCGGACTGGTCTTTCTTGATCTTGCCCGCGCTGACGGTCGCCGGCCGATAGTCGGCGACGGCCGCGGCCATCACCACGACGTCGGCGCCGCGCGCCGCTTCGACGACGGCATCGCGGAGCTCGAGCGCGGTGGACACGCGACGGATGTCGCAGCCTTCGGGTTCGACCACCTCGAGGTTCGCGGCGATCAGGGTCACGTCGGCACCGCGCTGCCGGGCGGCTTCGGCGATCGCGATGCCCTGCTTTCCACTCGACCGGTTGCCGAGGAACCGCACCGGGTCGAGTGGCTCCCGGGTGCCCCCCGCGGAGACCACCACCCGGAGGCCCGCGAGATCGCGGCCGGTGACCTGCCCGGAAGCGACGGATGCCTCCGCCCCTGCTCGCACACGTGCGAGCGCCGCCTCGACGATGACGTCGGGCTCCTCCATGCGGCCGGGACCGCTGTCGGCCCCGGTGAGCTGGCCGCTCGCCGGGCCGACGATCGTGACGCCCCGCGAGCGGAGCGTCGCGACGTTCGCCTGGGTCGCCGGATTGCGCCACATCTCGGTGTGCATCGCCGGCGCGATGATGATCGGCGCCTCGCTGGCGAGCACGGTGTTGCCGAGCAGGTCGTCGGCGAGCCCGGCCGCGAGCTTCGCGATCGAGTTCGCGGTCGCGGGCGCGATCACGATGAGGTCGGCCGCCTGGCCGATGGCGACATGCCGCACCTCGGCGACACCCTCGTAGAGCTCGGTGTGCACCGGGTTGCGCGAGATCGCCTCGAGGGTCGGTCGACCGACGAAGCGGAGCGCGCCATCGGTGGGCACCACATGGACGTCATGCCCGGCGAGCACGAGCGCACGCACGACTCCGACGGCCTTGTACGCGGCGATGCCGCCGGTGATGCCGACGACGATGTTCAGGGGCGTCATGCAGCCCTCGGACTCATTCGCCCGTGGGGCGGAGCCGGAGCTTGTCCTCGTTGATCTCGTGGAGCGCGACCGAGAGGGGCTTGTCGTCGATCGAGGAGTCGACCAGCGGGCCGACGTTGTCGAACAGGCTGCCTTCGTGCAGGTCGGCGTAGTAGTCGTTGATCTGGCGCGCGCGCTTGGACGCGAAGATGACCAGCTGGTACTTCGAGTCGACCTTCGAGAGCAGGTCGTCGATGGGCGGATCGATGATGCCGGACAGCTTCTCAGCCATGGAATGACTCCTTGATCATGGTGTTCGCACCCCTGGTGCGCGGAAAATCGTGGCGAGGGCAGCTCAACGCCGACCCTTGCGAGGTCGCATCAAGTCTACGACCTTCTGCGCGGCGTCGCCGACGTCGTGGTTCACGACCTGGTGATCGAACTCGTCGACGGCTGCGAGCTCGACCTTCGCGGTCTCCAATCGCCGCTGCTGCTCGGTCGGGCTCTCGGTGCCGCGACCCACGAGCCGGCGCACGAGTTCGTCCCATGACGGGGGCAGCAGGAACACGAGCGTCGCGTCGGGCATCGCCCGCCGCACCGACCTCGCCCCCTGGATGTCGATCTCGAGCAGCACGCTGTCTCCGGCGGCGATGGCCTCCTCGACGGGCCGCCGCGGCGTGCCGTAGCGGTGGGCGTTGTGCACGGTCGCCCACTCGAGCAGCTCGCCGGCCTCGATCATGCGATCGAACTCCTCGTCGTCGACGAAGTAGTAGCTCTCGCCCTCGACCTCACCGGGTCGCGGTGCACGCGTCGTCGCCGAGACCGAGAGCTGCACATCGGGGTAGTGCCGCCGGATGTACGACGCGACCGTGCCCTTGCCGACCGCGGTCGGGCCGGCGAGCACGACGAGGCGATCGCCGGTGCCGCCATGTGCGGCCACCCAATCGGCGACGAACTCGCGGAGTCGCCGCCGCTGGAGGCGGCCGAGGCCGCCGAGACGCTTGGACGTCGAGATCGCGAGATCGTCCATGATGCGGCCGGACTTCGTCTGCCCGATCGCGGGGATCGACGTGAGGAACTCGGTGACCCTGAGGCGGCCTTCGACACCCTCGGGCGACTCGAACGCCTCGCGCAGCACGTCGAGCGGACTACGGGCGGCGCTCGCGATGTCGGCTTTCACGGCCGCCCGGGCACGGCGTGCGGCGACGGCGGCGCGGGATGCCGCGACGCGATCGACCTCGGGCGGTGCGGAGGTCCTGGCCTGCTCAGACACCCACGGCTCCGACCTGGTCGGCGCGACGTGCGATGGCGTCGGCGATGCCGTCGGGTCCGGCACTCAGGATCGAGCGGGACTCGCTCACGATCACGCCGGCCGCGAGGGAGCCGAACATGACCCGCAGATCCGCGATCTCGCCGCCCTGGTGCCCGAAGCCCGGGGCGAGCACCGGGAGTCCGGGGCGCGGCGGCTCCGAGTTGATGTCGATGCCCGCGAGTGCGAGGTCGGCGGTCGCGCCGAGCACGACGCCGGCGGAGCCGAGAGCCCGGCTCGAGGCATCCGCTCGCCCCTGGTTCCAGGCGACGACGCCCGACGTGATCGCGCCCGCGACGGTGGAGCCGGCGCGGCTCGACTGCTGGAGCACGGCACGCTGGATCGCGCACGCCTCGGGGTTCGATGTCGCGGCGAGCACGAAGACGCCCTTGCCCGCCTCTTCGGCGGAGACGAGGACCTGCTCGATCGAGCCGAGGCCCTGGTAGGCGCTGATCGTCATCGCGTCGGACTCGAGGCTCGACCCAGGACGCAGCCAGGCTTCGCCGTAGGCTTCGACGCTCGTGCCGATGTCGCCGCGCTTCACGTCGGCGATGACGAGCAGTCCGGCGTCACGGGCCTCCCCGATGATCCGCTCGAGCACGGCATAGCCGGCTGCGCCGTGGCGCTCGAAGAAGGCCACCTGCGGCTTCACGATGCCGACGCGGTCGGCGGCCGCCTCCACGACCCGGAGGCCGAACTCCCGCGCACCCTCGGCGGAATCGGGCTGGCCCCACTCGGCGAGGAGCGACGCGTGCGGATCGATGCCGACGCAGAGCCGGCCGTAGGCGGCGAAGACGGCCTCGAGGCGGTCGCCGAAGGGAACCTGCTCGATCATCATGCGGACATCTCCCGTCGCCGCGCGTATTCCTGCAGACTCGTGACCTCGAACCCGCCGCGCACCGCGTCGAGCGACGCGACCGCCGCCGAGAGCTCGGCGATGGTGGTGAAGAGCGGGATGTCGGCGGCGACGGCTGCGGCGCGGATCTCGTAGCCGTCGGCGCGAGCGGAACGACCGCTCGGGGTGTTGACCACGACGTCGACCTCACCGCGATTGATGAGCTCGACGACGGATGCCGCATCGGCCGAGGTCTTGTCGCTGAACTTCAGCACCACGTTCGCGGGGATGCCGTTCCGGCGGAGCACCTCCGCCGTACCCTCGGTCGCGGCGATGTCGTAGCCGAGCTGCAGCATGCGCAGCACCGGCAGGATGATCGCGCGCTTGTCTCGATCGGAGACCGAGACGAAGACGGTCCCCGACAGCGGCATCCCGCCGTACGCGGCGAGCTGGCTCTTCGCGAACGCCGTGGGGAAGTCCTTGTCGATGCCCATGACCTCGCCCGTCGACCGCATCTCGGGACCGAGCACGGAGTCGACGATGAGGCCCTCACGGGTGCGGAACCGGTGGAACGGCAGGACCGCCTCCTTCACCGAGACGGGCGCGTCGAACGGCACGCGCGAGCCGTCGGAGGCGGGGAGCATGCCCTCGGCGATGAGCTCGGCCACGGTCGCGCCGACCATGATGCGGGAGGCCGCCTTCGCGAGCGGGATGCCGAGCGCCTTCGAGACGAACGGAACGGTGCGGCTGGCCCGTGGGTTCGCCTCGAGCACGTAGAGCACGCCCGCGGCGACCGCGAACTGCACGTTCAGGAGGCCGCGCACGCCGATGCCCTCGGCGATGGCCTTCGTCGCCTCGCGCACCCGGTCGACCTCGGCTCGGCCGAGCGTCACCGGCGGCAGCGTGCAGCTCGAGTCGCCGGAGTGGATTCCGGCCTCCTCGATGTGCTCCATCACGCCGCCGATGTAGAGGTCGGTGCCGTCGTACAGTGCATCGACGTCGATCTCGATCGCGTCGTCGAGGAACCGATCGACGAGCAGCGGATGACTCGGCCCGACGATGCCCTGCCCCTCGATGCGCACGAAGTAGTCGGCGAGCGAGGGGGTGTCGTAGACGATCTCCATGCCGCGACCGCCGAGCACATAACTCGGACGCACGAGCACCGGGTAGCCGATGCCCTCGGCCACGTGCACGGCGCCGGCGAGTTCGATCGCCGTGCCGTTCTTCGGGGCGAGGAGGCCCGCCTCGTCGAGGATGCCGGAGAAGAGCCCGCGCTCCTCGGCGAGGTCGATCGCATCGGGGCTCGTGCCGAGGATCGGCACGCCGGCCGCCTCGAGGCCCTTCGCGAGCCCGAGCGCGGTCTGCCCGCCGAGCTGCACGACGACGCCGACGAGCTCGCCGGTCTGCGACTCGGCGTGGATGACCTCGAGCACGTCTTCGAGCGTGAGCGGCTCGAAGTAGAGCCGGTCGCTCGTGTCGTAGTCGGTCGAGACCGTCTCGGGGTTGCAGTTGATCATGATCGTCTCGAAGCCGGCATCCGAGAGCGCGAACGACGCGTGCACGCACGAGTAGTCGAACTCGACGCCCTGGCCGATCCGGTTCGGGCCCGAGCCGAGGATGACGACCCGCGGCTTACCGCTCACCGGCACCGGCTCGTCCGCCTCGTCGCGCGTGGAGTAGTAGTAGTTCGAGTCGGCCGCGACCTCGCCCGCGCAGGAGTCGACGCGGCGGTACACGCGCTTGCCCGTCGGAGGCCCTTCGGCGCGCAGCTGCTCGAGCTCGCGCCGGAACCGCGGGTGCTGGTCGTCCGGCAGGTCGTCGACCGCCGCCCACGGCGTCAGCGCGCCGGGGTCGAGCTCG
>Ga0126306_10002138_pt1 | contig 11031 bp, 11 predicted proteins | sample Plot27_FD_92592 | JGI IMG/M metagenome (GOLD analysis project Ga0126306, IMG submission 92592) | Serpentine soil microbial communities from UC McLaughlin Reserve, CA, USA - Plot27 | ecosystem: Environmental > Terrestrial > Soil > Grasslands | place: USA: UC McLaughlin Reserve, Lake County... | reverse complement strand
CCGCGGCCGGAAGCGCTACAGGAAACCCTGTTCCCCTACCACGAGGCGTGGGGCTGAGCTCACAAAGGCACGACGGCCACGGCGTCCATCTCTACCAGGTACTCCGGGTGCGCCAACCCCGCCACGAAGGCGAAGGTGATCGCCCAGCCCGCGAGCTCAGGCATGCGCAGGCCCGCCTTGCGCCACAGGACCCCGGCCCCGAGGCCGAGGCCATGGGCGACGCCCCAGGCGACAAAGGTGAGCCCGGCGCCGTGCCACAGGCCGCCAAGCGCCATGGTGGCCAACAACGCGAAGAGCTGGACGGCAAGCCCATGCCGGCTGCCGCCGAGGGGCACGTAAAGGTAGTCGCGTAGGAAGCGCGACAGGGTCATGTGCCAGCGGCGCCAGAAATCCTGCAGCGACGTCGCGCGGTAGGGCGCGTCGAAGTTCTGCGGCAGCACGATGCCGAACAGGAGCGCCAGGCCGAGCGCCATGTCGGTGTAGCCGGAGAAGTCGAAGTAGATCTGGAACGTGAAGCCGAGCGTCGCCGACCAGGCCTCGATGACGCTCGGCGCCTTGCCCTGCGCCGCGGCCAGGAACACCGGATTGACGTATTCGGAGAGCGGGTCGCCGAGGAACACCTTCTTGGCGAGGCCGAAGACGAGCAGCATGACGCCGCGGGCCACCCGCTCGGCGGCGTCGGGCCGCGCGTAGGGGCGCTCGTCGAACTGGTGGACGATCTCGCTCCAGCGCACGAGCGGGCCGGCGAGGATCTGGGGGAAGAACGCGATGTAGAGCGCGTAACGCACGAGGCCGAGGCGCGGCGCGATGCCGGCCCGCAGGTCGGCGAGGTACATGATGTGGTGGAAGGTGAAAAACGAAATCCCGAGCGGCAGCACGATATCGAAGCGTGCCGCCGGCAGGCCCGGGACGGCGGCGGCGAGTTCGGCGAAGAAGTTGAAATACTTCAAGAATCCGAGGACGAGGAGGTTTGCCGCGATTGCGAGCGGGATGAGCGCCCGCGTGGGTGAATTCCAGTAGAATTCCGCGAGCGCCCAATTCACGACGATCGAGGCGGCCAGCAGCGGCAGGAAGCGCCAGTCCCAGTAGCCGTAGAACGCAAACGAGAGGACGACGAGGAGGACAAGCCGCCATTGCGGCGCAAAGCGCTCCACGAGGGCGTGCAGGAGGAGCGCCGCCGGCAGGAAAACGAGCAGGAAGGTGAACGAGTTGAAGAGCATGCGCGTCCGACGCCGGCGCCGGCGCGTTCAGGCCTGCGGCGAGGGCGGTTTACGGCCCGCCCGGCCGCAACGTCAATCGCAGCCATGAACCAGGGCACGGGCACGGCGTTGACGCAGCATCCATAAGGAGGTCCCCCGATGCGCTCCCTGTTCGCAACCTTGTTCTCGTTCCTGGTCGTCGCCTCGGCCTACGCCCAGACCACGGCGCCCGGCGGTGGCACGACCGGCGGAGGCACGGCCGGCGGGACGGGCGCGGCCGCCCCAGGCGCAGGCGCAGGCGCCGGCACGGCCGGCGGCCTCGGCAGCTACTGGTGGATCATCCTGGTGGTGATCGTCCTCGCCGTCGTCATCTGGATGATGTCCCGCCGCCGCCGCACGATGTAAGCCGCTGCCTGTGAGCCGGCCGACGACTCCGGCCGGTCCGCACGCCGCCCAGAGAGCGTCCGCGGCGGAGCCTCGAAGCTCTTCGCAGCCGCCTGACAGCGGGCGCCGCTCCCACCCTGAGTGAACTTCGACCCGCGCGCCGCGTTCGTAGGATTCGGCGCGCCCATTGCGCCTTCTCGGAGAAACACATGCGGAAACTTGCAATCGCCGCCCTCATCGGGCTCTCGGTCGCGGCTTGCCAGACCCAGCAACAGACGGCCGGCACGGCGACCGGCGTCGTCGCCGGCGCGGTGGTGGGCGGGCCGGTCGGGGCTGTCGTCGGCGGAGCCGTCGGCGCTGCCGCGACGGCGCCGGCCGGACCGCTTGCCCCCGGCACCTGCTACGTCACCGACCGCCGCGGCAACGTCGTGACCGACCGCGCCGGAAACCCGCGCCTGCGGCGCTGCTAGCCTTCAGCGATCGCGAGACGAAAGGGCGGCCGGCAGGCCGCCCTTTTTTGTGGCAGCCGCTTACCGGTAGTAGTAGCGCCTGTGATAAGCGCGGCGCGGCCCGCCACGGTAGACGCGGCGATACCCCCGCGGCGCGGTAATCGCCGCCCCAGCAGCGCCCCCGACGACCGCTCCGACGGGTCCCGCCACAATGGCTCCCGCCGCGACGCCCGTTGCGGTGCCGACGGTCTGCCGCTGCGTCGCGCAGGCACCAAGGCCGAGGCAGGCAAGCACGACGAGAGCAAGCTTCCGCATGGAGATCTCCTGAGGCTAGGCGCTCGGGACGAGCGGCCCGCACGGGAAACATGCTTATCACAAACTGGTTCGTTGCGTCGGGCAGGCTGCACGGCTTCTAGCGTTCACCCGCCTCGCCGTCACGGACGCGGAAGCGGACGAAGCCGCGCACTGGCCCAAGCGCAGTGTCGCTGCGGACGTCCATCGAGACCGTCCCGCCGGTGCGCATACGCGTCCCGCGACCGCCGCCGGTGGCATCGGCTTCCGCGACCGCCCGTCCCGCGATCTTGACGCAGGTCATCGTGCCCGGCACCTGGACGAAGCCGCGCCCTCTATGGGCGCAAGCCGCGTCGGCCGCCGCCGGCTCGGCGAACGCCTCGGCGGAAGCCATCGCGATTGCGAGCAGGATCGGAAGGCAGCGCGCGGGCTTCATGCGCGGGAGAGTACGCCCGTGCGCTCGCGTGAGCCAAGAAATCTCAGAGCGGGCCGTCCGGTCGGCCGGGCTGCGCGGCCGAGAGGAGCTCACCGGCAACGTCTCCGATGCGCGGCGGGACCTCGCGGACGTAGGGCAGCGGGCGGCACACCGACAGGGCGGCAAGGCCGAAGCGGGCGGTGAGGAGCCCGTTCAGAACGCCCTCCCCGAGCTTCGCCGAGACCCTGGCGGCGAGCCCGAGCCCGAGCACCTGCTGGAGCAGGCTGTCGCCGACCGCGACGCCGCCCGTAATGGCGAGGTGGCTGAAAGCGGCGCGCGCAAGACGCAGGAACCCGAGCGCGCCGGGGCGACCGCCGTAAATGCGGGCCACCCGGCGCAGCACCCGCACCGCCGCGAACACCACGAAGGCAACATCGACGATCGCACGCGGGCTGATGGCGGTGACGACCGAAACCTGCTTCGCCGCGTCCGCGATGACGCGCTTCGCCTGGGTGTCGAGAGGGGCGATGAGCTCGCGCTCGACGATGGCGAGGCGATCGTCGGCGTCAATGATCTCGTCGCCGAGCGCGCGCACCCGCTCCCGCGCCGCCCTGCCTTCCGCCCGCGCCGCGTAGAGCGCGACGACCTCGGCCGCGACGGCTTTGGCGGCCTGGTGGTCGCGGACGGCGAGCGCGTCGGCGGCGGCGGCACGCAAGCGCTCGATCTTGCGCTCGCGCAGGACGCCCCCGAGCTCACGCCCGACGATCCCAGCCAGGGCGATCGCGGCAAGCACCGCAAGGCCAAGTGCGATCCAGCCGAGCCATGGCGCGACGGCAAACAGGTCCGCGATGAGGCGCTCGACTCCCAGCCCGATCGCGAGCGTCACGAGCCCGCCGAGGGCCGACATCAGGATGGCGAGCCACGGCGCACGCCGGCGACGGGCCACCGGAACGACAACGCCGTCGGCCGCCTCGATGGCATCGAACGGTTCGTCCGTCACCACGATGGCCGCCGTGGGCGCAGCCTCGTCGACGTCGGCGCGGGCGATGTCGGGCCGATCGAGGCGGAAGGCGCGGGGGCGCTGGTTCATGCGAGGCGGTCCCCGATCAGGAATTCGAGGGCGCGGTCGAGACGAATGTGAGGCAGCGCCGCGGGGCGGCCGGCCGCGTCGCGGGTGATGGCCGGGGGGCGGAAGCGCGGGAAGCGGAACGAGCCCGGCGGCACCGCGCCGGCGAGCACCGCGTGCGGATCCTGCGGCAGCTCGCCCGGAAACACGGCCGCTTCCGTCTCGCCGTCGAACATCTCTCCGCCGACCTCCTCGCCGGCTTCCGGCACGCCGGCGACTGCGCGCAGAAGCTCGCCCCGATCGCGGACCGCCGTCTCGCGGGTGGCGCGCACGGAGGCGAGCGCGACGGTGCCGACGCGGGCGCCGCCGGCCTCGGTGCGCTTCACGGCACGGGCTACGAGGGTGCGCAGCAGCGCGTCGAGGCGATCATGGCTCGCGTGGTGGATGTGGTCGGCCTTCGTGGCCGCGAACAGCACCCGGTCGGCCCGTGGCGAGAACAGCCGGGACAGCATGGTGTTGCGCCCCGTCCGGAAGGCGATGAGCACCTGGTCGAGCGCTTCCTCAAGCTCGGCAAGCGCGACCGGACCCCCATCGACGGCAGCGAGGACGTCCACGAGCACGATCTGCCGGTCGATACGCTGGAAATGATCACGGAAGAACGGCCGCACCACGTGGCGCTTGTAGGCTTCGTAGCGGCGCTCCATGAGGCCTGCGAGCGTGCCGGACGCAATCGCGCCATCGCGCGGAAGATCGAGAGGCGCGAAGGTCAGCGCCGGCGAGCCGTCGAGATCGCCGGGCATGAGGAAGCGGCCGGGCGGCGTCGTCGCAACCGCCTCGGGCCCGGCGCGCAGGGCCGTGAGGTAGGCCTTGAAGGCCGCGCTGGCGCGTTCGGCGACAAGCTCGTCCGCGGGGCCAGCCGGATCGAGGGCGGCGAGGTTCTGGCGCCAGGAGGCCGCCACTTCAACGCGACCGGGTCGGCGGCTGCCCTCGACGGTCTGGCGCGACCACTCGGCATAGCTTGCCCCCACGAGGGCGAGGTCGAGGAGCCACTCGCCCGGGTAGTCGACGATGTCGAGGGTGAGCGTCGCGGGCCCGGAGCGCCAGCCGCCGGCGCGCTCGTACTCGACTTCCACGCGCATCTCGCTGATGCGCGTCGTCGACTGGGGCCACCGGCGCGCCTCGATCATCGTCTCGGCGTGCTCCTCGTACGGGAAGCGCGCCACCTCGTCGTCGGGCTGGTGCGCCAGGCGCGCCCGGCGGATGCGCCCTTCCGCGGCGGCGCGGAAGGCGGGGAGCGGCGTGCCGCGCGTCAGGTGATGCACGAGGGCCGTCGTGAAGACGGTCTTCCCCGAGCGCGCGAGCCCGGTGACCCCGAGGCGGAGGGTCGGCTGGACGAGCTGGCCGGAGGCGTCCCACAGCGATTGCGCGGCGGAGCCCGCGCCCGAGACGATGCGGGTGAGAAGCGACAAGGACGAACCCGATGAGCGGCGGCGCCGCGAACGTTCAACGTGGGACGGCGCGCACCCGCGCGCAAGCGCCGGCTGCTCGGGCGCTGCAGCGCGAGCTCGCGCTCACTCGCGCTGGAGCATCTCGGCTATGGCCTTCAGGCGGTTGCGGGAGAACGCCGGCAGGCCGGCGCTCAAGGACGATCCGGCGTTGAACGAGCTTTTCCCGGCAAGGACCTGTGCAGGCACGAGATTTCGCAGCACCGGCACGTTCTCGTACTGCTTCTTGCGCTCGAACACGCTGGTCTTGACGGCAAGGGCCAGGAAGGCCGTCGCGACGGTCTTGCCGGGGTCTGCCGGGTGCGGCTGGATCACGGCCAGGAATTTCCCCGACTGCATCACCTGATTGACGTCGAAGATGCTCTGCTCGAGCACGCCCGCGACTGGTGTCGAGAGCCCGGTCAGCTTGGCGAGGCTTGCCTGGTCGATCGCGGCCAGCGGCAGGACTCGGAGCTCGCTCTGGAACTCAAGGAATTCGGCGATCTTCTTGCCGCCCTCCTCGAGCTTGTTGGCGAGGCGGATGCCGAGGGGCAGCTTGCCTTCGAGCTCGTACCGCGACTGGATGCAGAGCGTCTCGCCGGCAGGGTGGCACCAACGCCGGTCCGGCAAGCGGCTCGCCGCGAGCTCGGGGACCTTGAAAGGCATCGCGTCGTCCGGGCCGATGCGCTTGTGCTTGATGGCCGGATCGATGCGCTCCAGGAAGGCGAGCGTCGCGTAACGCTTGAGGTCGATCGCTGAGGCGGGCCGGGGCACAAGGAAGCGTGCCTCGACCACGTAGACGTGGAGCTTCTGCTTCACCTGCTTGGTGACGCCATGCGCCGTCACGGCGACGACAGGCTCCACGAACGCCGGGTAGAGGCTCAGGAGCTGCTTCTCGACGGGGCGCTCGCGGGCCCAATCCTCGAAGCGGAAGAGCCCCGTGTTGGGATCGGCGAGCGGGTCCTTGCCGTGGTCGCTGAACAGGATGGTCCCGGGCTGCAGCCGCGCCGGGTCGACGCTCGTTACCGAGGGCACCTCCTCGACCCGGAACCCTTCCGCCCTTGCCGGCGCACAGAGGACTAGCGCCGCGACGAAGGCCGCGCGCACGCGGAGAGAAGTGGTCAATAGAGCTGTCCGTTGCGCCAGAAATAATCGGGATCGATGCGCCGCTGGCGGCGGCTGTAACGGTCGTCCTCCTCGGCGAAGGGCCACTGGCCGAAGAGGCCGGGGCGCGGCGGCGCGGTACGCCGCGGCGGCTCGTCATCCCATGACGGCGCCTGGCCGTATGGCGCCTGCGCGTAAGGGCCCTGCTGGGGGTTGCGCCGATCGTAGCCGCGGCTGTCGCCGTATTGGCGCTCGTAGAGCTCGTTGCCACGGGGCGCCGCATAGTCCTCGCCGTACGCGCCCAAGCCGTCGCCGTCCGAGAGCGCGTCCGGCATGCGGTAGGCGTAGGCCTGCTCGCGCGGCACAAGGCGGTACTGTGTGTCGTCGATGTGGCCGAGGCGGTCGGCGCGGAAGTGCTCGACGAAGGCAGTCCGCGTCCCCTCGGGCAGCCGCTCGCCGCTGCGCAGATCGATCGGCGCGGCCACGAGCTGGCGCGCCGCCTCGCTCGACGGCGGGGCCAGCGCTGTCTTCGGCGCGTAGTTCGCCCACACCGCCTCGATGATCGGCTCGAAGATCGGGATCGCCGCCTTCGCGCCGGTCATGCCGCGCCCCAGCGTGCGGCGCTGCTTCCCGTCGGCGTTGTCGTAGCCCATCCACGCGGCGACCGTCACCTCGTTGGTGAAGCCGACGAACCAGGCGTCGTTCTCGTTCTCGGTGGTGCCGGTCTTGCCGGCGACATACGGCGCAAGCTTGCGCATCGAGGCGGCCGTGCCGCGCTCGACGACGCCCTGCAGCATGGTCTTGAGCTGGTAGAAGGCGACGCGGTCGGCGGAGCCCAGCGCCACCGCGGGCTTCGCCTCATGGCGGTACAGCACCTGGCCGGCCTGCTCCACGCTCTCGAGGACGTAGGGCGAAGGCCGGGCACCCTCGTTCGCAATGGCGGCGTAGAAGGCGGCGAGATCCAGGGCCCGCACGGGCTGGGCGCCAAGCACGAAGGGGTAATACGGCTCGCATTCGAGGTAGAGCTGGGCCTCGACGGCGAGCTCGCACACGCGCTTCAGGCTCTGCTCGGCGCTCGCCGCGATGGCGCCGTCGAGGAGGCGGGCCGTGACGAGGTTCTTCGAGTTCTCGAGCGCGCGGCGCAAAGTGACGAGGCCGGAGGCCCCGCCGTCGTAGTTCTTCGGGCTCCAGGAGTCGCCCCGGCCGCCGCCGACCGGCGGCAAGGTCACGGGTGAGTCCCACACGAGGGTGTTGGGCTGAAGACCGCGGTTCAGGGCGGCCAGGTAGGTCAGCGGTTTGAAGGTGGAGCCCGGCTGCCGGCGCGCCTGCGTGACACGGTTGAGCTGGCTCTGCGGATACGAGAACCCACCCACCATGGCGAGGACACGCCCGGTCTTGTTCTCCAGCACGACAGCCGCGCCCTGCACGGTGGGTCGGACGCGCAGCTCTGCCCGGGCGATGCCCTTCCCCTTGGGCTCGACGAGGCGCACCCGCACCACGTCATGGACCTTGAGGTCGCGCCGGATCGCGGCGTTCCAGGTGGTGAGCGGGACGACCCGTCCATCGGCGAGTCCGACACGGATGCTCTCGCCGCCTTTGCCCCCCGGCTTCGAAACCACCACGGCGGCGGGCCAATGCACGTCGTAGAGCGGCAGCCGCACGCGCTCGAGCGCCTGCTGCCAGGTCGGTTTCGCGATCGCAGCAGCCGCCGCCGCGAGCTCAGGCTTGGGCGCGGCGTCGAGCTTGCGGATCGCCTCGCCGAGGTTCGCCTCGGCACCCTCGAATCTGTAGCGGCCGGTGTTGAGCTCGTATCGGGCGAGGCCCTCCTGAAGGCTGGTCTCAGCCACCCGCTGCAGCTTCGGCTCGACGGTCGAGCGCACCGTGAACGAAGCGCTCGTGAGCCCATCGACCCCCGCGAAGGTCTTTGCCTCGCGGTTGAGATGGTCGAGGACGTAGAAGCCGGTGTCGCGCCGCGGCCGCTCGAAGGCGGCAAGGCGCGGGCTGCCCGCGAGCGCCTGCTTCACTTCGGCCTCGGTGATGACGCCGTCGTCCTTCATGCGCGTGAGCACGTAGGCGAGGCGCTCCTGGGCGCGCTCGGGCCAGCGGTCCGGGCTGTAGTAGTTCGGCCCCTTCGGCAGGCCCGCGAGAAGCGCGCCCTCCTGCAGCGTCAGGCTCTTCGCCGGCTTCCCGAAGTAGCTCTGCGCCGCCATCTCGATGCCCCAGGAGGCGCGGCCGAGGTAAATCGAGTTGAGATAGAGCTCGAGGATCTCCGACTTCGACAGGGTGCGCTCGATGCGCGCCGCGACGATCATCTCGCGCATCTTCCTGTCGTAGGTGACGTCGTCGCCGACGAGCAGGTTCTTGGCGACCTGCTGGGTGATGGTCGACCCGCCCTGCGGACGCCCGGGCGAGGCGAAGTTACCCACGAAAGCACGGATCACGCCGCGCTCGTCGACGCCCTTGTGCTGGAAGAAGCGCTTGTCCTCGGCCGCCACGAAGGCCTTCTGGATGACGGCGGGAACGTCGCCGAGTGGGACCCACCGGCGCCGATGGTCGGGCTCGTAGATCTCGGCGAAGCGCTCGCCCTTGCCGTCCAGCACGAGGGTGACCCCGGGCAGCTTCATGCCCTTGAGCCTGCCGTGGTCGGGCAGGTCGGCGACTGCCTTCACGTAGTACGTGATCACCTCGCCGAGATCGACGGCGGAGCCCTCGACCTTCTCGTTCTTGCAGAACTCGCGATAGGCGGCGTGCAGATCCTTGAACTCGATCCCCTGCAGCACCTTGGCGTTGGACGTCAGCGCCTGCGGGTCGTCCATGGCCGTGGTGATGAGGTCGTCGAGGTTGATGTCCTCGATGTCGAAGGCCTTCTTCATGTGAGCGCAGCCGTCGCGTAGGAGCTGCGCCACGGCGGGCTTGTCCCGCACGGGATCGAAGTCCGTCCTGATAGCGTCGGGGCGGGTGGTCACCTGGCTCAACGTCAGGGCGGTCGCAAAAAGCTTGACGAGGACCAGGTTCATCGGCGGGCTTAAGCCTCAGGGCGCAGGCTCAATGAGCGCCCGTTCAGATGAATCAAAGCTGTACAAAGCGGCTTTTTGCGGATGGCTCGGCGAGGGCGGAGAGACTGCGCGCCAAGGTCGGATCGTCTACCTACTGCCCACGGCCGCACCCAGCCTCGTCCCGGTCGCCCATGCGACCCGCGTGCTGGGGCGCCTCGAGGCTGCTCGGGCACCCGGGCCCGCGGCTGCGAGCCGGCGGCGGTCCGGCCTGATCTGTCGGCGCGCCTTCAGCCGGGTCGTCAGTCAGCCCGTGATCGCGTCGATCTCGGCGAGGTCCTCGGGCGTGAGCGTCCACTCGGTCGCGCGGACGTTGGCCTCGAGCTGCTCGGGCTTTGTCGCGCCGGCGATGACGCTCGATACGACCGTCTTGGCAGCGAGCCAGCTGAAGGCGAGTTCGAGGAGCGTGCGGCCGCGCGCCTTGGCGAAGTCGTCGAGGCGTTCGACCCGCTCCCAGTTCGCCTCCGTCATGTAGCGGTCGGCGAGGCGCTGTGTGGTCGTGAGCCGCGCACCTTCGGGCATGGTGGCGTTGCGCCGGTACTTGCCGGTGAGCAACCCGCTCGCGAGAGGGAAATACGGCAGGATGCCGAGGCCGTATTCCTGCGCCACCGGCCCGATGTCCCGCTCGATATCGCGTACCAGCAGGCTGTACTCGTCCTGGCACGAGGTGAATGCGTGGAGCCCGTTCGTGCGCGCCGTCCACTGCGCTTCGACCACGCGCCAGGCGGGGAGGTTCGAGCAGCCGATGTAGCGCACCTTCCCCTGGCGGATGAGGTCGTCGAGCGCCCGCAGCGTCTCCTCGAGCGGCGTCAGCGGGTCGTTGCGGTGGAGCTGGTAGAGGTCGATCCAGTCCGTCTTCAGGCGCCTGAGAGAGTCCTCGACGGCCCGCATGATGTAGCGCCGCGAGCCGCCTTTGAGCTTCTCGGCATCGTCCATGACCATGCCGAACTTCGAGGCGAGCACGATGTCCTTGCGGCGGTCGCCGAGCACCTGCCCAAGCAGGGTCTCCGAGCCGCCGCGCTCGCCATAGACGTCGGCGGTGTCAAACAACGTGATGCCGAGGTCGATCGCCTTGTGCACCACTTTGCGGGTAGCCTCGAGGTCGATGCGACCGCCGAAGTTGTTGCAGCCGAGGCCGACAACGGACACCCGAAGGCCCGACTTGCCGAGTTTCCGCTCCTGCATGCGATGCTCCCGCCTCGCCGACGCTCCAGCGGCGCGGCGGCGCACTCTATGCAGGGCCATGCGAGCCTGTCGACAGGTCCGAAGGCTTAGAGCCGCTGCTCCTCGACGGCGCGCTTGATCGCCGCCATGGCTTTGGCGGAGGTGGTGTCCAGGCGCAGGATCGGGTGGCCTCCCGCAGAGCGCCGCTTGACGAAGCGTAGCTGCACGTAGCTGCGGTCGAGGGGCAGGAAGAACAGGCCGTCGGACTCGCCCCGCAGGAAGCAGGCTGCGCCGATGTAGAAGCTCTCCTCGTAGCCGCCGAGCGCCTGCCTGATCACCGGATGCACAACGAGCGTGATGCCTTGCGCCTCGCAGGTTTGCTCGATGTCCGAAATGGTCAGCACGGCCGCGTCTACCCCGTT
>Ga0126306_10002137_pt1 | contig 11032 bp, 10 predicted proteins | sample Plot27_FD_92592 | JGI IMG/M metagenome (GOLD analysis project Ga0126306, IMG submission 92592) | Serpentine soil microbial communities from UC McLaughlin Reserve, CA, USA - Plot27 | ecosystem: Environmental > Terrestrial > Soil > Grasslands | place: USA: UC McLaughlin Reserve, Lake County... | reverse complement strand
GGGCAGATCCCGGCCGCCCACGCCCACTCGCCCGAGCCGTGGAACAGCTCCCCGTCGCGCACGTCGTGACAGAACTCGAACTCCTCGTGCGCGAGCAGATACCTGTGCGCGTGCAGGATGCCCTTGGCGAGCCCGGTGGTGCCCGACGAGTAGTACAGCTGGGCCGGGTCGTCGGCGGACGTGTCGACCACCTCGTAGTCGGGCGAGGCGTCGTCCATCGCCGGCTCGAAGTCGTCGCCCATCACGAGCACAAGCTCCACGATGCCCTCCGGGATGCGGTCGCGGTTCGCCACGTCCGTGACCACGAGCCGCGCGCCCGAGTCGCGCAGGCGGTGCTCGATCCCCTCGTCGCCGTACAGCACGGACATCGACAGCAGGATCGCTCCCCGCTTGTACGTGCCGATGAAGACCGCGGCGGTCTCCGGCAGCGACGGCAGCAGCGTGGCCACGCGATCACCGCGCTGCACGCCCACCGCCTCGAGCACGTTCGCGAACCGGTTCGACAGCTCCTGGAGCTCGCCGAACGTCACCCGCCGCTCGCCTTCCTGCCAGTCCTCCCAGACCATCGCGAGGCGGTCGGGATCGTGCTTGTCGCACACGTCGAGCGCGATGTTGTAGCGCTCCGGCACATCCCAGCTGTGGGCGGCGCACATCTCGGCGTAATCGCCCAACTGGTACTTGCGCAACGTCACAGACGCGAAGCGTCGCACCTGTTGCCCTTGGTGGCAACGCCAATCGAACAAGGAGGTTACGAATGCAGCTATACGGAATCCGCCGGCGCGGCTGGTGGAAGGACGCGGAGGACATGGCGGCCGGCGGAGCGCGCTCCAAGCAGGTGGGCGACGAGGACGGCTCCGGTGTCCGCTGGATCCGCTCGTACGTGCTCCAGGAGGAGGACGGCACGCTCGGCACCTACTGCATCTACGAGGCCGAGAGCCCGGAGGCGCTCCGCGCGCACGCCGAGAAGGCCGGCTTCGGCGCCGACGAGATCAACGTCGTCGTCGACACCGTGATCGTCCGCCCCGACCCGGTCGCGGCGGAGACCTCGGCCTAGAAGCGCCCGACCGACAGCGGCTCGGGAATCTGGGCCCGCCCGAGCAGGGCGTCCGCGACCATGCGGGCGCTCGCCGGGCCGGTCGAGATGCCCCACGGCCCGTGACCCGCGGCAGCCCACAGCCCCTCCTGGCCGGGGATCTCGCCGAGCAGCGGCCGGCCGTCGAGCGACTGCGGCCGCGCGCAGGTCCGCAGCGCCACCACCTCCGCGCGCCTCAGGCCCGGCACGAAGCGGTCGCCGCCCCGGCGGAGCCGGCCCTCCCACAGGTCCGGGTTCGGCCGCTCGAGCAGGAACGTCGAGCCGAGCGACACCCGCCCGTCGGCCGCCACCAGGCTGAACAGGGCGCCGGCGTGGTCGGCACCCGGCTCGGCGCTGCCGGCCACGCCCTCGACGCCCGCCTCCTCGAGCACGTGCACCGGCGCGTCGGGAAGGTTCACGTCGGCCACCACGCCCCAGACCGGCACGATCGGCCGCCAGCCGCGCGTCGGGTCGATCACCTCGGGCGTCCACGGCCCGGCCGCAACGATCACCGCGCCGGCGGGCCGCCGCACGCCCGCCGACAGCACGCCATGCGCACACCCCCGAGCCACCCACGGCCACGCGGTCTCGGCCTCGTGGAAGCGCGCGCCGCCGGCATGGGCTCGCCGTGCGAACGCGCGAGTGGCGGCGATCGGCCGCACCGGATAGCCGGTCGCGAGCCGGCACGCCCACAGCCCCGCCGCCACGGCCGGCTCCAGGTCGCGCACGGCGGCCGGCTCGAGGAGGGTCGGCTCGAGCTCGGGACAGTCGGCGCCGATCTCGCGCACCGCGGCGTCGAGCGGGTCGCGCTCGGGAGCGAGCATCAGGACGCCGGCCGGCGAGCTCCCCATGCCCACCGCGTCCATGCCGCGGTAGTGGTCGAGCGTGTCGCGGTGCAGCTCGGCCAGCACGGGGTCGAACGGATGCTGGATCGAGCCGGAGTTGCGGCCGGATGCCCCGGCGGCCACCTCCTCCCGCTCGTACACCTCGACGTTCACGCCGGCATCGGTCAGGAACGCGGCGGCGGCGCAGCCGATGATGCCGCCGCCGATGATCGCCACGTCCGCCGGCCCGCTCACTCCCCGCTCGCGTAGTCCACGATGGACTTGTCGATCAGCCACTCCACCGGCGCCTTGTCGTCCGTGTAGACGTCGCCTCCGCGGAGCGGCGGCTCGATCCGCTGCGCGGCGGCCTCGGCGGTGGGCCGAAGCGCGAGCGGCAGCGTCGGCTCCACCCGGTCGATCCGTGCGGCCGCTAGCGGTGCGCGGGAGGCCAGCAGCAGCGTGTTCGTGTCCCCGATCGGGTCGCGGAGGACATGCGGGAACACCTCGCCGATGGTTGCGCTCAGCACCTTCTCGAGGTCGTCCTGGCCCTCCGGGTGGCCCACGTTCACGATCAGCACGCCGTCGGGCGCGAGCCGGTCGCGCGCCGTCTCGAAGAACTCCTCAGTGGTGAGGTAGAACGGGATGTAGGGCTGGCGGTAGGCGTCGACCGAGATCACGTCGTAGGTGGCGTCGATGCGCCGCAGGAACGGCCGCGCGTCCTCGTGGTAGAGGTGCAGCCGCGGGTTGTTCATGTCGAAGTAGCGCCGGCCGATCTCCGACAGCTCCGAGTCGATCTCCACGCCGTCCACGCGCGTGCGCGGAAAGAACTCCTCGTAGGCGCGCGCGGTGGTGCCCGCGGCGTTACCGAGGATGGCCACGCGCCGTGGCGGCGTGTTCCGCCCGGCGAAGAAGTCCACCAGGTGCCCGTCCCAGACGCTCCCGGTGAGGACCGACGACGGCTCACGCGGGCCGCGGGCGCCCGCGTCGCACTCCGCCATGCACACGGAGTGCTCGGCCTGGCCCTCGTTCAGCTCGAGCGTCCGCTTCCCGCTCGGGTACTCGATCACCCGCGCGTACTGGTACTCCGTCTCGGCCTCGTGGATCACGCGGCCGCCGTCCTCGGTCTTGGCCTTGAGCGTGCCCACGGGCAGCGCGATCAGGACGACGATCGCCGCGGGCGCGAGCGCCCAGCGCCGCACCGGCCGCAGCCCGAGCACCGCCACGACGGCGATCGCGAGCGCGAATATGAGGAAGGTGCGGCGCGTGCCCACCAGCGGGATCAGGACGAGCGCCGACACCAGCGTCCCCACGAGCGAGCCCGCAGTGGACAGCGCGTACAGCCGCCCGGCCACGGTCCCCGCCTCCTCCACCGAGTGCACGGCGAGCCGGATCGCCCAGGGCGAGACGGTGCCGAGCAGCAGCACCGGAACGGCGACGAGCACGAGCACGGCCACGAGCGAGCCGAGGAACGCGCCGGCCGAGATCTCGTCGAGCGCGTCCACGGCCACATCGAGCAGCGGGTCGGCCGCGAACGGCACGATCGCGAGCATCAGCGCGGCCACGAGCGACGTGAGGCACAGGGCCCGCATCGACGGATGGCGGTCGGCGAGCCGCCCGCCCAGCCAGTAGCCCACCGACAGCGCCACGAGGACGATCCCGATCGTGTTCGCCCAGACGATCGTGGAGGCGCCGAAGTACGGCGCGAGCAGCCGCACGGCGGCGATCTCCGCCCCGAGCGAGCCCGTCCCCACCACGAAGACGAGGACGGGCAGCGGCGGCCCTACGGCCCTGTGTACGGCGCGGCGAAGCATGGTCTTCCACCGCACACGTCTATCACCGCGCCGCCCACCTTCAAGAACTCCGACTTCTGCACGCGCGCGCTCGCTGTGGCGCGCGGGTTCCCGTGCGGGTCGTCACCCGAGCGGTTGGGCGTGTTGGTCACGGGCGGCGGGTCGGTCCCCTCGATCTCCGTCCCGACGGTCCGGGTCGGCCCGGTGTCCCACATCACGATCGCCGATCCGCCGAACGGGAAGCTCCCGACCTGAGGGATCATCTGGAACCGCGGCCACGGCGAGCGGCCGGCCACGAGCGCCGGCCGGTACGCGCGCGCCCCGATGGTGCGCGCCTCCACCTCGGCGGCCGTGTCGGACACCTGATGGTCGCCGAAGGCCACGTGCATCAGCACCGTGTGCCTCGGCGTGCCGGGCAGCGGGTCGCTCGTCCATGTGCTGGGCGTAGCCGTTGGCCTCGCCGCGGTCCCACAGCAGCTGGATCTGCGCCAGCCAGAGCTGTGTCCAGATCGCCTTCGGGTAGTTCGGCGTGATGATCGCGGCGTAGGTGTCGTAGTCGACGCTGCGCTGGAGCAGCGTGGAGTAGTTCATCCCGGGCACGCCGAGCACCGCGCGGTCGTAGTCGGGCGCCACGGCGGTGAGGGCGCCGCCCATGATCCCGCCCTGGCTGTTGCCGTCGAAGAACAGCCGCGTCGTGTCGAGCACGCTCTGGCCGTCCTTCTGGAACGCCGGCAGCGCGGACAGGCCCTGCGGGTGGATCATCGCGCGGCCCAGCAGCAGCATGTTGAGGAAGCCCTGCTGTGTCCTGTCCGCCACCGTGTTCCACCTGGAGAAGTCGCTCAGCACCGTGATGATGTGCGCCACGTCGTCGCTCGAGAATCCGGCCCACGGCGTGGCGCAGAACACGAAGTTGTGCTCGTTCGACATCGCCTTGACGTTGCCCGCGTCGATCTCGTCGGCCTCGCCGAGCAGGCCGTGGCCGTACAGCGACGGCCTCGCCTTCGGTGGCGAGGCCGGGTCGAGCGCCGAGCGCGGGATGTTGCAGAAGAACTTCGCGGTCGTGGTGCCCATGCGGCGCGGCAGGCCACGGCTGTCGAGCGAGAAGCTCCCCCCGGGCGCGCAGCCGTTCGTGAGGTAGCACGGCACCGTCATCGTGCCCTGCACCTTGCGCGCGATCAGCGGGTCCTCGGCCGGGGTGAGGTCGGTGACCGAGTCGACCGTCACGGACGGGCTGGCGCCCGCCACTGTGAGGTCTCTCAGGTTGGTGTCGCCGAGCTGCTCGAACGCGTCGTTTCGGATGTGCAGCATCCGCTCCGTGAGGCTGCGCTCGCTCGCCACCGTGAAGTCCCAGGCGAGGTAGAGCGAGCCGCGCTTGACGCCCGCCCGCTTCAGCTTGCGGAAGAGCTGCTCGAAGTGCGCCCGCCTGCTCTCGATCGGCCTCGCGCCGGTGCGGATGCGGTCGCGGTAGAGGCGGAAGCCGCGGCCGGCGTGGATCGCCCTACCGCGCGCGTTCTTCAGGTTGCGCAGCGCCACGATGTAGCGCGCGCCCTCGCCCCAGTTGCGCGCCGGGCGGATGATCAGCACGCGGTCCTTCGCGCGCTTCGGGTTCGCGTCGATCTCGGCCCAGACCGGGTGACGCTTCCCGGTGCGCGCGTTGATCACGACCACCGGCGACCTCCTCGCGAGGCCGCGCTTCAGGTTGGTTAGCGGCGGCAGCTTGCTCCTGCGGGCGGCCGCGGGCGTGTCGAGCCCCGGCACCTTCACGAGCAGCGCGCTGCCGGGGCTGAAGCCGTCGGCGCGATTCATGTGCTTCGGGTCGATCGGCTTGCCGTTCTTGTTGCGCGGCATCGCGGACTTGACGAGCGCCAGGCGGCGTCCGGTGTCGGTGCGCCTGTCGCGCTTCGTGAAGTGGTCGTTCGGCCACGGGAGCTGGCACGCGCCCGTTCCGATGAAGTCGCAGCCCGGCTTCACGTTCACGCCCGCGATCCGCTTCGCGGGTGCGGCGGCCGGAAGCAGCATCAGTGCAGCGATGGCCGGGAGCGCGGCCACGAGTCCCTTCGCCATCGGGCGATCCTATCCGGCGCTCGATTTAGTCTCGCCGAGATGGACCTCACAGCAGCCGATCGCGCCTATCTGTGGCATCCGTTCACCCAGCAGCGCGGCTGGGTGGAGGAGCACCCGGTGATCGTCGAGCGCGGCGAGGGCACCGATCTGATCGACGTGGACGGGAACCGCTACATCGACGGCGTGTCGTCGCTGTGGTGCAACGTGCACGGACACGCCCACCCGCGCATCGACGCGGCGGTGCGCGACCAGCTCGGGAAGGTCGCTCACTCGACGATGCTCGGGCTCAGCCACAGGCCCGCCATAGAGCTGGCGCAGCGGCTGGTCGAGCTCGCGCCCGCGGGGCTGACGCGCATCTTCTACTCGGACTCCGGCTCCACGGCCACCGAGATCGCGCTCAAGATGGCCTTCCAGTACTGGCGCCAGCGCGGCCAGGACCGGCGCCGCTTCGTGGCGCTCCGGATGGCGTACCACGGCGACACGATCGGCTCCGTGTCCGTGGGCGGCATCGACCTGTTCCACTCGCTGTACGAGCCCCTGCTGTTCGACACGCTGAAGGCCGATCCGGGCGACATCGCGGACATGGGGCGGCTGCTCGCGCAGCACGCGGGCGAGGTGGCCGCGGTGATCATGGAGCCGCTCGTGCAGGGCGCCGCCGGCATGCTGGTGCACCCGCCCGGCTACCTGCGCGCGGTTCGCGACCTCTGCGACCGGCACGGAGTGCTCCTGATCCTCGACGAGGTGGCCACGGGCTTCGGCCGCACCGGGCGGATGTTCGCGTGCGAGCACGAGGGCGTGGCGCCCGATCTCATGTGCCTGGCGAAGGGCATCACGGGCGGCTACCTGCCGCTCGCCGCCACGCTCGCCACCGAGCGGATCTACGAGGGCTTCCTCGGCGAGCACGAGGAGTTCCGCACCTTCTTCCACGGGCACACCTACACGGGCAACCCGCTCGCCTGCGCCGCGGCCCTGGCCACGCTCGACGTGTTCCGCGAGGAGCGGACGATGGAGCGGCTGCAGGGGAAGATCGGGCTGTTCGAGGAGCTGCTCGAGCCGGTGGCGGCGCATCCGATGGTGCGCGAGGTGCGCCGGTGCGGGTTCATGGTGGGTATCGAGCTCGAGGAGCACCCGCTGCCGGTGCGGATCGGCCACCGCGTGACCTTGGAGGCGCGCCGGCGCGGGGCGATCATCCGGCCTTTGGGCGACGTGGTGGTGCTGATGCCGCCGCTGTCGATTTCGCGCGAGGACCTGACGCGGCTGGTGGGAATCACCGCTGAGGCGATCGACTCGGCCACGGCCGCCGACGCCCTTCCGCGCGCCGCCTGATCGGCTCGAGCCGCCGTCCACGGGGAGCTGAAACCGGCGCCTCGAGGACGGGATGTGGGGATCATGCCGTCGGTATGGGAGCAGGCCCACGGCTACGCCGGCCTCGCGTTTGCTCGCGCTTTACCGCGAAGCGGGGATGACCGTCTGGCCCGCAGCGGGCGACTACCCGGGCTGTGAGACCTCGCGGCCTCCGCATGTCCCTGTTCGCGGCACTCGTCGCTCTGCTCTGCCTCCCCACGCTCGCGTGGGCTGCCGAGCCCACCTGGCTCGTCGGCACGAGCAGCGGCGTCACCGCCGCGCGCGCCGTTCCGGGTGAGCGGATCGCGCCGGGCGTCCGCGTGGTGCGCGGCGACGCGTTTACCGCGCGTCGCCTACGGAGCCTCCCCGGCGTGCGCTTCGTGGAGCCGAACCGGCGCTTCCGCGCCAGCAGCATCGCCGCTCCCAGCGACCCGCTCTTCGGCCGCCAGTGGGCGCTTCGCAGCACGCGCGCCCTCCGCACCTGGACGGCGACGCTCGGCGACGGCGTGCCCGTCGCGGTGCTCGACTCGGGACTCGACCTGTCGAACCCGGATCTCGCGGGCAACGTGTGGACGAACGACGACGTGCCCGGCAACGGGCTCGACGACGACGGCAACGGGTTCGTGGACGACGTGCACGGCGCCGACACGGTCGGCTGGGACGGCGACCCGGGCGACGGGCTCGGGCACGGCACCGCGGTGGCGAGCATCATCGCCGCGCGCGGCGACAACGGATTCGGCCTCAGCGGCATGGCGTGGAACGCCCAGGTCATGCCCGTGAAGGTCCTGCACGACGACGGCTGGGGCACGACAGCGACGATGGTCGCCGGCCTGCGTTACGCGCTCGACGAGGGGGCGCGGATAGTGAACATGAGCCTGAACGGCTCCGGCCGCAGCCAGGCGCTCGACGAGGCGATCCAGCAGGCGGAGGCCCGCGGTGTGCTCGTGGTCACGTCCGCCGGGAACGACGGGCGCAACCGCGACCGGGTGCCGTCCTATCCGGCATCGGAGCGCTCGCAGTCGGTGATCACCGTCGCGTCCGCGGACCGCGCGGGCGCGCTGGCGCCCGGCTCCGCCTTTGGCCGCGCCAGCGTCGACATCGCCGCCCCGGGCGACGAGATCCTCACGAGCGACCTCGGCGGGCGGTTCGCACGGCGCTCGGGCACCTCCTTCGCCGCCGCTTACGTGACGGGAGCGGCGGCGCTCCTGGCCGCCGCGCACCCGGACGCATCGGCGACCCGCCTGCGGGCGGCGCTGATCGCGTCCTCGAGGCGCGGCGGCCGGGTCGACGCCCGGGTCGCGGGCGGCGAACTGGATGCCGCTGCCGCGCTCCGGCGGCTCGGTAGGCTTCGGCCGGGTTGAGCGAGACCGAGACTCAGACAGTCAGCACGCAGCAGTGGATCTGCACCTCCTGCGGGTTCATCTACGACCCCGCCGAGGGCGACCCCGACGGCGGGATCCCGCCCGGCACCGCGTTCGAGGACATCCCGAACGACTGGTTCTGCCCGGTCTGCGGCGCGCGCAAGAGGGACTTCGAGATCTACGAGCCGTGAGCGTCGAGCCGCGCCAGGCCGCCTCGCTGATCCTGCTGCGGGACGGCGCCGAGGGCGCGGAGGTGCTGCTGGTCCAGCGCAATCCCGAGCAGCGGTTCATGGGCGGCGCCTGGGTCTTCCCCGGCGGGGCGGTCCACGACGGCGAGGACACGGACCACGCGGCCGCGGCGGTGCGCGAGCTCGAGGAGGAGGCGGGGATCGACCTGCCCGAGGGCACCGAGCTGGTGCCTTTCTCGCGCTGGATCACGCCCGAGGGCGAACTCGTGAACATCCGCTTCGACACGTGGTTCTACGCCGCCCGCGCGCCCGAGGGCGCGGAGGCCACGCCGGACGGCGGCGAGTGCGTCGACGCCCGCTGGATCACGCCGAGCGGCGCGCTCGAGGCTCACGCCCGCGATGAGCTCGCACTCGTCTTCCCCACGATCAAGCATCTGGAGCTCCTGTCCGAGCTGGACACGGTCGACGCCACGCTCGCCGCGGCCCGCGAGCGCCGGATTGAGCCCGTGCTCCCGAAGGTCGCGATGCGCGATGGCGCCCCGCGCATCATCCTGCCCGGCGAACCGGGCTACGAAGACGCGTAGCGCCGCAACCGAAGCGCCCGTACCTTGTTGAAGAGGCTGATGAGGCGCGTTCTTTCCATCCTCGCGATCGCCGGCGCGGCGCTCGCGGTGCTCGCCGGTGCGGCGGTGGCCGACACGTTCGTCGGCACCGACGGCTCCGAGCGCATCCAGGGCACCCCGAGCCCCGACCAGCTCTACGGCGAGGGCGGCGACGACACTCTCGTCGCGCTCGGCTCGAGCGACTTCGTCGAGGCGGGTCCGGGCAACGACACCGTGGACGGCGGCGGCGGGCTCGACCTGATCATCGGCGGCACCGGCAACGACCAGATCGACGCCGGCGTGGGCGGCGACCAGGTGTACGCCGGGGCGGGCGACGACCTCGTGCTCGGCGGCGCCGGCGCCGACACCCTGTTCGGGCAGGCCGGCAGCGACCGCCTGTTCGGCGGCGCCGGCGCGGACAAGCTGTACGCGAGCGGCGGCGAGGACTACGTGGACGGCGGCTCGGCCGACGACACGATCTACGCCGACGGCGACGGCATCACGCTGCTCGGCGCCGGCGGCGACGACGTTGTCAGCGCGTCCGGGGGCGACATCGCCGTGGAGGGCGGCGGCGGGAACGACCGCATCCGCACCGGCAACGGGAGGGACCGCGTGTCTGGCGGCCCGGGCCAGGACTCGATCGCCACCGGCCGCGGCAACGACCGCATCGAGGCGCTCGACGGCCAGCGCGATCGCGTGAGCTGCGGCCGGGGGAAGCGCGACCAGGCGGTCACCGACACCTTCGACATCGTCATCGGCTGCGAGACGCAGACGCACGGCGACGCGCAGGTACCGGGACGCCTCACCCGCTGATCGGGTAGAACCCGCCCCATGGCGGCGACGGGCCTCACGGTGGCGGTGACCGGCCCCACCGGCGATCTCGGCATCGCGATCGTGAACGCGCTCGAGCGCTCGCGCTCGGTGAAGAAGATCGTCGGCATGGCACGCCGGCCCTTCGATCCGGCCGAGCGAGGCTGGAAGAAGACCGAGTACCGGCAGGGCGACGTGACGGACGCCGCGAGCGTGCGCGGGCTCGTCAAGGGTGCGGACGTGGTGGTGCACCTGGCGTTCGCGATCCTCGACGCGAGCGACGCCACGCGCGAGCTGAACGTGGACGGATCACGGAGGGTGTTCGAGGAGGCGGCGAACGCCGGCGCCGAGCGCATCTGTTACGCCTCGAGCGTCGCCGCCTACGGCTTCCACGACGACAACCCTGACTGGCTGACCGAGGACATCCCGCCGCGCGGATCGCCCGAGCATCCGTACTCGCACCAGAAGGCCGAGGTGGAGCGGGTGCTCGGCGAGGTGCTGCTGCGCCGGAGGAAGACGGTCGCCTACGTGTTCCGGCCCTGCATCGTCGCGGGCCCGGAGGCGCGCACGATGCTCGAGGAGATCCCGTACTACCGGCTCGAGGAGGCGATGCCCGACCGGGTCGCGCGGCTGCTCTCCTCGCTACCCGTGCTGAAGCCGGTGATCCCGGACCCGGGCGTCAGGTTCCAGCTCGTGCACGAGGACGACGTTGCGAGCGCGTTCGCCGCCGCGGTGCGCGGCCTCGGTGAGCCCGGGCCGTACAACCTCGCGGGCGGCGGCCTCCTCACCATGAGCAGCGTGCCGACGCGCTCGGCTGGTACTCGGTCCCAGTGCCGAAGCCGCTCGTGGACGCCACGGCGGAGGTCGCCACGCGGCTGCCGCTGATGCCCGAGCAGGTGGCCTGGATCCACTCGGTGAAGAAGCCGGTGCTGATGAAGACCGACCGCGCCAAGAAGCTGCTGCGCTGGCGGCCGAAG
>Ga0126306_10002136_pt1 | contig 11032 bp, 6 predicted proteins | sample Plot27_FD_92592 | JGI IMG/M metagenome (GOLD analysis project Ga0126306, IMG submission 92592) | Serpentine soil microbial communities from UC McLaughlin Reserve, CA, USA - Plot27 | ecosystem: Environmental > Terrestrial > Soil > Grasslands | place: USA: UC McLaughlin Reserve, Lake County... | reverse complement strand
GACGGCTTCGACCTCGAGCAGCTGGTCGAGCTGATCTCCCAGCGCATCGCCTTCGTGCCGCGCTACCGCCAGCGGGTGCGGTGGGTGCCGGGGCGGCTCGCCAACCCGGTCTGGGTCGACGACGAGCACTTCGACGTCTCCTACCACGTGCGGCGGTCCGCACTGCCGCGACCGGGCACCGACCTGCAGCTGGCCGAGCTCGTCGCGCGGGTGCAGAGCCGCCCGCTCGACCGCACCCGGCCGCTGTGGGAGATGTACCTCGTCGAGGGACTGTCCGACGGCCGGTTCGCGGTCATCAGCAAGACCCACCACGCGATGGTCGACGGCATCGCCGCGGTGGACATCGGCCAGGTCATCCTCGACACGACACCGGCGCGCCGGCACCCGCCCGCCGACACCTGGCGACCCGCTCCCGAGCCGTCGTGGGTCGAGCTGGTGGCCGGTGCGGTCGCCGAGACGGTCCGCCGTCCGACCGCGGCGATCGACGCGGTCCGCGGCGGGATCGGCGAGGTGCAGCACACCCTTGGCCAGGCGGTCTCGGCGGCCGGCGGCCTGCTCGCCGCCGCGCGCACCGCGGCGCGGTCCGCCCCGGACAGCCCGCTCAACGCGGTGATCGGCGAGCAGCGGCGCTACGCGACGGCCACGTTCGACCTCGACGACCACCGCCGCATCCGCAAGGCGCACGGGGGCACCGTCAACGACGTGGTCCTCGCCACCGTCGCCGGTGCGCTGCGCGCGTGGCTGCTGACCCGAGGTGAGAAGGTCTCCACGTCGACCACGGTCCGCGCCCTGGTGCCGGTCAGCGTGCGCAGCGAGGGCGACGGCGGGCAGCCCACCGGCAACCGCGTCTCGAGCTACCTGGTCGACCTCCCGGTGGGGGAGCCGAGCCCGGTCATGCGGCTGCACCAGGTCTCCTACCGGATGCAGGCGCACAAGGACACCGGCCAGGCGGTCGGCGCCGAGGCGCTGGCGGGGCTGGCCGGCTTCTCCCCGCCGACCCTGCACGCCCTCGGCGCCCGGGTGGCGAGCGGGCTGTCCAAGCGCTGGTTCAACCTGGTGGTCACCAACGTGCCCGGCCCCCAGCAGCCGCTCTACGCCGGCGAGGCGCGGATGCTCGCCGCCTACCCGGTCGTCCCGCTGGCCAAGGGGCAGGCCCTGAGCATCGGCCTGACGTCGTACGACGGGAAGGTGTTCTACGGCCTCAACGCCGACCGCGACGCGATGCCCGACGTCGACGTGCTCGCGCAGTGCCTCGGCGACGCGCTCGGCGAGCTGCTGGAGGCGACCCGCTGATGGGCGGCCGGGCACCCAGGCGGCGCGGGCTGGTGCTCGGCGCGGGCGGCGTGCTCGGGGCGGCCTGGACCATCGGGGCGCTGAAGGCGCTGATCGAGGTCGAAGGCTTCGACCCCGCGGAGGCCGACGTCGTCGTGGGTACGTCGGCCGGCTCGGTCCTGGCAGCGCTGATCGGCGGCGGTCTCACGGTCGACGACCTGATCGCCCACCAGCGGGGCATGCCGCTGCCGCGCGAGCTGGCCCTCGAGTGGAGCTACGACGAGTCGACGGGCGGCTCCCACCCCGGCCGGCCTCGGCTGGCCGTGGGGTCACCGGCCCTGCTGCGGCGCTCGATCGCCCGGCCGCGCGCCGTCCCGCCCCTCGCCGTCCTCGCCGCGCTCACCCCGACCGGCACCGGCACCCTCGCCGAGGTGGGCGCGATGGTGCGGTCGGTGGCGTCCGACGGCGCCTGGGCGCAGACCGCGAGCGGCGGTCAGGTCTGGATCGTCGCCATGGACTACGACACCGGCCGACGGGTGGCGTTCGGCCGCGAGGGCGCACCGGTCGCCGCCCTGGACGAGGCGGTCACCGCGTCGTGCGCGATCCCGGGGTGGTACGCCCCCGTGCTCGTCGACGGGCGTCGCTACGTGGACGGGGGCACCCTCTCGACGACCAGCGTCGACCTGCTCGCCCGCGAGGGGCTGGACGAGGTCTACGTCCTCGCGCCGATGGCTGCGTTCGTCGCCGACCGGCCGCGGACCGTGGCGGCCCGCCTGGAGCGCCGGTGGCGCCGGCAGGTCACCCGGCGGCTGGTCGGCGAGTGCCAGACGCTGAGCCGGGCCGGCACCTCGGTCACCGTGCTAGGGCCGGGGCCCGAGGACCTCGTCGAGATCGGCGCCAACATGATGGACCCACGCCGGCGGCTGGCCGTCCTGGAGACCTCCTTGCGCACCAGCCGGGCCGCCCTCTCGGAGCCGTCGCCCGACGACATCGGCCGGAAGGTCTGAGTGCGGGTCTACCTGCCGACCACGATGGCCGGGCTCGCCACTGCCCTGGCGGGCGGCAGCCTCGACGCTCGGACCGGCTACGCGGTCACCCCGGCGCTGCGCGAGTGGTACGTGGAGGGCGACCTCGAGGAGCTGGAGTACGCCGCGACCTCCGCGGCGGCGCGCGCGTCGCTGCGGCTGGTCGGCGACGGCGCGCCACGCCGGGTCGTGCTCGCGGCCGAGCTGCCCGACGGCCGGGTGCACCCCACCGGGACCCCGGGCGGCGAGGACCGCGCAGCCGTGCGGGTCGACGGGCCGGTGGACCTGACCGTGGTCGAGTCCGTCCTGGTGGACCACCCCGACGCGGCCGACGACGTACGCGCTGCGGTCGCGGCCCTGCCCGGCGCGGACGCCGGCGACGACGACGCCACGTTCGTGGTCGACGGCGTCGAGGACCACGAGCTGGGGTGGTACGCCGCGCAGGAGCTCGCGGTCCTGGTCGAGCTGGAGTCCTGACCGGGCTGGGCTCCCGGCGGGCGGCACCCAGTGGCACGATGGCGGCCATGGACGCCGTCACCCAGGTCCCCGCCCCCGTCAACGAGCCGGTCCGGCAGTACGCCCCTGGCAGCGCCGAGCGCGCCGACCTCGAGCAGACCCTCAAGCGGATGGCCAGCGAGCCGCGCGAGCTGACCATGACGATCGGCGGCGACAAGCGCTTCGGGGGCGGAGACGAGCTCGACGTCGTGCAGCCGCACAACCGCCACCACGTGCTCGGCACGATGCGCGGCGCCACCCACGCGGACGCTCGGGCGGCCGTCGACGCCGCCACGGCCGCTGCGCCCGGCTGGCGCGCGCTGTCGTTCGACGACCGGGCGGCGATCCTGCTCAGGGCGGCCGACCTTCTCGCCGGCCCCTGGCGCTCGACGCTCAACGCGGCGACCATGCTCGGCCAGTCCAAGACCGCCATCCAGGCCGAGATCGACTCGGCCTGCGAGCTCATCGACTTCTGGCGCTTCAACGTGCACTTCGCCCGGCAGATCCTCGCCGAGCAGCCGATCTCCTCGCCCGGCATCTGGAACCGCACCGACCACCGCCCCCTCGAGGGCTTCGTCTACGCGATCACCCCGTTCAACTTCACCGCGATCGCCGGCAACCTGCCTACGGCGCCCGCGCTCATGGGCAACACCGTCGTATGGAAGCCCGCACCGACCCAGCAGTACGCGGCGCACCTGCTGATGATGCTGCTCGAGGAGGCCGGCCTGCCGCCCGGCGTCATCAACATGGTGACCGGGCACGGCAAGACGGTCTCCGACGTGGCGATGGTCGACCCGGCCCTCGCCGGCATCCACTTCACCGGCTCGACAGCCGTCTTCCAGGGGCTGTGGAAACAGGTCGGCGACAACATCGCGTCCTACCGGGCTTACCCGCGCATCGTCGGCGAGACCGGCGGCAAGGACTTCATCGTCGCCCACCCCTCGGCCGACCTCGAGGTGCTGCGCACCGCGATGGTCCGGGGTGCCTTCGAGTACCAGGGCCAGAAGTGCTCCGCCGCCTCGCGGGCCTACGTGCCGCGCAGCCTGTGGTCGAGGCTCCGCGACGACCTCGCGGCGCTCACCGACTCGCTGACGATGGGCGACGTCACCGACCTGTCCAACTTCATGGGCGCCGTGATCGACGACCGGGCGTTCGGCAAGCACAAGGCCGCGCTCGAGCGGGCCAAGGGCGACGACAGCATGACCGTGATCGCCGGCGGCACCTGCGACGACAGCGAGGGCTGGTTCGTCCGGCCCACCGTGCTCGAGTCGACCGACCCGGACAACGAGATCTTCACGGCCGAGTACTTCGGGCCGATCCTCGGCGTCCACGTCTACGACGACGGCGACTACGACGCGATGCTGACCCAGATGGAGTCGGTCGCGGACTATGCGCTGACCGGGTCGATCATCGCGCAGGACCGCGCGGCGGTCGCCGCGGCGAGCGACTTCCTGCGCTTCGCCGCGGGCAACTTCTACGTCAACGACAAGCCGACCGGCGCGGTCGTCGGGCAGCAGCCCTTCGGTGGCGCCCGGGCGAGCGGGACCAACGACAAGGCAGGTGCCCCGCAGAACCTCATGCGCTGGACCAGCTCCCGGTCGATCAAGGAGACCCTCGTCCCGCCCACCGACCACGCCTATCCCCACATGGGCTGAGCGTCCACAGGTTCGTCGCGGGCACCACGCGACGGTGACTAGCCGGAGACCCGGTCCAGCCACGAGGCGCCGACCGCCCCGAAGGGCTCGGTGCCGTCCCAGACGGCGGCCAGCACTTCGTGGGCGGTCCGCCGCGCCAGGTCCACGACCTCGGCCGGGTAGCCGAGGTCTCGCCGGTGCTGCTCGAACTCGTCCTCGTCGTCGAGCAGCAGCGACCCGTCACGCATCAGCACCACGTCGAGGTCGAGATCGACCATCGAGACGCTGGACCCGGACCACTCCGGAACGGTGGTCATGTCGACGTAGGTGTCGATCTGTTGGTGCGCCGACCCGTAGAAGGACGCGGCCCACGGCCGGTCGTGCGGGAAGAGGGTCACCCAGCCGACCTGCGACACGAAGCCGGCGCCCGGCCGCCACAGCCGGGTCCCGACCTCTCCCGCGCCCCACACGCCGTGCTCGTCGACGCCGACGCAGCGCAGCGGGAACTCCCAGTGCCGGCCGCCGCCCCACTTGGTGAAGCGGGCGTCGATCGGCTCACCCTCCGTCGGCACGCGACCAACCCTAGGCAGGGCGCGCCGCACTACCCTCGGCGCGTGGGCGACCAGACCGACGTCAGCAGCGCAGACGGCACCGACCATGACCGGCACTTCGGCGAGGAGGGCGCCCGGCTCACCTACGGGTCGTACCTGCGGGTGGCCGAGCTGCTCGACCAGCAGCACCTCGAGTCCGACCCACCGGCGCACGACGAGCTGCTGTTCATCACCGTGCACCAGGTCTACGAGCTGTGGTTCAAGCAGCTCCTGCACGAGCTGACCGCTGCCCGCGAGGAGATGTTCTCCGGCGACCTGTGGCGGGCCCGCCACCTGCTGGCCAGGGTGGTCGCTATCGAGGACGTCCTGATCCGGCAGGTGGCCGTCCTCGAGACCATGACCCCGCAGGACTTCCTGGTCTTTCGCGACCGGCTTGCGCCCGCGAGCGGCTTCCAGAGCGTGCAGTTCCGCGAGCTGGAGTTCCTGGCCGGCGCCAAGGATCCCGGCTACCTCGACCGCTTCCGCGGCCTGACGGCCGAGGAGCGGGCGCGGCTGCAGCGCCGGCTCGACGAGCCGTCGCTGTGGGAGGCGTTCCTCCACGTCATACGTCGCGCCGGCCTGCCGGCGCCCACCGACGAGGAGATCACCGCCTCGCTGCTGACCGTGGCCGGCGACCGGGGCACCTACGGCGAGGTGTGGGAGCTCGCCGAGCGCCTCCTGGACCACGACGCCAACGCCGCCCTGTGGCGGTCCCGGCACGTCCTCATGGTCGAGCGCCAGATCGGCACCAAGTCCGGCACCGGCGGCTCCAGCGGCTCGCCCTACCTGCGCGGCCGGCTCGGGCTGCACTACTTCCCCCTGCTCTGGGAGCTGCGCTCCCACCTGTGACGTCGTGACCTCCGGCACCGCCGTGACGGCCCGGCGCTAGGGTCGGGGGACCAGACAGGCAGCGCAAAGGGCGGGCGACGACGACGATGTCGGCGGTACGGCAGGACAGGCAGGCCGAGCGGGTGCTGGCCCTCGAGCACGCCAAGGGGGCGCTGCTCGACCGGGCCCTCGAGCTCGCCGCGGAGCGTCCGGACGTGACGGTCCCGGCCGAGGACCTGGCGGCCTACCTGCACCGCTACTACCGGCACATCGCGCCCGAGGACCTGGTCGGGCGCCGGGTGGAGGACGTCCTGGGCGCCCCGCTGGCCCACCGCGAACTGGCCGCCAGCAGGCCCCAGGGCACCGCCTCCGTCCGGGTACGCACTCCCGAGGACGAGGGGCACTCGGTCGTCGAGGTCGTCAGCGACGACATGCCGTTCCTCGTCGACTCGGTCACCGCGGAGCTCAGCCGGCACGGTCGGGCGATCCACCTGGTGATCCATCCGCAGCTGGTGGTGCGGCGCGACATCGCCGGCACGCTCCTCGAGGTGTGCGACGCCACGTCCCTCGAGGACGCCCGCGACGACTGCACGGACGGCGTCGTCGAGTCGTGGATGCGGGTCGAGATCGACCGCGAGACCGACGACGAGCAGCGTGACCTGCTGGTGGCGGACCTCGAGCGGGTGCTGCGCGACGTCCGCGAGGCGGTCGAGGACTGGCCGCGCATGCAGCGCATCGCCGTCCAGGTCGCCGACGAGGTCGCCGACACCGCGCCGCCCGGCATGTCCGCCCAGGAGGTCGCCGAGACGGGCGAGCTGCTCCGCTGGCTGGCCGACGCGCACTTCACCTTCCTGGGCTACCGGGAGAACGAGCTGGTCGCCCTCGAGGACGGGTCCGGCGACCGGCTGGTCGCCGTCCCGGGCACTGGGCTCGGCATCCTGCGCGCCGACCAGCGCCAGGACGGCGACGCCGGTCGGCTGCCGCCGGAGGTGAGCGCGCACGCGCGCCGCCGCCAGCTGCTCGTGATCACCAAGGCCAACAGCCGCTCCACCGTGCACCGGCCGGCCTACCTCGACTACGTCGCGGTCAAGACGTTCGACGAGGCCGGTGAGGTCGTCGGCGAGCGCCGCTTCCTCGGCCTGTTCACCTCGGCCGCCTACAACGAGAGCATCCAGCGCATCCCGGTGCTGCGCCGCAAGGCCGCCGAGGTGCTCGCCCGGAGCGGCTTCACCGCCAACAGCCACTCCGGCAAGGACCTGCTGCAGATCCTCGAGACCTACCCGCGCGACGAGCTGTTCCAGATCGCCGTCGACGACCTCGAGCAGATCGTGACGAGCGTCCTTCACCTGCAGGAGCGCCGCCAGCTGCGGCTCTTCCTGCGCCGGGACGACTACGGCCGCTTCATGTCCTGCATGGTCTACCTGCCCCGCGACCGCTACACGACGCAGGTGCGGCACGCGATGGAGGAGATCCTGCTCGACGCCTTCCAGGGCACGAGCATCGACTACACCGCGCTGGTGTCCGAGTCGGTCCTCGCCCGGCTGCACTTCGTGGTCCGGACCGAGCCTGGCGCGCGGGTCGCCGAGGTCGACCCGGCCGAGGTCGAGGCCCGCCTGGTCGCCGCGACCCGGTCATGGGACGACGACTTCTTCGACGCGCTGCAGGAGAGCTGCTCCGAGGAGGAGGCGACCCGGCTCGTCGCCACCTACTCCGACGCCTTCCCCGAGGCCTACAAGGAGGACCTCCCGGCCACCGCCGCCGTCGAGGATCTGCACCGGCTCGAGGCCCTCGACGACGACGGCGGCATCGACCTGAACCTCTACGTGCCCGAGGACGCCGCCGAGGGGGAGCGACGGCTCAAGCTCTTCCACGTCGGTGACCCGGTCTCCCTGTCAGTGGTGCTGCCGCGGCTGCAGGAGATGGGCGTCGAGGTCGTCGACGAGCGGCCCTACGAGATCCAGCGGCCGGGCCGCACCCGTGCCTGGGTCTACGACTTCGGGCTGCGTTACCAGCCGTCCGGCGAGCTGCCCGTCGACGACGCCCGGGTCCTGTTCCAGGACGCCTTCGCGGCCGTGTGGTCGGGCAACGCCGAGAGCGACGGCTTCAACGCGTTGGTCCTACGGGCCGGCCTGACCTGGCGGCAGGCGATGGTTCTGCGGGCCTACGCCAAGTACCTGCGGCAGGGCGGCTCGACGTTCAGCCAGACCTACATCCAGGAGTGCCTGGTCTCCAACGTGCACATCTCCCGGTTGCTCGTCCGGCTCTTCGAGGCCCGCTTCCACCCGGGTCACCAGGATGCGTCCGAGGACCTCGTCGAGGGCCTGCTCGAGGAGATCCACGGCGCTCTCGACGCCGTGGCGAGCCTCGACCAGGACCGAATCCTGCGCTCGCTGCTCGGCCTGGTGCGGGCCACGTTGCGGACCAGCTACTTCCAGGCCGCCGCCGACGGCTCCCCGAAGCCGTACGTCGCGTTCAAGCTGGACCCGCACAAGGTCCCGGACCTCCCGCAGCCCCGGCCGCGCTACGAGATCTGGGTCTACAGCCCCCGGGTCGAGGGCGTGCACCTGCGCTTCGGCGCGGTCGCCCGCGGCGGGCTGCGCTGGTCCGACCGCCGCGAGGACTTCCGCACCGAGGTGCTCGGGCTGGTCAAGGCCCAGATGGTCAAGAACGCGGTCATCGTGCCGGTGGGCGCCAAGGGCGGGTTCGTGGTGAAGCGGCCGCCGGCCGACCCGACCGACCGTGAGGCGGTCCTCGCCGAGGGCATCGCCTGCTACCGCACGTTCATCAGTGGACTGCTCGACGTGACCGACAACCTGGTCCTGCGTGACGGACACCGCGAGGTCGTGCCGCCGCCGCAGGTGGTGCGGCACGACGGCGACGACGCCTACCTGGTGGTCGCCGCTGACAAGGGCACCGCGACGTTCTCCGACATCGCCAACCAGGTCGCCCTCGACTACGGCTTCTGGCTCGGCGACGCATTCGCCTCCGGTGGCTCGGTCGGCTACGACCACAAGGTGATGGGCATCACGGCACGCGGGGCCTGGGAGTCGGTCAAGCGCCACTTCCGCGAGCTGGGCGTCGACACCCAGGCCCAGAACTTCACCGTCGTCGGCATCGGCGACATGTCCGGTGACGTGTTCGGCAACGGCATGCTGCTCTCGGAGCACATCCGGCTGGTCGCGGCGTTCGACCACCGGCACGTGTTCCTCGACCCCGACCCCGACGCCGCTGCGTCCTTCGCCGAGCGGCGTCGGCTCTTCGACCTGCCGCGCTCCTCGTGGGCCGACTACGACACGTCGTTGATATCGACCGGCGGTGGCGTGTGGGCGCGCACCGTCAAGTCGGTGCCCATCAGTCCCCAGGTGCGGGAGCGGCTCGGGCTCGACGCGGCCGTCACCAGGCTGTCCCCGCCCGAGCTGCTGAAGGCGGTGCTGGCGGCGCCGGTCGACCTGCTGTGGAACGGCGGCATCGGCACCTACGTGAAGGCGACGCCCGAGTCCCACGCCGACGTCGGCGACAAGGCCAACGACGCGATCCGGGTCAACGGCTCCCAGGTCCGGGTCATGGTGGTGGGCGAGGGCGGCAACCTCGGCCTGACCCAGCTGGGCCGCATCGAGTACAGCCGCGACGGCGCCACGGGGGCGGGTGGCCGCATCAACACCGACGCCATCGACAACAGCGCCGGCGTCGACACGTCCGACCACGAGGTCAACATCAAGATCCTGCTCGACGACGCCGTGCGCGACGGTGCGCTGGACCCGGCGGACCGCCCCGCCGTGCTCTCCGAGATGACCGACGACGTCGCGCGCCACGTCCTCGACAACAACTACGAGCAGAACGTGATGCTCGGTAACGCCCGGGTGCAGGCCCCGGCGATGCTCTCGGTGCACGAGCGCTTCGTCCGGTCCCTCGAGCAGCGCGGCGCGCTCGACCGGGCCCTCGAGTTCCTGCCGCCACGTGATGTCGTCAACGACCGGCTGGCTGCGGGCGAGGGGCTCGCGTCCAGCGAGCTGGCCGTCCTCGCGGCCTATTCCAAGATCACCCTGACCTCCACCGTGCTCGACTCCGACCTGCCCGACGACCCCTGGTTCGTCGGTGCTCTGCGCCGCTACTTCCCGCACCGGATCGTGCGCGACTTCGCCGACCGGCTCGACAGCCACCCGCTGCGCCGCGAGCTCGTGTCCACCTGGGTGGTCAACGACCTGGTCAACCACGCGGGCATGACCTTCGTGTTCCGCGCCCAGGAGGAGACCGGCGCCAGCCCGATCGAGATCGTCAAGGCCTACTCGGTGGTCCGCGAGGTCTTCGACCTCGACGCCTTCTGGGCCGCGGTGCGCGAGCTGGACAACCAGCTGCCGACCGACGTCCAGTCCATGCTCTACCTCGAGGCACGGCGACTGCTCGACCGCTGCACCCGCTGGCTGGTGCAGAGCCGGCGGGCCACCATCGACGTGCGCGGCGAGGTCGAGCACTTCGGGCCCGACGTCGCGGCGCTGGTCGGCCGGGTGCCGGACCTGCTCATCGGGGCCGAGCAGGAGCGGCTGCTGATGCGGACCGACGAGTTCACCGGGCTCGGCGTCCCGGACGACCTGGCCCGCCGCGCGGCCGCCCTGCTCGACACGTTCTCGCTGCTCGACATCGTCGAGATCGCGACGGCCGAGAAGGTGCCGGCCGAGGAGGTCGCCGCGGTCTACTTCGCGATCTCCGAGGGCATCGAGGTCGACCGCATGCTCACCCGCATCACGCTTCTCCCGCGCGACGACCGCTGGACCGCCCTCGCCCGGTCGGCACTGCGCTACGACCTCTACGCCGCCCTCGCCGGCCTCACGTCCAACGTCCTCACCTCCACGTCGTCCGCCGACCAGCCGGCGGTGCGGATCGCCGCCTGGGAGCAGGCCAACAGCGAGGGCGTCGCTCGAGCGCAAGCCACGCTCGGCGAGATCATCGCGACCGACCACTTCGACCTCGCGTCGCTCTCGGTCGCCCTGCGGACGATCCGCACGCTGCTCAGGACCTGACCGCTCCCGCGACTGCCGCGACCGCGCGCGCGGCCTCGCCGTCGGTCAGGTCGGCGCGCGCCGTGAGGCGCAGCCGCGAGACGCCGTCGGGCACCGAAGGCGGCCGGAAGCAGCCGACCCGCACCCCATCCGCGAGCAGGCGCGCCGCCGCGTCCGCCGCCGGGCCCGGG
>Ga0126306_10002135_pt1 | contig 11034 bp, 11 predicted proteins | sample Plot27_FD_92592 | JGI IMG/M metagenome (GOLD analysis project Ga0126306, IMG submission 92592) | Serpentine soil microbial communities from UC McLaughlin Reserve, CA, USA - Plot27 | ecosystem: Environmental > Terrestrial > Soil > Grasslands | place: USA: UC McLaughlin Reserve, Lake County... | reverse complement strand
GCGCGGCAAGCCCGCCTCGGTCTGGATCGCCCGCCCGGACGGCGAGCCGAAAGCGGTCACGATCGGCCTCGGCGAGGACGACGCCAGCCACGCCGCGGTGCTGAGCGGGCCGCTCGCCGCGGGCGACCGCGTCATCGTCGGCGAGAGCGCGAACGCGGCGCCGCGGCAGCTGTTCGGGATCCGGATCGGGCTGTAGGCGCGACGATGCTGCTCGAGGCTCATCGCCTGACGCGACGCTACGGCGCCGGCGACGCTCAGGTGAACGCGCTCACCGAGACCTCCTTTTCCGTCGCCGAGGCCGAGTTCGTCGCCGTCATGGGCCCGTCCGGATCCGGCAAGTCGACGCTCATGAACCTGATCGGGCTCCTCGACCGGCCGACCTCGGGGCGGCTCGTGCTCGCCGGCGAGGACACGACGGCGCTCGACCACGACCGGCTCGCGGGCTTGCGCAACCGCCGCATCGGCTTCGTGTTCCAGGCCTACAACCTGCTCGCCCGCAACACGACGCTCGAGAACGTCGAGATGCCGCTCGTCTACTCCGGGCTGCGTGGCGGCAAGCGCCGCCTCAGGGCGCGCGCGGCGCTCGAGGCGGTCGGCCCGTCGCATCGCGTCGACCATTGGCCGGGCGAGCTCTCCGGCGGCGAGCAGCAGCGCGTCGCGATCGCGCGGGCGCTCGTCGGCGACCCGGCGCTGGTCCTTGCCGACGAGCCGACCGGCGCCCTCGACAGCCGCACCGGCTTGAGCATCCTCGCCTTGTTCCAGGCCTTGAACAGGGCCGGCCGCACCATCGTGATGGTGACGCATGACGAGCACGTCGCGCGCCACGCCCGGCGCATCATGAGGCTCCAGGACGGGGCGCTCGTCGGCGACGACCCCGTCTGCGAGCCCGTCGATGCGCAGGCCGTGCTCGACCTCGAGCGCGTCGTGCTCGGCGCGCGGGAGAGGGCCGCCGCATGATGCTGATCGAGAGCTTCGGCATCGCGCTGAGGTCGCTGCGCGCCAACAAGATGCGCAGCTTCCTGACCATGCTCGGCATCATCATCGGCGTCGCCTCGGTCATCACCATGGTGGCGGTCGGCGCCGGCGCGCAGACGCAGGTCGCCGAGCAGATCCGCTCGCTCGGCGCCAACGTCCTCATGGTCGTGCCGGGCGCGGCGCGCGACGGCGGCGTGCGCCGGGAGAGCGGCTCGCGCCACACCCTGACCGAGAGCGACGCCGCGGCGATCGGCTCGCAGCTGCCGCAGGTGCAGGCCGCGGCGCCGTCGATTCGCGGGCCGCACCAGATCGTACGCGGCGGCAAGAACTGGAACACCACCGTCAACGGCACCAGCGCCGATTATTTCGTCGTCCGCGACTGGCCGCTCGCCGCCGGACGCCCGTTCTCGCGCGCCGAGGAGCAGGGCGCCGGCAAGGTGGCGCTGATCGGCGCCACCGTCGCAAAGCAGCTGTTCGGCAAAGACGACCCGGTCGGGGGCGAGATCCGCATCTCGAGCGTGCCGTTCGAGGTCGTCGGCGTGCTCTCTGAGAAGGGGCCGTCGGGCGCCGGGCAGAACCAGGACGACATCGTGTTCGTGCCGATCTCGACCGCCAAGCTGCGCCTCATGGGCAGCGCCAGCGAGGTCAACCGCGAGGCCGTGGCCTACATTCTCGTCAAGGCGGTGTCGGACGAGGCGATGCGCTCGGCGCAAGGCCAGATCGAGGCGCTGCTGCGCCAGCGCCACCGCTCGGCCGGCGATGCCGAGAGCGATTTCCAGGTCAACAACCCGGCGGCCGCGATGGCGGCGCAGCGCGCCTCGACGACGACGATCGCCTGGCTCTTGGCGGCGATCGCGTCGGTGTCGCTCGTCGTCGGGGGCATCAGCATCATGAACATCATGCTGGTCTCGGTCACCGAGCGCACCCGCGAGATCGGCCTCAGGCTCGCCGTCGGCGCGCGACGCAGGGACATCCGCAACCAATTCCTGACCGAGGCGGTGACGCTCTGCGTCCTCGGCGGGCTCATCGGGCTCGTGGTCGGGACCGGCGCCGCCTGGGCTGTGGCGAAGCTCGCCGGCTGGCCATCTTCACCGGTGATTCACCGAGGGCGCGCTTCTTAAGGGCCTTGCGGACCGACAACCCTGGGGCGGAGCGTGCGTTCGAAAACCGTCGTCATGATCCTCCTTGCCGTCGTCTTCGGGGCGATGGCGATCTTTGCCGGGCAGCGCTATCTCGACCGGCAGTCGAGCCGGTTCCGCGAGGTCCAGCTCGTGCCGAAGCCGGCGCCGACGGAGACCATCGTGGTAGCGGCCCTGCCGCTGAAGTTCGGCGTCGAGGTCACGCGCCAGCATCTGCGCGAGATCGCCTGGCCCGAGGGGTCCGTCCCGAGAGGCGCGTTCGCCAAGATCGACGAGCTGCTCGACGGCAAGACCCGCCGCGTCGCGCTCGCGGCGCTCGAGGAGAACGAGCCGGTGCTGAAGGCGAAGGTCACGGGGCCGGGCCAGCGCGGATCGCTCGCCGCCGTCATCCAGCAGGGCATGAAGGCCGTCACCGTGCGGGTGAACGACATCAACGGCGTCGCCGGCTTCGTCCTGCCCGGCGAGCGGGTCGACGTGCTCCTGGTGCGCAACCTCGAGCGCACCGAGGCCTATTCCGACGTGCTGCTGCAGAACGTCAAGGTGCTGGCCGTCGACCAGCTCGCCGACGAGAGCTCGGACAAGCCGGCGCTCGTCAAGGCGGTCACCGTCGAAGTGACGACCGCCGACGCGCAGAAGCTGACGCTTGCCGGAAGCGTCGGCACTTTGGCGCTGGCGCTCAGGAGCGCCGGCGTCGCCGATCGCGAGAACGCCCGCCGGATCGGCGTCGAAGACCTCTCGCGTCCGCCGGAACCGGTGCAGCTCCCGGCGGTGCTCGCCTCGGCTCCCGCGGCGGAAGGTCCGCGCAGCCGGATGGTCGGCGTCAGCCGCGGCATGAAGTGCCAGGAATACAGCGTGCCGGTCTATGGCGGGCCGGCGCGGGCCGAGACCCATACCGCCTCGACCGTGCCGCCGAAATCCTGACCCGAGCCGGCTTAAGGCCCCCAATGCCGATGCGGCCATCCCTCCTCGCCTGGCTCTTTCCGGCGTTCCGCCGTTTCCCGGCGAGCAGCGGCGGCGGCGTGCTGCCGGTCGTCGGCGTCACCCTGCCGGTCCTCCTCGGCTTCGCGGTGCTGGCGGTCGATGCCGGCCGCTACTTCAACCTGCACACCTCGGTGCAATGGGCGGCTGACGCCCTCGCGCTCGCCGCGGCAGCCGAGCTCGACCGCAAGCCGGACGCGATCGTGCGCGCCAACCGCGCCATCGACAACCTCGTCGCCAACGACCAGCGCTTCGGCGACAGCGCCGGCCGGATCGCCCGCGCCAACATCACGGCGCGGTTCCTGACCGGCTTGCCGGCGAGCGACGCCACCGCGATCGGCGCCGGCTTCAACACCACGAACCCGATCGCGGCGCGTTTCGTCGAGATCGCCGTCCAGCCGGTCCCGTTCAAGAGCTACATCGCCGCGGCGGCCTCGATCCAGGGCGGCCCGACCCAGGCGAGCGGCAGCGCCGTCGCCGGCTTCGACAGCGTCGCCTGCAAGGTCGCGCCGCTGTTCACCTGCAACCCCTACGAGGGCACCTCGACGAACCTCTTCGACGCGGCGAAGGACCCGAGCTTCCGGCGCCGGCTGATGGCGATCAAGCAGAAGGGAGAGCAGTATTTCCCCGGCAATTACGGCTACCTGGAGCCCGCCGATGGCGGCGGCGCGGACAGCATCCGGCAGAACCTCAGCCTCGACCGGCCGAACGGATGCTACAAGCTCGCCGGCGTCGAGACCCACACCGGCAACATCGCCTCGACGGCGGAGGCCGTGAACGTCCGTTTCGACATGTACGACGCGCCCTTCAACGGCAGCAAGAGCGATCCCGCCTACCGGCCGGCGCGCAGCGTCCGCAAGGGCTACAGCGGCCCGGCCTGCAACAAGAGCGCCGCCTACGATCCGAACCTGCCGCCGACGGTCGCGCCGAACACGACGGCGCCGTCGATCGGCTTCCCGCGCGACACCTGCTTCTACAACGATAGCTGCAGCTTCGGCGGGCCTTACATGGCTGGCCGGGTCGGCGGCGGCGACTGGGATTTCGACAGCTACTGGGCCGTCAACTTCCCCGGCATCTCGAAGCCGAGCGGGTGGTCGAACGGAAACCGCCCGTCGCGCTACGACGTCTACCGCTACGAGATCGACCACGATCTGATGACCGTCGCCTCGCGCGGCCCCGCCGACAAGGAGACCGGCGCGCCGCAGTGCTACAGCGGCGGCGCGAGCACCGTCACCGACAATCCGGACCGGCGCACCTTCCACGGTGCGATTCTCGACTGCCGCGCCCTCGACGAGGAGTACAACATCGGCGGCGGGTCGGCCCCTCCCCTGCCGGTGACGGCCTACGCCAAGTTCTTCCTTGCGGAGCCGATGGACAAGAACGACGGCACGATCTGGGTCGAGCTCGTCGACGTGGTCGAGCCCGGCACCCCGGCCGCGAAGGAAATCCTGCGCGAGACCGTGCAGCTCTACCGCTAGCCGCCGATGCCGCGCTTCGCCGCCATCACCTGCATCCAATCGTTGCGGCCCCGCCTCGCCGACGAGCGCGGCGTCGCGGCGGTGGAAGCGGCGCTGCCTTCCCGTTTCTCCTCGCGCTCATGGCCGGTCTCTTCGAGTTCGGCTCGGTGTTCTACAATTTCGAGCTCATGCAGACCGGCGTGCGCGATGCCGGACGCTACCTCTCCCGCGTTCCCGACCTCGGAGCCGCGGAGGAGAACGCGAAGCGCCTCGCCGTGACAGGCTCGATCGCCTCCGGCCAGGCCGCGCGGGTCGACTGGTGGACGCCGGGCCAGATCCAGATCAGCTATCGCACGATCGAGAACCTTCGCGACGCGACGACGGGGCTGCGGAACTACCGCGCCGGCGACACGCTGACGATCGTGCGGGTGAGCACCTCGGTGCCTTATGAGGGGATGGGTCTTCTCGCCGCGATCGGGCTCGGGCCGATCCAGATCAACGCTGCCCATGAGGAGCGCTATGTCGGGCAGTAGGGCTTGCCGCCCCTCCCCCCGCCGCCGGCCGTTTCGAGGCTTGGCGACCGATGCCGGCGGGGCGACGAGCGTCGAGTTCGGCTTGATCGCGGGCGTGCTGTTCGCGCTGCTCTTCGGGATCACAGACTTCGGCTACGCCTTCTGGCAATGGAGCAGCGCCGCAAAAGCCCTCCAGCTCGGCGTGCGGCTCGCCGCGGTGTCCGACCCCGTCGCCTCGGACCTGAAGACCTACACGGGCCTGTCGTCGACGGTGCTCGACGGCGACGCGATGCCCTACTACCAGCGCGTCTGCAACGGAACCTCGAAGAGCTGCAGCGGCGGCACCTTCGACCAGACGGCGCTCAACGCCATCGTCTACGGCCGCGGCAACGCGAGCTGCCCGACGGCGCCACAGCCGTTCGCGCCGATGTGCCAGATCTTCACGCGCATCAAGCCCGAGAACATCGTCATTGAGTACGTCCATACCGGCCTCGGCTATGCGGGCCGGCCCGGCGGCCCGATCCCAACGATCAAGCTCAGCTTGACCGGGCTCAACTACGATTTCCTGATCCTCAACGGCTTCTTGGCCTCCCCCCCATCAGCATGGCGGGGCTGATGGCGACGACCACCGGGGAAGACCTGTCCGGCAAATGAGAACGGCGGGCGCCCGCCGCCGGATATCCCTGCTCTTCCGCGCTACCAGCGCCAGCCGCCGCTGCGATACCTGACGCCGCCCCAATAGGCGCTTCGGTAGCCGCCGTACGGGTAGCCGTAGCCATAGCTGTAAGCCGGATAGGCATAGCCATAGGACGGGTAGCCATATCCGTAGCCGTACCCGGCCGGATAATAGCCGTCGTAGTAGGAGCTCGCGGCCGCCGCGCTGGCGATCCCGCCGATCAGCCCGAGAGCGGCGCCGGCGACCGCCGCGCCGGCCCGGTTCCGGCGATAGTAGCCGTAGCGGTAGGGATAGCCGCGGCGGCCGTAGACGGCGTGCCGCCGATAGCCGCGATAGCGCGCGTAGGCGGCGGGCGCCGTGCTGGCGATGGCGTCGGCGCGGATGCCCGTGCTCCGGGCTTCGGCCGGGGCCGTTTGCGCGAGGCCGAGCGTCGCCGTGAAGGCGACGGCGCCGAGGCCGGCGAGAAGGCTGCGTTTCATCGAGGTCACTCCGTGGGCAACCCCCCGAGCGCTAACGATGGCGTCGGTGCGTGGTTCCGAGCCGCAACGCCCGCGGCTGCCCTTTGCGGATATCGACCGGCGCGGCTATCACCGGAGCGGCGGGTCGACGGTCGCGAACGAGCCGCGCCCGGAAAGCCAAGGAGAGGCCAGATGGGTTTCGAGCAGTATCACGAGCCGCCGGAAGAGCTGTCGCACAAGACCCGGACCTTCGCCCGCATGATCGCCTCCTTGATCGAGGAGGCCGAGGCGATCGGCTGGTACGAGCAGAGGATCGCGCTCGAGAAGGATTCCGAGGCGCGCGCGATCATGGAAAACGCGCAGAAGGAGGAGTTCAAGCACTTCGGCATGAATCTCGAATTCCTGCTCCGACGCAAGGATGATTGGCGCACCGAGCTCAAGGAGATCCTGTTCACGACCGGCGACATCGTCGAGCGCGGCGAGGCCGGCGAGAAGAAGGTCGATTGAGCCCGCGTCGTGGAGCGCTGCGACGTCGTCGTCATCGGCGCCGGCCATAACGGCCTCACCTGCGCCACCTATCTGGCCAGGGCCGGGTTGCGGGTGAAGGTCGTCGAGCGCCGCCACATCGTCGGCGGCGCGGCGGTCACCGAGGAGTTCCACCCGGGCTTCCGCAACTCGGTCGCTTCCTACACGGTGAGCCTGCTCAACCCGAAGATCATCCGCGACCTCGACCTGCACCGGCATGGGCTGACGATCGTCGAGCGCCGCGCCCAGAACTTCTTGCCGCTCCCGGACGGGCGCCATCTCCTCTCCGGCGAGGGCCGCACCAAGGCGCAGATCGCGAAGTTCAGCAGCCAGGACGCCTTGCGCTACGACGCCTTCGCGGCGGAGCTCGAGCGCATCGCCGACGTGCTGCGAGCCCTTGTCCTCGAGGCGCCTCCGAACGTCGTCGAGGGCTGGTCGACGCGCAGCATCGCGGAGCTGGCGCGGGCGGCGGCCGTCGGCGACCGGCTGCGGCGGCTGTCGATGCCGGAGCGCCGCGCGCTCCTCGACCTGTTCACGAAATCCGCCGCCGACTATCTCGACAGCTGGTTCGAGGCCGAGCCGGTGAAGGCGCTTTTCGGCTTCGACGCGGTGGTCGGCAACTACGCGAGCCCGTACGCGCCGGGCTCCGCCTATGTGATGCTCCACCACGTCTTCGGCGAGGTGAACGGAAAGAAGGGCGTCTGGGGCCACGCGCTCGGCGGCATGGGCGCGATCAGCGACGCCGTCGCCCGCGCCGCCCGGGCCGCCGGGGCCGAGATCGAAACCGGCGCGCCGGTGCGCGCGGTCATTGTCGAGAAAGGCCGCGCCGCCGGCGTCACCCTCGAAGACGGACGGGCGATCCGCGCCGGCACGGTCGCCGCGAACGTCAATCCGAAGCTCCTTTACGACCGGATGGTGCCGAAGGATGTCGTCGCGGCCGATTTCGCCGCCCGCATGGCGCGCTGGCGCTGCGGCTCAGGCACCTTTCGGATGAACGTCGCGCTGTCGCGGCTTCCGAGCTTTGCCGCCCTGCCCGGCTCTGCGCCTGCCGACCATCATAGCTCGGGGATCATCCTCGCCCCGAGCCTCGCCTATATGGACCGGGCCTATCACGACGCCCGCGCGCACGGCTGGAGCCGCGAGCCGGTGATCGAAATGCTGATCCCCTCGACCCTCGACGACAGCCTTGCGCCGAAGGGTGCGCATGTCGCGAGCCTGTTCTGCCAGCACGTCGCGCCGGAGCTTCCGGAAGGACGGTCCTGGGACAATCATCGCGAAGAGGTCGCGGACCTCATGATCGCCACCGTCGAGCGCTACGCTCCCGGCTTCAAGGACAGCGTCATCGCCCGCCAGGCGCTCTCGCCGCTCGACCTCGAGAGTGTCTTCGGGCTCACCGGCGGCGACATCTTCCACGGCGCGCTCTCGCTCGACCAGCTGTTCTCCGCCCGCCCGATGCTCGGCTACGCCGACTACCGCAGCCCCCTCCCCGGTCTCTACCATTGCGGCGCCGGCGCCCATCCGGGCGGCGGCGTCACCGGCGCGCCGGGGCACAATGCCGCAAAGGCGATTCTCTCGGATCGGCGCTGGCGGCGGCGTCGGGCCTAGCGGAACATCGTTCCGTCGTACTTAGGTTCGCGGAAATCCGTGGGCCTCCACTTTCCCCTCTGAAAAACCTCATGAAATACGCATCGACCGTCTTCCGGCGTTCGCTAATGTTCGCTACAATCCGCGTCGAACATTGGGGTAAAAGTTGGGGTAGGCATGGCGCGGCAGGTCCATCGACTCTCGGCACGGTCCGCGGCGACCCTCTCGAAACCCGGTCGCCATTCCGATGGAAACGGGCTTTATCTCGTGGTGGACCCGAGCGGCGCGAAGCGCTGGCTTTTCCTTTTCCGCTGGGGCGGCAAGCTCAAGGAAATGGGCTTGGGCGGGCTCTCGACCACACCGCTGATCGAGGCGAGACAACGCGCGCTAGAGGCTCGCCGCGTGCTGGCGGGCGGCCGCAATCCAATCGATGCGCGACGCGCGGCTGAAGCTGCTCGGCAATCGGCGGCGACGTTCGGCGCTTTTGCGGACGAGCTCGTTAAAGACCTGTCGCACGGGTTCCGCAATGAGAAGCACAAGGGCCAATGGGTCACCACGTTGGCCACGCACGCCGCGGCTTTACGGGACAGGCCCCTGGATCAGATCAGCACGGACGACGTGCTCGGGGTGCTCGCCCCGATATGGCAGACGAAGCACGAAACCGCCGTGCGCCTGCGGGGTCGTATCGAACGTGTGCTGGACGCCGCCAAGGCAAAGGGCCTTCGCGCCGGCGAGAACCCGGCGCGCTGGCGCGGGCACCTCGACAAGCTGCTGTCGAAGCGCCGCAAGCTGGCGCGCGGGCATCTCGCCGCCCTGCCCTACCCCGACGTTCCCGCGTTCGTTGCGGATCTGCGAGAGCGTCAGGCGGTCGCTGCTCTGGCACTGGAGTTCTGCATCATCACCGCCAGTCGTTCGGGCGAGGTTTTCGGCGCCCGATGGGATGAGATCGATCGCAAAGCGAAGGTCTGGACCGTTCCACCCGAACGAATGAAGGGCGGACGTGAACACCGGGTGCCGCTCTCGGAGCGGGCGCTCGAAATACTCGATCAAGTCGAGACGATCCGAACCAGCGACTACGTGTTTCCCGGTAAGCTCCGGGCGGCGCCACTATCCGGCGCGACGATGCATCAGGTGCTGCGTCGGATGAACGTCGCGAACGCGACCGTGCACGGCTTCCGGAGCTCGTTTCGCGATTGGGCCGGCGAGTGCACTTCGTTCCCGCGCGAGGTTGCCGAAGCTGCGCTTGCTCACGTCGTCGGCGACGACACTGAGCGAGCCTACCGGCGCGGCGACGCACTCGAAAAACGACGCAAGCTCATGGAGGCGTGGGCGGGGTTTCTCGCTTCGCCGAGGGCCGCCGGGAGCGTCGTCACGCTCGCCAGCCGGAGGCCCGCCTAAGCACTTTCGAAAAGCACGGGGATAGGCCGGCCAGCCGACAAGCCGAGTTGCACCGCTCGGTTTCCCTTTGCCCCTAAAGGTGCTCGCGTGGTGTAGCGATGAGGGACGACGACGAAGGCGGGCGCCGAGCACAACGCGACCCAGTAAGAGAACGGTTTATCAATGAAGTGGTGTTGCCGGAGCTTGCTCATTTTGGCGAGCTTGCGACTAAGCTCTGCAACACACAGCGAAAGGAGCGGACCGATCGCGAACGCTTCAAGTTCATGCTGATGCTAGCGGCACAATTTTTCGAGGCGGTCGGACAGCCAAGAGAGGTAGCTGGAGAGTACGCGCGTCTGGCGCGGGTGCTTGAAGACCTTGATGCCGGAAAGGTGCATTCCGCTCTTGAACCTACACGCGTCATTGGTCCTCCCGATGCCATAGATGATTGGATAGCGCGGTCGAACATATCTCTCGGGATCGAAGCTGTTATGGCTTGCAGCTATTCTCGAGAGTCAGCAGCGAAGTACGTCAGCCGTCACATTGGGGATGCGATTAAAACCGTTCGGAAGAGTTCAAGCGGGGCGCCATGGCGGAACATCCGTGATTGGCACGCCGAGTTTGCTAAAGGCAGCTCCGTCAGCGACTTCGCCCAGGACAACTTCACAAAGCACGCACCTGAAATACGCGCAAAGATATCGGCACTTCCGGAGGACCAACGGCTTGCAGCGGCGACACGTATACTGCGGGCGGTGAGCGCCAAAGTGATATACGACAAGCCCGGGCCCTTGTCGGAAGATTTTTCGGAATAAGCTTTATTGGTGTCGGAACCGATAGGAGGTCTTAAGCGAACACCGGCAACGCCGGGTAAACGCACAGAGGCCCACATGCATACGGAAACCACCACCGCCGACCGCCTAGCGCTTGGCATCCTCGACGCCGCCGCGCTGCAGGTGTTGGGCGCTCCACCATTTACGAGAACATCAACTCCGGCGCTCTCAAGGCTCGCAAGGCCGGCCGGCGCAGGCTGATCCTGCGCGAGGACTTGAAGGCCTGGCTCGATAGCTTCCCGCCGCTGCGGTCCGCCGCGTGAGGGCATGCGTCCTCAAAAAGCGGCGAACCCGGCCCCGCGTGATGCGGGAGCCGGGCTCGGAAGGCGGAGCGCTTTGGCGGGCGGCTCTGATTTTCACGCTAGCATTTTAGTTCAACGCCTTCAACATCGGTTCGCGCTAACCCAAGCGGTCGCAGCGTTGGTGGTCACTCTCGCCGGCCTTGGGCCTCGAGAGGTGCGCCATGAGTGACGGCATCGTTGTTCCTTTCCCGAAAAGGCTTCGCCCGCGCCCGCTCGAGCTG
>Ga0126306_10002133_pt1 | contig 11041 bp, 8 predicted proteins | sample Plot27_FD_92592 | JGI IMG/M metagenome (GOLD analysis project Ga0126306, IMG submission 92592) | Serpentine soil microbial communities from UC McLaughlin Reserve, CA, USA - Plot27 | ecosystem: Environmental > Terrestrial > Soil > Grasslands | place: USA: UC McLaughlin Reserve, Lake County... | reverse complement strand
GGAAGCTGCAGCCGACATGGGGCTGGTTGTCGGGGGCGTCGTCAAAGGGGGTGTCGTCGATCTTGATGGTGCCGTTGTTCCCGGGCGGGTTCGGGGCCGCCGAGGCCAACCCGGCCAGCGACGTCACCATCGCGGTCAGGACGACTGCGACGGCGACCACAACCAGCCTGCTCCGGTACGTCACGACCATCTCCTCCGCCTGCCTGCGGGACCGAACGTTCGCCCGAAGAACCGGCATACGGGCACGGGCGTTACATTGCCGGCCGTTTGTAACGGAACGCGGCAGGCGCGCGTTTCCGGTCAGGGGGCAGGCCCCGTGGGCAAACCGAGGGCTATCCAAGGAGCACCAGGGATGCGTCGCATGTTGTCGGCTGCCTGCGTCGCGGTGGCGGCCGCCTTCGCGGTCGCGGCGGCGCCGGCACATGCCGCGATCGACCAGCCCATCGCGGTCTGGCAGATGAACGAGGCGCCGGGGTTCCGGACCATGGTGGACAGCAGCGGCCACGGGCTCAACGGCACGATCGGCTCCCACGTGCAGGTGGGGACCGCCCTCTCGGGCGGCGGCACTGGCTACCGGTTCCCCTACCTCAAGCCGAACACACCGCCCGCCGACCCCGAGCATGTGGTGCGGGTGGCCCACAACTCGGCGCTGAACCCGGGAAGCGGTGACTTCGCGGTCGAGTTCCGGGTGCGCACCACCCATTCGTTCGGCAACATCCTCCAGAAGGGCCAGGCCGGGGCGGCCGGCGGCTACTTCAAGTTCCAGCAGCCCAGCGGCAAGGTGTCCTGCCTGTTCCGGGGCTCGGCGGGGAGCAGCACCGCCTCCTCGGGCACGGTCCGGATCAACGACGGAGCGTGGCACACGGTCCGCTGCGAGCGCACCTCCTCCAGCGTGGTCATGCGGGTGGACGGGGTGGTCACGGGCCGCAACTTCAATCCCACCGGCACGATCGCCAACACCAGGCCACTGTCGATCGCCGGCAAGCTCAACTGCGACCAGATCACCGTCACCTGCGACTACTTCGCCGGTGACATCGACTACGTCAAGATTCAGAGGTCGTCAGCCTGATCGGCGGCGGACCATGGCCGCCGGCTCCAGGTGGCGGCACGGGGGGGAGACGACATGCACAACCACCATCGCTGGGCTGGTCCCATCCGTCGCGGCAGTGCCGCTCGCCGAGGCCGCGCCCTGCCAGGGGCGCTCTCCGTGGCCCTGGTGCTCGCGTCGCTGACGGCCCTGGTGCTCTCGACCGGACCGGCCGCCCAGGCGGCGACCCTGCCGGCCGGGTTCCAGGAGTCGACGGTCATCTCAGGCTGATCAACCCCACCGTCGTCCGCTTCGCGGCCGACGGGCGCGTCTTCGTGGCCGAGAAGCGTGGCGTCGTCAAGGTCTTCGACTCCCTGACCGACACCTCCCCGGAGGTCTTCGCCGACCTGCGGACCAACGTCTACAACTTCTGGGACCGGGGGCTGCTCGGCATGGTCCTCCACCCGAGCTTCCCGACCAACCCCTCCGTCTACGTCCTCTACACCTACGACCACGAGCTGGGCTCGCTCGCCCCGGCGTCCCGCTGGGGGGCGCCCGGCGTCGACTCCGACCCGTGCCCGACCCCGCCGGGACCCACCGCCGACGGCTGCGTGGTCTCGGGGCGGCTGTCGCGCCTGACCGCCTCCGGCAACCAGATGAGCGGCCCCGAGCAGGTGCTGATCGAGGACTGGTGCCAGCAGTACCCGGGCCACTCGGTCGGCGCCCTGGAGTTCGGGGCCTACGGGGCCCTGTACGCCACGGGCGGCGACGGGGCCAGCTTCAACTTCGCCGACTGGGGCCAGGACGGCGCCCCGCTCAACCCCTGCGGCGACCCGCCGGGCGGGGTCGGCGGCACCCTGACCCCGCCCACCGCCGAAGGCGGCGCCCTGCGCAGCCAGGACCTGCGCACGGCCGGCGACCCGGTGACCCTCGACGGCGCCGTCATCCGCGTCGACCCGGCCACTGGCGCCGCGCTGCCGACCAACCCGCTGGCCGCCAACCCCGACCAGAACGCCAAGCGGATCATCGCCTACGGGCTGCGCAACCCCTTCCGCTTCACCTTCCGTCCGGGCACGAACGAGCTGTGGCTGGGCGATGTCGGCTGGAACACCTGGGAGGAGATCAACCGCATCCCCAGCACGACCGACGCGGTCGTGGAGAACTTCGGCTGGCCCTGCTACGAGGGCAACGGGCGCCAGGGCGGCTACGACGGCGCCAACCTCAGCATCTGCGAGACCCTGTACGGCCAGGCGGGCGCGGTGACCGCGCCCTACCACGCCTACAACCACAGCAACCGGGTCGTCGAGGGCGAGACCTGCCCGACCGGCAGCTCCTCCATCGCCGGGATGCAGTTCGAGTTCTCCGCCGCCGCCAACTCCTATCCGGCCGAGTACGACGGCGCGCTGTTCTTCGCCGACTACTCCCGCGACTGCATCTGGATGATGCCCAAGGGCGCGGACAGTCGTCCCGTCCCCGGCCAGGTCCGGACGTTCGTGGCCGGCGCGGCCAACCCGGAACCTGGAGACGGGGCCGGACGGCGACCTCTTCTACGTCGACTTCGACGGCGGCACGATCCGCCGCATCCAGTACTTCAGCACCAACCAGCCGCCGACCGCGGTCGCGCAGGCCACCCCCACCACCGGCGCGGCGCCGCTCACGGTCAGCTTCAACGGCACGGGCTCCAGCGACCCCGACCCCGGCGACACCCTGGCCTACGCCTGGGACCTCGACGGCGACGGCGCCTTCGACGACGCCTCGACGGCCCAGGCGACCTACACCTACACCGCGCAGGGAACCTATGCGGCGACGCTCAGGGTGACCGACAGCCACGGAGCGTTCGACAGCGACACGGTGCCGATCGCCGTCGGCAACACGCCCCCACGCCGACCATCGCCACGCCGGCCGCCGGCACCACCTGGAAGGTCGGTGACGTCATCAGCTTCTCCGGCTCGGCGACCGACCAGCAGGACGGCACCATCCCGGCCTCCAGCCTCTCCTGGAAGCTGATCCAGCAGCACTGCCCGGCCAACTGCCACCAGCACGATGTCCAAACCTTCTCCGGTGTGGCCAGTGGGTCGTTCACCGCTCCCGACCACGAGTACCCGTCGTATCTGGAGCTGACCCTGACCGCGACCGACTCGGGCGGCCTGACCGGCACCAGGACCGTGCGGCTCGACCCCCGCACCGTGGTCCTCAGCTTCCAGACCACCCCGGGAGGCCTCAGGCTGGCCGTCAACGGGACCCAGAGCACGGCGACGTTCACCCGCACGGTCATCGTGGGGTCCAGCAACACGGTCAGCGCGGTCACCCCGCAGACGAAGGGCGGCAAGAGCTACAGCTTCGCGTCCTGGTCGGACGGTGGGGCGCAGACGCACACCATCGTCGCCCCGGCGACGGCGGCCACCTACACGGCCCGGTTCCGCTCAAGATAGGCCGCGGCTGGACGCTGGACGCTTCCGGCCCGGGGCCATGACCCCTAGGTCCGGCGGGCCTCCAGATGCCGCACCGGTGGGCGAACCCCTTGAGCGGCCGCGAACCGTCAGGGGGCGAGGTTAGGCGCTCTGATGAACGCCTCGTCACGACGGTCCTTGGGTCAATGTCCAAGACCCTGGCCCGAATCCCGATGGGGTCGCGTCCCGCGATCGAAAGCGCCTTGGCTCGCCGGTGCGCTACTGATTTGACGATGCCATCCAGCCGGCGATCTGGGCTCGTGAGTTGAATCCGAGCTTGTTGAGGATGCTGCGGACGTGGCTGTCGACGGTCCGCTCGGAGATGAACAGGCGCGCTCCGATCTGCTTGTTGCTCAGACCCTCGGCGACCAGCCGCGCGACGTCGGCTTCCCGCTTCGCGAGCGGTGCCACGCTCGCATCGTCTGAAGTCGCGGCGACGACGTCATGAGCCGGCTCGCCAAGCGCCGTTCCGATTGCGGCGTCCCGGCTCAGGCGCTTTCCGGCGTCGAACTCGGCCTCGAAGGTTGACGCCCCAAGCGCTGCGATCGCCGACGCTTCGGCCCCGGCCACGAGAGGAGCGACTGTTGGGATGAGGGTTGCGCCAACCCCGGTTCGCACCGCTTCAGCGGCTCCGAGCAGCTGCGCCGCGCGCCGCACCCGGCCAGAGCTGGCGGCATGGCAACCCAGCAAGTCGAGCAGGATGTACTGTGCCACCCGGTCGTCGATCTCGTCACTGATCCGCAACGCTTCTGCCAAGAGCGGCTGTGCCTGATCTAGCTCGCGTGCCAGCAGCGCGGCGCTGCCCAGGTTGATCAGCAGCATCTCCAGACCGTAGGTGTCACCTGTCTCTCGACTGAGACGCACGCCTTCTGACGACGAGGCTCTGACCGTGTCGAGATCGCCCTCGAAGAACCCGTTGAGCGATCGAGCCTGAAGGAACGCGAGCGTGGCGGCGGCGTCATCGATGCCCTCTGCCACGACCTGGCTCTCATCGAGCAGCCGCCTGGCAGACGCGCGATCACCGGCCATGTTCGCGGCGACGGACCCGATGGCGAGCGATTCCGCAAGCAGACGGAGCTGTCCTGCGTCCCGAGCCCCCATCACGGCTCGTGCAAGCGCTGGCCTGGCGGCTGTCGGATCGCTCTGCAGCACGGCCAGGAAGCCACGTAGAAAGTACGGCAACCCACCCAGCGCCGGGTTGCCAGGTCCTGACGCGAGCAGCTCATCGAGCCATCTGACACCCTCAGAGGTGGCGCGCGTGATCCAATACCAACCGATGGAGCAGGCAAGATCGATCCCGCGTGGGAAGTCCGCGTGGATCAGGCATCGCCGAAGCACCGATCGGATGTTGTCGATCTCCAGCTCCATCCATTCGAGCCACCCAGGAAGCTCATACCGGGCTGGTCGCTCTGCAGTTCGCCGGCACCTGGACACGTAGAAGTCGGCGCATCGCAGTTCGACAACGTCCTCCTCGCCGGCCTCCCGGAGCTTGAGGCGGGTATATTCGCGCATCGTCTCGTGCAGCCGATAGCAGGCGCGGCCCTTGGCGTCCTCTCGCATCACCAGGGACTTGTCGACAAGCGATGACAGCAGGTCCAATGCGCGTGCCGCGGGCACGTCGTCGGACGTACAGACCGACTCGACGTCCTCCATGGTGAACCTGCCCGCGAACACGCCCAACCGCCGAAGGAGTGCCCGCTCGGCTGCCTCCAGCAGATCGTGACTCCAGTCGATCGTGGTTCGGAGCGTTTGATGACGAGGTAGAGCAGCGCGGCTTCCTCCCGTCAGCAGACTGAACCGGTCGGTCAGGCGATCGAGGATCTGCTCCGCCGTAAGGACTCGCGTTCTGACCGCCGCGAGCTCGATCGCCAGCGGCAGACCGTCGAGCCGGCGGCAGAGATCCACCACGGCCGCCTGATTCGAGGCGATCAGCTCGAAGTTGCCCGATGCCGCCACCGCCCTCTCCGTGAAGAGCAGGACCGCCTCGTTCTGTCGCAGCCGAGAGAGTGGCTCGGCAGCGACAGCTGCGGGCAGTTCGAGCGGCGGGACGGGGACCACGTGCTCACCCGACACCGACAACGGCTCGCGGCTGGTGGCGATCACTCGTACACCGGGCGCGGCTCGGATGACTTCGGTGACAAGGCGAGCGGCTGCTTCGAGCAGGTGCTCGCAGTTGTCCACCACCAGCAGGAGCTCCTTGTCCTGCAGATACGAGCGGAGCAACGGCAACGGCTCGGTCGCGGTCTGGTCGCGCAGGTCCAGCGCCGCCATGACGGCGTTGCCGACCAATGCGGGGTCCTGAACTTGCGCGAGTTCGACCATCCATGCGCCGTCCGCGAAGCCGCGTGCGAGATCGGTCGCACCCCGAACCGCCAGGCGGGTCTTGCCGACACCGCCTGGCCCGACGAGGCAGACCAGGCGGGCCCCGGCCAGCTTCTTCCGAAGTTCCGCGAGCTCGCGGCGGCGGCCGATGAAGCTCGACGCCTCGGCCGGCAGGTTGCCCGGCCGTCGCGTGGGTCTGGCCATCGTGACGAGGAGGCTAACACGGGCGGCACGCCACTGAGACCGGTCGGTTAGGTACCGCATCGGTGATCCCACCGATGTCAGCGCTCGGCCTGCTGCCTAGGCTCACGAGCATGACCGAGGAGCTACCGGTACAGCGGGTGGAGGTCGATTTCGTCGGCACCCCTCCCGTCCGAGCGGTCGAGCGCGCATCGGGAGTCAGCGAGGTGGAAGTTGACGGTGCGACCCTGCGCTGTCTTGTCCTGGGCAGCTTTCAGCCATTCCTGGAGGCCTTGCGCGGCCACGAGGTGATCAGCCTGACGTCGACCTCGACGAGCTTGAGGAGGTCCAGACGGCGGCGCCCGTCCCCTGACGCCATGGCGGCCGACCCGACGACCGAAAGAGGGTGACTGGACGGATGCCGGCGCGGAAGCTGGAGGAACAAGCCCGCGAGCTCTTCGCCCCGCTCGGGCCGACCTACGACCGCGTCGGCGCCACGCTCTCGCTGGGACAGGACCCGCGCGGGCGCCGCTTCCTCGTCTCGCGCCTTCCACGCGGCGGCCACGTGCTCGACGTGGCGACCGGGACGGGGCTGGTCGCGGCGGAGCTCCGGCGGCGGGGATTCGAGGTGACCGGAGTGGATCTGAGCCCCGAGATGCTGGCGATCGCATACCGTCGCTTCGGCGACGAGGTCGAGCTGATCAATGCCTCGGCGGAGGCGCTCCCGCTCGCTTCGGAGTCCTTCGATCACCTCACGGTGACGCACGTACTTCGCTATGTCGCCGACCCGGAGGCGACGCTGGCCGAACTCGCCCGCGTGGTCCGTCCGGGTGGCGTTGTCGTCTCGCTCGAGTTCGGCGTCCCGCAGGGTCCCGCTCGCCCCCTCTGGAACCTCTACGTCCGAACGGTGTTGCCGCTCGCCGGTCGCCTGCTCCGGCGCGGCTGGCGGGAGGTCGGCGACTTCCTGGGAGGGTCGATCCGCGACTTCTGGGCGGGCCACCCGCTCGAGCGCCAACTGGAGTGGTGGCGCGCGGCGGGCCTCCACGGGGTGGAGGCGAGGCGGCTGAGCCTCGGCATCGTCGTCGTCATCTGGGGGCGGAAGCCGTGAGCCCACTCGACCGCGCTGCCGAAGGCGCCAGCACGCGGCCGGTTCCGCCGGTGGCCCGTCCTGCCTGGTACGCGCTGTCGCGTGGTGGCTGGCGGGACTACGTGACGCTGCTGCATCCTCCCTACACCGCCTGGCATCTGTCGTACGTGGTCATCGGCGGCTGCCTCGCGCCCGTCGTCGCCTGGGAACGGCTCGGCGCCGCCGTCGCCGCGTTCGCACTCGCTGTCGGGGTCGGGGCGCACGCCCTCGACGAGCTGAACGGGCGACCACTGCGCACGAAGATCCCGGACAGGGTGCTCGTGGGGCTCGCCAGCGTCTCGATCGCGGGGGCCTGCGCGATCGGCGTGGTGGGTGCGCTTACCTTCAAGGCCTGGCTCGCGCTGCTCATCCCCCTCGGGCTGTTCCTGGTGCTGGCGTACAACCTGGAGCTGGCTGGGGGGCGCTTTCATTCGGACCTCTGGTTCGGGCTCGCCTGGGGCGGCTTCCCCGTGCTCAACGGCTACGCCGCCGTCGCCGGCGACATCGGAGGCGTTACCGTGCTTGGGGCGGTCTTCGCGGTGCTGCTCTCGCTCGCCCAGCGCGTGCTCTCGAGCCACGTGCGGTACGTGCGACGCCGGGTGGTCGCGGTTCGCGGTGAGCTGGAGCGCGCCGACGCTAGCAGGGAGCCGCTGGACGCCAGGCGATTCACCGCTCCTGCCGAGACCGGGCTGCGGCTCCTCTCGCTCGCGACCGTCCTGCTTGCCGCGACCCTGGTCGCCTTCCGCATCTGATCGGCTGGTCACCGGCACGCGGGTGAAATCCAAGAAGGACCGACGCCCATGCCCGAGGCGGTGAGATCACCCGGTGAAAAGCGGATCTGCGTGATCGGCGCAGGGCCCTGTGGCCTGACCGCGCTAAGGAATCTCCTTCGAGCCGGCTGCCGCAACGTTGTCTGCTACGAGGAGCACAGCAGCATCGGCGGCAACTGGGCGTTCACCGACGATCCCCAGCGGGCAAGCGTCTATGCGAGCGCCCACAGCATCTCGTCGCGCCGCATGTCGTCGTTCGACGATTTTCCGATGCCCAAGACCTATCCGGATTTTCCCTCACACAGGCAGCTGCTCGCCTACTTCACCGACTATGCAAGAGCGTTTCAGCTTGAGCCGCACATTCGCCTCGGCTCACGTGTCGAGCAATGCGCGCTGGGCGGCGATGGCCGGTGGACGGTTCGCGTCAGCGCCAACGGCGAGACCAGGGTCGAGCTCTTCGACAGCTTGCTGGTCTGCTCTGGTCACCACCGCGAAGCGTTCGTACCCGCATACCCGGGTACGTTCAGTGGCAGGATCGTGCACTCCTCGGCCTACAAGCGCCCCGACCCATTCCGCGGCCAGCGCGTGCTGGTGGTCGGTGCGGGCAACTCCGCCGCTGATATTGCCGTCGATGCCGCCAGCCTCGCCTCGCGCGCCGCGCTCAGCATGCGCGAGGGAACCTACTTCATTCCGAAACTCATGCTCGGACGACCGATCGACGTCGTCTACGCGTTCTGGAGCAGCAGACTTCCAGAGCCGCTGCTTCAGTCGGCCCTGAAGCTCTGGCTGCGGCTGGTGGTCGGCAGGTGGGAGGACTACGGCCTGCCGGCACCGACCCACGCGCCGCTCGAGGAGCGCCCGACGGTGAATTCCAGCGTCCTGGAGGCGCTCCGCCATGGGCGGCTGGTCGCACGCCGCGGCATCGAGCGCTATGACGGACACACGGTGCACTTCACCGACGGCACCGAGGAGGAATTCGACGCCATCATCATGGCAACCGGCTTTCGCGCCAGCTTCCCGTTCCTCTCCAAGCTGGTCGCCGGCTGGGACACGGCCACCACGCCGCCGTTCTACCTCAAGATGATGCATCCGACGATCCCCAGCCTGTTCTTCATCGGCCTGTTCCAGCCGATCGGCTGCATCTGGCAGCTCGCCGACTACCAGGCGCGCATCGTGGCGCTGCAACTCAGCGGGCGGCTGCAACGTCCCGCCGACCTCGCTGCCCGCATCCACCACGAGATCGCCCACCCAGATCATCGGTTCGACCCGTCGCCCCGGCGCGCGATCGAGGTCGACTATCACGCCTTCCGGCGCGAACTCATGGACGAACTTGCCGCCGAGACGTGAGGCACAAGGTTCGCGACCCTGCTGACCCGAAGGCCTAGCTTCACCGAGGCTGAGCGTTGCCCCGGGCCGGCTTGACCAGCTTCGCCTCCTGATTGGCCTCCCCGTCCCAGTTGACCTCATCGATGCCGTTGGTTGAGATCCTGGATGGCCCGCCGGAGTGGGCCGGGACGGTGTACGAGACCGACGAGGACATGGTCGCCAAGGAGATCGGCCTGATCCACCCCCGCTGGCGCGGCACCCCGGTCGGGATCGGGTGGTCGGCGCTGTATGCCTACCGCAAGGTGGAAGTGGTCGGGGAGCGGCACCGCTACCGCTACCAGGGACCCTGGGGCGCTCGACGGCACCGATGGCATGACGGCGTGGAGGACCTGAGCGGCTGGGACGTGCTGGTCGTCCAGAAGGAACTGGGCTCTGATGACCGGCGCAAGCTGTGGGGCAGCCCGATTCGGGTGTACGCGGCTCCGCCCGGCACCCCCCGCCCGGACTCTGGCCGGGCGCCCGAGGAGCAGGGCTGGCAGGAGCTGCGCCACGGCATGCTGCGCCGCCCCCGGGCGCCGGGTACGGGCGCCTTCATCCAGCAGCAGCTGGCCGACCTGATGGCCGAGGGGAACCCGTGGGTGGTCGGGCACTGGCGGCGGCTCGCCGACAAGCAGGGTCCGGCCAAGGATGCCGAGCTGGAGCGGATCGAGGACGAGCAGTCGCAGATGATTCGGGTGGCCAGGGCGGCCCGGGAGCTCCAGCGGCTCCAACCCGACGAGGTGCGGTCCTGGACCAGCGCCCCGCCGTTCCCGGCCCGGACGACCTATGTCCCGATGATCGGCGAGGACCTGGCCAGGATCCGCGGCCTGGGCAACCGGGAGTGGATGGCCCTGCAGGACCGGGTGCTGCTGGTCGTGCATCCGGAACGGGACCCCGACGACGACAACGGCTGGTTGTACAGCTTCGCCCGCCTGTACAGCGCCCCTCCTGGCACAGCTCCGCCGGATCCGGCGGTCGCGCCCGAGCAGCAGGGCTGGACGGAGCTGGAGGAGGGGGACTTTCTGCTGCCGTGGCTGCTCCACATCACCAGGTACGAGCTGTGCGAGCGCCCGTGTTGTGCGCCGTTCCGCGACCCGAAACCCGGCGGCTGATCCAGGCTCGTGCCTGGTGCGATCCACGAGCCTAGGTGCGGCGTTCGCCGGGTGGCCGTTCCGGCTCGACAGACGCATCAGCCCTGCTGTGATGGCACCTGTGCATCTTCCCAGGCGACAAAACGCTGTGCTTCACTTGTGGTGAGGCGGGGAGAAAATGCTGCGGAAGATACTGATGCTGTCCGCTGTGCTCTTAGTGGTCCTGGCAGCGGGGCCAGCGGCGTGGGCCGACAACATCGCGGCGGCGGGGGACATCAGTCAACCGATCGGTGGGAGCCGGAATGACCAGGCGACGGCCCGACTGATCGCGGCTTCATCGGGGAATGGCATCGGGCTGGTGCTGGCCCTGGGTGATACCCAGTATGAGTGCGGGGAAATGGAGAACTACCTCGGCGCGTACGATCTGAGCTGGGGGCAGTTCAAGGGAATCACCCGACCGGCGCCGGGGCACCACGAGTACCTGACCAGTTCTCCCGTCGGATGCCTGGGACAGGCTCCTGGTCCAGACGAATGCTGCAACCTGCCGGAGCCGACTACTACCAGTACTTTGCTGGGAGGACGCCACCGCATCCTGGCTACTACTCGTTCAACGCCGAGGCATGGCACTTCGTCGTCCTCAACACGACCTGCACGGTGGTGCCGGGTGGGTGCTCGGGGGCGATGCTGAGCTGGCTGAAGGCCGACCTGGC
>Ga0126306_10002132_pt1 | contig 11043 bp, 11 predicted proteins | sample Plot27_FD_92592 | JGI IMG/M metagenome (GOLD analysis project Ga0126306, IMG submission 92592) | Serpentine soil microbial communities from UC McLaughlin Reserve, CA, USA - Plot27 | ecosystem: Environmental > Terrestrial > Soil > Grasslands | place: USA: UC McLaughlin Reserve, Lake County... | reverse complement strand
GACAGCAGCAGAAGAGCAGGAAGAGGGTGTCGTCGCCCTCCTCCGCGGCGCCCGGACGCGGCTCGGCGTGTGTCGCCTCCTCGCGGCGGTGGCGGGCGGCCTCGCTGCGGCGGGCGTCGACGAGTCGCCGGGTCGCGACCGTGGCCAGCCACGCGGGCGGGTCGCGCGGCGGATGCTCCGGCCAGACCCGGAGCGCCTCCAGCAGCGCCTCCTGGAGCGCGTCCTCGGCGGCGTCGAAGTCCTCGCCCCGCCGGACCAGGCCCGCGAGCACCCGCGGGACGAGGGCGCGCAGCGCGCCCTCGTCCAGCCGCTGTGCCGTGTCGTCGGTCACGACGGGTCAGTCGTCCGACGGCGCCTCGGACATGATCTCCCGGACGTCGATCCACTCGTACAGCGGCTCGCCGCGTGGGCCGGGCTCGGAGGAGACGTACGCGGCGAGCTCGAGCGCGCGCTCGCGGGACTCGACGTCGATCATGTACCAGCCCGCGATCAGGTCGCTGGTCTCGGGGTGCGGGCCGTCGGTGGTGACGGGCGCCGCGTCCGGGCCGCCGTAGCGCACCCAGGTGCGCGCCGGCGTGAGCGCCTGCACGTCGACGTACTCGCCGCTCTCCTGCAGCAGCTCGCTGACGTGCCTCTGGAAGGCCATGTGCGCCTCCACGTCCTCGGGCGCCCACTGGTCCATCGGCGGGAAGGGATGGTACGGCTCCGGGCCGCCGCGGTAGTGCTTGAGAAGCAGGTACTTGGGCATCGTTGTCTCCTGGTGTGGTGGGCCGCGCCTTTCGAGGCCCTTCACCTGGCGAGCGGAGCCGGCCGGCGGTTCTCGACATGGAATCACTCATTTAGCTCCGAGACCGTCGCGTAGCGTGCACCTTGGGTTCTCGCGGTGATCGCAATATGAGGCCGTAGGCGGGCGCGCTGCGACCTGGGAGTCATCTGCACGAGATGTTCGTGCAGCGGCGCGGGTCTCCGTTGTGTCGGGCGGTGTTTCCGCCGCCGTCGATCACCCCGTGGACGGCCTCGATGCCGAGTTCGGCGTTGCGTACGGCGCGGTTGTTACGGAGCCTCGCGGACGAGCTGTCGATGTCGAAGCCGTCGCCTTCCGCCGCGATTGCGAGGTTGCCGCCGAGGAAGCTGTGGCGGTCGGGCGAGGCGACCATGAACGCGTCGCCGCGGCTGCCTCTGACCACGTTTCGGCGGACAACATTGTTGGCGCTGCTGAGACCGGATCCCTCGAATGCGAGATGGATGCCGTCTCTCCGGGCGCGGACGACGACGTTGCGGGTCACCAGGTTGCCGCGCCCCTGCTCGATCAGGACCCCACCCTCGTCGCGCAGGCTGCGGTTGCCGGCGATCACGTTTCGGTTGCCGTGAACGACGACGCAGGGACCGCCTCGGGCGCAGCGGTTGCCTCTCACCTGATTTCGGTCGCCCTCCAGCTTGATGTCCTCGGTGCGGTTGCGTGAGAACACGTTGCCTCTGATCAATACTGCGCTTGAGTCTGCGACGTGCACGCCGAGGGCATTGCGCCGGAACGAGTTGCCGAGGATGCGCACGTCGTGCGAAGCGAACACTCCGAGCCCGTCCCCGTCCGGAACCGGATTGTCGTTGCCCGCGCTGTCGCGGATCACGCTGCGCGCCGATCGGGCGATCACGAAGCCGAAGAACTGGTTCCTCGATGAGGACACGCCGAGCACGCGGTTCTCGCGCGCCCTCGCTATGTCGACGCCGGTGGCGAAGCCCTCCACCGAGCCGTTCCGCACGGTCACGCCGTCGTGGCCCTCGTTCAACACTCCGAAGTCGCACGCCTCCCTTCGAGGGCGGCACTGCGCGAATGGGGCGCCGTCGCCTTCGATTACATGGCCATTCAGGTCGAGCGTGACGCCGTCGGCACCAATCAGGACGCCGTTGTTTGGGCAGCCCGTGAGGTCGCTATCGAGCGTCGTGTCGGCGGTGATCGTGTCGCCGCACTTCACCTCAATCAGCAGCTTCGACGTGGCAGGCGTCGCGCCGAGGGCCGCGACCGTCGCGATCAGGGCGAGCGCGCTCCTGACGATGAACTTCTGCATGGATCCTCCTGGTGTCAGTGGATGCAGCGGTCCGGCGACGCTAATCCTGGGCGGGCGACGGCGAAATGGGCTCAGCCACAGTCCTCATTTCGTGGCACGAGTGTCGCCTCCGCCTGTCGCTTGCGGCGTCGCCTGCCGAGCTTGTAGCCGAGCCGGTTGAGGCCGATTCCGAGGGCGAGGATCGCCGCGTTCACGACGGGGTACAGCCCATCGATGCCCTTGTCGTCGCTGACGACGATCGTCTGGATCGGGAGGATCACCGCCCAGAGAACGAGGTAGCGAAGCAGCGCGGCTCTTGCTGTTCGAGCGAAGTAGCCGACTGGTGCTGCGATGAGGAGTGCGGCTATGAGTTCCATGGCGTTCACTCTCGTCGGGCGGGGCGCTGCGGTCGTCGCCCCGCGGGGCGCACTTCGCCTACCTCCGCGGAGGTACTCGGCTGATGGGAAGCCGCGCGCGAATCAGCCAGCCGGTGCTGTCAGGACCGGCCTTGAGCCGGCCGGCGAGCGCCTCCACTCGCTCGCGCCGATCGCCCCGGCGCGCGGTCGGCTCCACACGCCGAACGCGAACGCACTCCCGGCGGCCGCCACGAACAGGAGCGCGGCCGCGATCTCAGCCATGCGCGAGCGCGGGCAGCCGTGCGCGAAGGCGCGTTCGCCCGCCGCCGAGCGCCTCGATGCTGAACTCGCCGCCGTGGGCGCGCGCCCGCTCGCGCGCCGCCGTCAGCGCGGCGTCCGCGCGGGTCGGGCTCCCGGCCGCAGCTGCCACCTCCAGCTCGACCGTGCCCGGCAGGTAGCGCACGGAGATCGTCGCGTCGCGCTCGGTTGCGGCCAGCCCGTGCTCGAGGATCCGGTACGCGGCTAGCTCGACCACGGCCGGTAGCGGCCGGCGCTCGCCGCTCACGTCGAGATCGACCACGCGGCCGCCGGCGCGGGCGTCGGCGAGGAGCGCGTCGAGCTGAGCGAGCGTCGGCTGGGGTCCGCGAACAGCGCCCTCGTCGCTGCGCAGCACCCCGAGCACGTCGCGCATCTCGTTGAGGGATTCGCGCGCGACGCGCTCGATATGCCGAAACTCCACGGTGACGCGGCCGGGGTCGCTCGCCACCACCTGACCGCCTCGCTCGCTCGCCGCGATGAGCTCGGTGACCCGGCGCCGCGTCGTCGCGTCGAGGTCGGCGCCAAGCCGCGATCGCTCGAGCTCGACGGCGATGGCCGCGTTCTCCTCGCGCTGCTCGGCCAGCATCCGCGAGCGCGCCTCGAGCTCTGCCGCCAGCCGGTTCCGCGAGCGGACGAACCGGCCCGCACCCCAGACACCGGCGCTGAGCGGGATCAGGAAGGCGACCGCGGCCGGCTCGAGGACCGAATCGGTGAGCGAGAGGATCACCATGCCGACCGAGACCAGGAGCAGACCGACGAGCGCGGGCTCCCAGGCGGTTCCCGTACCGAGCGCGAACGCGACGAGCAGCCCGGCGGGAATGGCGGCGCCACAGCGCACCTGATCGAAGCTCGGAATCCCGCTCACCACGGCTGCCAGCGCAAACGCGGCCGCGCTCGGCAGCGGCGCGCGCCGCCGCCAGACGACGGGCAGTCCGACCGCCGCGGCAAAGGCGGCCGCAAGCGCACTTCCGTCCTCTCCCGCGCCGGCGAGCGCCGCGGCTCCCGCCGCGAGCAGCACGCCGAGCGCGATGTCTACGCGTGGGACCACCGCTCCACGCTAACTCCACTGCGGCCACGGCGCATCATCCCAGCGGGCGACCGCTGCTTACCCCTGCGGGAGCACGCCGCACGGGCCGAAAGCGACTACGGTGGACGCGATGGGGCGAGCCGACGCGGACACCGCGATCAAGGTGTTGCTCGCCGACGATCAGGCGCTCGTGCGGGCGGGCTTCCGCTCGATTCTCGAAAGCCAGCCGGGGATCGCCGTGGTTGGAGAGGCGGCCGACGGCCTCCATGCGGTGGAGCTGGCGCGACGGCGCGCGCCCGACGTCGTCGTCATGGACATCCAGATGCCGCGCCTCGACGGGCTCGAGGCGACACGGCGGATCCTCGCCGCGGCCGAGCGCGAGCTCGCGGTGCTGATGCTCACCACGTTCGATCTCAACGAGTACGTCTACGAGGCGCTGCGCGCCGGCGCAAGTGGCTTTCTGCTGAAGGACGTGCCACCGGAGGATCTGATCGCCGCCGTGCGCATCGTAGCGGCGGGCGACGCCCTTATTGCCCCGGCGATCACCAAGCGGCTGATCGAGCACTTCGCCCGCAGCGGCAGGCGCTGCCCGGGCACCGCGGCCTCGAGGAGCTCACGCCCCGCGAGCTCGAGGTGCTACGGCTCGTCGGCCGCGGGCTGTCGAACGCCGAGATCGCCGCCGACCTCGTGATCAGCGAGGCGACGGCCAAGACGCACGTCAAGCGCATACTCGCCAAGCTCGGCGCACGCGACCGTGTCCATCTCGTCGTGCTCTCGTACGAAACTGGGCTCGTCGTCCCGGGTGAAGCAAGCTACGTGCGAACCGGGAACGCTCGTGCGGATGGGTGGCTCGAACCCGGGAGTTCGTACGGAGTGTTCCATTTGGTCCCAAGGATTGAGCTGAGCTCCCGCGAGAAACCGCATAAGCTTGCGGTGCACTGGAAGGTGGAGTAGCCCGTGTCTGGCGTGACCGGCCAGAGAGCGGGCCAAAGGCGGGCGGCGGACGACCCATCCGACCCGGTGATAAGTACCCACAAACCGCGCCGTTGCTTGGGTTCTCCGAGTGGAGCTAGGGGGACTCGAACCCCCGACCTCCTGGGTGCGATCCAGGCGCTCGCCAGCACTGAGTTTGGCTTGTTTGCAGGGATTTCGCGGCGGTGGAGGCCCGACCTGCGGCTCGCATTTTCGGCCAGTTTCCGCCCATTTCCGCTGGGATCGGGCCAAAGAAAAGGGTCTTTGGCCCGATCTCCCGTCTGCTCCTGCTGCACCTCGCCGGGTTGGCCGACCTCTCCACGCTCCGGCACCGGTCGCGTCCGGGCGCACACCTGCTGCTCGTCCCACAGCAGGCGCCTCGGGTGACGTCGGAGACTGCTCCGTTTCGCGCAAAGCGCAACTCGATCTTCGAACAGCCGGGCTGCTGGCAGGCGAATGCAGCAGCGCATTGGTTGATGCGGCCCACCGACGCCCGCAGCGCCTACTCGCACGGAAACCGGTGGCGCTGGAGCAGCCGGGTCCCTGCGCGACCGATGTTGCTAGGGCATGGGTCGCCTGGGAGATTGCAGCTATGGAGGGCATCGCGAGTCGGGTACGGCGGGACCAAGAAGGCGCCAATACCGTGCTCCGGTTCGTCGTCAAAGAGCAGGACGGCACATCCGCCGCCGTCGAGATGCGTGGGCACGAAATCCGCGGCGTGCTCGACGACGGCGACCGCGTTCTCCTCGTCGCGGGACCGCAACGCGCGCCTGCCGACGGAATCCATAGGCCCTTGCAAGTCGAGAACCTGACGACAGGTTCGAGGGTGACGGCGTGGCGGCCTTCTCGGCTTGAGCGGGCCGCGAAGCCGCTCCCCACGGCGTTGCTAACGGCGGCGATTTCCTCAGGGGTTACTTTCTGCTTCGCAGCTCTGTTCACTGCCGACGAGAGACCAACCGCCGCCCCGCCTGGCGGGGACGACGGCCGGGGCACCGACTGGTTCCCGTTCGAGCTCCCGGCGATCGTGGGCATCCTGGCCACGTCGGTCGTTCTGTGGGCTGTCTGGTTCGCGCTCTACGGGGGGCGTCGACGCAAAAGGGGACACCGAATCTGGCCGGTCGCGCCCGGTTTGGTCGCCGGCGTTACCGTCGGGCTTTGGGCCTTCGCGGTGATCGACGGGTCGACTATCGGCTAAGCCGTCGCGTCGCCCACGAGTGCCGGATGGACGGACGGTGGAGGTCGCTTGGTCAGAGCGAGTCTCACGCGAACTGCTGCACTGGGGACCGCAGCCGACGATGCGCCGGACCATCGGTAGGGCGCACTGCTGCTTGGCGGCAACAGTGAGGAGCGGTCATCGAGCATTCTCGAGGCTGGCGTTGCGGCGCGGCGGAGCAGCCCTTTGATCCTGTTCTGATTCGGCTCGTGCCGTGGTGCTGGATGCGCCACCGCGCCTATGACAACGGTCGGCTCGAGCTGCTGCTCCACCTCGAGCCGCGCTGGCGGACAGAGATCGCGCACGCCGTGATCCTCTCGCGTGGTCGGCGCCCATCGGCGCCTCGGCGCGAGCCTAGGTGACGGGTGGCTGACTTGGACGTGGCGCGGGGAGAAGAGGCTCGCCGCGTGCCTCGACGGCCGGCGCAGCGACTGGACGGTCGCGACGACGGAGCAGACCGAGCGGCGTCTGCTCGCCGCGGGCCGCGCTGACGTGTGGTGCTGGCACGCGCGCGTCGACGCCACCGCGCGACCGCCAGCTACCTGAGCGCTTTCCGCCAGGCGTTTCGCACGGTTGCCGGAGAGCTGAGCCGGCCATCGGTTGCCGCTGCGCTCGAGCGCCTGCCCGACCGCTCGAGATCGCTTCGTGCGCTTGAATCTCCTCGCCTGCAAGTCCGAGACTGAGCGGCGGGATGGACGACGAGGCGATCCTCACGGGCCTTGACGGTGAGCCTGACGCGTTTGCGGTCTTTTACCGCCGCCACGTTGCGGCGCTGCTCGAGCACTTCGCGAGCCGCACGCACGATCGAGGGCTGGCTGCGGACCTGTGCGCCGAGACATTCGCGACAGCGCTCGACGACGCCCATCGCTTCGACCCCGCGCGCGGGCTCGCGGTCGACTGGCTTTACGGGATCGCGCGGCGGCTGCTCAACGAGGCCGGGCGCCGCGGCGCGGTAAAGGGCCGCGCGCGCCGGCGGCTCGGGCTGGCAACGCTCGAGCCGGGCGATGGTTTCGTTGAGGCGCTCGAGGAGGAACTCGTCGAGGCCGCTCGCTTCCGCGCGTGGCGCCGCCGCAACCGGCTCGCGCTCCCGCTGGTTCGTCTCCGCGCGCTTGCGGTCATCGCGGCGCTCACGCTGGTCGCCGTCGTCGGGGCGCTGGCGGTTGGACGCGGTGGCAGCGATCGGACGGCGTCTGACCGGCGCGCGACGCGGCAGGCGAGCTTCGTCGTGCCGCTGGCGCCGATGCTTTCGACTGCCGCCTGCCGCGGGCTGGACATTCGCGGCGAATCCGCCGCGGAGGCCGCGGCAGCGATCGGCGTGACCGACGGCGTTCGCCGGACCGGGGTGCGCGTGGTCTCCCCGCTCGGAGTGTCCGACGACGCGCACTGCGTCCCCGGCGAGGGGCCGGGCGCGTGCCTCGTCGTCGAGGACCGCAGCAGCTATCGCTGCTTCGGGCTGGCCGACGTCCGCGCCGGCCGCGCGCTCGCGCGCACGGCCGAGGGGCTGATCGTCGGCGTCGTGCCGGACGACGTCGACCGCGTGACGCTGACCGCGCGCGGCCGCACCGCCGCCGCGGTCGTCGTCGAGAACGTCTACGAGGCGCGGCTGGGCGTGCCGTCCGGAACGCCCGTCCGCGTCGCGCTCGATCGTCTGTGGGACGACGTGTGCCAGCGCGAGGTCGCGCCCGGGCTGCTCGCGCGCGTGGCCATACTGCGGCGCGAGCCCGAGGACCGTGTGCCGCTGCCGCAAGCGGCGCGGCGGGCGCTCGACGGCGGCTCGGAGTACCGCTTCGACGGGGTGCTCCTGCGCGGCGCGCGCCGCTGGGGCAGCGACGGCGGCGTCGAGTTTTGGACCGTGCCGGTAGTGGCGCGGGGTTCGGAGTGGTGCGCACCGGCGAACGGGGTCTGCGTCGTCGCCGTGCCACCCGATCGGCCAGCGGACGCAGAGTGCATCCCGCGTCGCCGCGGGAACCACGAATTCTGGCGCGTCGCGCCGCTGCTGCCCGCCAACGCCGCGATCTTCGGCGTCGTCGCCGACGACGTGATCGCCGCGCGGATCGCCGTTGGGACACGCACGGCGCAGGTCGACGCGCGCGAGAACCTGATCGGCGGCGTACTGCCGTTCCCCTACCAGGACGGCATGCGCGTCGATCTCATCCGCCGCACAGCGCCATAGTCCTCGAGAGTCGGCCTCCTCGACGCCGGCGGCGATGTAGAACGGGGTGACATGGGTGGCATGTGCCGGCCGGGGTGTGTCCTGGCGGGCGTGCAGGGACCTCCTCAGCTCAAGCGCGGCGCGTGTCCGCGCATGCGTTTAGACCGTGGAGCTTGAGGAGGCCCCGAGTGACGATCGTAATGGGACTCTGCCGGCACGCTTCCGGCAGGCGCATCGGCGGACCCGGGCACGCACAGCAAGCTAACCGCGATCGCCGGCGAAGGAGTCGGGATCGTGGAGGTCGCGCCGACTGCACACGATGTCGTCGGCCCCGATGCATCGACGTCCCGGGCACAGTCAGCATCCATCACGCAGCGCCGAACACCAAATTCACCGTCCTCCGTCGCGTCGATCTCAACCCGGACGGCGTTTGCACCGGCGCGACGTGACTCACGCTGCCGCCGCCGAACGAGCGGACCTGACGACGTCGAACGGCGGCGCCGGCGCGCTGCACTTCGAGATCTCGCGCGGCGCCCCCTTCGTCGACGGCGTCCGTTTCGACGTGCAGTGGCGCCTCGAGGGGAACGACGGCTCCATCCTCCAGAGCGACTGCTTTACCGCCACGGTTAAGTAGTAGCCATGCACCGGCCGCTCGCCCGCATGTGCGCTGGACGGGCGGCCGATGCTCACACGCCGGTCGCAAGTTCGTATCGCCCCACAAAGAACAATCCCCCGATACGGGGTGTGAGTAGCGCGGACAGGTTTGGAACACCTACCGCGCGGATCGTCGAGTTGGCTGAGCTGCCCTAGCGCGACCGAAAGCTCCGTCGTAGTGAGGCGGGGGAGATCAGGTCCCCCTGCGCGGCGCAGACGCGATCGCGGCCCGGCATCCGGTCCCGCACTCGTCGTCCCGGCGCTCTCTCGGTCGGCGACAAGAGACGCCCGCTTCTGCTTGGGTCGCGACTCAGCAGTGGTCTGCCTCAGCATCGAGTTCGCTCGCAGAAAAGGACGATTTGGGAGCATGACGCCTCGTGCAAGACGGCCGCGTGCCTCTACAGCGGAAGCGGTCGACGAACGGCGTCATTCCGACGCGCGGGCGGAGCGCCGGGCGGCGCTGGTCGCCGCGGTCGAGGGAGCGGTCGTGCTCAGCCGCGCCGAGCGCCGCCCATGCCGCTGCTTGGGGTCAGCTGAGCTCGAGGCGTTGATCGCCGGCGCGCTGCCCTAGCCCATAGCATCGTGTCGGTGTCCGCGCCGATCAGCCTGGACTTCTATGACGTCGAGCTGCGCGCTCACCACGAGCACCTTCGCGCCGCCTACGGGATCAGCCCCGGTGACGAGGTGGTCGACATTGGGTGCGGAACCGGGTTGACGACCCGCGAGGCGGCGCGCGCCGCGGCGCCCGGCCGCGTCGTCGGCGTCGACGTGTCCGAACGCATGCTTGAGCGCGCCCGTCAGCTTACGGCGGCCGAACGGCTCTACAACGTCCGCTACGAGCTGGGCGACGCCCAGGTGCATCGCTTCGACCCCGCCGGCTTCGACGTGGCGATCAGCCGCTTCGGGACGATGTTTTTCTGCGATCCGGGCGCCGCGTTCGCCAACATCGCCGCCGCCCTTCGACCCGAGGCGCGCCTGGTGCTGCTCGTCTGGCAGCCGCGCGAGGATAACGAATGGGCGCGGGCGATCGACGCGGCGCTGGGCGACGCGGCGAAGCCACCGCAGCCCGGCGGGGACCCGTTCTTGCTCGGCGATGCCGAAGCCACCGCGCGTATCCTCGCGGGCGCCGGCTTCGCCGGCATGCGCTTCGAGGCCGTCCACGAGCCGGTCCTGTACGGACACGACCTCGACGCCGCGCTCGCGTTCGTCCGGGGATTTCAGGACACGAGCGCGGCCCTCGCGAGCCTCAGCGACGGCGAGGCGGCTCGTACCGTCGAGCGTCTGCGCGAGATGCTCGCGGCGCACCACAGCGACGAACGCGGCGTGGTCCTCGATTCGCGCTCTTGGTTGATCACGGCCCGGCGACGCCGCTAAGACGTCGATAACTCGTGCCAAGGGCCAGGCTCGGCCCGCTCGTTCGGCACATCAACGCTCTAGCGATCCAGACCGCGAGTTGGATGTCTCGTAAGACCCACCGATGAAATGCCCGGTAAAGGTCGGCGCGACGGCTTGCAGTTGCTCCACCGCGACGGCCTGAAGTGGCCCCACCTCGCGTTGGTTGATCTGCTGGTGTGATCTTGCCTGATACTGGTGTTGGGGTGCCGCGCGCCCGTCGTCGCGGAGCCTGAGGCCGTAGCCGAGGGTGGAGCGGCGAGGGCGCGCGTGCGCGTCACTGGACGGAGGTCGGCCGCCGTTCTTCTGCTGGCGGGTGAGTCCGCGGCGGAAGCGCCAGGACTCGTTGCCGGTGTCGATGATCGAGCCACCGCTTGCTCAGCAACCTGAAGCTCTCCGGCGCCGTGCTTCGGCACCTGCCCGACGCGCAGGCTTACGATCAAGGGATGGCCGGTCGAGTGGCGGTGAAACAGAACTGCAGAACGGCGAACGAATAGGCACCTCCGGCGTCGAGCGCCTTGAGGTCGGCGAGCCAGGCATCGGCCTCGGCCTGGTCAATGTCGTCGAGGCCGCCGAGGTATTGGCGGGTGAGTGCAGGCATGTAGCCGCCGAACGCCTCGGGGTCCATCGTCTCGGCGGTGAACGGATGGGCGTCACGGCGGACGTCCGTGAAGCCGGCGCGCCGGAGGGAGGCGAGGAGCGTTCGGGGCAGGACCGGGTCGGCGAGGTGGCGGTCCCAGGCCCTGACTATGCGTCGCATCCGTTCGGTGTCGGAGGAATGCCACGACAGTGTCGACCAATCGATGTCCCAGATGACGACGCGGCCACCGGGCCGGACGACGCGCATCAGCTCGGCGAGCGCGGCGTCGACATCGCTGAGGTACTCGAAGACCTGGACGGAGATCGCGCGGTCG
>Ga0126306_10002131_pt1 | contig 11046 bp, 10 predicted proteins | sample Plot27_FD_92592 | JGI IMG/M metagenome (GOLD analysis project Ga0126306, IMG submission 92592) | Serpentine soil microbial communities from UC McLaughlin Reserve, CA, USA - Plot27 | ecosystem: Environmental > Terrestrial > Soil > Grasslands | place: USA: UC McLaughlin Reserve, Lake County... | reverse complement strand
TGATCACCGTCCGGCACGAAGCAGATGTCCTGGCTCTCGACCTTGTCGGCGACAACCTCGAGCCCGAGCGCGTGAGCGCGGGCGCGCGTCTCCGGCTTCGTCATCTCGCCGACGGGAAGGAGCATCCGCCTAACGACGGATCGGTCGATGCCCCATAGGAAGTAGCTCTGGTCCTTCGTGACGTCCCGGCCGCGAAGGAGCTCACCCTGGCGCGTGCGGGCGTAGTGGCCGGTCGCGATCCACTGCGCGTCCACCGCATCGGCCTTGTGCAGCAAGTCGCGAAACTTCGTAAAGGTGTTGCAGCGCACACACGGAATGGGCGTCCGGCCGGCGGCGTACTCGCCGACGAAATTGTCGATCACGTCGCGGCCGAATGCGCTCTCGAGGTTGAGCACGTAGTGCGGAACGCCGAGCCCCTCGCAGACGCGTCGGGCGTCATTGATCGAATCGAGCGAGCAGCACGGCCGGTCGGGCACGTCGTCGCCGTAGCAGAACAGCTTCATCGTCGCACCGATGACGTCGTAGCCCTGGTCGACGAGCATTGCCGCAGCCACGGACGAGTCCACGCCACCCGACATCGCGACCAGCACTCGCTCCGGCATCGTCAGCTCGCCATGCCCGAGAGGCGGCGCGCCTTCGCGATGAGCGCCGGGAAAAGCTCCACCACGCGCGCTACGCACCCGGGTGTTGTGAGCGAGCCGAGACTCATGCGAATCGCAGCCACCGCCAGCTCGGGCTTCACGCCCATCGCCGTGAGCACGTGCGACGGTGTGACGCTTCCGCTCTGACAAGCCGAGCCGGCCGACGCCGCGACGCCGGCGAGATCGAGCGCCATGAGCAGCGACTCGCTATCCGTACCCGGAACCGAGATGTTCAGCACGTGCGGTGCACGCGGCGCCCCTCGCCCATGGACCACAGCGTCCGGAATTCGTGCCAGCAAACCTCCCTCGAGCGTGTCGCGCAGCGACGCAAGACGCGCACACTCCGTCTCTCGCTCCTGCACGGTAAGCTCCGCGGCGCACGCGAGTGCCACGGCATACGCCACGTTCTCCGTGCCGGGTCGTCGCCCGCGATCTTGCGATCCGCCGTGAAACATCGGGTCGATCTTCGTGCCGCGCCGGATGAACATCGCACCGATGCCCTTCGGTGCGCCGATCTTGTGGCCCGAAATGGTCAAGAGGTCGACGGGCACCTTTCGCACGTCGAAGTCCACCTTCCCGAACGCCTGGACGGCGTCCGTGTGCATCACACCGCCGTGAGCCTTCACCCGCTCCGCGATCTCCGGCACCGGCTGGATGGTGCCGATCTCGTTGTTGACCCACATGACCGTGCACACCGCGACCGAATCGTTGATGGCCGCATCGAGCGTCGTGAGATCCACGACGCCATCGGACGTGACGTCGAGCATGCGTTCCGTCGCACCCTGCTGGGCCGCATAGTGCACGGCCGCCAGGACAGCCTTGTGCTCGATGGGAGTCGAGACGATCGCGCTTCGTCCCTTCGCTTGCTGCGTGCGGAGCGGGCCGAACACGCCGAGGTTGTCGGCCTCCGTGCCGCCTGACGTGAAACAGACTTCATCGGGCTGCGCGCCGAAACAACGGGCAACGCGCTCGCGGGCCTCATCGAGGGCGGCACGGGCCTCGCGCCCCCACCGGTGAACGCTCGAAGGGTTGCCGAAGCGCGGGCCGTAAAACGGCTCCATCGCCTCGAACACCTCGCGGCGCACCGGTGTCGTGGCAGCGTGGTCGAGATAGACGGGCTGTGGCATAAGTCAATATAGCAGTAGGCGATAAGCCGGGAAACGGCCACCGCGAGGGTTCAATCGAGAACGAGCTTGCCTCGCTTGAACCTCGCGAGGGCCGCGCCAATTACAATCACGGAAAGCACCGTGAGGCCCCCAACCGCGTAGGCCTCGATGCGCGTCTCACCGAGCGCCGCGAGTCGTAGCGCAACGCGTGTCCTCGTCTCATACTCGAGCGCGTTGAAGGCGAGGAGCGGCCCCATGGTGAGCACAATGATCGCGATACCAAAGGCCTGCTGCGCCTGTTTCACCGTGGACGCTCGGAGCGAGATGAACACGCCGATCCCGGCCATGAGCAGCGACGCCAGGATCGTGAGCACGATGGTGACGACGAACCGCTGCGCGCCGAACAGAATCGGCGCGCTCTCCCGATGCGCAACGTTCACCGCCACGAGCCCGATGAGCATGTTCGCGACAGCGAAACCGAGGCCATAGAGCACGGCCGCGACGATCTTGCCGATCAGGATCGCGGAATCCGACAACCGGCTCGCCAGCAAGGTCTCGAGCGTGTGCCGCTCTCGCTCACCGGCCACCGAGTCGGCAATGAGCGACGACACCATGGTGGCCGCCAGGAATGGCCAGTAGCCGACGATGATCTTCGACTGCACCCATTCCGGACCAAGCTGCACGGGCGCGACGACGCCGAGTATCAGCGCGAGAATGAGCGCTGACAAGCCACCGCGCCTGAGCGAGAGCAACTGGTCGCGGAACTCGCGCCATTCCTTCCACGCGACCGTCCAGATGTCTCGCATCACGGCGCACCTCCGCCGGCACCGCGCGCCCCACCCAGACCGCTCCCGCCGGGTTCGGCACCCATGAGGTCGAGGAAGGCATCCTCGAGGGTCGCGCGCGCGCGCCGTACTTCCTCGATCTCCACGGCATGGTGGACGAGTAGCGCGACGATGGGCGCGACGCTCGCGCCGTTCGCGAGCCCGAGCGTCAGACGTCCGTCCTTGGCGACCACCGACTCGACCTCGGGTCGGGCGTGCAGCAGCGACACGACCTCACTCGTTAGGCCGCGCGCGGCGATGTCCACGCGGCCCGAATCCTGACGTTCGCGAAGCTCCTGCGGACTGCCGACCGCCAGTAGTCGGCCCCCGCGAATCACGCCGACCTGCGCGCAGAGCCGCTCGGCCTCGTTCAGGTTGTGCGTCGTGAGGAACACCGTCACGCCTTCCTGCGCGGCAAGAGCGGCGAGATCTTCCCGCAGCCCGGCTGTCGCGACGGGGTCGAGCCCGGAAGTCGGCTCGTCGAGAAAGACGAGGTCGGGGCGGTGCAGGACAGCCCGCGCCACGGCGAGCTTTTGCTTCATGCCGCGGCTCCACCGTCCGACCGGGTCGTCGCGCCGATCCCACAAACCGAAACGCGTCAGCAACTCGCGGATGCGCTCCTGCATGACGCGACGCGGCACGTGCCACGCGCGCCCGTAGAATTCGAGGTTGTCGCTCGCCGAGAGACGCTCGTAGAGGCCGGGGTGCTCGAGCAGCGCACCGCAGCGGGCACGAATGACCGCGCCATGCACGCGCGTGTCGAGGCCCAGGACTTCGGCGCGCCCGGCGGATGGGTCGATGAGCCCAAGGAGCACGCGGATCGCGGTGGTTTTGCCGGCCCCGTTAGGCCCTAGGAAACCGAATACGATGCCCTTCGGCACCTGGAGCGACAGCGAGTCGAGCGCTCGCACCGGCCCGAAGTCGCGCGTGATGCCGTCCGCGCGAATCGCAAAGTCGTTCACGCCTGCCATCGAACCCGTTAGCCCGGAAGCGGCCGCAACACAGCACGCACGGGCGCAGCGTCCAGCGCCATGAGCTTGAGTGGCAGCGCGATCAGCTCGTACGGGCCGGTGGGCACACGTCGCAGGTCGAGGTTCTCCAGTATGTACGCATTCGCCGAGAACAGCATGTGGTGCACGGGCAACGTTTTGCTGTCGCGTGGGTCCACGGATGGCGCATCGACTCCCAGCAGTCGCAGGCCCCGGCCGAGCAGCGTGCGGACGCAGGACTCACTCAGTGTCGGCCACTCGGTAGGGAACTGGCCGCCGGCGATCGTCCGGCCGGTTCGGAGCAACAATCGCTCGCCGTGCAATTCCGGATCATACTCCAGCGACTCGGCCTCGATCACGCCGGTCAAGACGCTTACGTCGAGGACGCTCGCGGGCCCGACGAACGCGTCCAGCGGCAGCTCGTGCGAGCCTGGCCACCCGTCGTGGACGTGGAGCGGCGCGTCCGCGTGCGTGCCGACGTGCGGGCTCCCGATGACCGCGGAGACGTTCACACTCTCGCCCTTGGCGATGAGCGACGCCCAGCGGCACGCATAGGGCGTGTCGCCCGGCCACTCGGGTGTCCCTTCGCGCAACGCGATGCTGATATCGCGGATCACCGCGTCGCGGCCCCGAAGAACTTCGCGCGGACCGCCCACAAGCGCGGGAGGAAGCGCTGCGAGACCGTTCGCTGAAGGTAGCGCGCGCCTAACGTGCCGCCCGTGCCGCCCGTGTCCGGCCCGATGATGCGCTCCACGAGCTGGACGTGCAGGAAGCGCCATCGCGCGAACCCCGAGTCGTATTCCAGCAGCCCTTCCGCCAGCAGGAAGAGCGGCGTGGGTGCCGCGCCGGTATAGAGCGACTCCACTGTCACGCCCTCACGCTCGATCAGTTGCTCGAACAACTCTTCCAGCGTCGGCCGCGCCAACGCCTCGCGAACGCGCTCGGGCACCGGACCGTGCTCCCCGATGACGTGCATGAAATGTGGGTCGCGCGCGCCAGACGCCGCTTCCAGCGCGCGAAACTGGACGCTCTGTGAGCCGCTCGAGCTACCGAGGTAGCCGCGGAACTGTGCGAAGTGCTGCGGCGGCATCGTCTCGAGCGCCGCGAGCTGCGCGGCCACGATCTGCACCAGTGCGTTGATGCGCTGCACCGCGAGTACCGCGTACATCACCTCGCGGCGTTCCATCGCGCCGATGAGATGATCCATCTCGTGCAGGATGCACTTGAACCAGAGCTCACTCGCCTGGTGCACGACGATGAACAGCAGCTCGTCCGGATGCTCGGGCTCGGAGCGCGGGCGCTGCAACGACAGCAGCTCGTCGAGCGCGAGGTAGGACCCATAGGAGACGGGGGCGGTGTCTGATTCAGTCGGTGCGCTCAAAACGTCGATACCTCGAGCGTCGTGATGTCGTCCACGCGCATCGTTTCGGTGGTGAAGAACGGCTCGCCGTAGCGAGCGCGAATCAACGATCCGTAGTGGGCGGCCTGATGCCGCACGATGTCGTACAGCGGATCGCCATTCGGGTACACCTCGCCGGCCTGCGTGACGCTGTCGAACTGCGAGCCATAGCAGCGGATGGCCTCGAGCTTTCGCTCGAACTCCGCCGAGATGTCGACGACGAACGTCGGTCGCGTGTAATCCTCACGGTACGACAGGCAGTGAACGACCTTGCGTGGCCGATGCTTCGGAAGGTCGGGCTCCACCTTCGCGAGGCCAGAGACGAAGCAGGCGTCGCGGACGAGCTCCGCGGTCACGCGGTGGTCGGGATGCCGCCCCTGCTGCGCGGGGGCGATGACGATCGTCGGTCGCAGGCGGCGGAGGACGCGCGTGATCATCCGACGCGTCTCTGGCGTGTTGATGATGCCGGCGTCAGGCAGCCCCAGATTCTCGCGGACCGCGAGCCCCATCACGGAAGCCGCCCGCTCGGCCTCCGCTTGGCGGAGCTCGGCCGAGCCACGCGAACCCATCTCGCCCGCGGTGAGGTCGAGAATGCCGGTTCGGTGGCCTTGGGACGCGAGCTTGATCAGCGTCCCGGCGCACGTCAGTTCGGCGTCGTCCCGATGCGCGAAGATCGCCAACACGTGTAAGTCGGACATGCGCGGAAGCTAATGACCAGCCCTCGTCCGGCTACTCGTAGCGCAGCGCTTCGACCGGGTCCAGCCGGGACGCTCGGCGCGCCGGGAGGAGACCAAACACGATCCCGATTCCAATCGAAACGGTGACGGCGATGGCCGTGAGCGCGGCGGGCGGAGCCGCGTCGACGTTCATGAACCTGGTCACGATGCCGCCCATAGCTAACCCGAGCACGATGCCGATGATGCCGCCGATTCCCGTGAGCGTGGCGGCTTCGATCAGGAACTGCAGCATGATGTCGCCACGTGTCGCGCCGAGCGCTTTCCGGACACCGATCTCACGGGTGCGATCGGTGACCGAGACCATCATGATCGCCATGACGCCGATGCCGCCCACCATCAGTCCCACCGACGACAACACGATCATCACGAGGAAGAACGCACCCGTGAGCTTGTCGAAGATGTCGAGGATCTGGTCCTGCGTCATCAGGTCGAACGTGTTCTTGTCCGCAGGCCGAAGGTGCCGCAGCTCGCGCAGCAGTACCGTGACCGCTTCCTGCGCCGCCTCGACCGACACGCCGGAGCGGGGCTTCACGGCGATGAACTGGGCGTTCGTCTTGTCGATGGTGAACTGGTGGTCGAGCAGGACGTACGGGGCGATGGCGCCGGTCTCGGCACCGGGCGGGGCAAAGATGTTCTGCGGTGGAACGTAGAGTCCGATGACCTCGACCGGACGTCCGCCAAGGCGGATCGTCTTCCCGATCGGATTCTCGCGCCCGAACAGGCGTCGGGCCGCGTTCTCGTGAACGACCGCGACCGGCGCCCCTGCGGCGATCTCGGCGCGCGTGAACCAGCGTCCCGACGCGAGCTCGCCTCCCTGGATCTCCGTGAACCGGTCATCCGCGCCGAAGATCTGCATGGGCTGCGTGCGCTGGCCCTTGTATTCGAGTCGCCCCGTGACCTGGGCCCAGATCGCGCCGTACGAGATCTCGGGAAGCATCGCGATGCGCTCGGCTTCGCGCTTCGTCAGGTCCGGCCGGATGCGCACCCATTTGGGCAGGGCATCCGGGTTGAGGGGCGTCTGTGAGAAGACCTTCACGACGTAGAACGTCGTCGGGCCCGCGACCTCGATCGTGCTCACGATCTGTCGCTGGATGCCGCGGACGATGGCGGCCATCGACATGACCGTGGACACCCCGATGACCACGCCAAGGATGGTCAGCGCCGATCGCAGCTTACTCGAGCGCAACGCGTCGAACGCGATGCCGACGTTCTCCCGGACCTGATCGAGAAGCCTCACGTCAATACTCGCTGAGTCACGTCACTCGGCCCGCAGGGCGGTGATGGGATCGAGCCGCGCGGCGCGGCGCGCTGGATATACCCCGAACAACACGCCGACAGAGGCACCGAGGGTCAGGGCGACGATCACCGACCAGTAGCTGACCCGCGCGGGCAGCGGCGAAGCCAATGCGATCACCACGGCGAACGCCCAACCGCCGAGCACGCCTAACGCACCGCCCAGGCTCGAGAGCGTGATGGTCTCGACGAAAAACTGACGGCTGATGTCGGAGCGCGTGGCGCCAACCGCTTTGCGAATGCCGATCTCACGCGTGCGCTCGTTCACGGCCATCAACATGATGTTCATGATCACGATCCCGCCGACGACGATGCCGATCGCAACAACTGCCGGGATCACGCTGAACAGCACCTTCGTGAGCGTCTTCCAGAAGTTCACGAGCGCATCGGCTGTCTCGACGGAGAAGTTGTTGTCTTCCCCGGGACGGAGGCCGTGGGCGATTCGCATCGCTTCTTCCGCCTTCGCCATCGCGGGGGCGACGTCGACCGCTTCAGCCATCTTCACCGAGATCGTCGTGGTGTTTCTTCGCCCGTAGAGCATCTCGAACCGGGGCAGGGGCATGAGCACGAACGAATCGAAGGACTGTCCGAGCACGCGTCCCTTCGGCTGAACGACGCCGACGATCGTGAAACGTTCGCCAAGGATGCGCACGTCCCTGCCGACGGCCTCGACGTTTTCGAACAGCTTGTCGGCGATCTCGGCGCCGACGACGATCACCGGCTGCCGCTGCAGGAGGTCGACGTCGGTGAGGGGGCGGCCGGCGGCTATGCGATAGTCCTGTACGTCCTGGTACGACGGCGTAATCCCGAAGATCGGGACGTCGCCCATCGTTTTGTCGCGCCAGACGACGTCAGCCTGTGGCGTTGGCCAACCGGACTGGATGCTGACGGCCTTGGCCTCGGGGAGGGCCGCCTCGACGGCCTCCGCGTCGCGGAGCGTGATGCGAGGCCGCCGCCGAATTCGGTCCATCTGGTCGTCGCTGATGGGCGCGAGTTGGAGCGGTGTGCGCCGGACCTGAAACGCGTTCGCGCCCACCACGGCTCCCGCGATGTTTTCGCGCACGTACGCGTTCATCCCCTGGATGATCGCCACGACCGCAACGAGAAACGCGACCGAGACGATGATGCCGAGCAGGGTGAAGAAGGAGCGGAGCTTATTCGCTCGGATCTGACCCAGGGCGATGGCGAGGACGTCGATGAATCGCATTGACCAGCGACACGTCGTGCTGAAGGAGGCTGCTCGGCTCGGTTGACCTTGTGAATCCGCGCACGAGAAACCTAAATGGCTCAGACGACAACCCGATGTGAGGCGTGCAGAAAGATGTAGTTAGTCTAGACTAAATCAATAGCGGGCACATGGGACCTCAGCGGCCCACCTGTGTCCCTACTCGTACCGCAGCGCTTCGACCGGATCCAGCCGCGCCGCTCTGGCCGCCGGCATCATGCCGAACAGAATGCCCGTGAAGCCACTGCCTAACAGCGCGGCAACGATCGCCGGGGCCGGCACGGACGCGGGAATCGGCGAGAGCGCGTTGATCAGCGCCGCCACGCCCGCGCCACCGACCAGGCCGATGATCGCGCCAATGGTCGTCAGCGTTGCCGCCTCGACGAGGAACTGCCAGAGGATCGTTCCCTTCGTGGCACCGAGTGCCTTGCGCACGCCGATCTCGCGGGTGCGTTCGGTGACCGAGATCATCATGATCGCGACGACACCAACCCCGCCAACGAGCAGCCCTACGGCCGAGAGCGCGAGGCCGACCATGAAGATCGCGCCGAAGATCGTGTCAAACGTCTCCATCATGCGCTCGGACGTGACCAGCGCGAAGTTGTTAGGCTGGCTCGGGCGCAGCCCGCGAATTCCGCGCATCACGGCGGTGACATCATCCATCACCTCGGCCTGCACCGAGCCTTCGCGCGGCTTGACCATCATGCGGACGCCTCGGTCCCACATGCCGAGGTGACGTCGGGCGGTGGAGAACGGGAGGATCGCCCGCGGGCGGTCCGGCCCCCGGCCGTCCATCGTCTTGAGGAACCCGGCCTTCGTATGGTAGACGCCGATGACCGTGAACGGCTGCGACCCGATCTGGATCTGCTTGCCGAGTGGATCGCCGTCAGCGAACAACTGCGCCTGTAGCGAATCGTTGATGATCACGACGCGGGCGGCCGACTGCTCTTCGAGCGCCGAGAAGTTGCGGCCCGGCGAGATATCGCCGGCGTCGGTTTCGAGCCACTCCGCGCTGAACGCATCGTAACCGACGTTCTGCAGGTATCGGTCGCGATAGCGGAACGGCCGAGACTCGTTCCACCAGACGGTGACGGCTTGCACCGACGGCAGGCGGCGAATGGCTGCGGCCTCACGAAGCGTCAGGGCAGGGTTACGACGTTCGGGACACGTGTCGTCGGTGCCATCGCACCCACCGAGCTGGATGCCGCGGCGGCGGACCTGAAATGACGTCGCGCCGAACGCGTCGACGTCACCCTGGAAGCTCGCGCGGATACCATGGACCGCCGCGGCCATCGCGGTAACGACGAAGACGCCGACGGCCACGCCCATGATCGTCAGTCCCGCGCGGACCTTGTTCGAGCGGATGGCATCGATGGCGATTCCGATGCCTTCCTTGATGATCGTCAGCCGATCGAGTAGGCGCATGGTCTACTCCTGCCTGAGCGCGGCGATGGGATCGAGCCGAGCGGCTCGGCTCGCCGGGTACATCCCGGCGACGATCCCGACGCCGGCGCCCACGACGAGCGCCAGGAGGATCGACCACGGCGCCACGGTTGCGGGCAACGGCGATACCGCCGCGACCACCTTCGCGAGCGCGATACCCAACCCGATGCCAATCGCGGCGCCAAACACGCTGAGGGTCGCGGACTCGACGAGGAACTGGGAAAGGATGTCGCGCCGCTTCGCGCCTAACGCCTTTCGGATACCGATCTCGCGGGTGCGCTCGGCCACCGCGACCAACATGATGTTCATGATCACCATGGCGCCGACGACCAGGCCGATGGCGGGCAGGGCGGTGCCGAACAGGATGAGGCGGCCCTTCAGCTCATCGAAGAACGACAGCGCCGCGTCGGACGTCTCCAGCGCGAAGTTGTCCGGTCGCGCGGGCCCGAGACGCCGAAAGCCGCGCATGGCCTCGCGCACGCTCTCCATGGCATCGTCGAGCAGTTCGCGACTCGGCGCCTGAACGACCAGGGCGTCGATGTCGCCGCGAGGATTGGTGACGCGCGAGAGCGAGGACTTGTACGGTCCGATGACCATCCGATCGAGCGAGAAGCCGAAGACGTTGCCCTGCTTCTCCAGCAACCCGATGACGGTATATGGCGTGCCGCCGATCCGGATCTCTCGCCCCATGGGGTCGAGGCCGCGGAAGAAGTGGGTCGCGACCTCGGTGCCGATGACGACGACCGGCGTTCCGAGCTCCGCCTCCTGGGGCGAGAACAGACGACCGTTCGTGAGGTTGTACGACTTGATCTTGAAGTAGTCGGATTCCGTCGCGATGACCTGCACCTGGCGTGGCCGCGCGAACTGCGTATTCGCGTACGCGAACGTCATGTTCTCGATCGCCGAGACCGTGCCGGGAGGCAGTGCCCCGCGCGCGACCGCAACATCGGGCTCGTAGACGCGTGGGCGCCGCGAGTATTCACGCCACGTCTCGTCCGAGACGTTCCCGACGTTGACGTCGGGCCGCCGGCGGAACGAGAACGTGTTCTTGCCGATGATCTTGGCGGCGAAATCCTCCTCGACGTACTTGCTCATCCCCTCGACAATGGAGACGACGGCGATGAGGAACATCACGCCGATCACGACACCAAGCAGGGTGAAGAAGCTCTTGAGCTTCTGCACCCTGATCTGAGACAGTGCGAGACGGACCGCTTCGAGGAACTGCACTCAGAGTCCCATGCGGGCGGCGAACGCAGCGCGGCGGTCATCGCTTGCGATGACACCGTCGCGCAGAACGACGACGCGGCGCGCGTGGGCTGCGATGTCCGGCTCGTGCGTGACCATGATGACGGTCTGGCCCTGCGAGGCGAGCCCCTCGAAGACCTTCAT
>Ga0126306_10002130_pt1 | contig 11049 bp, 11 predicted proteins | sample Plot27_FD_92592 | JGI IMG/M metagenome (GOLD analysis project Ga0126306, IMG submission 92592) | Serpentine soil microbial communities from UC McLaughlin Reserve, CA, USA - Plot27 | ecosystem: Environmental > Terrestrial > Soil > Grasslands | place: USA: UC McLaughlin Reserve, Lake County... | reverse complement strand
TGTCGAAGGCGCGGCTCATGATGTTCTTCCGCGCGAGATAATCCAGAACGCATCGCGAAATAGTTGTCTTGCCAACGCCGCCCTTGTCGGCGCCGATCAAAATCAGCGTCGGTTTCATTGAGTGTTCCCCTCGTTTTTTCTTCATGCTTCGGCCAAACTCCTTTTCGAAAGAGGCCGATTTAAGGCAAATATTAACCATTGTGGGTTCACGGGGCATCTGATTCGGGTGCGGTCCCGGCAAAATTCCTCATTTATCAACAGCTATGTGGCAAGGGTAACCGCGCGGAAGATTTTTGCCGGGCGGCGGCAGCAAGCGCTTAGAGTGCCCGGCTCGGAGAGCCGCCATGACGTTGCTGATAATCGGTCTGATTCTCTTTTTGGGCGTACATCTGTTCTCCTATTTGAAGAGCGCGCGCGCAGCGCTCACCGCCCGGTTGGGCGAGGGGCCGTACAAGGGCATATATGCGCTCATCTCGGCTGTCGGATTGGGGCTCGTTATATGGGGGTATTCACAGACGCGCGCCGGCCCGGCAGCGGCGGATATCCTCTACTGGCCGCCTTCATGGGCGCGGCACGCCACAATGTTCCTCGTGCTCCTGGCGATGATCTGTTTTGCGGTCTACTTCCATCGCGGCTGGATCAAGCTGTGGCTGCGCAACCCCATGTCCATCGGCGTGGCTCTATGGGCCGCAGGCCATCTTCTGTCGAACGGCAAACTCTCGAGCGTGATCCTCTTCGGTGCATTTCTGCTCTATGGCTTGTTCGACATTGCGGTAAATACCGCCCGCGGCTATCTGCCCTCCTTCACCCCCAACCCGCGCCATGACGTGATCTCCATCATCGCCGGAATTGTGCTCTATGCCTTCTTCCTCCTGATCTTTCATCCCTATGTGCTGAACCTGCCGATTGTCTGATGCTGACGCTCGCGATAACCATTGTGCTCTTCGTGCTGGTGCAGCTCCTAGCGGCAGCGCGGGGATCGCGCCGGCATCTCGAGCGGCTCGTCGGGCGCGCCTTCACGGCCCTGCACGTGCTCGTCACTGTCTTCCTCGGGGTTTGGATCCTCGCGGCCTTCAGATACGCGCCTGCCGTCGGCCTTTATGAACCAGGTGTGATCGGGCGCGTTGCCGCCTTCCTGGCGATCGCCGCTGCTTCCTTGCTGGCGGGGACCTCGTTCTTTCGCGGCAGCCTTCGGCTCAAGCTTCGCTTCCCGCTCATTCTCGCGCTCGGCTTGTTTTCCGCGGGGCATCTTTTGGGCGGCGGCAGCCTGGCGAGCCTCATGCTGTTCGGCGCCATGCTCGTCCTCGCCATTGCCCTCATTGCCCTTAATATCCATGCAGCTCGCCGGCCCGAGCCGGAGCTTCGGCCCGGTCATGATCTTCTGTCGCTGCTCTCCGGACTTGCGCTGTTTGCCGCCATGGCACAGCTTCATCCTGTGATCACCGGTGTGCCGGTGCTTACGCTTTCCCGCTGACTGTGAGTGAGCCGATGTCCGCACAAAAATCATCCCCGCGTGTGACAGCCCCGGAAATCCGGGCTCGCAAGGGCGGCGAGCCGATCGTCGCCCTGACCTCCTATCATGCCCATACCGCTGCCATAGCCGACCGCTATGTGGATTTCATTCTGGTTGGCGATTCTCTCGGCATGGTGATGCACGGCTTCGAGACCACCCTGCCGGTGCCCCTCGATCTGATGATCATGCATGGCCGCGCCGAGATGCGCGGCGCCAAACATGCGCTCGTGGTCGTCGACATGCCCTTCGGCTCCTATGAGGAAAGCCCGTCCCAGGCCTTTCACAATGCCGCGCGCGTCATAAAGGAAACCCAGTGCGGCGCGGTAAAGATCGAGGGTGGCACGCGCATGGCCGGCACCATTCGCTTCCTCGCCGACCGCGGCATTCCGGTGATGGCCCATATCGGGCTCACCCCTCAATACATAAACATGTTCGGCGGCTTCAAGACTCAAGGGCGCAGCCGCGACCAGTGGAAACCGATCGAGGATGACGCCGTGGCCGTCGCCGAAGCCGGGGCCTTTGCCGTCGTGCTCGAGGCCATTGCCGAGCCGCTCGCGGCAAAAATCACCGGCGCGGTGAGGATACCCACGATCGGCATCGGCGCCTCTGCCAAATGCGACGGCCAGATACTCGTGATGGAGGATATGCTCGGCCTTTCTCCGCGCGTACCGAAATTCGTCAAGGAGTTCGGCACCGTCGGCAAGGCGATCGAAAAGGCGATTGCCGCCTATGCCGATGAGGTTCGCTCCCGCGCCTTTCCCGCCAAGGACAATACTTACGACGTCATGGATTGAGCCATGCCGCTGAGCCGCCGCGCGATTCTCGCCGGGGCTCTCTCAAGCATCGTAGCGCCAGGTGCCGCCTGTGCACGGGATGGCTTCATCGAATTGCGTGCGCGGAAGCTGCGCGCATCTTTGCCTGGCATCTTATCGCGGCCCGCCGAGCTCTGGACTTTCAACGGGAAGGTTCCGGGTCCCGTGCTTCGCGCCCGCCAAGGCGTGGAATTCAAGCTGCGGCTTGTCAACGAGCTGGACGAGCCGCTCGCGCTCCACTGGCATGGGGTTCGGCTTGCGAACGCGATCGATGGGACATGGCTGACAGGACTGCCGGTGGCGCCGGGCCGCAGCTTCGATTTCGTCTTCACCCCGCCCGATGCCGGAACCTTCTGGTATCGCACCACCACCGACACCTCACGCCAGCGAGAGCGCGGCCTCTCCGGCATGTTCATTGTCGAGGAGCCAGATGCGCTCGAAAGCATCCTCGATGTTCCGCTCCTTATCGATGATTGGGCTCTCGATGCATCGGCCGCATTCGACGAAGCCTCTTTCGGAAATGCGCTCATTGCGGCAGGCGAGGGCAGGCTCGGCCATGTCATCACCGTCGATGGGGAACTGCAGAGAATGCTTTCACTTCCCGCAAGTCGCCGCTTCCTTCGCCTGCGCCTGCTGAATGCGGCAAATGCGCGTTTCCTCAAGCTTCGACTTCAAGGCGGCGAGGCGCATATCGTTGCCCAGGACGGTCAGCCCTTCGAACCCGTGCTCCTGCGCGGTGAGCCTGTCGAACTCGCTCCGGGCCAGCGTCTGGACCTCCTGTTGCCTCCCTCCGCACTGTTTTTCTCTATGGCGGCCGTGCTCGACGGCAGGAGCATCGAGATCGCTCGGATCACCCTGAAGGACACCCCGCGGGGTGAACGCCCTTCCATGCCGCGCCTCTTTCCCAATCCGCTGCCGAGCTATTTCAACTATGCCGCCTTGCGCGAAGCGTCCTTCACCATCCAAGGGGGCAGGGGCGGCGGTCTGACCGAAGCGAAGCTCGATGGTCGGCTGCGGTCCGCTGCCGCCCTTGCAGCCCAGGGTCTTTTCTGGGCCGTGAACGGAAATGCCGGCCCTTCAGAGCAGCCGCTCCTCTCTGTTCCCAGGGGATCGACGGTCGCAATCACCATCGACAATATTACCCGCTTTCCCCACGCCCTGCATCTTCACGGCCATGCGGCGCGGCTTATCGAGCGCGCCGGGCGGCAGGTCGTGGACTCGCCCTGGCGGGATACCTTTGTTGCTCGGCCTCTGGAACCGGCGAAGATTCTGTTCATCGCCGACAATCCCGGCCGCTGGCTTTTTGCCAGCACCGTGGCCGAGCATTTCGATTCGGGCCTTCAGGCGTGGTTCGAAGTGGTCTGATCTTGTTTACCGCCTTGAATCGACGCTGATTCATGCCTTGGGGCTTTTGCGATCCCCTGGTAGTCTCGGACGGTCTTCGGGGAGAGCATCACCATGTCGATCACACGTCGGGATTTCCTGGCCGCCGCCGCTGCTGTAGCGGCCGGCAGCTGGTCGGATGCCGCTCATTCTGCTGTCGGCAAGATGAGCAAGGCTGCGCTTACCTATTTCGCCGGTATGACCGAGGACAATGGTTACGTCTACCGGCGTACGAATTGGAAGAAGATCGATAACCAATGGCGCCGCCAGCTTGTCGAATACAAGAGCCGCGAGCCGCAGGGCACTGTGGTAGTCGATACCGAGCACCATTTTCTCTATTTGATTTTCGAAAATCAGACGGCCCTGCGCTATGGCGTTGGGGTGGGGCGCGATGGTTTCCGCTGGTTTGGCCGCGCCCGCATCGACCGCAAGGCGCTGTGGCCGCGCTGGGTCCCCCCGCCGGAAATGCGCCAGCGCCAGCCTGAGCTGCCGGAGTTCATGGATGCCGGTCCTGACAATCCGCTCGGCCCCCGCGCCTTGTATCTCTATCGCGGCGGGCAGGATCTGGGCTACCGCCTGCACGGCACGCTGGAGCCGTGGTCCATCGGCTCGAACGTGTCCTCCGGCTGCATCCGCATGTTCTCCGAAGATATCGTCGACCTTTATCAGCGCTGCCCGCTCGGCACGCGCGTCCTGATTCTAAAGCATTTAGGGGCGCCGGTGATCAACGAAGCGGCACCGGTCGACACGCAATAATCCCGGCTTGCCGAGGCCGGGGAGGGGAGGCTTGCAATGAACAAGGCAACAGGGCTGGTTTCGCTTGTGGCACTGGCGTTGCTGCTCGCGTCCTGTGCATCCACTGGAACAGGCGGGATCACGCGGTCCAGTCAGGCGCCCTCCGAGGCGACCAATGCGCCCGTGGAAGGCGGCGTGAACGTCCAGAGCGGCAGCGAGGAGGAGTTCATCGTCAATGTCGGGCGCCGCACCTTCTTTGCGGAAGGGTCGGCCACGCTCGACGATACCGCGCGCGTGACCCTCGACAAGCAAGCCTTGTGGCTGAACGACCATCCGCAGTGGAAGGTGAAGCTTCAGGGCTTCGCCGATGATCCGGGCTCAGCCGCCCAGCAGACGGCGCTGTCGCAGAAACGCGCCGATGCGGTCCGCGATTACCTTGCCGCGAAAGGCATTCCCAAGGAGCGCATGCGCGCCAAGGGCTATGGCCGCGACCGCCTTGTCGGCGATTGTGCCGACATCGAGTGCAAGGCCCAGAACCGCCGCGTGATCACCAATCCGCAGGAAGTCGCAGATTTTTGATCTGAACGAGGATGAGGGAGAGGCCGCAACTATCGTCATTCCAGCGAAAGCCGGAATCCAGCTTCACCTTGCCATGGCGGTCCCGATTTCGGCGATTTGCCTTGATTTCAGCTTACCTGTGGCTTACCCGCTCTCACGGGGCCGAAGGGCCACGAAAGCCGCAGGAGTCTTATGTCCTTGTCCGATGAGTCCCTTTTCCGTGAAGTGGATGAGGAGGTCCGCCGCCAGAAGCTGCAGGATCTGTGGAGCCGCTGGGGCAATATCTTCATAGCCATCAGCGTGGCGGTCATTCTCGGCGTCGCCGGGTTCAAGGGGTGGCAATATTGGCAGGCCAGGCAGGCCGAGGAAGCGGCGCGCAGCTATTTCGCCGCTCTCACCCTGGCAGAGGCCGGCAAGCCCGATGAAGCGGCCAAGCGCTTCGCCGAGGTCGCCGCCGGCGGCCACCGCGGCTATGCGCTCCTTGCCCGCCTGCACCTCGCCGCCCAGCATGCCGCTGCCGGCCGGCGCGACGATGCTGTCAAGATTTATGACGAGGTTGCGGCCTCGCCATCAGCCGATCCCAGTCTTCGCGCCGCCGCAAGGCTTCGCGCCGCCCTGCTTCTCGTCGACACCGGGCCGCGGGAGGATATCGTCCGCCGTGTCGGCGATCTCAACGCGCCCGACAATGTGTGGCGCAACGAAGCGCGCGAGATACTGGCCCTTGCCGCCTATCGCGCCAAGGACTTCACCGAGGCCGACAAGCTTATGAACGACATTGTCCTCGACCAGGAAGCGCCGCAGAATCTGCGGCAGAGGGCGCAGATCATGATCTCGCTGCTTGCCCCGCAACTCGATGCGAAAAAGCCAAAGGCACAATAGCTTCAGGGAAACCGGAACTGGAATGACGCGGAAATTCCTGACACTTGCTCTTCTCTTAGTCGTGCTGTCCGCCTGCGGCGGCTCGGTGAAGAATCTCCTGGAATTCGGGGAAAAGGACACCGTGCTGCCCGGCAAGCGCGAAGCGGTGCTGCAAGGCGGCCCGGAGCTCACCGATCAGGCGATATCCTCTGATCCTATCGTCATCCCGGCCGCCCAGACAAATCCCGGCTGGACCCAGCCCGGCGGCAACACGGCGAATGCGCTTCATAATCTCACGCTAAGCCCTCAACCCGTGCGCAGCTTCTCCATACACGCCGGCGAGGGCTCGAGCCGCAACGGCAGGCTCACCGCCAGCCCGATCATCGCAGGCGGGCGGGTGTTCGTTCTCGATACCCGCGCGACCGTCAGGGCCTTCTCTGCCGACAACGGCGGCTCCATCTGGTCGCGCTCGCTCGTGCCCGAGGGCAAGGATAGCCGCGGTGCGTTTGGCGGCGGCCTCGCAAGCGACGGCAGCCGCGTCTATGCCACTACGGCCTTCGGCGAAGCGCTGGCCCTTGATGCCGCCACGGGCGCCGTGCTGTGGCGCAAATCCGTCGGGTCCCCCTTGCGCGCCGCACCGACGGTTGCTGACGGCAGGATGGTTTTCGTCTCGGTAGCCAATCAGGTTTATTGCCTTTCGACATCCGATGGCAGCGAACTCTGGCAATCGACAGGCGTTGGCGAAAGCGCGTCGGTGATCACCAGCACCTCTGCAGGCATCGAAGGCGATGTCGCCGTGGTTCCCACGACGTCTGGCGATGTAATCGCATTCCGCTTGTCGGACGGCGCGCCATTGTGGACCGACACGCTGGCCTCCACCGATCCGACCTCCTCTCTGGCTAATCTCAACGATATCGCCGCGCGTCCTGTGATCGACGGCGGCCAGGTTTTTGCCATCTCGCATTCTGGCAGCTTCGTCGCTTTCAATGCAAAGGACGGAACGCGAAACTGGCAGCGCGAGCTGTCGGGCACCCAAACCCCTTGGCTTTCGGGCGACTATCTCTTCGTCATCACGAGCCGTAACAAGGTCGCCGCCATATCGCGCAAGACCGGCGGCGTGAGATGGATCAAGGACCTGCCCCAGGGCATATGGACGGGCCCCGTCATGGGCGGCGGCAAGCTCATCGTGGCAAGCTCGGAGGGCAGTCTGGTGATGCTCTCCGCCCAGACCGGCGACATCCTCACCACCATGGCGCTGAAGGCTAAGGTCTATGTCGCGCCGATCATCGCGTCAGGTACGATTTATCTCCTCGCCGATGACGGTGATCTTATCGCGATGCGGTAGCAAGACCTTTCGATGACCTTGAAAATTGCCATTGTCGGCCGGCCCAACGTCGGCAAATCGACCCTGTTCAACCGGCTGGTCGGCCGTCGTCTGGCGTTGGTCGATGATACGCCCGGTGTCACACGCGATCGCCGCACGGGCGAAGGCTCGCTCGGCGGGCTCGCATTTACGCTGATCGATACCGCCGGGCTCGACGATGCCGCATCGGCAAGCCTCGAGGGCCGGATGCGCCGCCAGACGGAGAGCGCAATCGATGAGGCCGATCTTTGCCTTTTCATGGTCGATGCGCGTGATGGCATAACCTCGGTCGACCGCCATTTCGCGCAGCTCGTTAGGCGCAAGGGAAAGCCCGTCATCCTGCTCGCCAACAAGGCCGAGGCGAAGCGCGGCGCCGACCGCGTGCAGGAGGCTTACGAGCTCGGTCTTGGCGAGCCCATTGCTATTTCCGCAGAGCACGGGGAAGGGCTCGATGCGCTCTATGATGCGATCGCCTCACACGCGCCGAAGTCTGAGGGCGAGGCGAGCGATGACGCCGGGGCCGAGGAGCCGGTCGATCCCGAGCGCCCCCTGCGCCTCGCGATCATCGGCCGCCCCAATGCCGGCAAATCGACATTGGTGAACGCGCTGCTGGGCGAGGAGCGCATGCTGACCGGGCCCGAGGCGGGCATCACCCGCGACGCCATCGCCAGCGACTGGTCTTTTGCGGGCCGCACCATCAGGCTCTGGGATACCGCCGGTCTTCGCAAGAAGGCAAGGGTGCAGGACAGGCTCGAGAAGCTCTCGGTTGCCGATGCCCTGCGCGCCATCCGTTTCTCCGAAGTCGTCATTCTCGTCATCGATGCCGAAGCCCCCTTCGAGAAACAGGACCTGCAGATCGCCGATCTGGTCGAGCGCGAGGGCAGGGCGCTGGTGATCGCCGTCAACAAATGGGACGTGGTGGAGAACAAGCAGAGCCGGCTGCATGAGCTCGCACGCGATCTCGAAGAATCGCTCCCCCAGCTGCGCGGTGTTTCTATGATCGCCGTGTCGGCGCTGCGTCGCCAGAACCTCGATCGCCTGATGCAAGCCGTGCTGGACGCCTATGAGATCTGGAACCAGCGCATTGCGACGGCTGCGCTCAACCGCTGGCTTCCGGAGATGATCGAGCGCCATCCGCCGCCCGCACCCGGCGGCCGCCGCATCAAGCTGCGCTACATGACGCAGACGAATGCCCGGCCGCCGACTTTCGTCATCTTCTGCTCGAACACCAGGGAATTGCCGGAGGCCTATGTTCGCTATCTGGTAAACGGCCTGCGTGAAGCTTTCGGCTTTCGCGGCACCCCGCTCAGAATCGTTTTGCGTCAGACGAAAAATCCCTACGCTGGTTCTAAAACCGCGCGCTGACCTCACCGATACCGGCGAAGGTCGCCGTGATCTCGTCGCCCGCATTGGCCGAGAACATTTCGGTGATCACCCCCGTGGTCACGATGGATCCCGCCTCGAGCGGGAGCCCGCGTGCCGAAAGATCATTCGCAAGCCAAGTGAGCACGATTTCCGGACCGGCGAGCGCATTGGCGCCGGCACCCGTGCCGACCACCATGCCGTTGCGCTGGGCGATTGCCTGGATACGGGCATAATCCTGGCGTGGGAGCGGCCGTGATGGCGGCCCGATCACGATCGCATCGTTCAGCGCCCCATCGGCAATGTACCATTCCACCACGTCATCGAAGCCCTTCGGCAGCCGTGGATTGACGATTTCGAGTCCGGGATGAACGGCATCGACCGCGGCGAGAGCCTCGTCCGTATCATAGGGCCGCCCGCGCGGCGGCAGGCTGCGGCCCATGCGGAATACGATTTCCGGCTCGGTGACGCGGAAATTATCAGCCTCGGTCGGGACCTTCTGGCCCGAGCTGAACTGCCGCTCGGCGAAAAGCCTTCCTGGAAACGGCCCTTCGGTCTTGAGTGCTTCCTGTGCCCGCCGGCTGGTGCAGGCGATTTTCCATCCGATCGGCTGCCAGCCGAGCTCTATGTTCACCGCCTGCTGCAGTTCCAGCGCTTGCCCCTTCGTCTCGGGCGCATCGCCCGGATAGGCCTTCATCTTGTGTCCGGACCGGCGCCCATCCGCGAGCGACTTCGCCACGGTTTTGTTCATCGTCATCCCCGCTGCTTGAGCTGCCCTTGGTCGAAGTCATAGATCAAACCGCTTTCCTTTCGGCTGGGCAACACCAGGGGCAGAAAGGCTTCGGCCACGGCTTCCGGCGGCGGCAGGCTGTCTGGATCTTCGCCGGGCATGGCCTGGGCACGCATGCGCGTTCGAATCGGGCCGGGATTGAGCAGGTTGACTTTGATCGCGGTTGTCGCGGTTTCTGCCGCATAGGTTTTTGCCAGTGCCTCGAGCGCTGCCTTGGATACGGCATAGGGGCCCCAATAGGCATGGATGGTCCGCGCCGCGCCCGAGGTGACGAACACCGCGCGCCCCGCTTCCGATTGCCGGAGCAGGGGATCGAACGAGCGGATGAGCCGCCAATTGGCGGTGACATTGACGGCCATCACCTCATCCCATGTCTTTGGCTCGATATGGCCGAGCGGTGAAAGCCTGCCGAGCACGCCGGCGTTGCCCACGAGAATGTCGAGCCGTTTCCACCGCTCGAACACGATCGAGCCGAGCTGGTCAATTCCTTCGGGCTTGCGCAAATCCATGGGCACCAGCGATGCACTGCCGCCAGCCGACTTGATGTCGTCGTCGAGTTCCTCGAGCGCGCCGACGGTGCGGGCGACAGCCACGACCTGGGCACCCTCGCGCGCCATGGCAAGCGCAATTGCGCGGCCGATGCCTCGCGAGGCTCCGGTGACGAGTGCGATGCGGCCGTTCAACTGTCCCGGCATGAAAGCGCCGGTCAGCGTGCTTCGGCAAGCAGCGACAGCTGCCGCGGATTGCGCGGACCGTCGCGGTCGGTGAGGGGTGTCGGGTAGTCGCCGGTGAAGCAGTGATCGGTGAACTGCGGCCGGACGTCATCACGGCCCGGAAGTCCCATGGACCGGTATATTCCATCGACCGAAAGGAACGCCAATGATTTAACCCCGATGAACTCGCGCATCTCCTCGAGCGTATGCGTGGCGGCGAGCAGCTGGCGCTGTTCGGGCGTGTCGATGCCGTAGAAATCCGGATGGGTGATCGGCGGCGAAGCCACGCGCATGTGAACTTCCCTCGCACCCGCTTCATACATCATGTGCACGATCTTCACCGACGTCGTGCCGCGAACGATTGAATCGTCCACCAGCAGCACTCGTTTTCCCTGGATCACCTGCCGGTTCGCATTGTGCTTGAGCTTTACGCCGAGCGCGCGGATCTGCTGCGTCGGCTCGATGAAGGTGCGCCCCACATAGTGATTGCGGATGATGCCGAGCTCGAACGGCAAACCGGACGCTTGCGCAAATCCGAGCGCCGCCGGAACTCCCGAATCCGGCACCGGGATCACCACATCAACGCCTGCCGGCGCCTCGATGGCGAGCTGCCGCCCCATCTGCTTGCGGATTTCATAGATCGACCGCCCGCCAAGCACGCTATCCGGGCGCGAGAAATATACATATTCGAAAATGCACGGCCGCGGCGTCATGCGCGGGAAAGGCCGCAGTGACTCGATTCCCCTCTCGGTGATCACCACCACCTCGCCGTTTTCGATCTCGCGCACGAATTTGGCGCCGATGATATCGAGCGCGCAGGTTTCCGACGCCAGCACATAGGCGCCGTTGAACTGCCCAAGCACGAGCGGCCTGATGCCGAGAGGATCGCGAGCGCCGATGAGTTTCTTGTTGGTGAGCGCGACGAGCGAATAGGCGCCCTCGAGCGATCTGAGTGCGTCGAT
>Ga0126306_10002129_pt1 | contig 11051 bp, 12 predicted proteins | sample Plot27_FD_92592 | JGI IMG/M metagenome (GOLD analysis project Ga0126306, IMG submission 92592) | Serpentine soil microbial communities from UC McLaughlin Reserve, CA, USA - Plot27 | ecosystem: Environmental > Terrestrial > Soil > Grasslands | place: USA: UC McLaughlin Reserve, Lake County... | reverse complement strand
CTTCTCCGGTCTCGCCGGGCCAGCGAAGCCAGCGCAGAGGAGATAGGTGCAAGCGATTGGAAATCTCTCGGATGGGCGAAATCGCATCGCTCTCGACCCGGATCACCTTGGGCAACCACTTGCAGGGCGGCAACAGCTTCTCGTAGGTGGCTCCCGATTCCGCGCAGGCTTGCCGTACTCGCTCTTCGAGCGCAGATGGGACCACTCCGATCAAGGAAGCGCGTACGCGATCGCCCGTCCCGAATGCTACGAACCCGGGACGCCTCGCAGAGACGACAGAGGCCTTCCTACCTTGTGCCAGCGCAACGTCGATAGCACCGGCCTCCATCCATCCACGCACCAGATCGTAGAAGAGCACCGGGTTCTCACGCACGTCGAACCCGAGTATCGAAGAGAACAGCTCGAACAATAGGTTGCGGGGCACTCCACTCCTGCGCACCGATAGCGCAGCCAGGGCATCCGCGACGTGCGCGGCCCGGTAGTCTGGCTCCACACCCGTCCAGCTTCCCCAGCCGCTGTGGCCGTTCTCGGGTTCGAAAACCGCGTACCCTGCTTCTTCCCCGACCTCCTCAGTGGTGGTGACATCCAAGGGTATTTCTCTCCAGCCGGATATCTGCTTCTCGCCCGGATTGCACGCCTCGATGAAATAGAGACCAGCCGACAAGGTCTTGTAATTGTGATCGGTCGTCCTATCGAGGAACGCTAGTTTCGTCTCGCTGACCCGGAGATGACCTGCTTCGTCTCGCCAATGGACTCGAACGGTCAACCTACAAGGTGCCTCGTCTCGCACACTCTCTGGTAGCTCCCACTCGTTGCGTTCGCGAGAGGAACGTCGGGCCATGCAAACTAGAGCACCCCGCTCGTCCGAGATCTCGACTCGGTCGGCGCCGTCGAATCGCACTTTCGGCAGAAAACCCGGGAAAGCGTAGAAACCGTCGCCGGTGCGGATGCCGCCCACCAACCGTACGCTCGGCGGCACCATGGTTTCCTGGAGATGTTTCACGCGCTCCAAGCCATGCGGAGCGTCAGGGCGGACAAGCACCTTGCAACCCGTCACTTGCTGCCAGCCCGCGAACCGCGACAGACGGGCTCTGCCACCGTATTCTCGCCTGAAGGCACCGACCAGGTCGTTCCTTACCAAAGCCACTGACGCTTGATTTGCGTCTGCTCCGCCGGCCAGGCGGTACTCGTTGGTTATCACATCTTGGAAGACGAGCACGCCACGACGTGCGTACATCCGGACCTTGGGAACCCGCAACTCGCCCTCGATAGCGGCGAGAGCAGCGCGATCGCTTCTGTCGTCGTCGGACAAACCGTTTGCGTCCACGACGACGTAGTTCGAGAAGCCGTCTATCTCGTAGCCGAAATCGCGAACGGAGTAACCGGGCGGAAGCCGAGCTTCATCGGTACAGGCAACGTAGACGTACAGGTCGTCGTCGTCGATCTCGGCCATCATAGCGGTATTGAGGTCGGGTCCTATACCCGCCGATACTCGTCCACCCGCCGATACTTCCTCCGTAGAAGGAGCCAGAGCTTCTTGTCTTACGGCTCTCCAGAAGGGGCTATTGCGCACTTCGAAACCCGTCAGGAGAAAGTCTTCTTCGAAGACCTCGAAGTCTTTTCTGAAGGATTCGGAGAACTCGTCTTTGTTGTGCCTCAGTAGCTGGATGACCGGCTCGACCGGGGGTTCGTCTCCCACGAGGTCGGCTCTCTCCAAGCGCTCGCGCAACCTACGGCGATCGTGATGGTGCGGGAATGCGAGGAACCAAGAGTAGCCGATGTTGGTCCTGTAGGAATCCTCCGGTGGGAGCCGCAAAGGCTTGAAGCCGGCTTCCTTCCCAGCCCTGATTCTCGTCCACTCTTCGAGATCGCGCCAAAGCGCCGGTAGACAATCCATCTGCTGCGAAGCACCAAACACTTCTGTGATTCGGTCGTGGAAGCCGGTACTGCTCCCGCGGGGGTGGCCGTAAGCCACCAGACACGTGAGCCAAAGCGCCGCGAAAAACTGGGGTGGGTTATCGCTTTCGGGGGTCCAGAACAGATAATTTTGGCAGAAGTTCTTGAAACTCCTCCCCTGAGCGCTCGTCTTTCGTCTGATCGCCGCGACGAACGCCCCCACCACCTCGTCGGGATCGGCATCGGGATCACCCACGATCTCGACCAGCTCGTCCGGCGTTGCCGGTATTCTCTCTACGGCCTCGTCTTCCGGGTCTTCGGCCTCCCTGAAGCAGTAATGGACCAAGCGCTCGTTCCAGGTCGTATAGAGCCAGTTCCGCCACTTCGCAACGGTGACCTCTCGAACCAAGCCACCATCACCCTGCCTGGATCAGACGCGGTTGGGATGCGATGTCGGATGTCGGGCCGCTCTCCGGTGCAGGACCACCGAGTACATACTCCGCGATCCGCATCGTGAGCAACGGTGGTACGGCGTTTCCGATGAGCCGTGCCCAAGCACTCCGCGTGCTCACGGCTCCGAAGTCGAAAAAGTCGGGTATGAACTGCAGTCGCGCGGCCTCGTGTGGCGTGATCGTCCGGCGTCTGGAAGGATGTATGTTCCGTCCCTGCCCCATCGAGTTGAAGCCCGTAGTCACGGTCTGCGCGAGGCGATCCCATCGGAGCCGACCATAGATCGAGCCATAAGTGTGTGAGTCGTTTTGGTGGCAGGGAGGACGCAACCTATTGGGCAGATCATATTCGTCGTTATCGAAGAGCCACTGGATTCGTCGGACGTTCTCCGGGCTGGGTTTGGAGGCCTCGTCGAAGCCACTTTCGCCGGTAACATCCTGGAGGTCAGCGATCGCCCACTCTACGTTTCGCTCCTCGTACCCGGAATCCTTTCGAAGACCTTCGAGAACATCTTCGGGCACCAACTCTCTATCCAGGATGCCGAGCAGGACGTGCCGCTTGCGCGTCTGTGGTAAACCGATGTGCCGTAGATCCAAGACCGCTCCAGCGACCCTATAACCCTCGCGCTCCAGTGAGGTTGTGGTAGCCTCCACGACCTTCCCGCGATCATTCAACACGGCCGGTACGTTTTCTACGATGAAGACGCGGGATTCGAGGACACGAGCGGCACGAGCCATTCTGGCATAGAGGGCGTTACGAGGGTCATTCCGCCGAGTGTGATTGTTGAGGTTGGAGTTGCCTTGACAAGGAGGTCCTCCTATCAAGAAATCTATGCCGGTGCCCACCTGAGTCCTCGTTTCTCGCTCCACGTTCCTCAGCGGAGCATCGAAAGCCGGAGCGAACCAGTCGCGCACATCGCCCAAAACACAGCCGGCACCGGGAAAGTTCTGCCGGAAGACGTCTAGGGCTGCCTCGTCATTGTCTATAGCCAGAGGGATGAGGACAGCGCGCCCGTTCGAATAGGCAGCGTGAGCCACACCGAGAGCCATGCCTCCACAGCCGGAAAACAAATCCACTATGGTGATATCGTCGTCACCGCTTTCGTAAGCAGGACGTACCCTACTTCGCAAGAAGTCGTAATCGTCTTGCCGCGATGGTCTCACCCGGATTGCCTTCCCGCTGCCCGAGACCCTTGGTTTCGCCTCCGGTGGCGAGAAGCAGGTACGATTTTCGGCCGTCCTTTGTCTTTGCCCGTCTTCCTTGGACCTATCTCGTGACGCACCACATCCCAATCTCGGAGCAAGCGAAGCTCTCGCCTTTCCCAGTCGTCTCCCTCATGCGATGCGGGAATGACCCGAACCACTCGCCAATCACGTTCCGGGGGAGGCGACACTCCTCGGATGGCTCTTCGGACTACACGCAGTACCTCGTCCAGATCCGAGAAGATCTCATGTTCCCAGACCCTCACCACGATCCACCCCAAGGATTCGAGTTCGCGAGTAAGCCTGCTATCGCGCTCGGTATTGGCAGCGAGCTTCTCTGCCCAAAACTCTTCCCTGGACCGCGGTCGCGAATAGTGTGCAGGACACCCGTGCCAGAAGCACCCATCGACGGAAACCGCGACCTTCGGACCCGGAAAGACTATGTCCGGACGCCCGACAGGCACCTTGTAGTTCAAGCGGTATCGTAGCCCATCCTGCCACAGGGCCGAACGCAATATCCTCTCCGGAGACGTGTTCTTCCCCTTGACACGCGCCATGTGCTCGGATCTGGAAAGACTCACCCGTCCTCATCCTCCACTAAGCGAACGCTTCGATAGGATGTGGCGGGCTCGACACAAGAGCGGAAGAACGTGTCCCTACCCAAGAGCGTGTCGCTGGATACGATCGATGGGTCCTTTCGAATCAGATGACCAAAGTCCATAGCAAGATCAATCAAAGCCTACTCGACGAAGTCACGGTCCATGTCAGCGAAGGGCACTCCGCAAACAATACCCACCACCGCAACGGGTTAGACCCCACCCTCAAAACCCTCATCCTGTGGCTCATGACACAACACTACTGTCTCTCGATCATAGTCAACTGCTGCAAGATGAGCTCGCGCAGCTCCGAAACGCTGTACATCGGAGTACGGTGGATCATCCGATGACAGTTCGCGCAGACGATCGCGAGATCTTTCAGGCGGGTGCCACGGCTTCCATCAAGCTTGGCAAGGGGTACGGTATGATGGCATTCGGCGAACGCGACGCCCCGGTTCCCATATAGCTCGGCAAAATCGAACCCGCACACCTCGCAGGCCAGCCGTCCGGTACCCTTGAGCACCTTCTCCTTCTTTCGCCTGACAGCCTTCTCGCTGCGCGCGCGTTCCTTTCGCAGATGTACCCGGGTCAGCAATCTGCCCTCCGGGAATTCTTCCTCTAGTTCGTCTCTATCTTTAGTGCTTGGCGGCTCTGTCCCTCTCTCTGCGTTCTCCCTGATTCGATTTGCGATTTCGTGAAGATACCCGACTCTACCCTCAAACTCTTCGAAGACCTTCCGGTCGAGCCTGCCGGCGCCGCGTAACCCACGCTGTTTGGCCTCTGGGTCGATGTGTAAGAAGTTGCCCAGTTTCATGTGGACGCCATCGGGGTTGCGGAAGCTGGCAGTACGCACTGACGGGTCGTGGAGGGTAAGCCTGTTTAGCAGCCCGCTCAGTGCTATGACCTTTGGGTGCGACGAGTCCAGCATAGCGCGCTGTTCGCTCATGTAGAGATCTAGCGCGAGGATGAGCTCGTCTCTCGCCCAGGGAGGGTTTCGTTGCGACGCCATTGTGCGATTATTACGCAATCCACTAGCAAGCGTCGACTCAGAATGCTCTCATACAGAATGCTCTCATCAAGTAGGCTGCTGTAGATGGACCATCACGACAGTCGATAGACTTGTAAAGAAACACCGCGCACGTCCCGCTCTTGAGAGGTAATGGGCATGAGTGACAGCCTAAGTCGAGCTAGCGATTATCATCAGATCGGGTATTTTGAGGGTTCGGCACGAATCTGTGAAAAGCTTCGACCGAGTGAGGATAGCGCGGGAATTCTACGCCATCTCAACGCCCTCAATCGGTTTTACCTCGACAGATCACGTCAGCCTGGTCTACTTCCCGAATTCGAGTACTTTGGCAGGAAGTTACAAGGTGGACAGCATTTCTGTGAACTCGCGTTGCTGAACGCGCAAGAAGGTCGAATGAGGCATGCAGTTGCTTGGGTGAAAGTGATCGCCAGAACGCTCGACGAACAGATGGGGCGCTTGATTTTTCATCGCGTGACCCCAGTTCTCGAGTTGGCCGAATTCGCGAGCACACATCAGGAAACGCGTACGGAAGCTATTCGACTTCTCAATGTCGCTCTTTCGGCACCTACTTATGTTCTTGGCTCGGATCTACGCCGTCTCGCGAATCTACTCTCTCTGTTTCGTGCACCGGTTGTTCTATGGTCAGATTGGTGTGCGCACTTCGTGAAACATCTCAGCTTCTCCGGTTGGCGGCAGACCGCCATGGTAGAAGTGTTTAGGGATGAAGAAGGGGCCAAATGGGCGTTCGATGCCCAGGAGGAGTCGCGGCGTGTGCTTGTCGATACGCTTTCGATCGCACCTTCTGAATTACTCTCGATGCTGATCGAAATCGCGCCCCGCCTCCAGCATCCACAACTTCCAGAGATTTTGCGCACAGGTTTCCGAGCGGGAGCGGAGGGCCATCCCGAATCGATCGACCCGCTTTTCTGGTCCTCTACGACGTGTCGATGTCGCTTTCCATGGTTTGAGTACCTTGATGAGATGGAGAAGAACTTCTTGATCAACGGCGAGTGGGCCCTGTTTTGCGCGCCCACGCCGGATCATTCGATGGGGTTGGCACAGTGGTGGCGAACCGTCGAATCGACGCTGAAGCGCGCTGTCATTGCTCCTCTAGCAGCACACCTCCAACAGAAGGGCGAACTCATTGTCTGGGATCGGACAAACTTGTCCAAGAACCAACAAAAGAAGGAGTCCTTATTCATAGACACTTTGGCCGATCCTCATAAAAGCGCTCGTGTCACATTGGGTCAAATACTGCTTATTTTGCAGAAGTGTGTAGAGAAGCCAGACTCCGTACAATCCAAACTTCGTCTCGAAGCGTCGGAATTTCTTGCTCCTTATGTTCGTCAGACAGAATCCTTGGTGCAAGAGGAGTTCTTGAGACCTGTGAAACTGACCCAGGCCAACGTCGATTACTTCCGAAATCAAGCTTCTCATGCCGCAGCGATATCCATGATCGATGCGGCTGTGGGAAGGACCTTGGCGCGGCTGATTATTAATGACTTTTTCGCTCCTGCAGTTAGTGAACGTACGTGGCGGTTCACGGTAAATAGTGAGGAGCCAAATCAGGAGTGAGAAGCCGCCACGGCTCCTCTACACCGCTACCAACTTCTAGAACCAGCCTTCGATGCAGCTCGATCACGACGGCACTACGATAACCGTTCACGTCTAGTCCGGCGATGACGACGTCGGCCCTAGAGGAAGAGTCTGGCATCTCGTACTCCAAGTAGACCAAGCAGTCCAGCACGGATTCTGAAGCCCTACCCAGGACCTTTGCAAGGCCGGACGTCATCTGAAACTCTACGCTACTGCGTTTCCGCAAGAGCCGCCAAGGTGCTGGCGATGTCTTTCATCTCCTCCGTATGCCCTCGTTCGAAGCTCTTCATCTCGGCCGTGCCCTTCCTGTCGTTCCATCGATCGATGAAGTACGTCTCTCGATAGCGGCAATGGTGACAATTCGAGGCCACGATGAACGGGTACAGTTGCGTCCAGTTCTCATCGCCCAAATCCAACACCAGATCGCCCCTGGGCAGAGCCTTAGCAAAGCTCACTTTCTCCTGGAGAAACCCTGGCCCGTCTCCCTCCAACCGTAGGCATTTGAGTATAAAGTCACCGTTGCGCCGGTCGACATCGAAGTCTTGTACGAGACGGACGGGGTACTGCGTGAAGAACGCTAGTGCTTCCATGCAACGTTCCATCTTCTCTTGTGCATCGTTAGATGCCGCGACAACGTCCTCCTGCATGACGGGTCCCCGGCCGTGGTGGAAATTGTTGCGGGCGTTTATCAGGGCCGCTATGTCAGCGCCGAACCCCTTTTTCTCCGACCCGATCCGCAACCTGCTTATGTCCGAGGCGAGGGGGTGGTTCTTGTACGTCTGGAACACTTTCGCACACCGCTGAACGATCAGCTTCCAGGCGCCAAAGGATATGCCGCCTTGCCACGGCAATCTCAGATCGAGCTGCGTTCTCGCAAAGTCTTCTTCGCTCAAGATCGCTAACGAAACCGAGCCCAGGAATGCGAGCATGTTCTCCACGTGCCGTAGCTGCTCGATGTAGCGGTCCCTAGGATCCCATAGACCCTTCAACAACGACCAGCTGTAAGCTATGGGAAGGGGGTACGTGTCGGCGACGCCGGCAAGCGCAGATGACGGTTCGACCGATATACCACGATCGGCGGGCTTGCTAGGTTTTGGCCCTAGTGGTGATGTCCCTTCGGACGGCACTCTGTCTGGTTCCTTCCTTATCGAGCTAGGCATCGCGCTCATTGTCGGCTCAGCCGCCTCTTGAGATGGCGTCGCGCGTGGAGCTTGGGATGGGAACTCCTTCGGTGTGTCAGACATGGACTCGGTTTTCTCAGGCGTAGGCAAGGGCTCGTGCGGCTCGACTTCGACGCCTTCGTCCATCCGCCTCTCCAGACGGATGAGGTAGTCGTCACGGACGGCGAAGGCGTGAACTACGGATATAATGCCCGCGACCACCATGATGCCAAAAACTATCTGTCCTCCTGTGCTGCCATTGGCCGGTGCAGCCGCGAAGGTCAAAAACGCAGCGAGATAGAGCATTCCCCAAACAAGCCATCTAGCCCGCCTTGCCCTGAACGCGATATAGAAGAAGGCAAGCCAGCCAAAAAGGCCGAGCGTGAGCGTCCATAGTATCCACAGGGAGTGAAGCCACTCCCACCCTTTTCCCTTAGATGTAACGGACACATTGCCGGTCTCTCGCTTTATCAGATCAAGACGGAGCAAATACTCCTTTCGCACGAGAAATGCGTGGACGATCGATACGATACTAAGCAGCGCGTTGACGCTTAAGGTAGCGTCTACCCACTTCTGCGATACGTTTGCAGCGATCACCACGAAGAAAATGAGGGGAGCGCTGTAGAATACTGCCCATAGCAACCACTTGGGCCGACGCGCCCTGGTGCCTATATAGGCGAAGGCAAGCCAACTAAAGAAGCCCAGAGTGAACGTCCACAGTAGCCAAAGGGAGTGGCGCCACTCCCATTTCTTGCCTCTAGATGTGGAGATACCGTCGCTACGCTGCACCCGACATCCTCCTTAGGTAGCTCACTATCTTATCCAAGCGCGGCTCGACAAGCAGATGAGAAGCGCCCTCGGACTTGAGAGGGTGCGAAGAGGCGTCGCCACATACACGAGCTCGTAGGGACGGTGGAAGGTGAAGATCTCGCGGCTTCTGGCCCCGGACTCCAGAGCGTTGGTGACCTGCGTAACCGCGTCGCGCTCGTCTCGTAGTGAGGGGGAACGGTCTACGGTGCGCCGGCATCCCTTTCAGCAGCCCCTGTATGTACCCATGCGACTGCGACTCCACGTCCCGCAGCCTCCACACCTCCGGCTCGGCCTCGACCACGCCGAGGGCTCTGCCGTCAGCGTACAGCAGGTGATCCGCTTCTTTAGCGCCGTCCATCAGGAACTCACGAACCGCGAGGCCGTCGGAGGCAAAGATGTTGATCTCGCGGAAGTTCTGGACCTGCCAACCGCATTCCTGCAGTTGAGGGTCTATGTTCGCCCGTGTTAGTTCTTCGGGGTCCATCCGATCTCGGCTTTACTCGTCCTCCCTGTGCCGCCATGATAACGGAATGCGGCTGGCGGCGGCCAGCCACCGCCGCACGTGTTCACCTCTTGCGCGTCCAGCCGGCGGGGTTCCGCAGGGAGAATCCATATCGGCAGAGAGTCGGACGAAGCTGAAGATGCGCCTCAGCGAACTAGGAGAGCGTGTCCTCATCGCCCTCGCAACATGGTCTCCCATCCCCGGTATCACGTGCGAGTAGGTGTCGAGCGTTATCGCGATGTTTGCGTGCCCGAGCAGCTCTTGGATGTATTTCGGGTGTACGTTGTCTACGCCGATGCCGACCACCCAGGCAGCTCTCTTACGCTAGCGAGTCGCCAGCGATGATGTGGCAACCGGATCGTCCGACCCTCCTCCTTTCCGAAAGTAATACGCAGCATCGCACGAGCTAGAGTGAGTACGCCCGTTGTTCGTCTCATCAGGAAACCGTCAACGTGATGCTTCTCCTGGCTCTCCCAACACAATACGCCTAGCCACATCAGGATCCAACTCTGCAAGGGCGCGTTCTGTCGTTCGAAAACTACCGGAAGCCTACAAGAGAGCTTCCGACCTCCAGCCCCGACAAGAACTCCTCAACGGGCGAACTATCCCCTGCTGGTATGGACAAAGGCTTGCGTGCGGGGGCCGTAGCCTCATACTCGCTGGATGAACGCAGAAGAGATCAGGCAGCGGGTAATGGAGATCCTCTCGAAGCAGAACCTCGGAGATACCCTCACCTCCCAAGAAGAAACGATCTTGGCGTTCGCTTACTACGCCGCGGGCGAGCAGGCGGTGAGGATGTGGGCCGGATCAGAGCCCGAGGTCGGCGAATAGGAATCCTCCCTGGCGAAGCCAGCCTCCCACTTGCTTGACTATTCTTCCAACCGATTGTGGATAGTTAGCTCTGTTCTGTCTTGACCTAAGGCTGCTTCCCTGGTGTGGATAATTGCCTGTGCCCTATTATCCTCGATTCCTTGTCGCGAGGCGACTTGCGGGGGCAACGCGAGCCTTCGCCGGCACTACATGTGCAGCAACCGTGCAGCAACCCGAGTAAATCTCCTGAAAGGTTGAGGAAGGCGTCATAGACTAAATGCCTCTATTTGCAGGAATTTTGCAACCTCCAGAAACCTTCTGCAAACTATCGTGCTGCCTTCACACGGCAGAGGTCGCTGGTTCGAACCCAGCATCGCCCACTTGTTAAATGCGCTACTTTGCAGGACTTTCGTAGCACCAAAGATAGCGCCCCCAACCACGGCCCAGCTTTCGTGCAACAACGCGCTGAAGACAGCTCTGAAGAGTCGTCCTTTATAGAAACATAGACGTGGCCGATCTAGGACAGGAAGGCTGCGAGTACATTTGAGTATGAACGGTGGGGGTACGAGGTCGCCGCATCCGCCGCCCACGTTGGGGCGCACGCCCGCACGCTGCCCACTACGCCCTAAAGGCCGCCAGCTTCGCTTCCGCTGCGGCCCCCGCCAACTCTGGGGCTGCCAACGCCAAGGAAGGCGATTGGCAGTACCGACTCCTTTTGAAGGACCCTCGGCCAGTAGCGTTTCCAGCCCGAGGCGATGAATGAAGTAGTGCGGACGATCCGCTGAGGGCTGGACCTGTCGCACGGGGCAGCGTTTTGAACCGCCTTCTATACGCAGCGAGGCCCGGACGCGTACCTCTGATTAATCGACCGGGGGCGTGAACTTCTGCTTCCCCTCCTCGTGTCGGAGTAGGAATTCCGAGAGGATGCCGCTCATCCATCCAGGCGCATCTTTATGCACACCCGCAACCTATGGTGGTCGACTTTGAGGAGCCGAGAAGCCT
>Ga0126306_10002128_pt1 | contig 11053 bp, 10 predicted proteins | sample Plot27_FD_92592 | JGI IMG/M metagenome (GOLD analysis project Ga0126306, IMG submission 92592) | Serpentine soil microbial communities from UC McLaughlin Reserve, CA, USA - Plot27 | ecosystem: Environmental > Terrestrial > Soil > Grasslands | place: USA: UC McLaughlin Reserve, Lake County... | reverse complement strand
CGTCGAGAGCACGAGCGCCTTCGTGAACTTCTGTTTCCCGATCGAGCCCAGCGCGGGCTCGAGCGCCGAGCGCCGGTAGGCGTTGAACGCACAGCCGAAGTCCGAGATCGCGACGCCCGTGAACCGGCGGAGCATCCCGTTGACAAGCCGTGAGGGCAGCGTGCGGCCCCACGAATCGCGCCGAGCCGACCGCCGTCCGCTGGCGACCTCTGCTCCGCTATCCACCGCCGCGACCAGCTTCGGAATGTCTTCTGGGGCGTTCTGGAGATCGCCGTCCATCGTCACGAGGACGTCTCCCTCGGCCCGCACGAGCCCGGCGTGCATCGCCGGGTGCTGGCCGAAGTTGCGCTTGAGTCGGACGCCCCGGATCCGTTCCTCGTCGGCTGCATGCGCCCCCTCGACCGCCGCCCAGGTCGCATCGGTGGAGCCGTCGTCGACGAGAATCACCTCCCAATCGCGGCCGAGAGGCTCCAGTGCCTCGAAGGTTCGGCGGACGACGTCGCCCACGGTGGCGTCCTCGTTGTAGAGCGTGACGACGACGGAAATCTCAGGCGGCACGGAATCGAGCCTACAATTGGTCTACCCGTGGACGCCGCCCTCCTAGCCGAACGAGTCCAGGAGCTTCGGGATGATCGCTCGCACGGCGCCAGCTGGATGGCGCGTCGCGCGGTCGAGACCCTCTCCGAGCTTGCCGAGATCGAGGCCTCCGGCTGCGAGGATCTACTCGAGCTGCTGCGCAACGCTGGCAGGCAGCTGGCCGCCTGCCGACCAGGAGTAGGCGCCGTTGCCGGCGCAGTCGGGCGCGTGCTTGCGGCTGCGGGCCACGAATCGCATCTCGAAATGGACGAGCTTCGCCGAGTGATCCAGGAAGAGGCGCGCGCTCTCGACGACAGCCGCCAGCGGGCTGCGGCCTCGATCACGATCCAGCTTCGCGAGCGTCTACAGGGCGCGACCGTCATGACGCATTCGGCGTCGGCAACGGTCCGCGAGGCATTCCAGCAAACCAACCCCGCCAAGGTGCTGTGCACTGTCTCGGAGCCGGTCGGGGAGGGACGCGCGTTCGTGGACGACATGCGCGAAGCCGGACTCGACGCCGAGCTGGTCGAGGATGCCGAGGCGCCGGACCGGATCGGTGAAGCGTCGATTCTGCTCCTCGGCGCCGACACGGTCTTCCGGGACGGGACGATCTGCAACAAGGTCGGGACGATCCCGCTCGCGAAGGCCGCTGCCGAGGCCGAGATACCGACGGTCGTCGCCGCCGAGGTGATCAAGCTTGCGCCCGTCCCCGGCAGCCAGGCACCCGAACTAGCCGACATCGAACGCTCGTTGTTCGAGCTCGTCCCACCCGAGCTCGTCACCGAAGTCGTGACGGAAGAAGGGACCTTCGCGCCGGACCAGATCGCGACGCTCGTCGACCGCGTGCCCTTCCTCAGCGAGGGCTACGGGCTGGTGCTCCCGGTGAGCGCCGGCCGGCAGTAACCGGCGCCCACCGAGAACGGATCAAGCAGCCTCGAGCGCGACCTCCGCTTCCTCGACCGGCTGCTCCTGCTGCCGGCGGATGCGTGGGATCGCGAGGGAGATCAGCGATCCGACCGCGACCACTGCGGCGCCCGCCCAGATCGCGGGCGAGAGGCCGTCGACGAAGCTCTGCGGCGACCCGTAGCTGCCGTACTGCGAGAACACCGATGCAAGCACGGCGACGCCGAAGACGCCGCCGACTTCCCGAATCGCGTTGTTGGCGCCTGAGGCCTGCCCCTCTTCCTCGGGTCGCACGGACGACAGGACGACGTTCGCGACTGGCGCGAAAAACATCGCCATCCCGGTTCCGCTGAGGATGAAGGGGATCACGAGCTCCGTGTAGGGCACGGTCGGCGTCGACACGGCGGCCAGCCAGCCAAGGCCGATCGCCTGGAGCGCCAACCCACCGGCCATCAGAGGACGGCCGCCGATCCGGTCGGAGAGTGCGCCGGCGATGGGCGCGACGACCATCGGCATCGCCGTCCAGGGCAGCACCCGCAGCCCGGCGCCGAGCGGCGAGTGGCCCTGCACGGTCTGGAGGAACTGGGCCAACAGGAAGATCGAGCCGAACATCCCGAAGTACATGAGCAGCGAAGCGCCGTTCGCGGCGGCAAACGCGCGGTTGCGGAAGAAGCGCATCGGCAGCATCGGCGCCGACGCCCTCAGCTCCCAGGCGACGAACGCCGCCGTCAGAATCGCGCCGACCGCAAGCGAGCCGACGATCTGCGGGCTCGTCCACCCGTCGCTGTTCCCATTCACCAGGCCCCACACCAGCCCGAACAGGCCGCCGCTGACCAGCGCCAGGCCGGGCAGGTCGAGCCGGCCGGCCGGACCGTGACTCTCGCGCAGGAACCCGTAGGCGAGCGGCACGAGCAAGATGCCGATTGGGACGTTCATCCAGAAGATCCACTGCCAGGAGATCCCGTCGACGACGGCGCCGCCGACGAGCGGCCCCGAGGCGACGGCGAGTCCGGCGATCCCGGACCAGGCGCCGAGCGCCATTCCGCGCTTCTCCTTCGGAAACGCACCGCTCAGGATCGTCAGCGTCAGCGGCGTGACGATCGCGCCGCCGATCCCCTGGATCGCGCGCGCAACGATCAGTGCGTCCATGCTCGGCGCCAGCGCGGCGGCGGCCGAAGCGCCCGTGAAGAGCGTCAAACCGGCAACGAACACTCGCCGGCGCCCGAACCGGTCACCGAGGGCCGCGCCGGTGAGCAGGAAGACGGCGAACGTCAGCGTGTACGCGTTGACTGTCCACTCGAGCTCTTCGAGCGAAGCACCGAGATCCGTCCGGATGACGGGCAAGGCAGTTGAGACGACCAGGTTGTCGAGCACGACCATGAAGAGCGCGAGCGAGGTGATTACGAACGTCCAGAGCGTGCGGGGCCTTTCCATCTCTTGCCTCCTATCCGGGTAGTGATTCCTCACTTACATTCGAGCCAAAAAAGAGAGAGCTCAGCTCTCCTCCTTGCAGCCCTGCATCAACCGATCGGCCCAGTCGATACCGGCGTCGCGGACACCCATGGCTGCAATCACGTTGATCAGCATTCCTCTGGCGAAGAAACGGGTGATCCTGGCGCCCGATTCCCCGCTTGCCTGCTCGACGAAGCGAACGAGCTCGCCGTAGCCTTCGCGCGCGACCTCCCGGATCTCAGGCTCGTCCGAAGCGGCATACATGTGCATCTGGAGGGTGAGCCTTCGCGGGTCGGCCTGAAGCTGCTCGATGTAGGCAGCGCCCATCGCGTCGAGAGCGTCCTGCCCCGACTTGCCCGCCGCGGCAGCGACCATCGTCTCGCGCACCTCGCGCATACAGCGCCGGCAGGTCTCGGCGAAGAGCTTTTGCTTCGTGCCGAACAGGCGAAAGACGTAGGGCTGAGAGATCCCGGCGCGCTTCGCGACGTCCTCCGTGGAGGTGCCATGCAGGCCTTTCGCGGCGAACTCGAACGTCGCCGCCTCGAGGATCGACTCGCGCCGCTCCTCAGCCGTCTGCCGTGTCGCAATAGCCGTCACGGCGTTGTAAGTTACTACTCACTTACAAGGCTGTCAAGACTTCGGCGACGCGATCCAAGTCGGCATCGCTCAAGCGGTTGTGAAAGGGGAGCGCGAGTGCTCGCTCGTAGACGGCATCCGCACCGGGGAACGGGCCCTGATCGCGATATGCGCCCAGATGGTGGAGGGCGTACGTGCCGATTTGCGCCTCGATCCTGCCGTCTCGAAGCCGCTCGAGCGCCTCGTCCCGCCCGTCGAGCTGGACGACGAAGGCCTGCCGACCGTGACGGTCTCCCTCGTCCGGCGACGGCAGCCGCACGTGCCCGGCAAGCCGCTCGCGGTAGGCTGCGGCGAGCCGCTCACGCACTGCCAGGAGCCCCTCGAGCCGTCGCAGCTGCGTGATCCCGACGGCGCAGAGCACGTCGGAGAGCCGGTAGTTGAGCCCAGGAGCGGGCATGTCCGCGTTGCGCCAGCCGTGGTGGCGCATGGTCTTGATCGCGTCGGCGAGTCCCTCGTCGTTCGTGGTCACGGCGCCGCCTTCCCCGGTCGTGACGATCTTGCGGGGGTGGAAGGAGAGGCACCCGAGCCGGCCGAGCCCGCCGCAGGCGCGCCCTTTGCGTTTTGCCCCGAGAGCGCCGGCGGCGTCCTCGAGCAGCTCGACGCGCTCGGGGACGGCAGCCGCGAGCTCCTCCCAGCGCGCCGGCCGACCGAAGAGGTGGACGACCAGGACGGCCCGCGTGCGCTCGGTGACTGCGTCGGCGACCGCTTCCGGCCGCACGTTCATCGTCTCCGGATCGACGTCGACGAGCACCGGCCGTGCGCCCGAGAGCGCGACGACGTTGGCCGTCGCGGGGAAGGTGTAGGCGGGAACGATCACCTCGTCCCCCGGCCCGATGCCGACCGCGAGGATGGCGAGATGGAGCGCAGCAGTCCCGGAGGAGACGGCGACGGCGTGCTCAACCTCGCAGGCGGCCGCGAGCCCGGCCTCGAACTCGGCCACCTTCGGCCCCATCGTCAACTGGCCGCTCTCGATCACCTCGGCGACCGCGGCGAGCTCCTCCTCACCGAGGTCCGGCCAGGCGAGCCGGATCACGCGCGTGCCGGCTGCCGCTCGCGGTACCAGGCGATCGTGCGAACGAGCCCCTCGTCGAGATCGACCTTCGGCTCCCAGTCGAGCAGCTTGCGCGCCTTGTCGACGTTCGGGATCCGCATTTCGACGTCGGTGTAGTGGAGAGGCCGGAACCTAATCTCGACGTCGGCCTCCATCAGCCGCCGAATCTGCTTGGCGAGGTCGAGGATGGTGAGGACGGACCGTTCGTTGCCGACGTTGAACACCTCACCGACCGCCTCGGGGCGCTCGAGCACGAGCAGCAGGGCGTCGACGAGATCGTCGACGTAGCACCACGCCCGCACCTGCGAGCCGTCGCCGTGGATGATCAGGTCTTCGCCGGCGAGCACCGTCTCGATGAACGCACGGATCGCCCCGCCGCCGATCTGCCCCGGCCCGTAGACGTTGAACGGCCTGATCGAGCAGGTCGGGAGCCCGAGCTCGTCGTAGTACGCATGTGCCATGTGCTCGCCCGCCAGCTTCGAGACGGCATAGGTCCAGCGCGCCTCGCCGACCGAGCCCTGGGCCGTCTGGTGGACCTCCTCGACCTTGTAGGCATGCCGGCCGAAGACTTCACTCGTGGAAAAGTCGACCAGCCGCTCGAGGCTGTCGATCGTCGCCTGCGCGGCCTCGAGCACGTTGTAGGTGCCGATCAGGTTCACGCGCATCGTGCGCACGGGGCTCTCGAGGACGGTGTCGACCCCGGCGATCGCGGCCAGATGGACGATGTGCGTCGCTCCGCGGACCGTGTCTCGAACGGCGCCGGCGTCGAGCACATCGGCCTGTACGAAGGTCAGGTTCGGGTGCCCGCCGAGCTCGGTTCCGGCCAGCGCGTCCCGATGGAGATTGTCGAGAACGACGATCTCGTTCTCGTCGATCAGGCGCCTCGTAAGCGTGGTTCCGATGAAACCTGCGCCGCCTGTGAGCACAATGCGCTTACCGTGAAGAGACACGCGGCGAGTCTAGTGTTCGTCTTGGCCTTCCTGGCCGGCTGCGGCAGCGACGGAGGCGGCCCCGCCGAGCCGACCGACATGGTCACCGATCTCCGGATCGTCAGCTGGGAGGACACCCGACCCGCAGGCGGCGTCGGCCGAGCGCTGGGCCTGCGGCGCCGGGGAACCGGCAATGCAAAGACCTGGACGCTCCGCTGCGATCCGCCCGGAGGAACCTTCCCCGATCCCGAGCAAGCCTGCGAGCGGCTCGACGACGTCGAGCAACCGTTCGCCGAGACTCCTGAGGACGCCCTCTGCACGGAACAGCACGGCGGCGACCAGCTCGCGTCAGTGCAGGGTGTGTATCGGGACGAGGGCGTAAACACCCGGTTCGACCGCACGAACGGCTGCGAGATCTCGCGCTGGGATAAGCACGCCTTTCTCTTCACGCCCAAGAAGTGACGCTCGAGACCACGGTGCTGTTCGTGGGCGCCGGCCGGCACCAGCGTCGCGCGCTCGTGCGCGTCAAGGAGCTCGGTGTCCGGGTCGTCGCGGTCGACCGAAATCCGGAGGCGCCGGGCCTCTCCGTCGCAGATGCAGCCGAGGTGGTCGATTTCGCTAACGTCGCCGACGTCGCCGAAGTCGGGCGCCGGCATGGAGTACGCGGCGTAATGACGTTCGCGGCCGACCGCGCCGTGCCTGTCGTCGCCGCCGTCGCAGAGACAAGCGGCCTCCCCGGCATCGGGACCGAGACAGCTCATTTGATGACCAACAAGATCGCCATGCGCAGGCGTCTCGCCGATGCAGGAGTTCCGCAGCCCCGGTTCGCGGCGATCCGGCATGTCCGCGAGGTCCGAGCCGCCTCCGACGCGGTCGGCTTCCCGGCGGTGCTGAAGCCGGCCGACTCCGCAGGCCAGCGCGGCCTCTTTCTCGTCGCATCGGTCGACGATGTCGAGCGGCACCTTCACGCCTCACTCGCCCAGTCGACCGACGAGGAGGCGATCCTGGAGAGCTACCACCCCGGCCTCGAGGTCAACGGGCTGCTGGTCGCGCGCGGCGGCGACGTGACGGTGGTCACGCTGTCCGACCGCCGCCGGCCGCCGGGCGCGGGTTTCGGCGTGGCGGTGGCCCACGTCTATCCCTCGACGCTCTTCGGAGACGCGCTGGCCGAGGTCGAGCGGGTCGGGCGCTCCACTGTCCACGCGCTCGGGCTCCGCGACGGGATCGCCTACCCCCAGGTCATCTGGGGCGACGACGGCGTCGCGCGTCTGATCGAGGTTGCGGCGAGGATCCCGGCGGGGCAGATGGACTCCGTTGCCCGTTACGGCGTGGGCGTCGACCTCGTCGAGATCGCCCTTCGCCAGGCACTCGGCCATCCCGTGCCCGACGAGCTCGTGCAGCCCGAGCGCCAGCAGCCGATGGCGATCTCGTTCCTCACCGCCGCACCCGGGCCGCTACCGACCGGCAAGCTCGTCAGTGTGAGCGGCCTGGACAAGGTGCTCGCGTTCCCGGGTGTCGTTGAAGCCGACCTCTACTTCCAGGAGGGCGAGACGATCAGGCCGCTACGCGTGGACGGCGACCGCCGTGGTTACGTAATCGCGCTCGGCGCGACGAACCTCGACGCGGTCGAGCGGGCCGAGGCGGCAGCCAGACTGCTGGACGTGGAGGTCGCGTGAGACGTCGCTTGCGATGTCGACTTCAGGCCGTGAGGGCTTTGCCCGTGCGGCCGTCCGCAATGACCGGTCGACACGATGGAAGCCCGGAGGTTCGGCCATGAACTGTTCGTTCTCGCTGGAGCACTACGCCGAGCTGCTGGAGGTCGTCCGCGAGGGCGGCTACCGCTACTCGTTCTTCGACCACGAGCCGGAGTCGGGTGATCTCCTGCTCCGCCACGACGTCGACCTCTCGCTCGACGCGGCGCTCCGGCTGGCCGAGCTGGAGGCGCAGGCGGGCGCCGCGGCCACGTACTTCCTGATGACCCAAAGCGTCTTCTACAACCTTGCTTCGCCGGAAGGTCTTCGGGCGATCAACCGGCTTCGCGAGCTCGGTCACGCCGTCGGCCTGCACGCCGTCTGGCCGGGTGCCGAGCTCGACGAGCGCTTCGATCCTGTCGTCGCCTGGCACAACCCGAACCCGGACTACATGTCGGAGCCGCTCGACGGCGTCGTCAACGTCATGCAGGCCCCGTTCTTTGACTCCAACCACTACCGCTCCGATTCGAACCAGCACTGGCGCTACGGGTGCCCGCACGAGGCCCTTGCCGCGGCCGAGTTCGAGTGGCTTCAGCTTCTGACCCACCCCGAGATCTGGGTCTATCCGGGAAGCACGATGCGCGAGACGATGAACGCGATGCTCGACGCCGAGCGCGAGCGGCGGCTCGAGCTCCTCGCCGACGACCGCATCGACCTGTCGTGACACTCGGCAAGCGGCTCGCGGAGCTCGCCCGGCACTCGGCGGTCTACGGGTTCGGCTCGCTCGTTTCCCGGTTCATCGCCGTCCTGCTGCTGCCCGTCTACACGCGCTACCTCTCGCCGTCGGACTACGGGCTGATCGAGACGCTGATCGCGCTGTCCGCGATCCTGACCGTACTGCTCGCGGCGGGGGTCAAGAGCGCGTTCTTCCGCTTCTACTTCGACGAGCCGGAGGGGCCCGGGCGCCTGCGGGTAATCCGCACGTCGTTCTGGTTCACGATGGCCAGCGGCACGGCCGGACTCGTCGCGGGCCTCCTCCTCGCCGGCCCGATCTCGCAGCTCCTCTTCGGGACGGCGGATCATGCCGATCTCGTCCGCGCCGCGTTCGTGGGCCTCTGGGCGCACGTGAACTACGAGCAGATGACGTCGCTCTTCCGCGTCGAGCAGCGGTCGGTCGCGTACCTGATCGCGACGCTGATCAACCTCGGTCTGACGGTGGGCGCGACGATCCTGCTGGTCGTCGTGTGGGAGCAGGGGCCGATCGGCGTGATCGTCGGCAGCTTCACGGGCACGCTGCTCGTCTACGCGGGCCTACTCGCGTATCGGCGCGAGCAGCTCGGGCTCGAGCTCGACCGCCCCCTGCTCGGCGAGATGAACCGTTTTGGGATGCCGCTCGTCCCCTCCGCGCTCTTCCTATGGGTGCTCAATTTCAGCGATCGCTTCTTCCTTGTGAAGCTCGCCGGGCCGCGGGACGTCGGGCTTTACTCGATCGGCGTGCGAATGGCGTCGGCAATCATCCTCTTCCTCGCCGCGTTCAGGACCGCCTGGCCGGCGTTCGCCTACTCGATCGAAGACGACGGCGAGGCGAAGCGCACCTACAGCTTCGTCCTCACCTACATCGTCGTGATCACGTCGTGGATGGCGCTCGCGCTCGGTGTGCTCGCGCCCTGGCTCGTGCGCCTCCTGACGACGGAGGAGTTCTACTCCGCGGAGCGCGTGGTCACGCCGCTCGCGTTCGCGGCAGCGGCTTTCGGCGCCTACATCGTCGTCGTGATCGGGATCGGCCGGGCTCGGCGCACCCGCTCGAACTGGGTGATCACGGGCGCCGCGGCCGCACTCAACGCCGCGCTGAATATCGTGCTGATCCCCGAGTTCGGGATCATGGGCGCGGCCGTCGCCACGATCGCCGCCTACGGGACGCTCTTTCTCGGCATGGTCTGGAAGGCGCAGCAGGTCTTTCCCGTGCCGTATCAGTGGCGGCGGGTGTCGACTGCGTTCGGCGCGGCCGTCGCGCTCACGGTTCTTGCGCGAGTCCTCGATCCGCCGCTGGCCGCTGCGATCGCGATCGTCGCCGTCTACCCGCTGGTGCTCCTACCGCTCGGTTTCTACCTCCCGGAGGAGCTGAGGCGGATGCGCGTCACTACGATGCCGTCGCGATGACCGCCGTCGACACGCTGATCGACCATCTCGAGGACCGCGCAGCCGAGTTCTGGAACACGGTCCAGGGCGAGACGTCGCGCGGTCACCGTTACAACACCGGCCGCGTCACCGGCCGTGACGGCTATGACGAGGGTCTGCGCCTCTATCGCCTGGTGCGCAAGCTGAGGCCGAAGGTCGCGGTCGAGACCGGAGTCTGCAACGGCGTCTCCACGGCCTTTCTGCTGCTCGCGCTGGAAGACAACGGCGACGGCGAATTGCACTCGGTCGACCTGCCCGAGGTCGCCGGGGAGGAGTACCAGGAGGGGACGTTCTGGGACGGCAAGGGCGGCGCGGTGATCCCGCCCGGCAAGGAGCCCGGGTGGATGGTGCCGCCGGCGCTCAGAGCGCGCTGGCACCTCGCGCTGGGCCGCTCGCAGGACGAACTGCCGCCGCTGCTCGAGCGAGTCGGTGAGATCGATTTCTTCATGCACGACAGCGAGCACTCCTACGAGTGCATGAGCTTCGAGTTCCGCACGGCCTGGGAGGCGCTGCGCGAGGGCGGCGTGCTCGTCGCGGACGACGTCAACGTGAACACGGCGTGGGCGGAGTTCGCCCGCGAGGTCGGCCACGAGCCGGAGACGCTCGGACCGAAGCTCGCCATGATCGTCAAGTGACGACGGTTCTCGTTTCCGCGGCGGGCGCGCCCGGTACGGCCGCGCTCGTGCGGGCACTGCGCGAGAACGGCGAGCGCGAGGTGCGCGTGGTCGGCACGGACATGTCCGAGCGCTCCGTGGGGCGTCACCTCTGCGACGCCTTTCATCTCGTTCCACCGGGGTCGGACCCCGAGTTCGCGAACGCGATGCTCGGAGTGGTGCAGAAGGAGGGCGTCGACGCGATCCTGCCGCAGTCGTCCTTCGATCTCCTGGGCCTCGCGGAGGCGAAGGGCCGGTTCGAGGGCGTCGCTGTGATGGTCTCGTCGCCCGAGGCGGTGCGGCGGTCGAACGACAAGGCCGAGAGCTACGCGCTGCTCGACGAGATCGGCGCTCCAGGGCCGAAATGGCGGCGGGTCGTGGGCGGCGATGCCGTCGAAGAGGCGGCCCGTGAACTCGGCTATCCCGGCAAGAACGTCGCCGTCAAGCCCGCGTTCTCCTCGGGCTCGCGCGGTTTTCGAATCCTCTCGGCGAGCGCGGATCGGCGGGAGCAGCTACTGAAGAACCGGCCGGGCGTCGCGGAGGCGCTTCGGCTCGAGGAGCTCGTCGAGCTGCTGGGAGACGACGAGACCCCGCTGCTCGTCATGGAGCTCGCGAGCGGACTCGAGCGTACGATCGACGGCATCGCCGCGGGCGGCCGGATCCTCCTCGGCCACCCGAAGACCCGCGAGTCGATGCGCGCCGGCCTGGCGATGTACTTCGCGACGCTAGACGACGAGTGGCTGTTCGACGTCGCGGCCAAGATCGTGGAGACCCTGTCGCTCGACCACTTCTTCAACATCCAACTCGTCGGCGACAAGGTGATCGAGATCAATCCGCGGATCTCCACGATCGTCTACCAGGAGGATTTGAACCTGCCCTGGCTCGGCGTCAAGCACGCGCTCGGCGAGATCTCGGCCGAGGAGCTGGCGTCTCAACGGGAGCGGGTGAGGCCGACGCGGCGGGCGTTGCGGTACTTCGACCAGG
>Ga0126306_10002126_pt1 | contig 11057 bp, 13 predicted proteins | sample Plot27_FD_92592 | JGI IMG/M metagenome (GOLD analysis project Ga0126306, IMG submission 92592) | Serpentine soil microbial communities from UC McLaughlin Reserve, CA, USA - Plot27 | ecosystem: Environmental > Terrestrial > Soil > Grasslands | place: USA: UC McLaughlin Reserve, Lake County... | reverse complement strand
CTCGCCGATGCTGCCTGCAAACACCTGAAAACCGACACCACTTTACACCACGCTGACCCCACCGTGAACGCAATACCGTGCAACACAGGGCAAGGCAGAGAAAAGAAATCGGCTTAGGTATGGGGGATTTGCAACCTTGTGCAAACCCCTGCAACGCCTGAATTATCACTCGTAATGAGATTAGGTCAGCGGTTCGAGTCCGCTCGTCGGCTCTTTGATGTTATGGAGATTTGCAAGAAACCCCGGAAGGCAAAGAGGCCTCGGCACCAAGCCAGGTCTAACTTACGACAACCCGCCTAGGCATCCGCTCTTCAGTGGAGGAGAGGACGTGCCCGACGACGACGCCGAGGGAATGCTCGCCGACTTTAGCCCCGGAGGGGTTCGTCGAGGCGATCAGACGCACGCACACCGGCGGGCCGGTTTTTCAGGATGGGTAGCCTCGGGGGCGAGTCTCTCAAGTGAGAGCGTTCACCACCCGCCGGGCAGACCAAAGCCCCCGGACGGATCGTCGTGCGCTACGAGTTCGGCCTGCACGACGAGGCGCTTCGCGTAGTCCGGCAGGGTGCAGGTCTGGAGACTAACGACGCTCTTGCCGGGCACGGGCTTCGTGACGCGGACCTCCTGTGAGCTCACCACCAGCTCTCGGAAGACGGCGTACTCGTACGTCCCCGCGAGTCCTCGAGGATGACACGATCGCCCTTCTCGAGCGCCGGGAGGTCCCAGAAGATCAGGTGGCTCCTCGTCCCGGGGAAGCCCAGCCTATGGCCGGCGATGTAGACGTTCGAGCCGCGCTCCCAGGGGAAGCCGGTCCCTTCGACGTGCAGCGCGCCGTCGCGCAAGGGGGCCTCCCTGGAGGCGGGGGCTGTCTCGACCGGTACGTCGCGCACCCGCTTCATCTCGGGAACGGATAGCCACATCGAGGTGTCCGCCGGCGGCGTCTCGGCGGGGACCTGACGAGGCAGTGGGGCAGGGCTCTCGCGTGAGAACCCGACCGGCTCCTGCTCCCGCAGCGGGTCCAGTTGCGCGCCGGTGGCGGAGCCGGGGCCCCAGAGGAGTGCGAGGAGGGACAAAAACAACACCGTGGTCAGCATCATGGCAGAGACGGCGAGGATAACGCCCCTGGTCCTGTTCGTCGGGGCTCCTCTCACGGCTGTCCGACCCCTGTCTATGCCACGCCCCGTCTTCTTATCTCGGCGAGCACGCGCTCGTGGCGCAGCCCGCGGGCTTCTCTCTCGCGGCGAGATTTCTCCTTGCGCCTGCGACGCTTTTGCCGGCGCCGGGCGGCGCGGCGATCGTCTCTGTCCTTCACGCTTTGACATCCCTTGGTCATGTGCGTTCCTCCTCTGTTAGGAGCACCTCGCGTAACCGCAGGCGTTGCACCGGACACACCCCTCGACGTGCGACAGCTCCCCGCCGCAGTCCGGGCACGCGCCCACTATGGGTAGCGGCAGCTCCGCTGGGCTGTCGGTGCGACCTCGCAGGTAGTGCTCGGCCATCGCCTTCCCCACGCCGTCGGGGACAGAGAGTACGGCGTTCGGGCCGACGCCGGCCGGATGCCCGTCCTTGATGCCGCGGAGCTGGTGGACTACCTCGGCGGGGTCGGCGCCGTGGGTCAGAGCGAGCGTGATCATACGTCTCAGAGCATCGGAGAACGCTGCCGCCGTGCCGCCGAGGTGGGGGAGAGAGGGGAGCCGGGCGAGCTCGGACGCTCAATGGGCGGAGCCCAAAGGCGCGAGCCGGCGCCTCACCTGGCTAACCCCCGATCCCCACCGTGTCGTACCACTGCGACGCGACGAAGGCTTTCCCGGGGCGCAGTTCCTCTTCGAGCCAGTAGACGGCGAAGGAGGAGGCGTCCGGCAGGGGCCGGCCGGCGCACGCGTCGTAGAGGAAGGGGACACGCTCCAGTTCCCTGGTCCCGGCGAAGATTACCCGGTCCGGACGGGGCCCGGTCGCCGGTCCCCAGCGGCCGCCCGAGTCTGAGGGCTCGCCGGGGCGGGGCACCTCGAAGGGGGCGACCTGCTCCTCCGAGAGGGCGAGCTCGGTGCGTACCCGCGTCCCCTCGCCACCGCCCGGCGGGTCGTTATCCAGGGTGGGCAGCACGAAACGCCCCTCGACATCCTCGCCGGTCTGTGCCGCCGGGGTGATGAGGGAGCGGAGGGAGGCGGTGCGCGCCTTCGAGGAGCGGTTGGCCAGGCGGTAGGAGATCAGGAGGTCCTTGCGCTCCAGGTGCAGCCTCTGCTCCAGCACGACCCCACCGGAGAAGCAGAAGCGCGTTATGAGCGAATCGTCCGGGGCCTCGCGGGTCGGGCGCAGAAGCGTCGAGTGGTCGGCGGGCTCCGGTCTCCGTCCCCCGACAAGCAGCGAGGCGAAGTTGCCGGGGAGACCCCTCACAGAGCAACCCGTCAGTATCTCGTAGGAGTGGCGGGTAGGCCTGCCGCCGTCGGGGTCGGCGAGCCCGTAGAGGGCGAACCGCCCGTCCCGGTCGACGGCGACCGCCGCGCGCGAGGCCGCGTCCACCGTGTAGAGGAGTTCCTCCCGCGGGGCGCAGAGCGGGGACAGAACGCCTTGCTGTAAAGAGGCGGGTTCCCCACCTTCCCGGTGGTCGGCCGCCCTGAGCAGTCGGCCTTCTCGCATCCCGGGCGGCGCAGGCCCAGCCTGCTCGTTCGCAGCGGGGCGGGCGCGGTTGGCGGAGGCGCTGAGCTGGGGCAGGGAGTGGGGGAGAGCGAGGGCAAGGGCCACGAGTAGCACGAGGATGAGCGCGATGCCGAGGCGTTCGCAGGGCCTCAGGATCGGGTGCCTGGTCACGCGCCGACCCTCCCGCCGGTGAGGGGATCCACCTGCCGGGCGGCTGCCTCCCTGAACGCCGCGACCACCGCGCCGCGCTCCGTCGCCCCGGAGAGGGGTACGTCGCCGGTCGGCTGGGCGCTTATGTTGTGCCAGTGCTCGGCGGGGTCGTAGCGGGTCGCTAGCAGGTACTCCTCGCCAGGCTGCAGGGGCGAGTCGGCCGCGTGCCCGTCGGTTGCCGAGACGCCCACCACGACGAGCTGCCGGCCAGTCTCGGGGTCGACGCCTCCTGACTGGTTGACGACGGCCTCATCGCCGGCGACCAGCGGGCCTGGGCCGCCGGACTTTATCGTCTCGAGCACCGCGACGGAGTACTGGGTCTGCGGGGGATTCGCTCCGGGTATGGTGGTCTTCAAGGGCTCGTCGCCGACCCTCTTCAAGACCCTGCCGACGAAGACGTTGTCCGAGTAGCCGACGAGCTCGCGCTTGTCGAAGATGTCGAAGGTGTAGAGGATCTCCTGCTCGACCGCGCGCGGCGCCTCCCTTTCGGCCCGCGCCCGGTCCTCGGAGCCGCCGAAGACCCAGAGCACGAGCGCGGCCCAGGCGGACAGCGCTAGGGTGGCGAGGAGGAGGATCTTCTCGCTCTCAAGCGCCACAGGCGGCCCTCGTTCGGCGCTGTAGGTCTCTTGTGGGCGCTCGGCGGTCCATCTCCACTCCTCTCCCCGCCTCGGTCTTCGGTACCGACCCCCGCCGCCACCCGCGAGGGAAGCCGTGTGGCAGGGGTCATCTCCTGACGCGCACCCTCACGGCGTCCTCTAGCTAGCCTCGTCGGGGGGCCCTGCCGCACGGTGTGCCGGCCCGTTACTAGGCGAAGTTTGAGGCACCCCGCGGTCTCTTCGCCCCGTCAAAATTGATAGTCTCTGGCTATCAAAATTGATAGGCGGGCAGCTCCCCGTGGGAGGAGTCCGGCGAGCCCAGAGGGGAGCGGCGCGGGGCTCGACCCTCAAAATTGATAGCATTGCCGGCGGCACTCGTCCGTGCGGTCCTCCCCGGCGACACGCAGCGGCGGTGTCCCGCCACAGGACGCTCGCTGCCCTTCGATCCTCTTTCAGGCGGCGTCGATGTTCCTGAACTCCTTGAGCCGTCCGAAGGCGGTATAGGAGCAAACCCAGTTGGTCTCGGCGCCGTCCTGGTAGGAGAAGACGTGGCCAACGAGAAGCCAGTAGGTGCGGCCTTCGTAAGCGCGCCCCAGATACGCCTCGGGCCGCGAGTTCCAGGAGGGAAGTTTTCTGTGTCGCTTATCCAAAGTTCATACACCTTTCTGCTCTGTGCAGCACGGGAACGTCGGCCGGCGGGCCTCCCCACCGCCAGAAGCCAACGGAAGAAGCGCGCTCAAGGTGGGGACAATAGGCGCACGGCCGCCTCTCGCGCGAGCTCGAGCGTCGATGTTGCGCGCAGGAGGTCTGCTCTCGTCCGTCGCTCGTACTCCTCGACGTCGCCGGCCAGCCGTGCGACGGCGCCCAGCAGTTCCCCCTCCTCCTCGAGGGAGGGACGGCGGCCCTCCTTGAGGAGCGTGCTCATCCGCGTGAGCAGCGCCGCCCCGTCGTCTAAGACCCTCCTCTCGAGCACGCCCCGCGCTCCCCCCTCCTTGCGGCGCGCGGCGACCGCGCGCGAGAGCCCCTCGTGCCCGAAGCCGAACTCCATCCCCTGCGCCCTAGCGTACGCGTAGAACGCGTCGGTGGCCTTGAAGAGGTTTGGCTTGGTGCGCGAGTGCATGTAGGCGTCGTAGGCCTCGCGGTACTGGACGGCGGTGGGGGAGGGGTCGTGATCGGCCTCCCTCCACACGCCCGCCATGACCGCGCCCATCTGGGCGGCAGTCTTCTCTTTCTCGCCGGAACCGTCCGCGGCGACCCTCTCGCCGGCGTCGTAGGCAGCAAGGTTGGCTTACCGGTCGGTGACGAAGACGAGGCCGGGGTGCTCAGGGTCCGCCTCTACACGCTCTAAGGCGTCGAGGGCGGCGGCCATGTGCAGCGAGCGGGCGGCGATAACCGAAGTCGTAACTCACCTGGCGGTGTCTCACCCTCAGGAAGCCTTCAAGCTTTCCGAAGAAGGAGCAGGAGGAGCGGGAGGGCGCGAGTTGCTCTCACTGCCCAAGGCTAAGGACCTCCGCGAGCGTCTGGCGCGGCTCTACGGTGTGGGCAAGGCGCGCACGTTCAGGCGGGTCAACCACGAGCACGGTCCGTTTCGGCTCACGGGCTACGCGGCACTGCCCAGCCTCACTTACGCGAGCCGTTCGGCGTGCCAGAATGTCTCCGTCAACGGCCGGTGGGCAACAGCCGAGAGCTTCAACCGCGGTCTCGACGACGCCTACCGGGGCACGGTAGCGGCCGGCCGCTACCCGCCTGTTGCCCTGCAAATCGAGGTAGATCCCAGAGCAGTGGACGTAAACGTCCATCCCACCAAGCACCTGGTGCGTTTCTCCGACGAGAGGGCCGCAAAGCAAGCCATAGCCGATGCGGTGAAGTTGGCCATCGAGTGGCGCGAGCAGCGAACCTCTGTGCAGCAGCCTGTCCAGGGGCCTGTGCAGGGGCCTGTCCACAAAGAGACTCCAGCGGAGCGAGCCCTTCGCGCGTCCTCCGACGGAGCGGCCTTCACACCGCCTTCGGCCGCAGCCAGGCCCCTGCGAGCAGAGGGAGGTGAGATGCTCCGCTCGCGCAAGGGTGGTAAGGGGGAGGAGGGAAGGCTCTTCGAGCAGCCGCTTCGAGGGTACCCTGAAGGGGGCACTCTGGTCGCTCCGATCTCGAAAAGGCCGCCGAGCTGCCCGAGTACAAGCGCCGCATCGATGAAGCCTCCCAGCCGCTCGCTGGAGCGCCCGAGCCGACTAGCCAAGAGATCTCTAGCTGCTAGAGATCTCGCCAGCGGAGGTAGTACCCGAACGGGGAACCCTTCCCGCCCTCCGGGAGCTAACAGTCGTTGGGCAGGTGGGGTTGGGATACATACTCGTGGAGGAACCGGGGGCGGTGTGGGTAGTAGACCAGCACGTAGCCCACGAGCGGGCTATCCTCGATGGGCTTAGCGATCCGGAGAACCCCCCACCATTCAGCACCTGCTGGTGCCCGAGGTCGTAGAGCTGACCCCCGAGCAAGCCGCCCTTGTCTCAGGCGCGCTTGAAGAGCTGGCCGTCTACGGGTTTGAGGCCGAGCCGTTTGGCCCGAATTCGGTGAGGATCACGGCGGTAATCTCCACTCTGACCAAGGGCGACGTGGCCGGAGCTTTCACCCAGGCACTCTCTGCCATAGCGGGCACCGAAGCGGGGATGACGAGGGAAGAGCGCATCCTCGCCACCATCGCCTGCCACTCGGCGGTGAGGCTTGGGGATCGGCTAAGCCGCTCGGAGATGGAGAAGTTGGTAAAGGACTGGTTAGAGAGTCGCCTCCCGGCTACCTGCCCGCATGGCCGCTCCATCTGCTACCCCATCCCCATAAAGGAGATGGCCAGGAAGCTCGATAGGCACTAGGCCTTAGACCCAACACCGTTCATCCGCTGGCGCACCCACAGGGCGAGCAGAGGATCGATCGGCAGTGGCGATCCGCAGCTTTTCGGTATCTCGAGCTCCCCGGAGCCGACGAGCGAGTCGAGGGCACTTTCTAGGGATCCTGAGCCCCTGATGCCGTGGCGCTGCACGTACGGCCTGGAGTAGATCTCTTGCGTGGACTCCTTGCAGGGCTCCTTGCACATCTTGGCACCTTGAGACCTGCAGCGGCTGCAAGCCCCCGTAGCTGTCAGTAACGGACTTCAACCAGGAGCAAAGGTGGCCCAAACCTCCGGTCAGGCTTTGCCACGCCAAAAGAGGTAGGCTACGATGCCTACCTCGGCGTAGAGCGTGGGGATAAAGGTCCTTACGAGGAGGAGCTGGCCGACTTCACCACGACGCTCCTGCGTTGGCTGTGGGAAGCGCCTCGACCTGCGTCCCAGAAGAGAAGAGAAGGGAGGTAAGCGATGCCAATCAGATTCGGGGTCTTCGTACCACAGGGATGGCGGATGAACTTGGCGGAGATCGACGATCCTATCGAGCAGTACGAGACGATGACGAGGGTCGCCCGCGTGGCGGACGAGGGTGGGTGGGACTCGATCTGGGTCTTCGACCACTTCCACACCGTCCCCACGCCAGAGCTCGAGACGTGCTTCGAGTGCTGGACGATCACCGCCACCCTCGCACGCGATACACAGAACGTCAAGATCGGGCAGATGGTCGGCTGCAACGGCTACCGTCACCCTGCGCTGTACGCCAAGATCGCCTCCACGGTAGACGTTGCTAGCCATGGCCGGCTGTATGCGGGCATCGGGGCGGGCTGGTACGAGCATGAGTGGCGGGCTTACGGCTATGGCTTCCCGGAGCTTCGTGACCGCATGGGGATGTTCCGTGAAGCGTGCGAGATCATCCACCGGATGTGGACGGAGGATTACCCGAGGTTTGAGGGCAACTACTACACGATTGACGGGCCAATCAATGAGCCAAAGGGCGTCCAGAAGCCGCATCCGCCGTTCTGGATCGGGGGCGGCGGCGAGCGGGTCACGCTAAAGCTGGTAGCGCAGTGGGGCGACGCCTGCAACGTCATGGGCGACATCGAGACGATCCGGCACAAGCTCGATGTGCTCAAGCGCCACTGCGAGGATGTCGGCCGCGACTACGAGGAGATTATCAAGTCCACGGGCGCGGAGATCCACCTCATCGAGAACGAGGCCAACGCCGAGCAGGAGACTGCGCAGGTACGCGGTGATCGGCCATACGACGAATATGCCAAGCGCACCATCGTGGGGACGCCGGAGATGGTCAGGGAGCGGCTCCAGCCGATGATCGATGCGGGGATCGACTACTTCATCGTCACGATCCCGCGCGAAGCCTATAACCAGGAGCCGGTCCGGCGCTTCGCACGCGAGGTCATCCCGCTGTTCAAATAGGGTGCAGCCGGTGAGCGGAATTCGGCTTCTATCCGAGTCCACGCAGTTCTTGCTTTCACGGCGGGCTTGCGATCTATCCGGAGGGTGTATGGAGATTCGCCTCGCCAGGTGCCGCCACATGCCGTTAGTCACGGGGACAGGCGCCTACCTCTCCTCATCGCGGGCTCGCGTGCTACCTTCCCTGCATGGCTGGAGTGCTACGCTCAGCTCAGTCCATGTTCTTGCCCCTACCAGTCGTCCTCGCTCCCCAGGAGGACCAGCCGCTCCCCGCACCCACCGCACTCCAGGACCAGGCGATGCGACGCTTCGATCTCCTATGCCAATATGCTTGCTCCCCTCCGAAGATGCTCCGTGATGGCCCGAAGCCTACCCCTGCGCGAAGGGGACCCGAGGGCAACCTCAACCTCCCTGAGGTACAGGGTGGTTATGGGTTAGGCGTACGTGCGCTTGAGGTTGAGCGAACCTGCGGTGGAGGGTCAGGGTTTCGCGAGCGTCGTGTCCCCTCGCAGTCGCTCATCGACCTCGGATCCCCTTTCGCGGACCAAAGCGCCGCCTCACTCCGTCCGATAAAGATATAATGTATGCACCTTTTCAAAGGTCGGGGGGTGCTCCGCCGTCTCCCCGAGGAGGGGCAAGACTCCTGAACAGAGACCGGAGGTCCGAGGCGCGCCAGCGCTCGGCGGATGGCTTCCATAGCCATCCGGCTCGAGGGCGGGAAGCCGCCGATGAACTTCAACGTGGACCAGCGGCGGTCAGTCGAGCACGCCGGCGAACCGCTCCTGGTTCTAGCGAGGCCCGGTACCAGCAAGCCCGGTGTGCTGGTAGCCCGCATCGCCCACCTGCACATCCGGTGGGGGAGAGGGGAGTGAGCCCCGAGCGGACAAGCATGGGGGAATGTTGACTGGATCCATCTTGGGCCGCGGCACGGCAGGTGCTGGCGAAGAGAAGACCAAGAGGAAGACCAAGAGGGTCAGCCGCGCCGTGGCGCGTGTAGAGGAAGTTTACTTGCGGTTATCCAAGCTCGCGGAGCTCGCGCCCGCAGGGACCCTCGGCAGAGCCGAGGAGATAGGCTACGGAGAGCTGCTCTCGTTGCTGAGCAGGGCGGAGCTCGGAGAGCGAGACGTGGTGAGGTCGGACGAGCCGGAGGTCCCGTGAGACGAGCTGCTGGGTGTGCGGGAGCTCGTCTTTGCTCATCTTCTGTTGTCTAGACCTCATGCACTACGGCTTTCTAACAGGTGATTCGCTCGAGAAGGCACCGGGACGCAAGAAAGAGGAGCGCCTCTACGACGTGCCTGAGGAGGTGAGGGCGTACCTCGACGAGGAGGGGATCGCCGGGCCCACGGCGACAGGAACGAGCTCGAGATGCGGCTGCACCGTGTGCTCGAGCGGGCAGCCGATGACGGTGTCGAGGAGCGGCGCAGCGGCATGCGCCACCTCGGCTACGACTGCGGAGGTGAAGGCCTCATATTCTACTCTCCTTACGAAGACGCCCCCGCCTACGTTGTGGGGGTGCCTCAAACGGAGCCGTGAGGAAGAAGACGAGGGGCTCACGCACCCCGACGACGTGAAGTCGGATCAGTTCGAGGGGATGTAGCACAATCCCGGCCTCTGAGCCGCGGACCGGCGCGAGTTGGTGCTAGAGTTGGTGCTAGAGCCCCTCAAGGCCGACTGCGAGGTGCGCGAAGGTGAGGGGGATGTGTGGAGATTGTGAAGCCGAAGAGGCGAGGAAAGGCTGAGAGCTGAGCGAAGGATCTTACGAGGGCCTGAACCTCACTCCGCCCGGAGAGGGCTTCGAGCTCTACCGTCACAAGAACGCGATCAGGCCCTGTTGCGTACTTCAACAGACTACCGATAGGGAGCAGGTCACGCGTTTACTCCGCCAAGCCAGATGGGTAATGGTAGCTAAATGATCAATACCGAAACCTTGGTAGCAGAACGTTACGAGATTTCGCACCTTCTTGGCGCAGGCGGGATGGGCCGCGTGTATCTTGCCCGCGACCGCTCGCTCTCACGCGAGGTGGCTCTAAAGGTCTTAGACGACCGTCACACCGAGAATCCCGAGTTCGTTGAACGCTTCCGTAGGGAGGCCAAGGCGGCCGCTTCGCTATCTCACCCCAACATGGTAACTGTCTATGACGCGGGCGAGGATGACGAAACTCCCTACATCGCGATGGAGTATTTGCCTGGGGGGACGCTCAAGAACAGGATACAGGAGAGGGGTGCGCTACCGCCGCGGGTGGCAGCTGGCGTCACCTTCGAGGTGGCGAACGCCCTGACGGCGGCCCACGAGAAGAGCATAGTCCACCGCGACATAAAGCCGGAGAACGTGCTGGTAACCGACCAGGGGCACGCAAAGGTTGGCGACTTCGGGATAGCGAGGGCTGCGACGGCCACTGCAATCACCGAGACTGACCTCATCCTGGGGAGCGTGCGCTACCTCTCCCCCGAGCAGGCCAAGGGTGAGGAAGTGGGGCCACGAAGCGATCTCTACTCTTTAGGGGTAGTCCTTTATGAGATGCTCACCGGTAGGGTCCCCTTCGACGAGGAGAATCCCATAGCGACGGCGATGAAGCACGTGACCGAGGAGCCCGCTTCGCCGAGGGAGCTCGACCCCACGACTCCCAAGGTCCTCGAGACGATAACCTTGAAGCTGCTAAAGAAGGATCCGAAACGGAGGTACGAGAGTGCCACGGAGCTCGCCGAGGATCTGGAACGGCTGTTGGTGGGGCCGATCCCCGCTGCGGTGCCCGACGCGAGCGAGACGATGCTTGATACCGAACGCAGTGATACCGAACGCAGCATCGAAGGGGCCTCCGAGAGGAGAAGCCACCGAAAGATCTTCGCGGCGCTTACGCTGCTAGCGGTGGCGACCTTCTTTGTGCTGTTGGTCTCCGGCGTGGGCTTTGGGGAGGAGAGTCCATTCGCGCCGCTCCTAGGGCAAGGGACGCAGGATCCACTTTCCAGGGCAATCGCGCCAGCACCCTCTGGCGGAGGGAATGTGGCCCTTAAGGCTGCTCCCGACCCGCCGGAGATGCATACCCTCCAGCAGGAAATGCACCAGCAGAAGAGTTCCCCGCCTCAAGGGCAGGGGCAAAACCAGGAGGAGCAGGTCCAGCAATCGCCCCAGCAGACCCAGGCTGCCCCGCAACCTGTGGCAGAGCGGGTTGCAGGGCAGATTTCTGCACAAGCCTCCGCGCCCGCCCCGGCTCCCAAGCCAGACCCAAAGCCCGGTCCTGCCTCGAAGTTGGTGCCCGTCCCCGACCTCTCGGGGATGACCTTTGAAGAGGCTAAAGCTGCGCTCTCGGGCGTGG
>Ga0126306_10002125_pt1 | contig 11061 bp, 14 predicted proteins | sample Plot27_FD_92592 | JGI IMG/M metagenome (GOLD analysis project Ga0126306, IMG submission 92592) | Serpentine soil microbial communities from UC McLaughlin Reserve, CA, USA - Plot27 | ecosystem: Environmental > Terrestrial > Soil > Grasslands | place: USA: UC McLaughlin Reserve, Lake County... | reverse complement strand
GCTCGGAGCCGACATCCTCGTCAACGGCACCTGGGACCCCTACCTGGAGATCACCAGCCAGCTGGTGCGGTTCCGCCTGCTCAACGCCTCGACCGCCCGCAGCTACAACGTCGGCTTCGACGACGGTCGCGCTTTCGACCTGATCGGCACCGACGGGGGACTGCTGGAGGCACCGCACCGCACCACACGCGTCCCGCTCTCACCGGGTGAGCGCGCCGAGATCGTGGCCGCCTTCCGACCCAGCGACCGGGTCGTGCTGCGCAGCTTCGAGCCCGACCTGGGTGAGAACTTCTTCGGGGGACGCTTCGACGGCGCCGACGACACCTTCGACCTGCTCCAGGTCCGGGCGGCCGCCCGGCTGGACTCCTCGCCGCCGCTGCCCACCCGGCTGGTCCGCCACGCCCCCCCTGGACACCGCGGCCACCACCCGGCGCATCGAGATCACCGGCAATAACCGCATCGACGGCCGGTCGATGGACCTGGGCCGCATCGACCAGGTCGTCACCGTCGACACCACCGAGCGCTGGGAGGTCCACAACCGCACCGGGTCGTTCCACAACTTCCACGTCCACGACGTCCAGTTCAAGCTCCTGGAGCACCGGGGCGCCGCGCCGCCTCCAGCCCTGGCTGGCTGGAAGGACACCGTCCCCATCCCCCCGGGCCAGACCGTGCGATTCCTGGCCCAGTTCACCGACTACGCCGACCCCGGCCGCCCCCTACATGTTCCACTGCCACCTGCTGCGCCACGAGGACCGAGGGCTGATGGGCCAGTTCGTGGTCGTCCGGCCCGGGCAGCAACCCCAGCCTTCCGCCCATCCCGACCACGGGTGAGCGGCGTGCGACGGGGTCGGCCGCGCCCGCTCGGGCTAGCGGCCGGGCGGCTGCTCGCCCGCCGACTCGCTTCCGGGCCGCAGCCGCAGCCGCTGGATGGCGTTGTGGTGGACCTCCAGGACCTCCAGCGACCAGCCGTCGACCTGCACGGTCTCGCCGACGGCGGGGAGGCGACCGAGCCGGTCCAGGACCAGGCCGGCCACGGTCACGTACGGCCCCTCGGGCAGGTCCACCCCCAGGTCGGGCAGGTCGTGGACGGGGAACGAGCCGGGCAGGAGCAGGGCGCCGTCCGGTTCATGCCGGACGCTGGCGATGTCGCGGTCGAACTCGTCGTAGATCTCCCCCACCAGCTCCTCGAGCAGGTCCTCGATGGTGACGATGCCCTCGGTGCCGCCGTACTCGTTGAGCACGATGGCCAGCTGCTGGCGTTCGCGCTGCATGCGGCGGAGCGCCTCCAGCACCCCGACCGACTCGGGCAGAGCCAGGGCCGGCCGGCAGTGGTCGATGACCCGGCCGTCGGCGTCGACTAGGTCGACCAGGTGGGCGATGCCAGTCACGTCGTCCAGATCGCCGCGGTACACCGGCGCCCGCACATGGGTGCTGGCGACCAGCGTCCGCACCCCTTCGGCGACCGGGACGTCGGCGGGCAACGCGACCACGTCACGGCGCGGCACCAGCACGTTGCGCAGGTGCCGCTCGGTCATCTCCAGGGCCCCGACCAGGATGGTGCGCTGCTCGGGGGGGAAGCTGGCCTGGGTGGCGATCATGTCCCGGACCTCCTCCTCGGTGATCGGCTCGCGCTGGGCGTTCGGGTCGCCGCCAGCGAGGCGCACCAGCAGGTCGGTGGACCGGGACAGCAGCCAGACCAGCGGACGGGTCAGGAGCGAGATGGCGGCCAGGGGGCGGGCGGCCAGCTTGGCCCAGCCCTCGGGACGCTGCAGGGCGATCCGCTTGGGGGCGAGCTCCCCCAGCGCCAGGGACACGTAGGTGAGCACGATGGTGACCACCACGACCGCGGCTGGCTCGGCCGCCCCACCGAGGAAGCCGAGCGGCCCGACCAGCGGCTCAGCCAGCGACACCGCCGCGACCGCCGAGGCCAGGAACCCGGCCAGGGTGATCCCGATCTGGATGGTGGACAGGAACTGGTTGGGGTCGCGGGCCAACCGGGCCACCAGCCGCCCCCGGCCGCCCTCGGCCTCCAGCCGCCGCAGCTGCCCCTCGCGCAGCGAGATGAGGGCGACCTCGCTGCCCGCGAAGGCCGCGTTGACCACCACCAACAGCAGCACCAGCCCGATCTCAACCCATGGTCCCTGCATGCCGCATCCTCATGGTCGACAGCGTCCAACCAGAAAGGCGACCCGCGGATCGGCCGCCTGCCTCCCGGCCAACGCAGTATCCCGTGATCGCCACGACTGAGTGCGAGCCGCACCGGTAAGACGGGACGCTGGTGGCGCGAGCATCAGAGGTTCGCGGCGCCAGCGATGACCGCGATGAGCCCCACGATGAGCACCACGACCAGGAGCCCAATCATCAAGGCCAGCTCGAGCAGCGCCCTGCCGGTGGAGGGATCGGGCAGCCGCTCGTCCTCGGCACTGGGGGAGGGCGCGGAGGCAACCAGCTGCAGTGTTCCCAGGGCCCCTCCTGAGGCGGCTTGGTCGGCTCGACCGATCCGATCGGCCTCCAACGCCGCCCGGACGTCGCTCCCCAAGATGGCATAGCCGCCGATCGCGTCCTGGAGGTCCTGGACGGTCTGCAGCTCCCCATGGCGACTGCCGAACCAGGCCACCGTCGGACCGTCAGGGTCCAGCGGCGCCCCGGTCGGGATGCCCTCGACGCGGGCGATGAAGCTGCCCAGCACCGGTTGCCACCCCACTGTGACCTGCAGCTCCGAATCTAGACTGGGCACCAAGTACCACACCATGGGGACGCCTCCCGGGACCTACCGGTGTCGTTACCGGCGGACCGGATCAACGCTGCTCGGCCCTGAGCGTGAACCTACGCCGTCTTCTGTGGTCGGCGCTCGGACCCGCCGCATGTTCGCCTCTGCCCGCTAGGCAAGACGGAGTCGTCGCGCAGCTAGGTGCTGTGCAACCCTTACTCCGAGGGCATAAGCACCCACAGGATCGGGTACACGATCAGCTGGCTACCCGGAACCACCAGCAACACCAGGATGAACAGGATCCGGGCCGTCCACGGCGACAGCCCAAAGCGTCGACCCAGGCCCGCGCACACTCCGGCGATGACCCGGCCTTGGCGGGGTCGAATCAGGCCCTGACGGCGGAAATAGTCGGCCATCTCCCCTCAGCCTCCTTTGCTCCACCGAGTATGCTCCGCGTTGCCGGCTACCGGAGGGGCGATCATCTGTCAGCTAGCCAAGGTGGATTGACAGCTCGGCGTGGTACGAGCAGAGTCCGGTCGGCTGAGTGCTCGGCGCATTCCGGTTACAGGTGGGGGCTGGAGGAGGCAGCAGCATGCTCATTCTCGGATTGATCCTGCTCATCCTCGGGTGGCTCACAGACATCGGGCTTCTCGTGACGCTCGGGATCATCGTGTTGGTCATCGGCGCCGTCTTGTGGATCCTGGGGTCGACGGGCCGCCCGGTCGGTGGCCGCCGGTACTGGTGGTAGCGCCCGGAGCACACCTCACGGATGCTGCTGGCCCGCCTCGACACCATTGGCCGCCTGACGTCAGCGTCCACGTGAGCTGTCGCAGAATCGACGGCGGTCTCAGGGGTCAGTGCAACGCCTCCGCGGGTACCTGTGAGGGTGTCTTGAAGCCCAGGGTTTGTCGAGGGCGGCCGTTGAGCTCGGCGGCGATCGCGTCAAGCGTGGCCCGGTCGAACCGACGCAGGTCGGCGCGCTTCGACAAGTACTGGTCTTTCGTTAACGACAGACCCTCCCTAACCTGGGCTGCCTTACCAGGACGACGCTAGGTTTCCGGCCCGCCCCCAAGACTACGTATCTGGCGGTCGGTGCTCGGGTTCGGCTGGAACCTCGTCAGCTGCTACCGGTAGCTGCCGGATCTCAACCAACTCCAGGCCCAGCGACTGGATCCGGTCCAGCAGGCCGTACAGCACCGTCTCCACCGGCTGCACCGTGGTCGTCAGGTCCTCGAACGCGGCCAGCAGCGAGTCGCTCAGGCGGCCCCTGATCCGGATCTCGTAGTCTCCACCAGCAAAGGGCACGGCCGACTCCTCTTGCCACGTCCAGCCGCGGTCGGAGTGATGCTCTGGTCCCTCCCTCGTCCGGCCGGTCGATCATGGCCCCGGCGCGCTCACTGGGCCTCATCCGATGGAGGTGAGTTCGCCCAAGGGTTAGACGCCCTGGGAAGCATCGGACGCAGGTGGAGGGTCTGGCGGCCGCCCTCGGCCGCTCAACTGCCTTCCCGCTCGGGGTCCCGCTTGCCTTGGCATCCGATTCTTTGTCGGATGCGCTTTGATCATCCGTCGATCATCCAGACGATCCTTCTGGATCCCTATCTCGCTGCAAGGTTTGTTGCACGTGCTGCCAGGCGGTCGGTCTGCGCAGGAGTGATGGGCCCGGGTCGGTGGTAGTCGCCATGAGAGCTGGGATGGGTCGTGCTGGTCGTTTGGCTGTGAACTCGGCGGGGGTGAGGCCACCGAGGCGGGGTGGGGCCGGTAGGTGTTGTACTGGAGCCGCCAGGCCTCGACCACCACCTGAACTGGCTGTGATCGTTGTCCCACCACCCCCGGGGCGCATGGATGCGAGACTGCGACCACGCCCGTGTCCGGCCGACAAGGAGGAGTCGATGGCGGGTCGGCGCCGTGTGGTTGCTGGTCTGTTCCTTGCGTGCTGGCTGGTTGCTGGCTGTGGTGGGGATGACGGCGGCGGCCAGGCTGCCGGCACCGGCGGGTCGACGAGCAGCCCGACCTCGACCGCGGGGCCGACCTCGACCAGCGCCGCCACCACGACCACGGCCGGGTTTGCTGGCACGCTGATCCAGGCCCGGGGGGTCGGCGGCAAGGTTGAGACGGCCGAGCGGCGGGTCGGCGTCGACCGTGGCGAGCGGGTGCGGATCCAGGTCGAGAGCGACCAGGGCGATGAGGTCCATGTGCACGGCTACGACCTCACGCGCCCGGTGGGCCCGGGCAAACCCGCCACCATCGAGTTCGCCGCCGACCTGCCCGGCATCTATGAGGTCGAGCTGGAACAGGCCAGGCGCAAGCTGTTCGAGCTGGAGGTTCGCTGACCATGGGGACGGTGGTTGCCCACGGGCTGGGCGGCCGCGCCGATCTGCCGGTGCCGCTGTGGATGGCCCAGTATGGGGCGGTCGCCGCGCTGGTGGTGTCCTTTGCGGTCTTGACCACCTTCTGGAACCGGCCCCGGCTAGAAGGCCAGGCAGCGGTGACGGACAGCCGCTGCCTGACTGGCTGCAACGCTTCGTCGATGCCCGGGCCACCCGGATCGGGCTGCGCGCCCTCGGGCTGGTGCTGGCCGTGGTCACCGTGGGGGTGGCGGCCTTGGGCCCCAACAACAGTGCCATCAACCCGGCGCCGACCTGGGTGTATGTGTGGTTCTGGGTCGGGCTGGTGCCGGCCTCGCTGTTGCTCGGGCCGATCTGGCGGCTGCTGAATCCCCTGCGGACCCTGTCGGCCGGGCTGGCCAAGCTCAGCGGCGACCCCGACGAGGCCGGCACCCGCTCGATGCCGGCCCGGTTCGGCTACTGGCCAGCCGCAATCGGGCTGGCCGTGTTCGCCTGGCTGGAGCTGGTGTATCTGTACCGCGACGAGCCGTTCACCCTGCTGGTTTTGTTCCTGGTCTACGGGGCGGTCCAGATCATCGCGGGGCTGGTCTATGGGCAGGGCTGGTTCGCCAGGGGTGACGGCTTCGAGGTCTACTCCAGCCTGGTCGCCCGGCTGTGCCCGATCAGCCGGCGCCCGGACGGCCGCCTCGCCCTGCGCAACCCGCTGGCCAACCTGGCCGGCCTACAGCCCGAACCCGGGCTGGTGGCGGTGGTGTGCGTGCTGTTGGGCTCGACCGCCTTTGACGGGCTCAGCCGCACCCGCTGGTGGAACGACCTCATCGCCGACGCCGACCCGTTGGCCAACGCCCTGCTCGGCACCGTCGGACTGCTGGCCACCATCGGGATCGTGGCCGGCACCTACACCCTCGCCACCCGGGCCGCCCCGACCAGCCAATCCGGGGAGCGGCTGGACCGGCGCTTTGTCCACTCCCTGATCCCCATCCTGGTCGGCTACACCGTGGCCCACTACTTCTCCCTGCTGATCTTCCAAGGCCAGAACGGCTACATCCTGGCCTCGGACCCCTTCGACAGCGGCTGGGACCTGTTCGGCACCGGCAACTGGAAGGTCAACTTCCTGCTGGTGTCCACCTCGACTATCGCCCTCATCCAGGTCGGCGCCATCGTCACGGGCCACATCCTGGGGGTGGTCACCGCCCACGACCGGGCCATGGCCACCTTCCGGGGCCGCGACAAGGTCCGGGGCCAGTATCTGCTGCTCACCACCATGGTCTTCTACACCCTCAGCGGCATCGCCCTGCTCGTCGGCACATGACAACAGCAGCGGCCCGACCACCCCGTCTGGGCCCGGGCCAGGCAGGCCCCGCCTCCACCTCGGTGAGCGTGGTCCCGGCGGTCCTGGGCCATGGCAGCGGGCTGGACGAACTGGCCATCTTCCTGTTCCCGGTGGTCGTCGGGATCGGGTTCTGGCTGATCACCAGGCACAAGCCCGACCAGGACCAGGACGACGAGCACGGCGACGACACGACCGAGCGAGGCTGAACCCGAGATGCACCGATTCACCTCCAGCGCCGTCGCCTTGGCCTGCCTGGCCGGAGCGACGGCCGGCGGTCTGTACCTCCTAAGCCGACCGCCGCCCCTGGACGGGGCGGCGCCCCCGGCTGCACATCGCTGGGTCAGGCCTGCCTGCCCTCAGCCCGGCCACGCCGACCATCCAGCCCGTCACCGAGACCTTCGAGCTGCGGTTCCGCGGCCGCCCAGGGCGATCCGAGCTGGGCGGTTTCTCCACCCGTGATGAGCAGTTCTTCGTCCTCTTCAGCGAGGGTGCGGTGCGGCCGAGCCCCGGCCAGACCAGCGTCCACGTCCAGGTCACCCCGCTGGACCCGGCCGCCTTGGGACCGCGGGTCGAAGGCCTCCAGGCCGTCGGCAACGCCTACCGACTCCAGGCCAGCTACGCACCCTCGGGCCGCCCCATCGAGGACTTCGCCGCCGAGGTCAAGGCCGGGTTCAGCTACTCGCTGGTGACCTCCACGGCCTTGGCCGAGCTGTCCCTGGTGTACTCCCGCGACGGCCGCGCCTGGACCAGGCTGGAGACCGCCGACGCACCCAGCGTCCGCGAGGCCACCAGCCGCATCCCCGGGCCCGGCTACCTGCTGCTGGCCACCTCACCAGCGGCCGCGGTCACCGGCGACAGCCCGGGTGCCCGCCTGCGCCGGCTGATCCTGGTGCTGGTTGCCGGGCTGGTCCTGGTCGCGGTGCTGCTGGTGCTGCGCCGGCGCGCCCGCCCACGGGGCAGGCACCAGTAAGCCAACCAACGAGAACAGCCGCCCAGTACCCTGGAAGACGAACGATTGGGCCGGCCCGATGGGCCGGGCGCGCATTCGCGCGCATCAGAGAAGACCAACTTGCGGCTTCGCCACCCCACCAAATTCGCCCAAGACATATTCGGGCAGATGCCGCTAGGAGACCGGGAGCCCGATGAGGGCGGCGGCCAGGCCGAGCCCGGCGCACACCAGCAAGGTTCGCGGGACTGACCAGCGCAGCCGGAAGATCAGCACCAGGGCCACCACCGTGATCACCAGCGCAATCGGCCGCAGGCTGGCCAGCTCGGGCACCTCCAGCCGCAGCGGTCCCCAGCGCCACGGCCGGGTGGTGGCGAACAGGGTGTGGACGGCGAAGTACACCGCCAGGTTGGCGATGACCCCGACGACGGCGGCGGTGATGCCGGTCAGGGCGGCCGAGAGGCTGTGGTTGCCGCGCAGCCGCTCCACATAGGGGGCGCCCAGGAAGATGAACAAAAAGCAGGGCACGAAGGTCACCCAGGTGGTCAGCAGCGCCCCCACCAGGGCGGCGGTCCAGGGGGTGAGGGGGTCGGGGTGGTGGTAGGCGCCCAGGAAGGCGACGAACTGGACGACCATGATGAGGGGGCCAGGGGTGGTCTCGGCCAGGGCCAGCCCACGGACCATGTCGTCGGGTGACAGCCAGCCGTAGGTCTCGACCGCCCGTTGGGCGACATAGGCGAGCACGGCGTAGGCGCCGCCGAAGGTGACTAGAGCGGTCCCGGAGAAGAACAGCCCTTGGGTGGTCAAGGTGCTGCCGGTGCCGGTCAGCAGGGCCACGACCGCCACTGGGGTGGCCCACACCAGCAGCCCCAGCCCGAGGATGCGCAGGGTTCGGCCCAGGCTGGGCCGCTCGGCATGCAAGGCTTCATCGGGGATCAGCGGTGGCGGCCCGCCGGTGTCATGGCCGGCCTTGCCCTGGTTGGTCAGGGTGTGGGGGGCCAGGCGGCCGAGCAGCCACCCGACCCCGGCCGCGGCCGCCACCACCAGCGGGAACGGCACCCCGAACAGGGCCAGCGCGGCAAAGGAAGCCACGGCGATGGCCACCAGGGCCGGGTGGCCGAGGGCGCGGCTGCCGACCCGCAGCACGGCCTGGGCGACCACCGCCAGCACCGCCGGGGCCAGGCCGGCGAAGATCGCGGTGACGGCGGTGACGTTCCCCCAGGCCACATAGATGGCGGCCAGAGCGAGGAGGGCGACCATGCCGGGGAGCACGAACAAGATGCCGGCGACCAGCCCGCCGCGGAAGCCGTTGAGCAGCCAGCCGACGTAGACGGCGAGCTGTTGGGCTTCGGGGCCGGGCAGGAGCATGCAGTAGTTGAGGGCGTGCAGGAACCGCTGGGGGCCGATCCAGCGGCGCTCTTCGACCAGCTCGCGCTGCATGACCGCGATCTGGCCGGCCGGGCCGCCGAAGGTCTGCAGGGAGATGGCGAACCAGGCCCGCACGGCCTGCCCGAAGGGCACCACGTCCTGGCCGGGACGGATAGCTGGCTGGGCGGGCTGGGTCATGCGGGGTCCTTGCCCAGCAGCAGGGCCCGGCGGCGGTGCTCGTACAGCCCGTCGAACACCCGCCCAGCCAGGTCGATGACCTCCTGGTCGCTGGCGACCATGGACAGCCCCCGCAGGACCACATCCAGGCCGGGGGCCTCGGGGGCGTCATAGCGGTCATCGGCCAGGTCGGCCTCGTGCACGATCCGGGCCAGGTCCCACAACACCGGATCGTCCAGCTGGTAGCGGCGCAGGATGGTCTCGAAGCTGCAATCCCCGCCGTGATGGGACAGCTCGACCCCGCGCATGTCGAACCCGGTCGCATCGCCCGGCACCTCGTCGGGGTCGCCGACGAACACGAACTCGGCGTCGGGGTCGATGAAGCGGCGCAGCAGCCAGGCACAGGCCGCCCGGTCGATGTGGACCCCGGCCCGGGTCGCCCACCTCACCGGCCCACCCCCGCCTCGGCCTCGCTGGCGAGGGTGGCGGCCAGCTCGGCCACCGCCGCCCGGGCCTGCTCGCGTTGGAGCGGAGGGAAGTGGTCACGCAGGCCGATGCGGCGCAGCTCCCGGCGCAGCCGGCCCAGGGTGCGCCGCCGGGGGCCGGGCGGCAGGGCCCGGGCCGCCTCGGCCTCCTTGGCCACCGTCTGGTAGTCGGCGGCGACGGCGGCGGCCATGCGCTGGGCCAGGGCCCGTTCCTGGGCCGCGGTGGCCGGCTCGGCCAGCCAGATCCCGGCCTGCCCGCCGGCCTCGGTGACCTCCTCGGCCAGCCACTCCAGCTGCTCGCGGGTGCGGGCGTCCAGGGGGAGGGCGACCAGGCCGTCCTGGAGCTGGACGACCCCCAGCCGGCGCAGCTTGCGCCACAGTGCGATCCGCGGGGTGGAGGGCTCGCGGGGGAGGTGGTAGGCGAGCAGCACCCACCGGGACCTGGACGACGTAACCATGGTTGCACTATAACGTGGGCATGACGGCAACGCGAACGGTGGTGTTCGTCTGCCAGCACGGCGCGGCCAAGAGTGTGCTCGCCGCCGCCCTGCTGGAGCGCCTGGCCGCCGAGCAGGGCGTCCGGTTGCGCGCCCTGGCCCGCGGCACCGAGCCGGAGCTCCAGGTCGCCCCTGCTGTGGCCACCGGCCTGGCGGTCGAGGACATCGACGTGCGGGCCTGGCAGCCGCGGCCGGTGACCCCCGGCGACCTCGCCGGAGCCTGGCGGGTCGTCTCCTTCGGTCCCGACCTGTCCCAGCTGCACCCCGCCGGCACACCCGTCCAGGTCTGGAGCGACGTCCCCGCCGTCGCCGACGGCCTCCAGGCAGCCCAAGCAGCGATTGCCGGCCGACTCTCCACGCTGCTCCAAGACCTACCCGAGCAGCGCGCCGCCAGGGCCTAGTACCTCGTCAGCCCTGAGTTGTGGGGTAGAGGTGCTTGAGCTTGATCCGGGCGTCTTCGGTCGTGAACCGCCAGTTGACCCCACGACCGGCCCGGTCGCGCGCCGCCTGCCAGGCCACGACCTCCCGCTCCAGGGTCGCCCGGTCGGCCAGCCGCCGGTCCAGGCACTGCCCGGCCAGCATGGCCAGCTCGATCTCGGCCATGTTCAGCCAGCTGCCATGCTTGGGCGTGTAGTGCAGCTCCAACCGGTCGGCCAGCCGCCGGGCCTCGGCCGGCGCGAACGCCGCATACAGCGACGCCGGCGTGTGGGTGTTGAGGTTGTCTTGCACCAGCACGATCCGTTCGGCGTCCGGGTAATGGACGTCGACCAGCTCCTTGATGCAGTGCGCCCAGTCGATGCGGGTGCGCCGCTCGCTGACCATGACCTGGCGCCAGCCAGCCAGCGGCTCGCACACCAAGAACAGGTTGCACACCCCTTGCCGCACATACTCGTAGTCCTCCCGCGCCGGCCGCCCCGGCGCGACCGGGCAGGGCGGACTGATATCGCCGAGTAGCTGGCGGCTGGTCTCGTCCAGGCAGACCTGCGGGCGCAGCGGGTCATATGGGCGGGTGTAGACCCAAAGCACGTCCTCCATGCGCCAGCAAAACTCGCCGTCCTGCTCGGGTGGGATGCACCAACGCTGGGTCAGCCACGGCTTGAGCCGGTTTGCTTCAAGACCTGGCGGACCGTCTCGTACGACACCGACTCGACCACCTGCAGCTCGACCAGCCGCTCGGCCAGCAGCCGCAACGTCCAGCGC
>Ga0126306_10002124_pt1 | contig 11061 bp, 8 predicted proteins | sample Plot27_FD_92592 | JGI IMG/M metagenome (GOLD analysis project Ga0126306, IMG submission 92592) | Serpentine soil microbial communities from UC McLaughlin Reserve, CA, USA - Plot27 | ecosystem: Environmental > Terrestrial > Soil > Grasslands | place: USA: UC McLaughlin Reserve, Lake County... | reverse complement strand
CACATCCGTCCCACCCCCGGACAGGCCCTCGGCGGGGCTGCGGGCAGCCATGCCCGCCCGCTCGTTCCACCGGGAGCCCCACCGGCACGGCGGACGGCGCTCGGGTTCCGGCGGGCGGGCGTGTCAGCATGGTGCCCGACAGGTCGCCCGCCGGGTGTCCGGACGAGGAGCACGGAGGGGGGTCGCACATGGCAACCCCCGATCCCACCGGCGAGACCGACACCGACGCGCTGCGGGATCCGCACCGCATCGCCGCCGCCCGGCGGCTGTTCGTCGAGGTCTCCGGCCCCGCGACGTACGACCGGCTCTCCGCGCTGGCGGCGCGGCTGCTCGGCGTCGGGCACGCGAAGGTCACCCTGTTCACCGACCAGGACACCGTCGTGGGCGGCTACGGGTTGCCTCCGGGCGTGGTCGGTGGGCCCGCGCTGCTGACCGGCGCCCTCTCGGCGATCACCGTCCGGCAGCGGCGCACCCTGGGCATCGCCTCGGCGTCCGAGGACGAGCGCGTCGCCCACCTGCCCGCGGTCACGTCGGGGCAGGTACAGGCCTACCTCGGGGCGCCGCTGATCGCGGACTCGGGCCACGTCGTAGGCGTCCTGGCCGTCTACGACCCCGCGCCCCGCGCGTGGACCGAGGACGAGGCCCGCCTGCTGGACCAGATGGGCGCCTCGGTGGTCGCCGAGCTCGAGCTGGCGGCGGCACGGACGGCGATCGGGACGTCGCTGGCCCGGTTGGACGTCGCGATGGAGGCCAGTTCGGTCGGCATCTGGGAGGTCGACCTCGTCCAGGGGGTCATCGACTGGGACCAGCGCTGCGCGGCGATCTTCGGGCTCGAGGGAGCGCAGACCATCCCGATGGACACGCTCTTCGCGGAGCACGTCCACCCCGACGACCAGGAGTCCGCCCAGGCGGCGATGCAGGAGGCGGTGGACAACCGCGCCCAGTACACCGTCGAGCTCCGCACCATCCGGCCCGGCACCGGCGAAGTGCGCTGGACCGTCTCGCGGGGCCGGGTGCTGGTCGACTCCGAGGGCGAGCCGGTGCGCATCCTCGGCACCGTCCTCGACGTCACCGACGCCCGCCGGCAGGCCGAGGCCCGGCTGTCGGCGTTCCATCGCGCGACAGCCATCGCCGAGGTCGCGGCCGAGCTCGCCAACGCCGCACGGCTGGAGGACCTGCCGGAGATCGCGCAGCGCGGCGCACAGGTGCTGGGGGCGCAGTCCAGCGCGCTGGCGGTCTTCGAGTTCGCCGGCGGCCCGCTGCGGGTGCACATGACCCGCCGGCTGGCCGACGAGGTACAGGAGCACGTCGACCACCCCGTCGAGGGCTTCGAGATCGAGCTCGACGACGGCCAGCCCACCCAGTACGCCGCGATGCATGGCCGGCGGGTGCTGCTCGCCTCGGTGGAGGAGATGCTCGCGCGGTTCCCCGACACCCGCGAGGGCATCGACCTCCTGGGCGTGCGGGCCGCCGCCGCGCTGCCGCTGCGCGTCGAGGGCCGGGTGCTCGGCTCCTTCCTCGCGATCTGGGACACCGAGCACGCGTTCGCCGCCGACGACGTCGAGGTCCTGGAGGCGCTCGCCGCTCAGATCGCGCTCAGCGTCTCCCGCCTCCAGGCCGACGAGGAGCGGGCGAAGGCGGTCGCCGCCATGTCGGAGGCCAACCAGCGGCTGCAGCTGCTCGCCGAGGCGGGCCGCGTCCTCTCCGGCACGCTGGAGATCGACCAGCAGGTCGAGCAGCTCGCCGCGCTCGTCGTGCCCGGGCTCGGTGACTGGTGCTGGCTCGTGGTCACCGACGAGCAGGGCCGGTTGCACGACATGGCATGCGCCCACCGGGACCCGGCCCGGCAGGCCGACGTGGAGGCCTACGTCCGCACGATGATCTCGGTGATGACCGAGGAGGCCAGCGCTCGGGTCGTGATCGCCACCGGGCGCCCGATGATCATGTCGCCGCTCGACTGGGCGCACGTCGAGCGCGCGCTGCCCGACCCGGCGGCGCGCGAGTCGCTGGCCCGGCTCGGCGTCGGGTCGGGCGTCGTCGTGCCCCTCGTGGCGCGGGGGCAGACCCTCGGGGCGCTCGGTCTGTTCAGCCGCGAGGAGCGGGGAGCGCTCGGCCAGGCGGAGATCGACACGGCGATCGAGATCGGGCGCCGCGCCGGGCTCGCTCTGCACCACGCCCGCCTGTTCGGCCAGCAGCGCGCGCTCGCGGACGCGCTGCAGCGGAGCATGCTCACGGCGCCACCCCGGATCGACGGCTGCGAGATCGTAGTCCGGTACATGCCCGCCGCGGAGGGTGCCGAGATCGGCGGCGACTGGTACGACGCCTTCTTCGACCGGGGCGGCCACCCGGTGATCGCGATCGGCGACGTGGTGGGACACGACACCCGGGCCGCCGCCGCGATGGGGCAGGTCCGCGGTCTGCTGCGGGGGATCAGCTACTCCAGCGGCGGCACCCCGGCGGAGGTGCTCAGCCGGGTCGACCGCGCCGTCCTCGGGCTGGCGCTCGACACGATGGCCACCGCGACCGTCGCACGGCTCGAGTCCGGCGAGGGGACGCTCCTGCGGTGGTCCAACGCCGGCCACCCGCCGCCGGTGCGGATCAGCGCCGCGGGCGAGGTGGAGACGCTCGACGGGAAGCCGGCCGATCTGCTGCTGGGCGTCTGGCCGGACTGTGTCCGGGAGGACCACGTCACACCGCTGGCGCCCGGTGACACCGTCCTGCTCTACACCGACGGCCTCGTCGAGCGGCGCAACCGCGACATCGACGAGGGCACCGACGAGCTGGTCGGTGCGCTGCGTGAGTTCGCCGGCCTGCCCTTGGGGGAGATGTGCGACCGGGTGCTCGAGCGGCTGTTCCTCCCCGACGCCGAGGACGACGTCGCGGTGCTCGCCGTCCGCCTGACCGGGGCCTGAGGCTCAGTCCCGGCGGCGACCGAGCCGGTTGCGCGTGCGTTGCGGCAGGTCTACGGCGACCGGCGCGGCCCAGCCGCGCCACACCGACAGCACCCGCAGCCCGGCCACCAGGACAATGACGATCGCCGCGACCGGCAGCGGCGGCAGGCCGGCGGGACCGGCCAGCACGGTGAGGACGACGGCGCCGAGGAGGGCGGCCACCGCGTAGTAGGGCCCCGGCTGCACGATGTAGGCCCGCTGTGCGAGCAGCATGTCGCGGAGCACCGCTCCCCCCACCGCGGTCACGGTGCCGATGAAGACGACGGACGCGCTGGACAGCCCGGCGAGCTCGGCCTTCTGCGCGCCGATGACCGTGAAGAAGCCGAGGGTCAGGGCGTCGAGGCCGACGAGCAGGCCGGTCAGCCGGGACAGCCAGCCGCTGAAGAAGAACGTGACCGCCGCCGTGATGGCGACGGTGGGCAGGTAGGCCTCGTTGGTGAGCGCGACGGGTCGGCCGTCGGCCAGCAGGACGTCGCGGATCAGCCCGCCGCCCAGCCCACCGGTGACCGCCAGCAGCAGCACCCCGGAGACGGCGAAGCCCTCCCGCGCGGCGAGCAGCCCGCCGGTCAGCGCACCGACGACGATGGCGGCCAGGTCGACGGCCGCCGGCACCCGCAGCGCGTCGGCCGCCGCGATGATCTCCACGCGGGCCGATTCTCGGCTGCGGCGGAACGGCTGCTGCGCCCCACCCCGTGTCAGCTCCGCGGTTCGACGGTGACCGCGGCGGTGAACGACCCGCTGTTGTTCTCCAGGCCGCCGTCGTTGACGCCCAGGAAGAGGCGGCCGTCGCGCTCGGCGGTAAACGTCGCCTGCCGGCCCACGAACAGCGCCGTGCCGTCCTCGCCGATGCGGCCGATCAGCGCGGCGTGGTTCAGCTCGGGGTAGGGGGTGAGCAGGTCGGGCCGGTTCGGGAAGCCCTCCGGGCCGGTGGTGGACGCCTCGTTGTGGTGGATCTCGCCGTCGGCCACGACCGAGACGCGGTCGCCGCTCCCCACGTCGAGACCGGTGTCGCTCCAGGCCAGCGTGCCGTCGACGGCCACCTCGGCGGACTCCGGCGGCGCAGCGGGCTCGCCGGTCAGCAGGACGACGCCCAGCACGACGGCCGCCGCCGTGACCAGTGCCGCGACGGCCAGGTGTGGCAGGTGGGTCCGCCACCACGGACGAGGAGTGGGCCGGTGTCGCGGCGGCGGCGGGGGCAGCTGCCTCCTCCGCTGCCGGACGTTCACGTGCACCCGGATCGTGCGGCTCCCCCCGGGACCGCGGTCGCTGACCACGACGTTCGCGCGGTTGTGCCCCACGGCGGGCTGCAGGTCCAGGCGGACGTCGTCGCCGTCGCGGCTCACGGCCACCCAGGGCGCATCCGTGCGGACCTCCCAGTCGAGCCGCCCGCCGCCGCGGTTGACCACCCTGACGCGCTCGGGGGAGAGGACCTCCCCGGCCTCCACCTCCGGGAGGTCGATGACTGTCTCCGACACGTCCAGGACCGGGGCGGCGGGGACCTCCGGGGTCGGGCCCGGCCCCGCGGGCGTCCGGCGGGCGATCACCACGTCCCCGCCCCCGGAGAAGTTCCGCTGCGGGATCTGCCGGCCGGTCTGGACCAGCTGCCGGTGCACGTAGTCGTAGAGGTCGTCGAGGTCGACCAGGCCGTCCCCGTCGTGGTCCGGGGCGGCCTGCAGCCCCTCGACCAGGTGCGTGGTGAACTGGCTGGTCCCGTTCCGGAGGTCGGCGTCCCTGGCCAGCTCGCCGCTGCGGGTGCTGGTGAGCAGGTAGCGGCCGGTGCCCTGCAGGCTGCGCGGCAGGTCGGCACTCTTGAAGGCCCCGCTGTAGCAGCAGTCGAGCATGATCATCGTCGTCATCGCGGCCGAGGCGTCGATCATGCTGTTGATCGCGGTGGCGCTCACCGTGGTGGCCAGCAGCGAGTCGGTCCGGGTGTCCCGTGCGGCCAGGAGCAGCTGGTCGGTGCTCGTGAGCAGGCCGTGCCCGCTGTAGAACAGCAGCAGGCGGTCGGCCCGGTCGGCGCCGGAGAAGAACTGCTCCATCTCGAGCAGGATCTCGGCCATCGTCCGCTCGGGCAGCAGGCGCACGTCGCGGGGGGCGAACATGCCCGTCGCGGGGTCGGTGAGCGCGTCCCGCAGCAGGGCGATGTCGTTGACCGGGCCCTCCAGGCTCTGCAGGTTGCCCGGGTCGGACGGGAAGGTCGAGTTGCCGATCAGGAGGGCGCGGTAGGCGGGTTCGGCCACGGCTTCTCACCGATCCGTGCGGCGACCGCCGAGGCGATCGTGTCGATCGCCTCGTTGTCCACGGCCGCGCCGGTCACGGTCACCCGCTCCTTGCGGCCGTCGACCTCCCAGCTGACGTCCAGCGACCGGCCCCGATCGCGGGACAGCCATGCCCGCACCATCTCCACGGCCGCGGTGAAGGCGCCGGCCGAGCCGAGGGCGAGGATGACCGTGTCCACGACGCCCTTGGTGCCCTCGACCGGTCGCCCCTCGCGGCGCACGCCGCCGAGCTCGTCGTCGAGACCCCGGTAGAGGTCGCCGACCTGGCGGCGCCACCTGTCGTCGTCGGGGTCGAAGCGATCGCTGTGGGGTTCCAGGACGAGGTCGAGCACTGCTTCCGGTCGGGACGGGCCGCCCACGGGACTGGCTTACCACAGGCCTCCCCGTGGAGCCATGGGTTGTGGAACGGCGCCGTCCCTTCCCGGTCTATTGCGCGGGCGCGACCTCCAGGTCGGTCGCGCTCTCGCCGGAGGCCTGGTTGCCCTCGGCCTCGGCGCGCACCTCGGCGTCGCGGGCGGCCATCGCCTCCTGGCGGTCGCTCTCCTCCTCGAGGATCTTCGCGGCCTTCCAGTGATCGGGGATCGCGAAGGCGTCGACCAGCGTCGTCATGTGCGGCCGAAGGTCCTTGAGCAGCTGGTTCACGGTCGCCGTGAGGGCCTTGGCCCGGGCGGCGGTGAGCTGGCCGTGCTCCATGAACCAGCCCTTGTCCGCCTCGATGGTCCACAGCGCGTAGAGGTCGCAGACGGCGTCGAGCAGCTTCCGGGCGGCCGGGTCCTCGGTGCGGTCGACGCCGGCGACGAACGCCTCCAGGACGACGCGGTCGATGTGCGTCTGCGCCGTCCGCAGCACGTGGTCCTGGACGTCGTTGAACATGTCGAACGGCGCCATGCCCTCGCTCGTGGAGTTCTTCCGGAGCCGCCGGATCGCGCCCTCGAGCGAGTGCTTCTCGCGGAACTCCATCATCTTCAGCTGCCAGCCGCGGTCGAGCATCGGCGCCTCGTCGTCGCGGCCCACGGCGTCCACCAGCCGGGCGATCAGCGCGCGGGCCGCCGTCCGTTCGAGGACCGTCTCGCGGACCATGTCGGCGATGAAGCCGACCCGGCCCCAGCCGTCGAGCGAGCCGAACGCGTCGCGGTACCCGGTGAGCAGCCCCTTGGCCACGAGCTGGAGCAGCACCGTGTTGTCGCCCTCGAAGGTGGTGAACACGTCGGTGTCCGCCTTGAGGTGCGGCAGCCGGTTCTCCTGCAGGTACCCCGCACCGCCGCAGGCCTCGCGGCACAGCTGGATGGTGCGGGTGGCGTGCCAGGTCTGGGCGACCTTCAGCCCCGCGGCGCGGGACTCGAGCTCGCGCTGCTTCTCCTCGTCGATCTCGTCCACGCTCTGGACGTCGTGCATCGTGCTGACCAGCTCGCTCTGCGCGAAGTGCAGCGCGTAGGTGGTGGCCAGCGCCGGCAGCAGCTTGCGCTGGTGCACGAGGTAGTCGTTGATGACGATCTCGCGGTCCTCGCCGGGGGCGGCGAACTGGCGGCGCACGTTGCCGTACCGGACGGCGATGTCCAGGGCGAGCTTGGTGGCCGACGCCGCCGAGCCGCCGACGCTGACCCGGCCGCGCACCAGGGTGCCCAGCATGGTGAAGAAGCGGCGGGTCTCGTTCTCGATGGTCGAGGTGTAGGTGCCGTCCTCGGCGACCTGGCCGTACCGGTCGAGCAGCATGTCGCGGGGGACCTGCACGTGGTCGAAGCTCAGCCGGCCGTTGTCCACGCCGTTGAGCCCGGCCTTGGCGCCGTCGTCCCCGATGGTGACGCCCGGCATCGGATTGCCCTGCTCGTCGCGGATCGGCACCAGCCAGGCGTGCACCCCGTGGTTCGTGCCCTGGGTGATCAGCTGGGCGAAGACGACCGCCATCCGGCCGTCCTTGGCCGCGTTGCCGATGTAGTCCTTGCGGGCGGCCTGGTGCGGGGTGTGCAGGTCGAAGCACCGGGTCGCGGGGTCGTAGGTGCACGTCGTCCGCAGCTGCTGGACGTCGGAGCCGTGACCGGTCTCGGTCATCGCGAAGCAGCCGGGCAGGTCGAAGCTCATGACGTCGCGCAGGTACTTCTCGTGCTGCCGCTTGGTGCCCAGCATCTGCAGGGCGCCGCCGAACAGGCCCCACTGGACGCCGGCCTTGACCATGAGCGAGAGGTCGCCGAAGGCAAGCATCTCGATCGAGGTGACCGATGCTCCCGAGTCGTCCTCGCCGCCGTACTCCCTCGGGAAGCCGTAGCCGACCCGGCCGGAGTCGGCCAGCTTCTTGGCCGCCCGGGTCACCCGCTCCCGGGCCTCCGGGACGTTCTCGCCGTAGACGGGCAGGAAGTCGGGGTCGTCGAGGTTCTCCCGGGCGTCGCGGCGCACGTGGGCCCATCGCCCGTCGAGGACCTCCTGGATGGCCGTCGGGTCGACCAGGTCGGGCAGGCTCGATGTCACTGTTCCTCCTTCACGACGCCGGACAGTCCGGCCCAGGCGAGATCGGTCAGGTGCGCGGCGAGTTCGCTGCGCAGCATGGGGCGCTCCGCGCGTAGCCACCAGTCGGCGGCCGAGCGGACCAGGCCGACGATGCCGTGGCCCCATGGGGCGGCGGCCGCCGGATCGCGCCCCGCCTGCTGGAGCGCGACGGCGATCGCGGCCGCGGCCTGCTGGCCGACGAGGTCGGAGAGGCTGTCCATCGGGTCGCTCGTCGGCCGGTCGATCGTCTGCTGGTGGACGACGAACCGGTACAGCTCCGGATCGGCCTCGATGAACGCCAGATAGGTGTCGATCGCGGCAGCGACCATGTCGCGCGGCCGGCCGCCGTGCGCCTCGATCGCGTCGCGCAGCCGGGGCAGCAGCTGTGACGCAACCCGGGTGCACACCGCGACGTAGAGCTCGGCGCGGTCGGCGAAGTGCCGGTAGACGACCGTCTTGCTCGTGCCGGCCTCGGCGGCGATCTCGTCCATGCCCACGCCCGCGCCGTGCTTCCCGACCGCGGTCAGGGTTGCCTCGACGAGTTCCTCGCGGCGGTTGCGCCGGTGCTCGTCCCATCTCGAGTCGCGCCGGTCGCGGGCCTGGTCCGACGACACCAGCTCGGGCTTCATGTGAACCACAGTATCCGATACTGACGGTACCGCCACTCGGGGGAGGCCCTTGTCGCCCGGGGCGGCGATGCTGTGCCGCATGACGAGGCTGTCCAACCCCGCGCCGGAGCAGCTGGACCCCGCGCAGCGTGCGCTGTACGACGAGATCGCCGGCGGCCCGCGGGCGGCCGGTCCGCAGCTGTTCGAGCTGCTGGACCGGCAGGGGCGGCTGAACGGCCCGTTCGGGGTCATGCTGCACAGCCCGGCGGTGGGGAGCGCCCTGCAGGCGGTCGGGGCGGCGGTGCGCTACCGCTCCGTGCTCTCCGACCGTGTGCGCGAGCTGGCGATCCTCGCGGTGGCGGCGCACTGGGACAGCGACTTCGAGCGGTACGCACATGTGCCGCTGGCGCGCCACGCCGGGCTGAGGGAGGGGGAGGTCGCCGCGCTGCTCGCCGGCGAGCAGGTGCCCTTCGAGGACGCCGTGGAGCGTGCGGTCCTCCGGGTCGTCCGCGCCCTGCTCCGCGCGTCCGATCTGACCGACGAGGAGTACGCGGCCGGCCGCGACGCGATCGGCGAGCAGGGCTTGGTCGAACTGACGACGCTGGTCGGGTACTACGCCACGCTCGCTCTCCAGCTGCGCGTCTTCCGCGTGGGCGCACCCACCACCTGACCCCGTTCGAGTCGCGACCGGCACCGGCATGCGCGATCTTGTTGAGCGACGAAGCTCTCACTCGCCCCACTTATCGTTACGGCGGGTACCGCGTACTCTGAGTACCGGAAGATCAACCGACGTCGGAGGTCACGATGGCAGCCAGCAAGAAGGCCACCACCCGCAGGGCCGCGATCGTGGGCGGGAACCGCATCCCGTTCGCGCGCTCCAACTCGGCGTACGCGCAGGCGTCCAACCAGGACATGCTCACCGCGACGCTCGACGGGCTGGTGGCCCGCTTCGGTCTGCAGGGCAAGCAGCTGGGCGAGGTGGTCGCCGGCGCCGTCCTCAAGCACGCGCGCGACTTCAACCTCACGCGGGAGAGCGTCCTCGGCTCGAGGCTGTCGGCCACGACGCCGGCCTACGACGTGCAGCAGGCGTGCGGCACCGGCCTGGAGGCGGCCATCCTCGTCGCCAACAAGATCGCGCTCGGGCAGATCGAGTCCGGCATCGCCGGAGGCGTCGACACGACGTCCGACGCCCCGCTCGCCGTCGGTGACGACCTGCGGCGCGTGCTGATCTCGCTGAACAACGCCAAGACGCTGCAGCAGCGGTTGAAGGCGCTGGCGAAGATCCGGCCGGGTCAGCTGGTGCCGGAGATCCCGCGCAACGCCGAGCCCCGCACCGGCCTGGCCATGGGCGACCACGCCGCGATCACCGCCAAGGAGTGGGAGATCGGCCGCGAGGAGCAGGACGAGCTCGCCGTCCGCTCGCACCACAACATGGCCGCCGCCTACGACCGCGGCTTCTTCGACGACCTGGTCACCCCGTTCCTCGGCCTCTCCCGGGACAACAACCTCCGGCCGGACTCCTCCATGGAGAAGCTCGGCACGCTCAAGCCGGTCTTCGGCAAGGGTGAGGACGCCACGATGACGGCGGGCAACTCGACGCCGCTCACCGACGGCGCCTCCGCCGTCCTGCTCGCCTCCGACGAGTGGGCCGCCGAGCAGGGCCTGCCGGTGCTCGCCCACCTGGTCGACGCGCAGACCGCGGCGGTCGACTACGTGCACGGCGGCGAGGGCCTGCTGATGGCGCCGGTCTACGCGATGCCGGTGATGCTGGCGCGGCAGGGGCTCAGCCTGCAGGACTTCGACTTCTACGAGATCCACGAGGCCTTCGCCTCCACGGTGCTCGCCACGCTCAAGGCCTGGGAGGACGAGGACTTCTGCAAGACCAAGCTCGGCCTCGACGCCCCGCTGGGGTCGATCGACCGGTCGAAGCTCAACGTCAACGGCTCGTCGCTGGCGGCCGGGCACCCGTTCGCCGCGACCGGCGGCCGGATCGTCGCCCAGCTGGCGAAGACGCTGCACGAGGCGGGCCCGGGCAAGCGCGGGCTCATCTCGATCTGCGCCGCCGGCGGCCAGGGCGTCGTCGCCATCCTCGAGTCCTGACCTCCCCCCGGACTTTCGGCGCCGAAAGTCCGCCCCGAGCCCGGACTTTCGGCGCCGAAAGTCCGTCTGGAAGGAACGCATCTCCGTGAGTGACTGGTACCGCGATTTCGCCAACTCCGGCTTCGGCACCACCATCACCAAGCAGCTCGGGCTGCCCCGCCCGGCGGTGCTGCGCCGCCACGAGCCCGGCCGGCCGCTGCTGCCGGGTCCGGCGGTGATCGACTCGGCGGGGGATGGCCGGCTGCGTGACGCCCTGACCCAGCTGCTGCAGGGCGAGGGCATCCACGTGCAGTCGCCGGTCACGGCCGACGGCGCCACCGACGGCGAGAAGCCGGCCGCGGTGATCCTCGACGCCACCGGCCTGCGTACCCCCGCCGATCTGGCCAGCGCGCACGACTTCCTGAGCCCCGCGATCAAGCGGCTGCGGGCCACCGGCCGGGTGCTGATCCTCGCCGACCCGCCGTCGGACGCCGACTCCCCGGCTCAAGCCGCCGCCCGCCAGGCGCTGGACGGACTGGTCCGCTCCATCGGGAAGGAACTGCTGAACGGGTCGACTGCGAACCTTCTGTACGTGCCCGAGGGGGCCGAGGGCTCGATCGCGTCGCCGGTGCGGTTCTTCCTCTCCGGCCGGTCGGCGTACGT
>Ga0126306_10002123_pt1 | contig 11061 bp, 12 predicted proteins | sample Plot27_FD_92592 | JGI IMG/M metagenome (GOLD analysis project Ga0126306, IMG submission 92592) | Serpentine soil microbial communities from UC McLaughlin Reserve, CA, USA - Plot27 | ecosystem: Environmental > Terrestrial > Soil > Grasslands | place: USA: UC McLaughlin Reserve, Lake County... | reverse complement strand
GATTGGTACAAGGTGGTGGTTACGTTTCCTCTCCCGGCCCAGCCAGTCCTGTGGCACAACATCTATAAAGCGCAGGTGCCTCTCCTCCTCATCAACGAAGAGGTTGGCCACGTACCCGAGCTGATGGTCAGAGGAGTCGAGGACGCTTCTGCCGCGCAGGTCGTGGTCTGGGCGTGCGGGATGCTCATGTTTTTCCAACCTGACGACTTTCATGGATACTCCTCCCTGTTTAAGCCTGCCTTTCTTGGAGCAGGCCGGTCTCGCACCAATATACGCCTGGGTAATGGACACTACAAGGTTCTGAAACCCTAACCGCTTGTGACGCACCCGTGTGCCCCGTCCTTCCCCATGCGCTTGTTCTTCCCAGTGCGTGGAGAGCCACGGGCAGGACATCCCTGGGGCTTTTCAGGTGGTTTCGGAAGAGAGGTTCGCAGAAGGAGTAGGCACGCGCTTAGTAAGAGTGGCATCATGATTGTAGTGGAAGGCGTTCCGCTTGCCTACAGGGAAGCGGGAGGAAGCAGGCATGCCCGATTACGTGATCTTGATGAGCTGGACAGATCAGGGGGTCAGGGCCGACAGAGATACCGTCCGTCGGCGCGATCAGGCCAATGCGCTTGCCGAGAAGTACGGAGCGAGGATAGAGCACGTCTACTGGACGATGGGCCACCACGACATCGTCGCCGTGATCGGAGCCCCCGACGACGAATCCATCACGGCAATGATGCTCGAGCTAACCGCGGGGGCAACCTCAGAACGGCCACGCTTCGGGCATTCGACCACGACCAGATGCAGGCGATCATCTATAGAACCAACTGACAGCGCCATGCATAAGGCTCAAGAGCCTTATGCACGACAAGCCACTCAGCAATTCAGCACTTCAGCAAGTCAGCTTTTTGTTCTTGCTGACATGCTGACCAGCACTATCCCCGCCAACGCCAGGACACGCCCGCGGATCGGCATGCGTGGCGGGTGGATCATGAGCGGCTGCTCGAGCCCGCCTGCTCTTCCTTCGTAGGCCCGTCGTGGCGCAACCAGAGCGTGACGTGGGCGGGCTGTATCGTCTCGCTTACCACACCCACAAGCTCAGCGTTCAGCGCATCGAGATCAGTCTCGTCTCTGAGCTTGGCAGAGAAGGCTTCCAGAGTCTTTCTCGCGTCGTACTTCTTGCGGTAGAAACGCTTGTCGATAAACGACTGGATGCGGCGCCTCAAGGGGATGAAAAGGGCCGCAATAGCCAGCGTGGATGCTACTACCGCGAGCTGCGACCCCTCTCCTGTCAGGGCCCGGAAGGCGTACTGCAGCACCATTACGCTACCCACATACACCAGAGCCAGCACCGCGGTGAGCGTCCCGTAGACGAGGGTGCGGTTGATAAGCAAGTCTATCTGGTAAAGACGGTAGCGAAAGATCGCCAAACCCATGGCAACCGGGCTACCCGCAAGACCGACCGCAGCGAGCAGGAACCCCACCCACCACACCCATATTCCACCCAGCGCCGGATAGAGCGTGTTCTTGAGGATGACCCCGCTGATCGACACCGTGGTGGCGTAGGCGAACCACTTGATCTGCTGGCGCTCCGTGCTTCCCGCTTGACGCATCCGCGCGACCATAGACAACGCCCCCACGACGAGGAGGGCGTACATGACCGCCTCGAGTGGCTTGTAGACGTTCGGCTATCCTTCGATGCCGAGCGGGTTACCGAAGGGATGCTCCAAAACCGCACCAGGGGAGAAAGCCGCCAGTACCGCTCCCAACAGGACGATGGTCGCAGTGAACCAGGCAACCCGCCGCCAGAGGGCACCGGGCAACCTGCCGTCGGGAAACACCAACAATAGCAACACGATAAGCCCGAGGCTCGGCACCCATATCCAGGCGTCGATCCAGGCCGCCACCTCACCGCCTGCGAGCGATCCGGGAGCGGCTACCAGGGTGTACATGGCGTACTCGCCACAGAAGTGGATCACCCCGAACAACAACCCAATCGTGCAAAAGAGCCATCCTACGAAACTTTTGGGCAGGCGGCTGGCAACGACGGCGCCCACCGTCGAGTATCCCACGGCGACCGCTGTGGTTTCCAGCCAATAGTAGAAGGGAGGGATGCCGGGGTGGGAGAGATTCAGGGTTAGGAGTAGGAGGCTCAGCGCCGTCAGCGCTAAGGAGAGCAACCAGGCAAGCCAGGCGGCCCGTGAGCTCATCCTACCTGCCCCGCTTCCCAGATCTGGCACTCGGTTGTCCCCGGTCTAGGTACCATCTGCGTCGCTAAACAAGCACACCCCCTACGCCGCTAGCGTCTCCCGAGTGTTGCGCTGACTCTTACGAGAACCAAGATCCCTACCCTCTTGCGCTGGCGCGGGGCCGGAGCGTAGAGTGGATGACACCCTGCCCCATACCGTCACGGGGACAGTTTACGCCCCTTGTAGCGGCGAGCACATCACTCAAATGCGTGATCTTTGCTGTTGCTATATCGTTACTAGCGACTCGCCAGGTGCATAATCGGCTTGCTAATCCCGTGAAACCTTCGGGCTGGCGAAACACTCCCCAGCGCCCGCCAGAACTCGACTTCTCGTCGTTGTTTTTTGTTCACGATCGGCGCCATGGAGCACCCCTTCTCCGGGGGAGCACGCATCGGGACGGGGGCTTTCGATCTCATACTAGAGCGGTTCGAGACCAGGGAGCTAAGCGATATCCGATAAGCCCTACCGTCCCACTCCGGCGGCATTTTGCTCACGCTTCTTACCAGGACATAGGGTCACCGGGTTTCGGGATCGCTACCCGTCAACGACTCTCACGAAGTCCAAAAGAATCATTCATTTTTCAGCTGTCAGCGATCGGCAAGAACAAAGGGCTGATTGCTGAGAGCTGACAGCGTGGTTCGCAAAAGGATTGACCCTTTGCGAACCGCATTAGGGCTCACTTCAAGAATGGCAGTCGGTCGTAGAGGACGAAACGCTCGAAGTCGGGGTAGAACTCGCTCGTCGTGAGGGGGGTGCGGGAGAACGAGGCGAGGGGCTCTCTGCCCTCCTTGCCCTTGCCAGGTTGGTGGAGGGCAATGCTGACGCTCTCGTCGTCGATCTCGATGACGTTGTAAGAGGGCGGCATCGTGCCGCGCACGCGCATGGTCGATACAGTGCCGGAGTGCACGATCCTCACCCCCGAGATGCTCCAGACGTAAGGGACGTGCCTGTGGCCCGAGAGGACGATGTCGACTCTAAGCTCGCGCAGGATGGCCATGACGTCGCCGGCGTCTCGCAGGTTGTTGACGTCGCGTCCCGTGCCCGGAACGGCGAGGATGTGGTGGTGGATCATGAGTATCCTTGGCCCGCTGTCCCAGCCGCGGAACTCGGAGTCTAACCAGCTGTAGTGCTCGCGCCCGACCTCTCCCTCGTCGAGATCCGGCTTGGTCGAGTCGAGCGCGACGACCTTGGCCACTCCCTCGGGGACGGGGATCCGGTCCGACTTCTCTCTTATGCCGAAGAATTCCTCGAAGTGCCTGTAGCCAACGTTCTTGGCGTCGTGGTTGCCCATCGCGTAGACGACGTTCGGACACTCGAGACGGTCGAAATACTGCCTCGCCTCCTCGAACTCCCAGCGGTATCCCTCCATCGTCAGGTCCCCAACGATGGCCACGAGATCGGGCTCCAGCGCGTTGCTCTCCTCGATGGTGGCCTCGAGGAGGTCTGGCCTGAACAGCCCTGATCCAACGTGAACATCGGACATCTGTACTATGCGCACCCGTCACTCCCTTCTGAAGGTTGGCCCATTCTGCTCCTTCATCGTCTCGAGGAACGCCTTCGCCTGCCTGAGCTGCTCACCCACGGAACCGGGCGACGTCGAGCCGGCTGAGTGCTTGTTCTGCACGCTCCCGTGAGACGTAAGCAGCTCTTCCGGCACCTCCGAGAGCGCGGGATGTGCTTCCGCTAGCTCCTTTTGCGGCACATCTTCGAGCGCGACTCCCAGTTCCTCGCACCTCCTGACGAGCCTCCCGACGGCGTGGTGCGCCTCTCTGAAAGGAACTCCCTTCGCCGCCAGGAAGTCCGCAAGCTCCGTCGCGAGGGCGAAACCCCCGGCGACCTCCGCCATCCGTGTGCCGCGGAAGCGAGCCGTACGCAGCATCTCGGGCAGGACGGCCAGCATAGTGAGTACCGAGTCGACCGCGTCGAAGAGGGGTTCCTTGTCCTCCTGGAGGTCCTTCGAGTAGCCAAGCGGGAGACCTTTGAGGGTGATCAGGAGCCCGTTCAGGTCCCCGATGAGGCGTCCGCTCTTGCCGCGTATCAGCTCGTAGGCGTCGGGGTTCTTCTTCTGGGGCATGATGGATGAGCCCGAGGAGTATGCATCGCTTAAGGTGGCGAACCCGAACTCGGCGCTGGTCCACAGCACCCACTCCTCCCCGAGCCTGCTCAGGTGCACCCCGATCACGGCGCACGCGTAGAGGAGATCAAGGACGAAGTCCCTTTCTGAGACTGCATCCAGCGAATTGGTGAACGGCTCCATCCCCAGCTCTTCCGCCGTGAGCCCGGGATCCACGGGATGGGGCGTACCCGCGAGCGCGGCGGCCCCGAGCGGCGAGACGTTTGCCGCCTCCCTGGCGGCCTCCAATCTCCGCAGGTCTCGCCTGAGGGCTTCGAAGTGGGCGAGCAGGTGGTGGGAGAGCAGGATCGGCTGCGCGCGCTGCAGATGGGTGTAGCCGGGGAGAACGAGATCCCCATCTGCATCGGCCACCCCGACGAGCGCCCGCATTACGGCGAGCACGCTTTCAGTTATCTGTGCAGCCGCGGCCCTAGCGAAGAGGTGAAGGTCGAGGGCGACCTGATCGTTGCGGCTGCGGCCCGTGTGCAGCTTGAGCGCCACGTCGCCCACAAGCTCCCTCAGCCTGCGCTCGACCGCGGAGTGCACGTCTTCGTCCGAGAGGTCCCACGAGAACTCTCCCCCCTGGACTTCCCGCAGCACTGCCTCGAGTCCCCCTACCAGCGTCGCCGACTCACTATCGGAGATGATCCCTTGCGCCCCCAGCATCCTCGCGTGGGCGATGGAGCCGCGTATATCGTGGGGGGCGAGACGGATGTCGAAGGGGATGGAGGCGTTGAGACGCTCGAACGCCTCGGCCGGTGAGGCCCCGAACCTTCCTCCCCAGAGTGGTCCCTCGTAACGCTCGTCCACGGTCCGAAGTTTAGTCGACCTGACACGAGAAAGTGTCGACTTTCGCAAAGTAGGGTGCCGCGGACCGCAACTTCGAGCGGGTAAGAGGTTCTCTAGTGGGCGTCGGACGCGGGATCCTCACGGCTGCCAACCCGCTGGTACAGTCTGACGGCACCTTTTATGGTGGAGAGCCCCAGCGTGGCATGCCTCGTGCGGCTGCCTATAATCTCTCTCCCTAGAGAATCGATGAATTCCCCGTAGTCCAGCTCGAGGATCTCTTCCATGCTAAGATCCTCGCTCAGGATACGCTCGACCACGATAGAGGTGGCTCCCATGCTTATGGTGTCACCCTGTCCGGTCCACGATAGGTCCTCTACCTTGCCGTTATCGCCTCCCTTGAGGTAGACGACCACCGACCCCCCGCACTCGGGGCTGCCGCCTGGTATCGTAACGTCGGCGTCTCTCTGGGCGCCTTCCTCGATCTTGTGGCGGGGACTCCTGGCATGCTCGACCAGGAGCGCCGCGCCACTCTTACTCTCGGGTTTGGACTTCCCTTGCTTCGCTTCCAAGCCTCTATCTCTCGATGGGTGCACGCACGAGGTTGCCCCACTCGGTCCAGGAGCCATCGTAGTTACGCACGGCCTCGTAACCGAGGAGGTACTTCAAGACGAACCACGTGTGCGAAGAGCGCTCACCTATCCTGCAATAGGCTATTACGTCATCCCCCTGGCTGAGGCCGATCTCGCCCTCGTAGATCTCCCTGAGCTCATCGGCGCTCTTGAAGGTCGCATCCTCCCTCACGGCCCTCGCCCATGGCACGTTCGCGGCCCCCGGGATGTGGCCTCCCCTGAGGGCGCCCTCCTGCGGGTAGTCGGGCATGTGGAGCAGCTCTCCCTTGTACTCACCAGGGCTCCTTACGTCGACCATCCGACCCCTGGCCTCCAGGTGCCTCTCCACGTCCTCCCTGAACGCCCTGATCCTGGGGTCATCCCTCTCAGGGGTCGGGTATTCAGCCCTGGGGAACGATGGCACCTCCTGGGTCATCTCGCGCCCCTCAGCCTCCCACTTTATCCTGCCACCGTCCATGATCTTCACGTTGTCGTGGCCGAAGAGCCCGAAGACCCAGAGGGCGTAGGTCGCCCACCAGTTGTTCTTGTCCCCGTAGAAGATAACCGTCGTATCGGGGGAGATGCCTAGCTCTGCCATGAGGTTGGCGAAGTGCTCAGGGTCGAGATAGTCACGCATTAGCGGATCGTTCAGGTCCTCGACCCAGTCTACCTTCGCGGAGTTCGGGACGTGGCCTATGTCGTAGAGGAGCACGTCCTCATCCGACTCGATTATTCGTACGTTCTCAGTGTCGTCGAGGTGCTCTGCGACCCACTGGGTGCTGACGAGGGCGTCAGGGTTCGCGTAGCCTTTCTCCTGTATCTCCTGCTCCGTCATGATCTCTCCTCACTCTGCTTGCGACGCACGAGCGCACATTCTAGCTTATCTCCGATAGAATTGGTCGAGTTTGTATCCGGGGATGGGCGAGGCATGTAGACCACTCAGTCCCTGTAGACCACGAGCTCGTCGAGAGGCCGGCGCGAGCGGCGTTTCGGCGGGTCGCCCTCTGCGTAACCGAGCGTGAGCAGCGCGTGTGGCACCAGCCTCGCATCGAGCCCGAGAGCCTCCACCACCTTCTCCGGGCAGAAGAGGGGCGCGCACATCCAGCCGGCGTCGAGGCCCAAGTCGTAGGCCGCCAGCAGCGCGTTCTGGGCCGCAGCCCCCAGAGACTGTACGGCCATCGTGGTCTCGCCGCGCTGGCGCCGGGCATCGGGGTAGACATCGAGCTCCTCGAGGTAGAGGAAGATGAGTACGAGTACCGGCGCTTCCAGCAGGCGCCTGCGAGAGCTTTCGAGACGCTTCTCGACGATCTCCGGACTCTGGCCGTCCATCTCAAGGTTGGCCCGCCACTCCTCGCCCATCGCCTCAGCCAAACGCTTCTTGGTTTCCGCTCCTCTTAGCACGGCAAAGCGCCAGGGCTGCCGGCCGTGGGGGGAAGGTGCCCACCTGGCGGCTTCGAGTACCCGCTCCACGAGATCTTCGGGCACCCCCTTCTGAAGATACTGCCGGACGGAGCGGCGGCCATGGATCGTGTCGAGGAGGCGGGAACCTGACTCGTCGGGCTCGTCGAGGGCGCCCCACGAGGCGACGTTCTCCTGGCGTATGGCGACGATGGGATTCTCCTCTATCCTCATCGCCTCGTATTGGTGGTACTTGCCCCGCAGGAGCCTCACGGCCGCGTCGTGCTCCTCTGTGTCAGGCTCCAGAAGTCCCGCCCTACCGCGCACCATGACGAAAGCGAGCAGCTCCCAGTCCTCGGTGTATCGGTCGGCGACCAAGGCTACCTCGGGGTTCTCGAGGATGTTCCTGACGCGTTTGAGGTGGGATACGGGCACGTCTTTCGGCTTCTCGTCGAGGGCGATGTAGATCGAAGACCGCCCCAGGGCGAAGCACACGGGCACGGCGTGCGGCTTCCCCTCTCCGTCGGCGGTCGCGAGGCGGGCGACCCTCCGGCGGACGAGGAAGGCGGCCTGCTCCTGATCCAGTACCTTCGAGGTTACCCTCACGACTCTAGTCTACAAGAGACGCACACTGCCAGGACAGAAGGTCAGTAGCGGATCTTCTGTCCGACCATGATGACGTCTGGATTCTGTATGCCGTTGGCTGCAGCAAGATGGTGTGCGGAGGTATCGAACCGGGCCGCCACTTCCCACAGCGTATCTCCCGGTCGCACCACGTAGCGTGCCCCGCCACCGGTGTCGAGCCGGCTGGGGGCATACCTGTGGGGCTGGCTCGAGGTGTACCTGTTGCCTCTGGAATCTCTCGCAAGACCGGCCGAGTCGTTCACCCCGCGGTCGACCCTATCGGCGCGGTAGCCAGCCGGTTGCCTGTCCCGGTAGCCACCCCTCTCCGTCGCGTTGGCGCGGTAACCACCCCTGCCGGTCACGGTGTAGTCAACCCAATCCACGCCGGCTGCCGTGAGGCCAAGGTACTCGGCCGCGCCCTGGGAGAGGTCGAGGGCCCTTCCTCCGCTATACGGACCCCGGTCATTGACCGTGACCTGCGCGGAGCGCCCACCGTAGGTGACCGTCAGTCGCGTCCCGAACGGCAGCGTTCTGTGCGCCGCCGTAAAACCAGAAGGGTCGAACACCTCACCACTGGCCGTCACAGACCCCTCGAAGCCAGGCCCGTACCAGGAGGCCAGTCCTGTTTCGGCCTCGGCACGGTCGTTGCCTAGAGCCACGAAAGCACCGATTAGAAGCAACACCCATAACAAGCGAGATAACCTGAGCAAAACGCAATCCCCCTCCGTGTGCGTTAGCTTTATATTTACCTGTAGTTCAACATCAGAGTTCTGCGGTGGAGAGTATTCTCGCTTCGTACGGGGAAATCAAGACGATTCTCGTCATTATCACGCCGCGATAATCGCCCCCGACCGCACCGTTTCGACGACCTCGAAGCTCTTTCGGGTGAGGGCCCGAAGATCCTTTACATGAGCCTAATACCGTCAAGCGTGTCGCGCTACGAGGACGAATGTACTCTGTGTTAACATGCTGGCCGAAGAGAGAAGGCCGGAAAATATTCGTATGATAAATGCTGGAGGGGCTATTTACACGGTCGATGAGGTCAGTAGTCTGCTGGGCATTCCTCGCCCGACCCTGTACCGCTACTTGAGGGAATATTCCATCCCTCACCTGCGGAAGGCCGGCAGAATATCGATCCCCGATGACTCCTTCGACCGCATCAGGGAGGCAAGGGACCTCCACAAGGAGGGGCTCGGCACGGAGTCCGTAAGGAGACAACTGCGCGAGGATACGGGAGAGGTGGACCGTAAGCTGGACAGGCTCCACCAGACTTTGGAGAGTCTGCGGGGAGACATCAGAGAGCGGCCTGGTACGGATGAGGTGGCCGTCTCACCCACCTTGCGAACCATCCTCGCGCGCCAGAGTCTCCTCATGTCCGCGATGTTCAACCTCACAGAGATGGTGGAGGACTTGCTGCTCGCTAGCGGGAAGCCAAGGAAACCCCTCTCCGAGGACCTCGGGATACGTGACGTGCTATCCGAGCGTCAGGCGCAGGACCGGCGCGGGATCCCGTGTGGGAACCCTCCCGCCACGCACGCGATCTCCGCACCCGTCCAGAGTCGCGTCGGCCAGTCTCTCGCTGTACGGTCTACCGACTTCGGCGCCCTGGGTCGACGACGGCGGCGCGGCGTCCTGGCGATCCTGGCGGCGATGCTGTTGGTGGCCTGCCTGGTGTGGGCGGCATTTGCCCTGATCGGTGCCAGCAACGCCGATACATCCTTACCCAGGGTAGCGGAGATGGCGGACGAACCTCCTGCTGGCCTGAAAGCGATGGCGGCCCCGGAAGAGATCAAGGCCAGCGAACCACGAACTGAGGTAAAGACCGAGGTACCGGACGTCACGGGCCGGAGCCTCGAAGAGGCCGTCAGGATCATCTCCGACGCCGGTTTCGAGGTGGCGGCGATCAAGACCCGGGCTAGCCAGGTGAACTCCGAGACGGCCATCAGAACAGAACCCAGATCCGGCACCCCGGCGAAACCAGGGGCGCCTGTGATCCTCACGATGAGCGGCGCACCGGCCACAGCCTCATCGAGTGCTCAGCCCGTTAGCGCGAGCGCCACTGCGAGCGCCAGCGCCTCCGCCGGGTATGCGAACTGAAGGTTCGCGAACCGCAGCCACAGGAAGAGGAGATAGACGTGCAGCTAGAGAATAGGGCCGCCATAGTCACAGGCTCTTCGCTGGGGATCGGCAGGGCCATCGCGGTCGCCTTCGGACGCGAGGGGGCCTCGGTGACCATCAATTACAGGAGCCACCCCGAGCAGGGGCAAGAAGCGGTCGAGGAGATCGAGAAGGGCGGAGGCAAGGCAATCTCCGTGCAGGCCGACGTCTCCGAGCCTGAGGGCGTTAAGGACTTGATCCAGCAGACCGTCAAAGAGTTCGGCCGCCTCGACGTTATGGTGAACAACGCAGGCATTGAACAGAAGGTCCCCTTCCTCGATACGCCCCTGGAGGTGTGGGAGAAGGTGATCTCGGTCAACCTCACGGGGGTGTATATAGGCTGCCAGGAGGCCGCCCGTCAGATGGTCTCCCAGGGCGACGGGGGGCGCATCATAAACGTCTCGTCGGTGCACGAGGACCTGCCCATGCCGACCAACTCTCCCTACTGCGCGGCCAAAGGGGGCGTCAGGATGCTGATGCGGACCATCGCAGTCGAACTGGCCCCGCACGGCATCACAGTGAACAACATCGCCCCGGGTGCTATCGAGACCCCCATCAACAAGAACCTCGACGAACATCCCGAGCAGCAGCAGGAATTACTCTCGGAGATCCCCCTCGGCAGGATAGGGAAACCAGAAGATGTCGCCTCTGTGGCCGTATACTTGGCCTCGGACGCCTCCTCTTACTCCACGGGAAGCACCTTCTTCGTCGACGGCGGCATGATGCGCCACGCAGGAAGCCTGTGAGCTATCAGCGGTCAGCCATCAACCTTCAGCAAGAACAAGAGCCGACAGCTGATAGCTGAATGCGCGAAATGCAGAGGTGTGACACCTCTGCATTTCGCTTTAAGCTGCGAGGAGCAGGCGCACGCCGACGAAGATCAGCATGATGGCCAATAGCAGCTTGAGCGGCTTGGCGGGGATCCAGGGCGCGAGCCGGCTCCCCACGAGGACGCCCGGGATGCCGCCCAACAGCAGGGTCCCTGCCAGGGCGAAGTCCACGTTGCCCTGCGTCATGTGGGCCAACCCGACGACGAACGAAAGCACCATCGCGTGTGTGATGTCCGTGCCCACGATAACGCCGGTGCGATGGGATAGAAAAGGAGTAGGATGACGGCCATCACGCTCCCCGAACCGAT
>Ga0126306_10002122_pt1 | contig 11061 bp, 10 predicted proteins | sample Plot27_FD_92592 | JGI IMG/M metagenome (GOLD analysis project Ga0126306, IMG submission 92592) | Serpentine soil microbial communities from UC McLaughlin Reserve, CA, USA - Plot27 | ecosystem: Environmental > Terrestrial > Soil > Grasslands | place: USA: UC McLaughlin Reserve, Lake County... | reverse complement strand
GGCAGGTACTCCTTCCCATTTATTTGGACGATTGCCTACATAACCAAGATCCTCTATACCCATTTTACTGGTAAAAAAACCTATTGCGGTTAGATTTCTCATCCGGTCAAAAAATGCAACCCCTTGTTTCATCCCCGGTTTTGCTTTAGCCGGGTAAGCAATTTCATTCACCATTTCTATTTGCTGTTGTGCACTACAACCGGTAAAAGATTGATTATACCGCTTAAAGCATTGCATATCTAACCAGCGCAAACCTCCTCTCATAGGTAGTTGAAGTTCTGGTTTGTCCTTTACAATGAATTCGATAAACTCCGGCACTTTAGCATCCGAGGCACTGCCAGAACGTTCATCTTTTGGAATAATGATATCGCCCAACACTGTTATGGTAGTCATTTCGTGAGGAGTGAAAAAAGTCTCAGCATTTAATTTCTTTTCTATTTCTGCTTCTACCGGCTGCCTGTGTGCATCGGCCTCCTTATCAACAATTGCCTCTTTACTTTTAACCTTTGTTTTTGGTTTACAAGCATCTAACAACACACTTGCTGAAAGCGTAGTAATACCAATTGCCTTTAATGATTCGCGCCTGTTCATAAAAATTATTTCAAATAAGGTTAAACGTTTTGTTTTCTTTTTTGATCGAGTATATATTCTGCTGTTCTCATAGATAAGGCAAGAATAGTCCATGTGGCATTCTTGTCTGATTGTTGCACCGTAGGCGCCCCGTCTACTACAAACAGGTTTTTGCAGTCATGTGCCTGGCACCATTTATTCAGCACTGATTTTTGTTTTTCATTACCCATTCTTGCAGTACCAACTTCATGAATGATGCGGCCCGGTGCTTCCAGTCCCCACATATCTTCAGGACCATGTTCGGCCGAAGTAGGAATGGCTCCCATTTCGTGAATGATACGGCTAAAAGTTTGCTGCATGTGCTTTGCCTGGTTAATTTCATCGTTGGTCCACTTATAATGAAATTGTAGCACTGGGATACCATACTTATCAACCACATTAGGATCGATTTCACAATAGTTATCAATTCTTGCCATCCCTACTCCCCTTCCCGCCATACCAAACGTAGTTCCATAAAAACGCCGGTAATCATCTTTAAGAGACGCACCATATCCACCGCCTTCCTTCTTCTGTCCATCACGTCCGGGAATAGTACCATTTAACTTTGGCACAAAACCACCAAAGCCATAACCTGGCATTCCCATACCCCCACCAAATTCAATATGATATCCTCTTGGGAAATCCAATTTTTTATTGTCCTGCATCCATGGACCGTAAATATTAATGCTGCCTGCCGCATCTTCGTTAAAACGTTTTCGATCCATTAATTGCGGCAACATGCCACCCCTGGAGGAACCGGTAGAATCCTGCAAATATTTACCCACCAGCCCACTACTATTAGCAACTCCATTGGGATAAACCTGCGATTTTGAGTTCAACATGATTCTTGCCGTTTCGCAAGAGCTGGCGCCTAATACCACTGTCTTTGCCTTTACCTGGTATTCCTGCAAACTTTCTTTATCTACATAAGAAACCCCGATAGCTAGTCCATTTTTGTCTGTCAACACCTCACGCACCATAGCATTGGAAACAAGCTCCATGTTACCGGTTTTTAAAGCTGGAATCACCAGGCAGGAAGAAGACGAAAAATCAGCATACACCTTACAGCTACGACCACACTGGTTACAAAAAAAACAAGATCCCCTGTCTTTGTTGCCTGGAAGTGGTTGTGTTAATACAGAACCCCTGCCTGGAATAACTTTAACTCCTGCAGCCGCTGCTCCTTTCATAATAAATAGTTCTGGCAATCGAGGCTTTGGGGGTGTGAGAAAGATACCATCAGGCTCATTTTCCAAACCTTCTGCAGTACCATATAAACCGATTAATCGGTCCACTTTATCATAATATGGTTTCACTTCGTCATAAGTTATGGGCCAACGTTCACTCACACCATCATCAGGTTGAAAATCTTTTGGTCCAAAACGAAGAGAAATTCTTCCCCAGTGATTCGTTCGGCCACCAGTCATTCTGGAACGATACCATTCAAACTCTGTATTGTCTTTACGGGTATATGGTTCTCCATCGATTTCCCAACCTCCAAAAGCAGCATCAAAATCACCACCTGCTCTTTCTTTCGTAGCGGCTCCTCTTCGGGGAGATTCGTAGGTGAACTTTAATTGGGCAGAATGTTTTGCCGGATCAAAGTAGGGACCGGCTTCCAGCATAAGAACCTTCACGCCTGCATTAGCCAGCACATAAGCCGCCATTCCGCCACCAGCTCCTGAACCTACAATAACTACGTCGTAAACTGTTGACGACTCCTTTATTTGTATATCACCCATAGATCGTGTATAAATGTATTAGTAAGTAAACCTATTCTTTACTGTTATTCAAACGTGATTAATGACCTACGGTACACCGCAGTTAGTTTACAAAAAGTACGATGAACAGGCAAATTAAGATTTATAAGCGTCACTATTAATAATGCCTGCACAAATCTTATTTAAGCAGGCAATGATCTTTTATTCAGTCCAAATATTTTTTATAGGTGGGACGGTAACCAAGTAAGTAAGCAAAAGGTGTCAACATAATAAATAAGATTTTTTGTATAGCGAAGGGCGGTTTGGATAGCCGGAATTCTTTGGCGTATTGTTGGCCATTAAAGCAACCTGCAGGAGGTTGGGCATTCGTTTTTTATTAGTTTTACCATCGTTAGCCAGTCCGCTTGCTGTTTGGAGTAAATCAGCTGTATTCATTGCGGGTTGCACTTTCCAGTTTACTACCGTCTTATTTTGGGAGTTGTTCCACATGGAGTGCACTTTGGTTTTCGGTATGTGTAAAGTGTCGCCTTGTTTCAACACTTTAATTTGCCCGTCAATGCGTACGGTCAATTCGCCTGATAAAACGGTGAAATCCTCGGCCTGGTATGGATGATAGTGTGCAGCAGGTTCATTTGAATGAGCATTATAACCAGCTTCCATTTCTAACAGTTGGCCGTTTGTATCATTCGCTGTTTGCAAAAATTTAATTTCGACAAGTGTCTTTGGGTTAAAGATTGTTTTGTTCCTGTAAGCCATTTCAAACTCACATTTTAAATTCCTTAAAAATAAATTTTTGTCTTGTTTTTCATTGTGATTGATTGAACTCTTTTTTGACGGGTGTAATACCAGGTTGTAGCCGCATACTTACAAAGCGTCCCATTTTTAGACTGGTCAATTCACTTCCCGAATGACTTCTGCAAGATGGTCAACTTTATCGACGTACTTAATTTTTTTACTGTATTCAATGTTGGAGATAATGAATTGTGTTGCCTTGTTTATAACGATTTTCAAAATGCAGAGCGTATATACTTGCAAAGACAACCGTAGATGTGTTGTTTAAAGATGCTTTGAAGGAGTGATTTATTCGCTCACTATTTTCACTCTAACACTCGCTCAAACTCAAAGGTATATTAACCGCCAGCCCGCCCTCTGCTGTCTCTTTATATTTACTGTTCATATCCAGGGCCGTCTCCCACATGGTTTCAACAACGGCGTCTAAAGAAACTTTTGCAAAATCGGGAGAGCTTTGTAAAGCGAGTTGTGAAGCAGTGATAGCCTTGATTGCACCCATGGTATTTCTTTCAATACAAGGCACCTGCACCAGTCCTGCAATTGGGTCGCAGGTCATACCCAAATGATGTTCCATGGCAATTTCAGCAGCCATCAGTACCTGTCTTTGAGTGCCTCCCATTGCTTCGGTTAACGCTGCTGCGGCCATGCTGGAAGAAACCCCGATCTCAGCCTGGCAGCCACCCATTGCTGCGGAAATAGTAGCACCTTTTTTAAAGATGCTTCCGATCTCTGAAGCCGTTAAAAGAAATTGTATGACCTTATCGTCGTTAATGTTTTCGTGAAAAACAAGATAATAAAGTAATACAGCCGGAATAACGCCTGCAGCTCCATTAGTAGGCGCTGTCACTACTCTGCCAAAAGAAGCATTTTCTTCGTTCACAGCTAAAGCAAAACAACTGACCCAGTCAAGAATGTATTGAAAAGAATTTCCACCCTGCCGAATGGCATTGAACCACTCCTCTTGCGAGTGGTAGATTTTTTCTTTGAGCAATTTTTTATTTAATTCAGCGGCTCGTCGTTTTACATTCAAACCGCCGGGCAAAGTACCAGAGGTATGACAACCACGATAGGTACAATCCTTCATCACTTCCCAAATTTTCATTACGCCCTTTTTAGTTTCAGCTTCCGGACGCCATGTTTGTTCATTTTCCATTACTACTTCATGTATGGCCAGGCCGGTTTTACGGCACCAATGCAATAATTCTTCAGAAGTATTAATAGGAAAAGGAAGTGTAACCTGATCTTTGTTTTCCTTCTCTCCTTCCTTTATCACAAAGCCACCACCAATAGAATAATAAGTTTCAGAAACGGAATCACCATTTTTATAGGTTGCGAGGAAGCTTAAAGCATTGGGATGAAATGGTAATGTTTCGGTGATGAGAAAATCAATGTCTTCGGCGGGGTCAAAAATCACTTCATGTTTGCCGCCCAGCACCACTCTTTTCATGGCAGCAATATCATTCATCTTTGGAGTGATCCTGTCAACTTCGAAAGTCACCGGATCGTCTCCACTTAGTCCTAATAAAACGGCTATATCAGTACCATGTCCTTTGCCTGTTTTAGCTAAAGAACCGTAAAGCAAAACTTTCAAACCGGTTACTGCCTGTAATTGCTGCTTGTCAGCAAGCGTTTGTACAAAGCGCTGTGCAGCCCGCCAGGGGCCTAACGTATGAGAGCTGGAAGGACCAACTCCGATCTTGAACATGTCGAATACGGAAATGGCTTCGTGTGACAATAGATTGTTTTGGTAAAGTTAACCTTAACACAGGGTAAGAAAATCTTAATAAACAGTATCGAGTGTTACATCGAAAATTAAAATAGAATTGCCGGGTATAACAACAGCTCCGTTAGCATCTTTTCTGTCAGCACTGCCATAACCCAAAGAAGGAGGGATATACAAACGAATCTTACCGCCTTCTTTAATCAATGGAATGGTGTTGATCCATCCGCCAACCAGGTCGCTTAAAGCAATAAACCGGTCAAATGTGCCCTGGTCGAATATATTTCCATTAGTCAGCTTTCCTATATAGGTAGCTTTTATAGCTCCACATGCTGTAACTGACCTTCCCGTGCCTGGGTTATCAATAATATAAAAAACGCCGCTGCAATGCTGCGTAGCGGTGATGGTATTAGCAGTGAGATAATCCTGTACAGCCTGGATTTCGGAAGCAGGAGCTTTATATGCACACGCATCATAGGTACATGTTGCTGTACTGGTATCTTCCCCGCTCTTTAAGCATCCGGTAAAGCCAATGATGATTAAACCAAATAAAATGTTTTTCATGAATACAATTTAGAGTTGTTAGACTTTAATTTTATAGAACCTGCTGCATAGAAGAAAGGTCCTCTTTCTTTTTTACCAATTCCTGGTACATCGTTTCGTTTCGATCCCACCTGTGATGCGCCGCAAAAATGGTAATGAATACTACGATTGCGATCAAAGCTATAAGAATCACAATGATTAAAGAAGAATCGCTGTTTAGTTCCATCGTTGCTCTTTGGTACCAACCTGATAAAAGATTAACCAGGAGGGCAACAGCAATGACTACTCCTAAAGGAAGGCCTATAGAAAGGTTCCTCAGGAACTGTTTCTTTTTAAGCCTTTGCTTTCCCCAATAATCCAGGAATCTCTCTTCATCTGTTGTCAGCATATAAAAAAATACCCGTCCCGCTGAGCGGAACGGGATTGAGGTACCGAGCAGATTCGAACTGCTGTGGGAGCTTTTGCAGAGCTCAGCCTAGCCCCTCGGCCACGGTACCATTTCAAAACTGTGTTGACTTTAAAGCCTATCCGCAAAAAGCGGCCACAGTATAGGGAAAGTCTGAAATCAAGATAAAAATTAAATCCAAAACTTCAATCTTTTATTTCAGAAGCGGGTGCGAAAATAGGGTTTTTTTACTAAGTAATGGAGGTACATTTGTAGCTTAACAATTCCGAAAATCCACCGCATGCAAAGAATTGCAGAATCTGAATTGATCATTAATTCGCGTGGTGCCATTTATCATCTTAATCTTCGGCCGGAAGAATTGGCAAAGACGGTTATTACGGTTGGCGACCCCGACAGGGTGGAGTTGGTCAGCCGGTATTTCGACCGTATTGAGAGTAAATTCCGTCACCGTGAATTTGTTTCGCATACTGGATTTGTTGGCAAAAAAAGAGTCACCGTAGTAGCTACGGGCATTGGCCCGGATAACATAGATATTGCTTTAAATGAGTTGGATGCATTAGTTAATATTGATTTTGAAACAAGGCAAATAAAACAAGAACCTACTTCACTGAATATTATCCGTATTGGAACTTCGGGATCATTACAGGCCGACATTCCAATAGACAGCTATGTTGCTTCTACACATGGACTTGGTTTAGATAACCTTTTAAATTATTACAGGCAGGAACAAAATGACCAGGAGAAACAATTATTACACTCCTTTGTTACGCATACGCAGTTGCAGGCGAATGTTTCTAATCCCTATATTTCTATTGCAAGTGCTTCCTTGCTGAAACATTTTGTAAATGGTTATCACCAGGGAATTACAGTAACCTGTCCGGGGTTTTATGGACCGCAAGGCAGGGTGCTCCGTTTGGGTGTTCAAAATCCGCAACTGATAGACAGGCTTACACAATTTGCCTTTGGCCAGCACCGGATTACTAATTTTGAAATGGAAACGGCAGCTATTTATGGCCTGGGAAAACTATTAGGACATCATTGTTTATCTCTCAGTGCTATTGTAGCTAACCGCATTCAAAAACAGTTTACAAAGGATAGTGATAGTTTGATTGATAAGTTGATAAGGCAAACATTAGAAATCGTTAGTACATCTTTATAAGTATGAATATTGAATTTCAGAAATACCAGGGAACAGGAAATGATTTTGTAATCATGGATAACCGCGACAAGGCTTATGATTCTTTGACTAAAGAGCAGGTAAAATTCCTGTGTGATCGCCGCTTTGGAATTGGAGGCGACGGCCTGATGCTGTTGAATCTTCATCCCAATTACGATTTTGAAATGAAGTACTACAATTCGGATGGAAGGGAAAGCTCTATGTGCGGGAACGGCGGCCGGTGTTTAATAAAATTTGCTTATGACAAAGGCATACATAAATCAACCTATAAATTTTTAGCTATTGACGGAGATCATGAAGGAAGCATTGACACGGATGGAACAGTAGCATTGAAGATGAATGATGTGGATGATGTAAGATATGATCATGGCAATTATATACTGGATACAGGATCTCCCCATTTTGTCAATTTAACAACTGATGTAATGCACCTGGACGTGTACAAAAAAGGAAGGGAAATTCGTTATAGTAAAGAATTTGAGAAAGACGGTATCAATGTAAACTTTGTAGAACAAATGGACGAAGCAGATAAAATTATTGTACGTACCTATGAACGGGGCGTTGAGGATGAAACCTTTTCCTGCGGTACAGGTGTTACAGCTGCAGCGCTTGTCTGTTTTCATAACGACAGTGGTTTCAACCGCGTGGAAGTAAGAACTAAAGGCGGCCTGCTGAGTGTAGAATTTGATAAAACGGGTAATAGCTACACGGACATATGGCTTAATGGTCCTGCTCTAAAAGTTTTTGAAGGCAAAATTGAAATTGAATAATAGATTAGTTGCCCTTTAGTTTTCTTTATTATATTATTAGGATAAGACAACTGATATCCTGGACCATTTAGGATTGACGGCTGGACGATTACCAATCAGTAACCCATCAAAATTAAACAACATCTCGTGGTCAAATATTTCATCAATAAAAATCATAAAACGGTAGAGATAGACAAGCCTGACAATGGGTCGTGGATCAATATTTCGCCGCCATTAAAGCAGGAAGAATTTTTAGAATTATCTGCCCAGTTGGATATCCCTTTAGACTTTCTCACAGATTCCCTGGATATTGATGAACGAAGCCGCTTTGAAGAAGAAGATAATGTGAGGCTGATTGTTTTAAAAACGCCTACTCAAAACAATTCGTTTAGTGAAAGTGATGCCTATTATATTACTATACCAATTTGCATCATTCTTACACATAACCAAATTGTAACCGTAAACTCTTTTGAGAACCCTGCTATTAAGCGTTTCCTCAATACACTTCAAAACCGTCATCCTGACAAAAGAAATATGATGGCGCTGAAGATCTTTGAAAAGATAGTCCAGGATTTTATGGACCATTTGAAAGAGATCAACCAAAAAAGAAACTTGTTAGAGCAGCAATTGTATGATGCCAACCGTAACGAGCAACTGTTGCAACTACTTCGCATACAAAAAAGCCTGGTTTATTTTGTAACAGCACTGCGTTCTAATGAATTGTTGTTTATGAAATTGGTAAGAACCAATTTCCTTGCACTGACCGACCAGGAAAAAGAAATTCTGGAAGATCTTATTATTGATACTTCGCAGGCGCTTGAAATGGCAAATATTTATACGAATATTCTTAGCAGCACATTAGACGCCTACGCCAGTATTATTGCTAACAATCAAAATTTGGTTTTAAAAAGACTAGCTGTTATTACTATCGTACTCACCTTCCCTGTTTTAATTGCCAGTTTATTTGGGATGAACGTACCCAGTGGTTTTGAACACTCTCCTTATGCCTTTTATATCGTTGCTGTCTTATCCCTTACTATTTCCGTACTGGTTGGATGGTTCTTTCTGCGTAAAAAACTATTCCAGTAATGTTGCGTTTTAATATTCGTGTGTACGGAATTTTGATAAACGATCAAAAACAGGTATTGGTCAGTGATGAGTTTATAAGAGGTAAGTACTATACTAAATTCCCGGGCGGTGGCCTGGAATATGGCGAAGGCACAAGAGACTGCCTGCGTCGCGAATTCATGGAAGAAATGAATCTGAAGGTAGAAGTAGGCGATCACCTGTACACCACTGATTTTTTTCAACTCTCCGCTTTTAATCCCGACCACCAGATCATTTCCATCTATTATTTGGTAAAACCGCTGCAGGAAATCTCAGTCCGCTTAAGCTCCATTCCTTTCGATTTTGACGAGAGCCAGATGAAAACTTATGAGATAAACAATGAAACAGAAAGCTTTCGCTATATAGACTGGCCGGCATTATCTGAAGACAGTGTCACGCTGCCGATTGATAAGATTGTAGTGAAGATGGTGAAAGAAAAATTTTAGCCCGCAGCAGGAACATTTACTTCAGGTGCGCCTTGTTGCTGCATGGCTGCTTGCTTCATTTTGGCTGCAACATCATGACCCAGGTAATTTTCAATCCATCCGTGTAATAAATAGATTACAGGGGTCAACACAATGGCCATAGCAAATTTATAAATGTAGTTTCCTGTTCCTGTCACAGTTACCTGGTGTAAGGTCCACGGATCACCTTGACCTGTTTGAAGGCGCCTCCCCACGTAAAAAGCAATAAATAACACCACGAAGCTATCCACCAGTTGAGAAACGAGTGTAGAGCCGGTAGCCCTCAACCAAATATTTTTTTCACCCGTCATTCTTTTGATACGGTGAAAAACAAGCACATCTAAAATCTGTCCGATCAGGAAGGCTACCATGGAGCCAATAATGATCCACAATCCCTGGCCAAAAATGCCACGGTAAGCATTGTCGGCATTGGCAACACCATTACCCACGGTAAAATATTCAGAAGGCTTTAAATGAATTGCGCCATTGAACATGATAAAAGCGTACGAAATCAAACCAATGGTGAGGTAAGAAAGAAAACGGACTCCTTTTGAACCGTAATATTCGTTGATAATATCTGTCATAATAAATACCACAGGCCAAAGCAATACACCGGCAGTAAGATGAAAACTGAATTTGGAGCCAAATAAATTCAGGTTTGCCCTTGCGAGTCCAAGAGTGTCTTCCAGTGAAAAAATTTTGACACCCATAAATTCGGCAATCATGGCATTGGCAACAAAAAAGCCGCCGAGTATGATAAAAAGTCTTGTTGGTTTATCCTTAAGTATGTTTTGTATCATTGAGGTATAAGATGTAAAAGATTTGCATAATCAGGAAAAGGATGTTTGCTGTAATAATCCATGACGGTACAATGGTCCAGAATTTCTTACGGAAAAGAAACAATACGGCATAGCAAATGTTCACCAGCGGATTCAACAACACCACCATAAAATAACCCATAACGGCAATGGTTGCCGTAACATCCGGGTTATGTATCCAATTACCAAACTGAAGTGATACTGCCAGCAGGAAAAATATATTACAAACAAAAGCCAGTCTTGACAAAAATAAAAGCCAGCGCATGAAAGAGTTCGGGTTTGAGGTTGGAGGCCGATCAGTTATTCATTTCGATACCAATGCCTCTTATTAACTGCATTTAGTTTATAATTCGTCTAAAATACCATTATTTTGTCGCCATCTAAAAACCGGTGTATGAATAAAGGGATGTTTCAACGACTCCTTCCCCATTTGATTGCTGTAATTATTTTTTTGATTGTTTCGGTTATTTACTGCAGGCCCGTTCTGGAAGGAAAGGTGGTTAACCAGAATGACATTACGCATTGGAAAGGCTCTATTCACCAATCAGAAGTTTATAAGGAAGCGCATGGACATTACCCTTTATGGACGAACGGTTTGTTTAGCGGTATGCCCACTTTCCAGATTGGAGGAGTGGGCGAAAATTATGTAGGCGGGATATGGCATACCATACTTACCCTTGGACTTCCTAAACCCATTTCATTTTTTTTCCTTGCGTGCATTTGTTTTTATTTCCTGTGCGTTGTGCTTCGGTCAAATCCATGGGTTGGAATTATGGGCGCTTTGGCCTTTGCTTATGCCACTTACAATCCTATCATCATTTCTGTAGGGCATGAAACCAAAATGTTTACCATGGCTTATATGCCCGCCGTATTGGCTTCAGTGCTGTTGATTTATGAAAGAAAATACTGGTTTGGTGCGGCATTAACGGCCCTGTTTGCTTCTACGTTAATTGCC
>Ga0126306_10002121_pt1 | contig 11062 bp, 11 predicted proteins | sample Plot27_FD_92592 | JGI IMG/M metagenome (GOLD analysis project Ga0126306, IMG submission 92592) | Serpentine soil microbial communities from UC McLaughlin Reserve, CA, USA - Plot27 | ecosystem: Environmental > Terrestrial > Soil > Grasslands | place: USA: UC McLaughlin Reserve, Lake County... | reverse complement strand
GCAGCATGGTCAACCACCGCGAGACCCGCCGGGTCGGCGACGTCGTGCGCGGCGACCTGCGCCGCGGCGGCCCGCAGGTCGTCCGCGGGTAGCGGCCGGCGGTTCCCGCAGGATTGTCGTCAGCGTCGCCGGCGTCGCCGGCGTCGTCGGCATCGACGTCAGCGGCCCCGCGCGGCCTCGACGGCGGCGGCCAGCTCGTCGGGCCGGCGGGAGGCCACGAACCAGTAGGGGGTCGGGTCGTCCGGGTCGACGACGTCGGCGCGGACGCCCGCCGGCACCCAGCCGCGGATCAGGTGGTAGCCGGCCGGGTCCGACTCCGGGCCGCGCAGCCGTCGGGCCTCCTCCGGGGTCAGAGCGCTCGCGGGACCGAGCGCGGTCACCGGCACCCGGGCGTTCCCGGCGACCAGCTCACCGCCGTCGACCGCGACGAGCGCGGCGCTGGTTCGCAGCACGGCCGACAGCAGAAGGCCAGGGACCAGCACTGCAAGCAACCCGGCCACCGGCCCGAGGGCGGCGTAGAACGAGATGCCCAGCACCAGCGCCCCGGCCCAGACGGCGACCCACAGCCCCGCCGGCGGGGACAGCCGCTCGACGTACGTCGGCGTGGAGGTCGTCGGGTCCGGCACGGGGCAAGCCTGTCACGGCGCGCGGACGGGCTACCGTGCCCGGATGCCGACCCGCGAGGGAGACCTGCCGTTCGACCGACTCGTCGCGGAGCTGGTCGACGACCAGCTGCGGGCCAACCCGGTGCTCGGCAGCGCGCTCGGCGTGACCGAGCACGACGGCGACCTCCCGGACCTCTCGGCCGACGGCATCGCAGCCCGGGAGCGGGTCGAGGACGACTGGGCCCGCCGGCTGCGCGAGGCGGACGAGTCGCAGCTCAGCGACGAGCAGCGCATCGACCGCGACCTCGCCCTGATGGTGCTGCGCGGCCGCGAGCTGCAGCGCGACTGGGCCGACTGGCGGCGGACGCCTGACCCCTACGCCGGCTCAGCACTGTCCGGGGTCTTCGGCCTCCTGCAGAACCGGCTGCGGCCCGAGGGCGAGCTCGCCGAGGCTGTCGCGGCCCGGCTGCGGGGGACCCCGGCGCTGCTCGAGGCGTGCCGGGAGAACCTCGACCCGGCCCTCGCCAGCCCGGTGCTGCTGCGCCGCTCGTTGGGCCAGATCGGTGCCGGCGTGGCCTACTCCCGGTCGGTCTCGGGGGAGTTCGGCGGGGACCTTACCGCCGAGGCGCTCGTCGCCGACGCCGGCGAGGTCGCCGCAACTGCCTTCGAGGAGCTGGGCACCCACGTCGAGGCGATGGTCGAGCGCGCGAGCGGCGACTGGGCGATCGGGGAGGAGCGCTACTCGGCGCTGCTGCGCGAGGCGGAGGGCCTGCCCTACGGCGCCCGCGAGCTGCACGAGAAGGGCCTGGCCCTCTACGACGAGCTGGCCGCCGACATGCGTCTCCGCTCCCGGGACCTGCGCGGCACCGACGACTTCCTCGGGGTGCTGCGCGGCTTCAACGACGACCATCCCGAGACCCCCGAGGAGATGCTGGCGCTCTACCAGGAGGCCACCGACGCGGCGCGCGTGTTCTGCGTCGAGCACGACCTGGTGACCCTGCCCGACGGGGAGTCGTGCGTCGTGGCGCCGTCGGCGCCCTTCACCCGGTCGATGATCGCGGTCGCGCACTACATGCAGCCGCCACCCTTCGCGCCGGCGCCGGCCGGCGGTGGCGGGCGGCCGGGCCACTTCTTCGTGCCCTACCCGCCCGACGGGTCGACGCCGGATCAGGTCGCCGCCCGGCTGGCGACGAACAACCGGCACGGCGCCTGGTCGATCGCGGTGCACGAGGCCTACCCGGGGCACCACTGGCACTTCGCCTGGCTGGCGGCCCAGTCGGCCGCCGGGCGGGCCCGGCCGCTGCGCTTCGTCTTCGGGTCGACCTACTTCGTCGAAGGCTGGGGTCTCTACACCGAGGACCTGCTGCGCGAGCAGGGCTTCTTCCGCACCCCCGAGCAGGAGCTGGCGCAGCGCGACTACCGGCTCTTCCGGGCCGCCCGCATCGTCGTCGACACCGCGCTGCACATGGGCGACATGACGGTGGAGGAGGGCGTGGAGTTCATGGCGACCAGGTCGTCGCTGTCGCCGGACACCGCCCGGGCCGAGGTCCTGCGCTACTGCGCCTGGCCGACCCAGGCGTCGTCCTACCTGACCGGCGCGGTGGAGATCGCCCGGATGCGCGACCGGTGGCTGACGGAGTCGCGCGGGCCGCTCAAGGAGTTCCACGACCGGGCCGCCGGGTCCGGCCGGCTGCCGATCGGCCTGGTGGAGCGGACGCTCTTCGGCTGAGGCCTGGGTAGGGTGCTCCGCCGTGGAGGCGCAGCAGGCACCGGTCGACGTACTCGTGCGACGGCTGGACCCCGGCCTGCCGCTGCCCGGCTACGCCCACCCGGGCGACGCCGGAGCTGACCTGGTCGCCGCGGAGGACGTCGAGCTGGCGCCCGGGGAGCGGGCGATGGTCCCCACCGGGGTGGCGATCGCGCTGCCCGCCGGCTACGCCGCCTTCGTGCACCCCCGGTCGGGTCTCGCGCACCGCTTCGGGGTCGGCATCGTCAACGCGCCGGGCACCGTCGACGCCGGCTACCGCGGCGAGATCAAGGTGCTCCTCGTCAACCACGACCCGCGCGACACGGTGCGGCTGCGCCGCGGCGACCGGATCGCCCAGCTGGTCGTGCAGCGGGTGGAACGGGTCACGTTCCACGAGGTCGAGTTGCTGCCCGGGTCCGCGAGGGGCGAGGGTGGACACGGGTCGACCGGCGGCTTCGCCGCACCGGCGCCCAGCGAGACGGACAGGACAGAGGTGTGAGCGTGTTCCGACGTCGCCGACGTGAGGACGACCCGGCAGGGTCCACCGCGGCCGAGGGCTCGGAGGACGGCGCGACCGGTCTCGACGACTCCCTCGACGACGCGACGGGGGACGACGCGGGCAGCCCACCGCGGTCGACCCCGTCGGCCAGCCGGGAGAACGGGCCGTGGGACGTCACCGAGGTCGACGACCCCGCCGCCGGCGGACGGGTCGACCTCGGCGGCATGTGGCTGCCCGGCCGACCCGGCCTCGAGGTCCGGGTCGAGGCCGACCAGGCGACCAGCCAGGTCGTCGCGGTGACCCTCGTGCTCGGCCGGTCCGCGCTGCAGCTCCAGCCGTTCGCGGCCCCCAAGACCGAGGACATCTGGGACGAGGTGCGCGGCGAGATCCGGGCCGGCATCACCAAGCAGGGCGGGACCGCCGACGAGGTCGACGGCCCGCTGGGCACCGAGCTGCGGACCAAGGTGCCGGTGCGCGCGGCCGACGGCAGCTCCAGCGTGCAGCCGGCCCGCTTCGTCGGGGTGAGCGGGCCGCGCTGGTTCCTGCGCGGGGTGCTGACCGGGCAGGCCGCGGTCGAGACCGGCACCGACGCGGAGCTGGTCGAGCTGTTCCGGGAGGTCGTCGTGGTGCGCGGCTTCGACCCGATGGCGCCCCGTGACCCGATCCCGCTGCGGCTTCCGGCCGCGACGGTGGCGGCGGAGGAGGCTGCCGAGGCGGCTGCGGCTGCGGGCGCCGAGGGCGACGACGGCGAAGGAGACGACGGCAAGGCGACCCGGGCCGACGACCTCAACCCCTTCGAGCGGGGACCGGAGATCACCGAGATCCGCTGAGGCCGTACGTCGCGCGCCTGCCGGCCGGGCCCGCAGGGGCCGGTTGCGGCATACGCTGGTGCCATGGGCCACACAGAGGGCGGCGTGGTGCGTCGGGCGGTGAACCGGCTGGCCACCTCCGCCAAGGAGCACGAGGCGGCCGAGCTGCGCAAGGACTGCGTCGACCTCGGGGCCACCCTGATCCGCGACGTGCCCGACCGCGAGCGGGTGCGGGTCGCCGGCACGCTGCGCACCGTCACCCTGCGGCCGCGCGCCGGGGTCCCCGCACTGGTGGCCGAACTCTACGACGGCACCGGGTCGATGTCGCTGGTCTGGCTCGGCCGTCGGCAGATCCCCGGCATCGAGCCGGGGCGCTCGCTGGTGGGGTACGGCCGGGTGATGCGCTACGGCGAGCAGCCGGTGATCTTCAACCCGCGCTACGAGCTGCGCCCCACCGGCACCGGTGAGTGACTGGCTGGTGAGTCCCGACCCGACCCGCGCCGACCGGCCGCACGACCCCCAGCACAACGACCCGCTGCACCTGCAGCCGGAGGGGCCGCTTGACGACCTGGTCGACGAGAGCCGGCCCACGGCCGAGCATCCCGAGCTGCCCGGTGTCGACGCCGAGACGGTCGAGGAGATCGTCCGGGCCCGGCTCGCGATGGCGCTGGGCGGCCGGCGGGGCATGGTCGAGGGGGCCGCGCCGACGATCGGGTTCACGACGACGTACCTCTTGAGCCACGACCTGCGGCTGTCTCTCGTCATAGGGGTGGCCCTCGCCGTGGTCCTGCTGGTGCTGCGGCTCGTGCAGCGGTCGACGCCGCAGTTCGTCGTCAACAGCCTGGTCGGCATCGGCATCGCCGCCCTCTTCGCGTCCCGGTCAGGCGAGGCGAAGGACGTGTTCCTGCCCGGCATCCTCTACAACGCGGCCTACGCCGTGGGCCTGAGCCTCTCCGTGCTGGCGCGCTGGCCGCTCGTCGGCTTCATGATCGGGTCGGTCACGGGCGACGTCACCGCGTGGCGGCGGGACCCGGGCATCGTCGCCCTGTGCAGCAAGCTGACCTGGGTGCTGGTGGTCCCGTGCGCGATCCGGGTCGTGGTCCAGCTGCCGCTCTACCTGGCGGACAAGGTGGGCTGGCTCGGCGTGACGAAGATCGCCCTCGGCTGGCCGCTGCAGGTAGCTGCGCTGGCCGGCATGGTCTACCTGCTGGCCCGCGGCCGGACCCCCCTGCAGCAACCGGCGGACGCACGCCCGACCTGACTTCCGGCTCCGGCAGGGCGCACCACACGGGGGTACGTCGTCAGCGGGCGTGGGGGGCGAGGAGCTCCTCGAGCTGGGGACCCATGTCGGGGGTCGCGACGAACAGCAGCTCGTCACCCGCCTCGAGCGGGTCGTCCTGGCTCGGGGCGATCGGCCGGCCCTCGCGGATGATCGCGACCAGGGCGGTGTCCGGCGGCCACGGCACGTCGCCCACGCGCTTGGCGACGACGGGCGAGTCCGAGGGCAGGGTCAGCTCGAGCATGTCGGTGTTGGACTGCTGGAAGGTGAAGATCCGCACCAGGTCGCCGACGCTGACGGCCTCCTCGACGAGCGCGGTCATCAGCCGCGGCATCGAGACGGCCACGTCGACGCCCCACGCCTCGTCGAACATCCACTCGTTCTTCGGGTTGCTCACCCGGGCCACGGTGCGCGGCACGCCGTACTCGGTCTTGGCGAGCAGCGAGACGACCAGGTTGACCTTGTCGTCGCCGGTCGCGGCGATCATCACCTGGCACTCGTGCAGGCCGGCCTCCTCGAGGGAGGTCACCTCGCAGGCGTCGGCCAGCAGCCACTCCGCGTCGGGGACGGAGACCTTCTTGATGGCCGCGGGGTTCTTGTCGAGGAGCAGGACCTCGTGGCCGTTCTCCAGCAGCTCGCGGGCGACCGAGCGCCCCACGCTGCCGGCTCCGGCGATGGCGACGCGCATCAACAGCCCTTCGCGAACGGCAGGTGCATCACGCGCCACCCTCGGCCGGTGTGGTCGAGCGGCGGCGGAAGACCGAATCGATCGCGTCCGCGTCGTCGTCGCGCATGACCACGTGGACGATGTCGCCGTCCTGCAGGACGGTGTCCGAGCCGGGGAGCAGGCCCTCGCCGAGCCGGGTGAGGAACGCCACCCGGCCCCCGGACTCGATCTCGAGGCGGCTGATCCGCTCGCCGACCCACGCGGAGTCGACCGGCACCTCGGCCAGCCGGATGGTGCCGCTCGGGTCGCGCCACTCCGGCTCGGACCCGTGGGGGAGCAGCCGGCGCATCATCTGGTCGGCGGTCCAGCGGACCGTGGCGACGGTGGGGATGCCGAGACGCTGGTAGACCTCGGCCCTGCCCGGGTCGTAGATGCGGGCCACGACGTTGTCGACGCCGAACGTCTCGCGGGCCACCCGGGCCGCGAGGATGTTGGAGTTGTCGCCGCTGCTCACGGCCGCGAAGGCGTGGGCGTCCTCGATGCCGGCCTCGCGCAGGGTGTCGCGGTCGAACCCGATGCCGGTGACCCGGCGCCCGGCGAAGCCCTGGCCGAGGCGGCGGAAGGCCGACTCCTCGGCATCGATGATCGCGACCGTGTGCCCCTGGGACTCCAGGATGTGCGCGAGGGTCGAGCCCACCCGCCCGCAGCCCATGATCACGAAGTGCACGGGTCCGACGCTAGCGCAGACGCACCGGCCTGCGGGGTGCGGACCACGGGGGCCGTCAGGAGCCCCTAGCATCGCCGCGTGCCCCAGGTCACCGACGCTGCCAAGCGGCTGCTGCTCGGCCGCGCGATGCGCAGTGACCGGCTGCACGAGACGCTGCTGCCGAAGCGGGTCGCGCTACCGGTGTTCGCGAGCGACGCCCTGTCCTCGGTGGCCTACGCCCCTGACGAGGTCTTCCTCATGCTGGGGGTTGCCGGCTTCTCGGCGTACGCCTTCTCCTGGAAGATCGGCCTCGCCGTCGCCTTCGTGATGCTGGTGGTCGTCGCGTCCTACCGGCAGAACGTCCACGCCTACCCGAGCGGCGGCGGCGACTACGAGGTCGCGACCGTCAACCTGGGACCGACGCCGGGGCTGACCGTCGCGAGCGCCCTGCTCGTCGACTACGTCCTGACGGTGGCGGTGTCGATCTCGTCGGCCGCGCAGTACGCCGCCTCGACGATCGACTCGTTCCAGGGGCACGAGGTCGTCGTGGCGGTGGTCGCCGTCATCCTGCTGATGGCGGCGAACCTGCGTGGTGTGCGCGAGTCCGGCACCGCGTTCGCCGTCCCGACGTACGCCTTCATGGTCGCCATCCTGGGCATGGCGCTCTGGGGGTTCAGCCGATACTTCCTCGGCGACCTCCCCGACGTCTCCAGCGCGAAGTTCGACCTGGTGCCGGAGGAGGGCTACGAGGACGGCATCGCCGGGATCGCCGGCGCGTTCCTGCTGCTGCGGGCCTTCTCGTCGGGCTGCGCCGCGCTGACCGGTGTCGAGGCGATCAGCAACGGCGTGCCGGCGTTCAAGAAGCCCAAGTCGCGCAACGCCGCCACGACTCTGCTGCTCCTGGGCACCATCGCCGTCAGCATGCTGCTGAGCATCATCGTGCTGGCCAAGGTCAGCGGGCTCCGCTACGCCGAGAACGTCGTCGAGCAGCTGCGCCTGGACGGCCAGGCCGGCCAGGCGACGCGGGCCGGTGTGCGCTTCGGGCCGACCGAGAACTACCCCGACGGCCTGACCTACGTGCAGGACCCGGTGATCGGTCAGATCGCCAAGTCGGTGTTCAGCAACGTGCCCCTGATGGCCGCCGTCGTGACGACGGTCACCGGGCTGATCCTCGTGCTGGCGGCCAACACGGCGTTCAACGGCTTCCCGGTCCTCGGCTCGATCCTGGCGCAGGACCGCTACCTGCCGCGGCAGCTGCACACCCGCGGCGACCGGCTCGCCTACAGCAACGGCATCGTCCTGCTCTCGGCGTTCGCGATCCTCCTGATCGTCGCCTTCGACGCCGAGGTGACGCGGCTGATCCAGCTCTACATCGTCGGTGTCTTCGTGTCGTTCACGCTGAGCCAGACCGGCATGGTGCGGCACTGGACGCGGCTGCTGCGCAGCGAGACCGACCCGGCCGCGAGGACGCGGATGGTCCGCAGCCGGATCATCAACGGTGTCGGGCTGTCGGTGACCGGGCTGGTCCTGGTCGTCGTCCTCATCACCAAGTTCCTGCTCGGTGCGTGGATCGCGATCGCCGCCATGGTGGTCATCTTCGTGCTGATGAAGGGGATCCGGCGGCACTACGAGGCGGTCGCGAGGGAGCTCGTCGTCGACGAGGACGAGGACGTCATGCTGCCGGCGCGCACGCACGTCGTCGTGCTCGTGTCGAAGATCCACAAGCCGACCATGCGCGCCGTTGCCTACGCCCGCGCGATGCGCCCGTCGACCCTGGAGGCCATCACGGTCAGCGTCGACGCCGAGGAGACGCGCGCACTGCAGGCCGACTGGGACCGTCGGGGCATCCCGGTGCCGCTCAAGGTGCTGGACTCGCCGTTCCGCGAGGTCACCGACCCGGTCATCGAGTACGTCCGCGCCCTGCGCAGCGGCAGTCCCCGCGACCTGGTCACGGTTCTCATCCCGGAGTACGTCGTCGGGCACTGGTGGGAGCACCTGCTGCACAACCAGAGCGCGCTCCGGCTCAAGACGCGCCTCCTGTTCACCCCCGGGGTGATGGTCACCAGCGTGCCGTGGCAGCTCGCCAGCTCGGCCGGCCTGGCCGAGCGCGAGGAGGGGATCGCCCCGGGCGCGTCCCGTCGGGGCGAGCCGCCGCGGGGAGGCGGGCTGTCCTGAGCGGTCCCGTTGGCACCGAGCTCGAGGTCGACGTCGGGCCGGTCGCGCACGGCGGCCACTGCGTGGCCCGGCACGACGGCCGGGTCGTCTTCGTGCGGCACGCCCTGCCGGGGGAGCGGGTGCGCGCGGTCGTCACCGAAGGCACCGCGACGTCGTCCTACTGGCGGGCCGACGCCGTCACCGTGCTCACGGCGAGCTCGGACCGGGTCGAGCCGCCGTGCCCGTGGGCCGGACCCGGCCGTTGCGGCGGCTGCGACTTCCAGCACGTGGCGCTCGACGCGCAGCGTGGGCTCAAGGCCGAGGTCGTGCGCGAGCAGCTCGCCCGGCTGGCCGGGCTCGACCGAGAGGTGATCGTCGAGGAGGTGCCTGGGGCGGACGGCGGTCTCGGCTGGCGGACCAGGGTGCGCTGGGCGGTCGACGACGACGGTCGGCCCGGTCTGCGCGCGCACCGGTCGCACGAGGTGGTCCCGGTCGACCGCTGCCGCATCGCGCACCCGCTGGTCGACGAGGCAGGCGTCACCGCTCGACGGTGGCCCGGCGTCGCCGCCGTCGACGTATCGGCCTCCGTGGCGACCGGTGAGGTGCTCGTGCTCCCGGACGGCCGGGCTGGTGACCGGGCCGCCGGAGCCGCGGTGACCGAGCAGGCCGCCGGGCGCGACTACCGGGTCACCGGCGGCGGTTTCTGGCAGGTGCACCCCGGCGCCGCGCAGAGCCTGCTCGACGCGGTCCTCGACGGGCTCGAGCCGCGGCCGGGTGACCACGTGCTCGACCTCTACTGCGGCGTCGGGCTCTTCGCCGGGCCGCTGGCCGAGCGAGTAGGACCGGGCGGCCGGGTGTCGGCCGTCGAGTCCGACCGGCGGGCCGGCGCCGACGCGCGGCACAACCTCGCCGACCTGCCCCAGGTGCGGGTCGAGAGCGGCCGCGTGGACCACGTCCTGCGCCGGCGCCACCACCGCCGGTCCGACCTCGTCGTGCTCGACCCGCCGCGGTCGGGCGCCGGCCGCGCGGTGGTGCGGCTGCTCGCCCGGCTGGGTGCGCGGCGCATCGCGTACGTCGCCTGCGACCCGGCCGCGCTGGCCCGGGACCTCAAGGAGATGGCGGCGAACGGCTACCGGCTGGAGTCGCTGCGGGCCTACGACCTGTTCCCGATGACCCACCACGTCGAGTGCGTGGCGGTGCTGGCCCCGGCCTGAAGGCGTCGGGTGCGCGGTTCGGACAGCGGCGTGGACGCAGGGCCCGCGCCGCCTGACGGGGGATGTCGGCGACGCGGGCTGCCGAGACGATGACTCACGCCGCCGCTGTCACGCCAGCCTGTCAACGCGATTGACGATCCGAGGTGATCGTGTCACTCGGTCACGGCGCGGCATGACTGGCATGACTGGCATGACGGCCAGCGGCCATGACGGGCATGACCGGCACGGCGCCGGGCAGATGGGAGTGGTGGGACGGCGAGGACGCCGCGTCCCACCGCGACCAGAGAGGACGACATGACCACCTCGAACCCCAACGCCCCCCAGCCGGCCGGCGCCGACCCGGCCGGTGAGGACCACGACCGGGAGGTCGACCCGCTGCTGCAGCGAACCATGAAGGGCGCCGTGCCGGACGAGCAGACCGGCGCCATGTCGAGCAGCGACCGCCCGGACCCGGACGCAGACGACGTCGACGAGGACAAGCGGGCGTCCGGCGCCTGAGACACCGTCACCCACAGCCTCTCGACGTCATGTATCTTGATGTCGAGATAACTTGCTGACGCCCGGATCCGCTCGGTGGTGCCGAGGCGGGCTGCGGCAGGATGAGTGACGGACGAGAGGAGACGGTCGTGGCAGCTGCGACGCAGGACAGCTTCGGTGCCAAGGGTGACCTCGAGGTCGGTGGGGCGAGCTACCAGATCTACCGGCTGGACGCGCTCGACGATCTGCGGGAGCAGGTCGCCTCGCTGCCGTTCTCGCTGAAGATCCTGCTGGAGAACCTGCTGCGCACGGAGGACGGGGCCAACGTCACCGCCGACCACGTGCGGGCCCTGGCGGGCTGGGACCCCGACGCCGAGCCGGACACCGAGATCCAGTTCACCCCGGCCCGGGTCGTGATGCAGGACTTCACCGGCGTGCCCTGCGTGGTCGACCTCGCGACGATGCGCGAGGCGGTGCAGGAGCTCGGTGGCGACCCGTCGCGGATCAACCCGCTCGCGCCGGCCGAGCTGGTCATCGACCACTCGGTCATCGCCGACCTCTTCGGCGCGCCGGACTCGTTCCAGCGCAACGTCGACCTCGAGTACGAGCGCAACAAGGAGCGCTACCAGTTCCTGCGCTGGGGGCAGACCGCGTTCGACCAGTTCAAGGTCGTGCCGCCTGGCACCGGCATCGTGCACCAGGTCAACATCGAGTACCTCGCGCGGGTCGTGTTCGACCGCGACGTCGACGGGACCCGGACGGCCTATCCGGACACGCTGGTAGGCACCGACTCGCACACCACGATGGTCAACGGGCTCGGCGTGCTCGGCTGGGGCGTCGGAGGCATCGAGGCCGAAGCGGCCATGCTCGGGCAGCCGGTGTCGATGCTCATCCCGAAGGTCGTC
>Ga0126306_10002120_pt1 | contig 11063 bp, 10 predicted proteins | sample Plot27_FD_92592 | JGI IMG/M metagenome (GOLD analysis project Ga0126306, IMG submission 92592) | Serpentine soil microbial communities from UC McLaughlin Reserve, CA, USA - Plot27 | ecosystem: Environmental > Terrestrial > Soil > Grasslands | place: USA: UC McLaughlin Reserve, Lake County... | reverse complement strand
TCGACGGCGCCACCGCCGAGGGCTATGCCGAGGACTGGGATCTCGAGCAGTTGTGGACCGCGCTCAAGCAGCTGTACCCGGTCGGCATCGATCACCATGATCTGCTCGACTCCGACGCGGTGGGCGAGCCTGGCGAGCTGACCCGTGAAGAATTGCTCGACGCGTTGATCGCCGACACCGAGCGTGCGTACGCCGAACGCGAGAAGGAGCTCGAGGCGATCGCCGGCGATGGCGCGATGCGGCAGCTGGAGCGCAATGTGCTGCTCAATGTTCTTGACCGCAAGTGGCGCGAGCACCTCTACGAGATGGACTACCTCAAGGAGGGCATCGGCCTGCGTGCGATGGCGCAGCGTGACCCGCTGGTCGAATACCAGCGCGAGGGCTACGACATGTTCGTCGGCATGCTCGAGGGGCTCAAGGAAGAGTCGGTGGGCTTCCTGTTCAACGTCAGCGTGGAGGCCGCGCCCGCGCCTGCCGTGGCGCCCGTTGCCGCGCCTACCGGGTTGGCGGCGTTCGCCGCGGAGGCCGCAGCCAAGGCGCAGGAGGGTGCTGTCGCCACCAAGGAGCGTCCAGCGTTGCGCACCAAGGGAATTGAGGATGACGCACCGCCGCTGACCTACACCGGGCCGTCCGAGGACGGGTCGGCGGCTGTGCAACGGTCAGCCGGCGGCCCCAAGCACGCCGCACCCGTCGGAGGCAGTCGGCGTGAGCGGCGTGAAGCCGCGCGTCAGCAGGCCAAGGCGGCCAAGGGCAGCCGCAGGCGCTAGCTCACCATCTGCACGAACGGTCCTTACCGCTCGAGATTTCGGCCAAAAATTCGAGCGGTAAGGAACGTTCGGCGGTGAAGCACTGGTCACGCCTCTAGCAGAGCCGCGATGCGCTCCAGCGTCGCGCGCATGCCGTCCTCGGTCTGTTTGGGCATCGGACCCATCTTGAGCATGGGCCGCTGCCGGTCCTGCGACACGTCCCACGTCTCGCGGACCAGCGTGCCGCCGTCGGCCGGGCTCAGTTCATAGCGCCAGATGCGCCCGCCGATGAGGCCGAGGGGGCCAATCGTGGTCTTCCAGGCGATGCGGCGGTCCGGCTCGAATTCGATCACGGTGTTGGTGGTGCGGTACGGCAAGAACAACGACTCCGGCCGTCCGCGCATCGACATGCCGAACTTCGAGCCCAGCGACAGCGGCGCAGATCGCTCGGACGAGTGGTCCACCGTGCCGGACCCGTCGAAGCTTGAATGCCGTCCGTCATCGGCTATCAACGCAAAGATCTGGGCGGCCGGCGCATTGATGAGCCGCTCGACGCTGACGGTGTTTCCTTGCACGTCGGCAAGGCTAGCGCCCTCATCCGAGCTGTAAGGCGACAATTCGCCACCGGTCACGGTGCAGTTCGATCCGCGCAGCGATGGCGAGGACGCGCGGTCCGCGGGTGTACGTCCCGAACACCTCGGCCGCCTCGCTGTCGACCATCCTCAGCCGGACTCGTCGCAGCGTCGCGGCCGCAGTGTACGGCGCTCGCGTCAACGCGATGATGGTGTCGACGAGGGCGGGCGCCACCAGCGGTCGCAGTTGCGCGATGGGCCTTCGCCGGTCCACGACCTCCAGCACGCGGCGCAGCGCCGCGTCTGCGAACACCACCGCCGCGCGGGGCGGCAAGGTGTCGCGCGGCACCGGGCGCGGCATCGACCGCAGCTGCCGCGGCGTGCGGCGATGCAGTGCGGCCGGTGAGGGCGGCGGGCACGCGGTGATTCCGACTGGTGGCGGCTCACAGTCGATGATCGGCGATGTGAACGACGCCGGTTCGGGCGGAATTGGGGATGCGGTCATCGGTGCTCTCCAGCGGTCGGCGCGACAAAGACGGCATCTGCTGGAGAGTCGCAGACCCATTCATGATCCCACGATCGGCACCCCCCGCATGCACCCGTAATGCGCGACAGCAGAATCGGTCGATAACCTCACGGGGATTCGTTGACAGCAACAAGACAGCAACGGGGAGGGTGGCGCCGCGATGGTGACCAGGTTGTCGGCGTCGGACGCGTCGTTCTACCACCTGGAGGACACCCCAACGCCGATGTACGTCGGCTCACTGTCGATCGTGCGCAAACCGCGCACGGGGCTGAGCTACGAAACCGTGCTCGAAACTGTCGAACGGCGGTTGCCGCAGATCCCGCGCTACCGCCAGAAGGTGCGCGAAGTCACGCTTGGCCTTGCCCGGCCGGTGTGGATCGATGACCGCGACTTCGACATCAACTACCACATCCGCCGGTCGGCGCTGCCATCGCCTGGCAGCGACGCGCAGCTGCACGAGCTCATCGCGCGGCTGGGTTCCCGGCCGCTGGACAAGTCGCGGCCGCTGTGGGAGATGTACCTGATCGAGGGCCTGACGCGCAACCGCATCGCGATCTACACCAAGTCGCATCAGGCGCTGGTGAACGGCATGACCGCGCTCGAGATCGGCCACGTCATCGCCGACCGCACCCAGAAGCCGCCGGAATTCGGTGAGGACATCTGGATTCCGTCTCGTGAACCGAGCGACCGCCAACTGCTGCTGGGCGCGGTCGGGGAGTGGATCGCCCGGCCGGGCGCGCAGCTGGCCTCCGTTCGATCCGCGGTCACGGAGATGACGACGAACAGCGGACAGCTGCTCGAGGTCGGGCGCCGGGTCGCCGATGTTGCCCGCACCGTCGCCCGCGGCACCGCACCGAGCAGCCCGCTGAACACCACCGTCTCCCGCAATCGCCGATTCACCGTGGCCACCGGCCGGCTGGAGGACTACCGGCTGGTCCGGTCCCGCTACGACTGCGACGTCAACGACGTCGTGCTCGCCGTTGTTGCGGGGGCATTGCGCAACTGGCTGCTGTCGCGCGGCGAGCCGGTGACGGCGACGACGACAGTGCGGGCGATGGCCCCGATGTCGGTCTATCCGGACGCGGACCTCGACACGACCGGCCCGGGGCAGGCGATTAGCGCGGTGTCGCCGTTTCTGGTCGACCTTCCGGTCGGTGAGGGCAACGCGGTGGTGCGGCTGTCGCAGATCGCACACGCCACCGAGTCGCATCCGACGGCGGCCAGCCTCGTCGATGCCAGGACCATTGTCACGCTGTCGGGCTTCGCGCCACCGACGTTGCACGCCATGGGAATTCGCGTCGCTACGACCTTCTCCGCGCGGCAATTCAACCTGCTGATCACCAATGTGCCTGGCGCGCAGAAGCAGATGTATGTCGCGGGCACCAAACTGCTGGAAACGTATGCGGTGCCGCCGCTTCTGAGTAACCAGGTTCTGGCGATCGGGGTGACGTCGTACAACGGCATGCTCTACTTCGGCATCAACGCCGACCGCGACGCGATGAGCGACGTCGACGTACTGCCGTCCCTGCTGCGGGAAGCGGTCGACGAATTGCTGGAAGCTGCGCAGTAATCGCCTTCGGAGGTGGCGGCCGAGCGAGCATCGCAGGCGCCGCCAGGCGCCGAGGAGCGGAGCGAGGCCAGAACCGATCATCGCCTACAGTCACCTGGTGCGCGTCTACGTCCCGGCGACCCTGGCAATGCTGCAGCGGCTCGTCGCCGACCGATCGCTGCGCGCAGTCAACAACACAGCGTTCGCGGTGACGCCGACGCTGCGGGAGTCCTATGCCGAGGGCGATGACGACGAGCTGGCCGACGTCGCGCTGCGCGACGCGGCACTGGCGTCGCTGCGGCTGTTGGGTGACGACGAATCAGGCCTGCCGCCGCGTCGGGCGGTGTTGGTGGCCGACGCCGAAAACGTCACCGTCCGTCCCGACCTTGACGACGCGGTGGTGCGGTTGTCCGAGCCGATCGCCTTCGGCGACGTGACCGCCGCATACGTCGACAATGCCGACGCCGAGCCCGCGGTGCTGGCGGCGATCGAGGCGGTCGACGACGCAGACCTGGGAGATGAGGACGCGGAATTCGTCGTCGGCGACGCCCAGGACCACGATCTGGCCTGGTACGCGGCGCAAGAGCTGCCGTTCTTACTCGAATTGCTCTGACGACTGGATACGGGACCGTAGGTTACGGTACCGTAGGTTACGTGGCCAAGAAGCAGATAAAGGTCTCGGCCAATGTCCGCGACACCGAGCGTCCGACCGTTGCCGGGGCGAAGAACCATCCGCGTTTGAACGCGTTGCGCACCCTCGCCGGACGGATCACGACCCCGCTGCTGCCCGACGACTACCTTCAGCTGGCGAACCCGCTGTGGTCGGCGCGGGAACTGCGCGGGCGGGTGCTCGAGGTGCGCCGCGAAACCGTCGACTCCGCGACCCTGGTCATCAAGCCGGGGTGGGGATTTTCCTTCGACTACCAGCCGGGCCAGTACATCGGGATAGGTGTGCTTGTTGACGGACGCTGGCGGTGGCGCTCGTACTCGTTGACCAGTCCGGCAACGTCGAAGTCCCGCATCATCACGATCACGGTCAAGGCCATGCCCGAGGGGTTCCTGTCGACCCACCTGGTCGGCGGGGTGGCACCAGGCACGATCGTGCGACTGGCCGCGCCGCAGGGCAACTTCGTGATGCCCGATCCAGCGCCGGCTTCGGTGATGTTCATCACCGGCGGCTCTGGCATCACGCCGGTGATGTCGATGCTGCGCACTTTGGTGCGTCGTGATCAGATCACCGATGTGATCCACTTGCATTCGGCGCCAACAGAATCCGATGTGATGTTCGCTGCGGAGTTGGGCGAACTGCAGAGCACTCACGATGGCTATCGGTTGCGGCTACGGTCGACCCGCACGCAGGGCCGCCTCGACCTGTCCCGGCTGAGCGACGAGGTGCCCGATTGGCGTGAGCGGCAGACCTGGGCCTGCGGGCCCGAGGGCATGCTCAACGCCGCCGAGCGGGTCTGGTCGGCCGCGGGCATCGCCGAGCGGCTGCATCTGGAACGTTTCGCGGTGTCGAAGGCCGCTGCGCACGGTGCGGGCGGCACGGTCGAGTTCGCACGCAGTCAGAAGTCGGTGACCGCGGACGCCGCGACGTCGTTGATGGACGCCGGCGAGCAGGTGGGTGTGCGGATGCCGTTCGGCTGCCGCATGGGCATCTGCCAGTCCTGCGTGGTGAGTCTGGTGGACGGGCACGTTCGTGACCTCCGGACCGGCGCCGAGCACGAACCGGGCACCCGGGTACAGACATGCATTTCCGCTGCATCTGGCGATTGCGTACTGGACATTTAAACTTTACTGACTAGTAACCTACGGCTTCGTAGGTTACGCTAGCGTAGGTATCAGAGAGGAGGCACCACGATGGCAATTACCGACGTTCCGGCGTTCACGCACTTGACCGACGCCGACATTGAAAACCTGGGCATCGAGCTCGACGCGATTCGCCAGGACATTGAAGACTCCCGCGGCGAGCGCGACTCGCGTTACATCCGCCGCACCATCGCCGCTCAGCGTGCCCTCGAGGTGGCCGGCCGGCTCATGCTGGCCGCTAGCTCGCGACGCTCGGCGTGGTGGGCAGGCACTGTGACTTTGGGCGTGGCCAAGATCATCGAGAACATGGAGATCGGCCACAACGTCATGCACGGCCAGTGGGATTGGATGAACGATTCCGAGATTCACTCCTCGACGTGGGAGTGGGACATGGGCGGTGCGTCCAAGCACTGGCGCTTCACCCACAACTTCATGCATCACAAGTACACGAACATCCTCGGCATGGACGACGATGTGGGATACGGCCTGCTGCGGGTCACTCGTGACGCGAGGTGGAAGCCGTTCAACCTCGGAAATCTGCTGTACAACACCATCCTCGCCATGGGCTTCGAATGGGGCGTCGGGTTGCAGCACGTGGAGCTCGGCAAGATCTTCAAGGGCCGCGCCGATCGAGACGCCAGCAAGATTCGGGCGCGCGAGTTCGCCATCAAGGCCGGCCACCAGGTCGTCAAGGACTACGTCGCCTACCCGGCGCTGACGTCACTGTCGCCGGGAGCGACCTTCAAGTCCACGATGAAGGCCAACGCGGTGGCCAACGTCATCCGCAACGTGTGGTCCAACGCAGTGATCTTCTGCGGCCACTTCCCTGACGGCGCAGAGAAATTCACCAAGACCGACATGGTCGGCGAGACCAAGGGTCAGTGGTACCTGCGGCAGATGCTTGGCAGCGCGAACTTCGAGAACGGACCCGTGCTGCGGTTCATGAGCGGCAACCTATGCCACCAGATCGAGCATCACCTGTATCCGGATCTGCCGAGCAACCGGCTACACGAGATCTCGTTCCGGGTCAAGGAAGTCTGCGACAAGTACGACCTGCCCTATACGACGGGCTCGTTCCTGATGCAGTACGGCAAGACGTGGCGCACCATCGCCAAGCTGTCGCTGCCGGACAAGTATCTGCGCGACACCGCTGACGATGCGCCCGAGACCCGCAGCGAGCGGATGTTCACCGAGCTGGAACCCGGCTTCGCCGTTACGGATCCGGCCACCGGCCGCCGTCGTGGGCTGAAGACCGCGATCGCGACGGTGCGCGGCTGGCGCCGCAATAAGCGCGCCGTGAAGCAGGCGGCCGAGCGCGCCGACCTCGCCGCCTGACTTCCCTTCCGCGAGCGTGCGTCTGCGGCCGACACGCCGTGTTGTGCGTACATTTTTGCGCACGCTCGTGGGCCGCGGCTCAGTCGGCGACGACGTCGAACGTGTCGGGGTTCGGTCCGACGCGCCCAGCCTCACCCTCGTCTAGCGCAGAGATTGCGTCGACGGCGGCGTCGCTGAGTTCGAAGTCGAACAACGCGAGGTTTTCCCTGATGCGTTGCGGTGTCACTGATTTGGGGAAGACGACATTACCGCGCTGAATATGCCAACGCAGGACTACCTGGGCTGGTGATCGGCCCGTTCTGCGGGCGATGCGCGTCACGACGGGATCGTCGAGAACCGTGCCGCGCGCGATCGGCGACCACGCCTCGGTCGTGATGCTGTGCTCCTTGCCATAGTTGCGCACCTCGTTGTTGGTGAAGTACGGATGCAGTTCGACCTGGTTGACCGCAGGTATGGTGTCGGTCTCGCGCGCCAGCCGCTCCAGATGCCGGACCTGGAAATTCGACACCCCGATGCTGCGGGCGCGCCCGTCGTTCTTGAACTCCTCGAGCGTCTGCCACGTCGAGACGAAATCGCCGTCATAACGAGTCGGCAACGGCCAGTGAATCAGGAACAGGTCGACGTAATCGAATCCGAGCGCCGCCAGCGTGTTGTCGAACGCGCGACGGGCGTCGTCGGGCTTGTGGTAGCCGTTATCGAGCTTGCTCGTGACGAACACGTCGGCGCGGTCAATCCCCGCCTCACGGATGGCCTGCCCGACGCCATGCTCGTTCTTGTACATCGCCGCGGTGTCGATGTGGCGGTAGCCGATCTGCAGCGCGGTCTTCACCGCGTCGGCGGTCCGACCAGGGTCGATCTTGTAGACGCCGAACCCCAGCTGCGGGATGCGCGCGCCGTCGTTCAGCGTGATGGCAGGTATCTGGCTCACGGTCGCCTCCTCAACAGCAGCGTGCCAGACGTCCCCTGATCGGGGGACAACCGATTCTCCCCGTCTACCGTCCGATCGCCGGACATACAACACGCCTCGATCGCGGCATTGTTAAGTCATCGCCGGAAATGCCGGCGCCAAGCCGAAAAGCTAATCTACACAGGAGAATTCGACAATGAGCACCAACTTCGCACGCAGTTTCACCCGCTATATCGCCCTGCCGGCCATCTCGGTCGGAATCCTCGGCGGCGCGGCCCTTGGCATGGCAGGCATGGCCAACGCGGCCACCTCGGTGGGTTCCGATCCATGGCCGGGGATCGTCGCTACCCCGCAGGTCAGGGCCCACCCCGCCCCCGAGGCGCAGCCGGGCTGGCACGGCCACCACGGCGTGAACCACATCGAGCACCTGGTTCCCGGCTACCACCGGTGATCAACAGCAGGCGAAGAGGCCCTCCCTGAAATGAAGTGGTCCCCGCAAGTTGGACCCTGACGTAGGGAGCTTAAGCCGCAAGGGTCTGGGCCCGGTATTGGACCGGACTCAGGCCCTTGAGCGTTGTCGAGATTCGTTCGTTGTTGTACCAGTGGATGTAGTCGTCGAGTGCGGTTGTGAAGGCCTCGACGGTGTCGAATCGGTTGTGTGGAACAGTTCTGCTTTCAATGGCCGAAGACGGACGCGGAGGGCCTCACTGGTTCGGCGCATTGCCCGCTAATCGAGGGCGTCGTTTTGGGCGATCAGATAAGCATGCGGCGTGGATTCGAAGCCGTCGTCGTTCGGTTCGCGCACCAAACCCGCGTACGGCTTCAAGCCCGCCTCGTCCAATAGCTGCGCGACTGCGTCCGGCTGGCGGCGGTAGAACGTCAATGCCACCGTCTCACCGAACGCCTCATCGAGCGTGCGGATGTTGTCGCCTACCTGGAATGCCACCAGCGCCCACCCGCCGGGACGCAGCACCCGGCGGAATTCCGAAAAGACATGAGGCAGAAGCTCATCGGGTATGTGGACGACTGAGTACCACGCACAGAGCCCATGCAACCGGCCATCGTCGAGGGCCAGGTCCGTCATCGATCCGACTTGAAAGCTCAGATCCGGGTTGAGCCGCCGCACCTCGGCAATCATGTTGGGGGACAGGTCGATGCCCACAACGTCGTGCCCGAAATCTGCGAGCATTCGTGACGTCGCCCCGGTGCCGCAGCCGACGTCGGCAATGAAGCCATTGCGCTCCACGAGCCCGGCGAACCCGGCCAGCATTGCGCGATCGAGGGGCTTGCCCCGGAAATGAGCGTGAAAGCGCTCTGCGTACATGGCAGCGGTGAGGTCGTAGCCGTTTCGCGTGCGTTGCAGGAAGTCCGGTTCGGTCATCGGCCGCACTGTACGGGCACTCGTCGGCCGCGAGCGCGCACAAAATGCACGCGTTGAGCGGCGTGTCGGCGTACAGACACCCGCGCTCGCGGTTAGTAGCGTGGTTAGTAGCGTGACTCCGAGAGTGCGCCGAGCAAGCGGCGCGCCGCGGCAACACGACCCGCCGCGGGCCCGATCAGCGCGTCGAGGGCACACTCCGGATCGGCGGGCGGCCCCATATGCCCACAGCCGCGCGGGCAGTCCTTGATCGCCTCGGCCAGGTCGGAGAACGCCAGCAGCACGTCGTCGGGTTCGATGTGCGCCAGCCCGAACGACCGGATACCCGGCGTGTCGATCACCCAGCCGCCCAAGCTCAGCGGCAGCGCCACCGACTGCGTCGACGTATGCCTGCCCCTGCCGATGTCGGTGACCTCACCGATCGCCCGGTCCGCGTCCGGCACAAGGCGATTCACCAGCGTCGACTTTCCCACGCCGGAATGGCCGAGCAGCACAGTGACCTTGTCCGTCAGCAGCGGCGCGACGACGTCGAGGGGATCGTCGCGGCCCGCAATGGTAATGGTCAAGTCGAGATCGGCGAACTGCGCGGCGAACGGTTCCGGCGGGGCCAGGTCGGTCTTGGTCAAACACAGAATGGGATCGAGCCCACCGGCGTAGGCGGCGATCAGCGCACGCTCGACCAGGCCCGTGCGCGGCGGTGGGTCGGCCAGCGCCACCACCATGAGCAGCTGGTCGGCGTTGGCGACGACGACGCGTTCGGCGGGATCGGTGTCATCGGCGGTGCGCCGCAACACTGTTCGCCGTTCACCGCGCCGGATGATGCGGGCCAGCGTGTCAGGTCGCCCCGACAGATCGCCGACGATACCCACGTCGTCGCCGACGACGATCGGGGTGCGGCCCAGTTCCCGGGCCCGCATGGCCGTGGTGCGGCGGTTGGGGTCGCGGCCGAGCGCGCATCCCCACCGGCCACGGTCGACGGTGACCACCATGGCTTCCTGTGCGTCGGCGTGTTCGGGGCGGGTCTTTGTCCGGGGCCGCGAGCCCCGGCCGGGCCGGACCCGGACATCGGACTCGTCGTACTCGCGAGGACTCAATCGCCTGCCTCGGGGATCGCCTGGCCTGCCAGCATGTCGGCCCACAGCTCAGGGAACTCCGGCAGCGTCTTTGCCGTCGTGCCAATGTCTTCCACCTCGACGCCGGGCGCCCGCAGCCCGACGATGGCACCCGCGGTCGCCATCCGATGGTCGGCATAGGACCGCCACACCCCACCGTGCAGCGGCTGGGCGGTGATCACCAGGCCGTCGGATGTTTCGACGCATTGCCCACCGAGGCCATTGATTTCGGCCGACAATGCCGCGAGCCGGTCTGTCTCGTGGCCGCGCAGGTGCGCTATCCCGCTGAGCTGCGATACCGAGCCGTCTGTGGCCAACGCCGCCAGGGCCGCAACCGCGGGCGTCAGCTCGCCGACGTCATGCAGATCGACCTCGAAGCCGCCGTAGATCTTAGCGCCCTGCACTTCCAGATACGAACTACCATGGCGGACAACGGAACCCAGATTCTCCAGGATCGCGAAAACGTCGTCGGCGGGCTGGATGCTTACCGACGGCCAACCCGTGACCCGCACGCTCCCGCCGCTGACCACGGCCGCGGCCAGGAACGGCACGGCATTGGACAGATCGGGCTCAATGACCCAGTGGCGCGGCGCAGTCGGTCCGGGTGCGACTCGCCACCGGTTGGCCTGCATGTCGTCGACCTCGACGCCGGCGTCCCGGAGCATCGACACCGTCATCGCGACGTGCGGCGCCGACGGCACCGAGTCGCCGGTGTGCACGATGGTCAGCCCGTCGGTGAAACCCGCACCGCACAGCAGCAGACCGGAGACGAACTGCGACGACGCCGACGCATCGATCTCCACGGTGCCGCCGGCGACCGACCCGGCGCCGCGCACCGAGAACGGCAGACCGTCGTCGTCGATGTCCACCCCGAGTCCGCGAAGCGCATCCAGCAGCGGCGCGATCGGGCGGAGCCGGGCCTGCTCGTCGCCGTCGAAGATGACGGTCTGCTTGCTCAGTGCGGCCACCGGCGGGACGAACCGGAGCACCGTGCCCGCCAGTCCGCAGTCCACCCGCGCACCCGACTCGGGGGCAATGGCGCCGCTGACGGTCAGCTCGGTGTCGTCGCCCTCGACGGCCACGCCCAGCGTCTGCAGTGCGCCGATCATCAGGTCGGTGTCGCGGCTGC
>Ga0126306_10002119_pt1 | contig 11064 bp, 9 predicted proteins | sample Plot27_FD_92592 | JGI IMG/M metagenome (GOLD analysis project Ga0126306, IMG submission 92592) | Serpentine soil microbial communities from UC McLaughlin Reserve, CA, USA - Plot27 | ecosystem: Environmental > Terrestrial > Soil > Grasslands | place: USA: UC McLaughlin Reserve, Lake County... | reverse complement strand
CAAAGACGGCGGCTGGCACCTCGCCTGACGAGTCAGCGGCTCGCGGGATGAGGCGGATTCGCGAGCGAAGAGTCGAACGCTCCGCGGTGAATGCGGCGTCTCCGGCAACGCGATAATCGCATCCTGAACAGCGCAACTGAGGCGAGCTGACGAGTCGGCGGGGCTCCATCCTCCGGACGAAGGGGATGGGCTATCGCTCGCGCTGTGCCAAGAGTCCTCCCGCGGCAGGCGGGAGGGGAACGTCTAGTTAGGTGCTTCGCGCCAGGGTTCCATTCAGGGTTCCAATCTGCACGAAACTCAGGACAACTCAGACCAACTCAAACCGCATGGGAATGCGGAAAAGCAAGTCCACGGCACCCCCGGACACTAGTAGCGCATCTCGCTGGGGGCGAGAGGGTCGCTGGTCGAATCCAGTCGCCCCGACTGACACGAAACCCCCGCTAACGCGGGGGTTTCGTCGTATGGGCTACTTCTTGCGATCAGATACGGGTTCAATTGGGTTCCACCGCTTGCTGAAGCGGAATCCGGGCCGTCCGAGGTGGCGAAATCAAGATTTCCAGCTTAGGTATCAGCCCCCTCGAGCGCCCATGTCGCGGCGTCGCGCCCGAGCGAGATCATCTCCTCGGCGCGGTGGAACTCCATGGCGCGGACGTCGGTGACGGGAATCGTCACCAGGACGTCCGGTGGAGAGCCCGCCAGGCGATACCTGGACACGACGGTCTGCATCGCCGCGAGCGAGTAGCTCATCACGTCGTAACCAGTCAGCCCCTTCGGAAAGGCGACGGATTCCGCGCTGTACTCGTGGTCTCTCTGGGGGGCCTCTTCTCCCTGGCCCCAGGAGAGGGCGGATCGCAATACGTCGCTATCCAGTGCGTGTGCCGCCCCGTGGCGGAAGCGAGCGATCCACTCCTCGATCGGCCGGGCCTCGGCGCTCTCGGAGACGGCCGCCGTGGCGGGCGGACCCTCGCGCTCGCCGCCCGCGGAGACTGCGACCGTCAGATCGGCGTCGAGGGCGGCCATCGGGCTCACCGGAACCGGATTCATGAGGCCACCGTCGGCAAGCATTCGGCCGTTGAGCATCACCGGGGTGAAGATGCCGGGCAGCGCGATCGAGGCCCGGATGGCAAGGTCGAGCCGCCCCTGTTGGAGCCACACCTCCCTCCGCGAGACCAGGTCCGTGGCGACGGCGGTGAACGGCATTTGGAGGTCCTCGATCAGCTCCTCCCCGACGAGCTCCTGGACGCGGGCGAGGACCCGCTCGGCGCGCATCGCGCCCGGCGCCCTCAACGAGACGTCGAGCATGCGGAGGACCGCCGCGCGCGTCAGATGCAATGCCCAGTCGCGGAACTGCTCGAGCTTTCCCGCCGCCCAGACGCCGCCGACGAGCGCGCCCATTGAGGAGCCGGCGACGCCGACGATCTCAAAGCCTCGCTCCTCGAGAACCTGGATCACGCCGATGTGGGCGTAACCGCGCGCCCCACCGCTCCCGAGTGCCAGCGCGACTCGGCGGGACTCATTCACCCCCGAGAGACTAGGGCCTCAGGTCTGATCTCAACTGGGCCTTTGCCCTGGCCCTCCGTCTGCGCACTCGTGCGGGACCGCCCACGAGCGCGCGGCGACCCGCTGGGGTGGGCGGGACGCGTTCCCTGATCTCGCCGAGCAGGCGTCCCGCGAGCTCGCCCGGCTCCTCGTCCTGCCGCGGGTTGCCTCCCGCAGGGCGAAGAAACGAGACGCGCACGCGGGGAGCGCACGTACTCGGTCGTCCCCTCGACCGTGCAGAGCACGACCGGTGCGCCCGGGCATGACCGGGCGAGGCGCCCGACCCCGCTGTGCGCCCGCCGCCGCAAGCCCCAGGAGAGGCCCGCTTCGGGGAAGACGCAGACTGCCTCGCCGGCGCGCAGCGCCTCGGTGGCCGCCTCGAGCGCCGCTGCGTCGCCCGCGCCGCGGTGGATCGGAATCTGCCCCAGCCCGTAGAGGATGGGGCCGAGCCCTGGGATTCGCCAGAGGCCCGCCCGGGCCAGAAAACGGAGCCTTCGCCGCGGCTTGATCGCGAGGCCGATCAGGACCGCGAGGCCGATCAGGATCGAATCCCACTGGCTGTCGTGGTTGGGGACTACCAGCAGCGAACCCCCCGACGGCACCTGGTCAAGCCCCTCCACCCGCAGCCTGCCCCACCACGCGGTCGGCCGCAGCAGGAAGGCGACGGCGTCATAGAGCATCGCCGCGAACGCTAGTCGCCACGCCCACTCAGACCGGGAGCCCGAAGACCGTTACGACGGCCATCGCCGACGCGATGCCGGCGAAGAAGGCGACCCAGGCCCATCGCTCGGTCCGCCAAGCGAGCCTTCCGGCGATTAAGGCCTGCGACAGGTAGTAGGCGGCGAACACCCGGGAGGCCAGCGCCACCGCCGAGCTGAGCGGGGCGAGCAGCACGACCAGGATCGCCGGGATCAAGAACAACGGGAAGGTCCACTGCCGGGGAAGCCGCTCGCCGACCTCCTGGGCTAGCATCTCGGTCCGGGTCTCGGTGTCGTTCACGATCGCCGAGAGCTGGCTGCCGATTGCCGCGGCTATGATCAGGAAGGGCAGAAAGACGCTGACCTGCTCGGAGACCTCGAAGATCGCCGTCACGTCGTTGGGAGCCGTGACCGTGGCGAAGAGGATCAGCGAGAAGGCGACGAACAGTACGTAGACCGCCGACGACATGTACTGAGCGGAGCGCATCGTCTTGACCCGTTCCTCGGCGGAGAAGTAGGCGCCGATGTAGCGGGCGGACTCGAACCCCTGCACGAGCACGAAGAGCCCGAGCAGCTTGCGGAACGCCTCGGTGTCGGCGGGGGCGTCGAAGTGGGGCCAGTCGAAGTCGCCGCCGACCAGCTTCTGGACGTTGTAGGCGGCGAAGGCGACGAGGACCGCGGCGATCGCTGACAGGTTGAAGGCCGTGGTCCTGTTGCCGAGGTCGTTGAGTGCCATCAGGCCCCTTGCGAAGCCATAGATCGTGAGGATGCCGAGCAGCAGCGCGGCGGTGGCGGTGACGAGTCCCGGCGAGTAGAGGTCGCCCAACGGCAGCCACACCAGCGTCATCAGCAGCTGGGCGTAGTAGCCGACGTTCACCACCGAGGCGGCGAGCAGCGCCCAGAGCGCGACGGAGTTCCACCTGTGCAGCGGATCGGGCTTGCCGATCAGCGGCTCGTAGTTGTTGATGTTGTAGGAGATCGCGAATCCGGTGAGGATCGCGAGCAGGCAGAGCCCGAGCATCGCCCAGGTGGCGTCGTAGCCGAACTGGAGGATGATCACCGGCGAGAAGACGATGAAGCCGACGTCCATGATCTCGGCGAGGGGCACCACCGTCGCCTTGTAGGTGCCCGACTCCTGGACCTTCGGCCGGTAGAGCAGCCAGGCGAGTCCGGCCAGGGTGGCCACCGCGATGATCGTGTTGAGTACGCCGGCGCTCATCTCCGCCGAGCCGGGAAGCCTCCGCGCCTTCCGCTGTCAGCGGCCGTTAGGCCGTTCGTGTATTCGAAGCCCACCCCCTCCGCCCGATGACCCCGAGAAGGAGCCGGCCAGCCGAAACTCCTGCATGAGCTCGGCGACGATGATCCGGGCAGCGGCCTCGATCAGCGCCAGGTGAGAGAACGCCTGTGGAAAGTTCCCGAGGTGGCGGCCCGTGTCGGGGTCGAATTCCTCGGCGTAGAGGCCGAGTGGGGAGGCAACGCGGAGCAGCCGCTCCATCAGGTCCCGGGCGCGCTGCCATTCGCCCAGTATCGCGAGCGCGGAGACCAGCCAGAACGAGCAGATCACGAAGCTCCCCTCCTTGCCGGACAGGCCGTCGTCGAGTTCGTCGGTCCGATAGCGCAGCACGAAGCCGTCCTCGGTCAGGTCATCCGCGATCGCCTCGACCGACTTCCGAAGCCGCTCGTCGTCGCCGGGCAAGAACCCGAAGAGCGCCGCAAGCAGCGTGGACGCATCCAGCGCATCCGTGTCGTAGTGCTGCCGAAGCACACCGTCCCGCACCCCGTGCTCAAGGATGTCCGCCTTGATCTGGTCCGCAGTCTCGGCCCATTCGGACTCGAGCTTGGGATCCCCGCGGATCGCGGCGAGCAGCGAGGCGCGGTCCAGCGCGACCCAGCACATGAGCTTCGAGGAGACGTAGTGCTGGGGCTTGCCACGGGCCTCCCAGATGCCTTGGTCCGGCTTCCTCCACACCGCGCTCGCACACTTCGCCTGTGACTGGACGATCGGCCACAGCCTTCTCGCCAAGCGCCCTGAGTGTCGCGTGTGCAGGAGGATAGAGTCGAGCGCCGCGCCGAAGACGTCGTTCTGGCGCTGGTCGAAGGCGGCGTTTCCGACCCGCACCGGTGTCGCCCCCGCGTAGCCCGACAGCTCATCCAGTGTCGACTCGGTGAGGTCGCGTCTGCCGTCGATCCCGTACATGATCTGCAGCGCGCCGTCCTCATCCGGCTCCAGATCGGCTACGAATCGCACGAACTCGTCGGCTTCCCAGTCGAGGTTCATGAACTGGAGCGCCCGCAGGGTGAAGGTCGCGTCGCGGATCCACGTGAAGCGGTAGTCCCAGTTGCGTTGCCCGCCGGGCGTCTCGGGCAGGGAGGTGGTGAGTGCCGCGACCGTGGCGCCGGTTGGCATGTACGTCAGCCCCTTGATCGTTAGGGCGGAGCGTTGGACGGGATCCCGGAACCGGTGGTCCGGCAGCAGCGCTCGTCCCAGCCACGCCCGCCAAAACCGAGTCGTGGCGGCAAGGCGGGCGTTCGCTTGGTCGACGTTCTCGGGTGAGACGAGTTGATCTGCCCATGACAGCGAGCAGTAGGCTTGCTCGCCCGTCGTCAGCGTGTGTCGCGCCCGGACAGTGTCTCCCTCGATGCCGAGGGCCATATCGGTCCGCAGGCGAACCGTCTTCTCGGCCCCTGTGGCGTCCGCGGCGTGACGGTCGCCTTCGACGAGGGACCACTCCGCCGGCGCTCGTCCATAGTCAAACGCGGGCTCGCAGATGAGCTCGACTTCGACGCTTCCCTCGAGGCAGAGCACGGTACGCACCAGCATGTGGTCGCCGTCGTCGTCTGCCGGTGGGCGAGCGTGGGGCGTGATCTCGTCCTCGCCGTCACACGGACCCATGGTGAGCGCGTCGCGGACCAGGATCCAGCCCGTCGGCGTGTTCCAGGTGGTTACCAGCGTGTTGGTCCCCGGCTCGTAGCGCCGGGCGCCAGGAACGTGGATCCCGAATGGTCCCACGCGGAAGGTCCCGGCCTCCCGATCGAGCAGGCTGCCGAAGATGCTCGGCGAGTCGAAGCTCGGCACACAGAGCCAATCGACGGCGCCGTCGGGTGCGACGAGCGCTCCGGTATGGCAGTTCGAGAGAAACCCGTAATCAGCGATAGGGGGGAATGGCGACGGGGCAGCAGCGGATCGTGGCTTCCGCTCTGACGCTGCCCACGGCGCCGCCTCGGGCCTCTCGGCGCCGCCCCGTTTGACAAACCGCTCCTGCACGACGACGAGGACTCTTGAGCCGGATGGGGTGAGTCGTCATCACATGCTTTGAGTGATTTCGTGGCTGATCTGCCCACGGTCTCGCCCGACGCCGGCTGGCCTCGCTTTAGTCGCCTGTAGCTCGTCCACACCGGTCGGCATCAAGGGCCAATGGCCGGGTCAGACTCATCCCCGGGGGCCAGCGACACCGGTCGCCCGAGGTCGGGGGCCTCGATATCGATCCGGACGATTCTGGCGGTCGCTGCCACTGTCGTCGCCTCGGCGCTGGTCTCCGTCACCGACGTCGCGCTCATGATCTTCGTCTTGGTCTTCTGCGCCGCCGACTCGCCAGCGTGCTGACGTTCGGGGCGCTCTTCAGGTTCATTGGCGCGATCATCGGCGTGCCGATCGCGGCCGCGATCCAGATCGTCACCGAAGAGCTCACCGCCGCCAGAAGAGCTCGCATCGCCGCCGCGGACGCCGCGGAGCAGCAGCGGCCTGGTGCTCGCTATAGCCTCGGGGGGCGGATGAGCGAGATCATCGCGGAGCTCGGCCAGTCGGAGCGCGATCGGATCGCGGCGCTTCGCGAAGAGGGGCGCTTCTTCTGGCTCGACGTCTCCCTTACCGACTCGACCCGCGGGGATCTGGCCGAGTTGATGAAGATCCCCGAGGACGCACTTCACACTCTTCTCGATTTCGGTAGCGGGACGCGGCCGTCGCAGCGCTTTCACGCAGACGGGGAGCACGTCGTCTTCCCCGTCACCTGCTATGCCGAGCGCGGGGCCCGCTCCGCTGGGCGGTCCTTCGCCCTCCGGCCGATCGACGTCGGGATCCTCGTCTCCGCCGACTACCTGTTGACGGTCCACCCGCAACCCGTCTCACTCCCTGGATTGGTGCCGCCCTACAGCACCGAGGGGCGAAGCGAGCAGTACGCGGTCTACGCAGTCCTCGACGGGCTCGTGATGACCGCATTTGACGCCCTCAACGAAGTCGAAGCGGCGCTCGAGGACCTGGAGGGGGCGGCGACCGATATGCGCGGCGCGAGAGTGCGCATGAGCACCGTGCGCGCGATCAACGCCCAACTCTCCGACCTCAGACGGCGGGCCGCCCCCCAGCGTGGAACGTTCGAGCGGGTCGGGGAGGAGATCCGCGGCGTCGAAGGGCTGACGTCCGACTCCGAGCAGTACTTCGAGCGCATCTACCAGCAGATGAACCGCTTGGTCGTCGCAGTCGATGACACGGGTAACGCGGTGGCGCAGCTCGTCAACCTGCGACTTAACGAGACGATGTACTGGCTTACGGTGGTGGCGACGATCTTCCTGCCGCTGACCTGGATCACCGGCTTCTTCGGCATGAACTTCGGCTGGATGGTCGACCGCGTCGACTCGGCCGCCGCGTTCTTCGCGCTCGGCATCGGGGCGTCGATCGTCGCGGTCGCGGTGACGATGTGGGCGGTGCGGCGGCGCGGCACGCCTGTGGAGCCCGACGAAGGGCCCGGGGGCGGGCAGGGCTTGTAGCGCGACGGTCGGGCTGGGGGAGGAGGATCTCTGTCGTGCGCGACCCCTCGATCAGATCCGATCCGGACTGGCGCCCGGTCGCCGTCCGCACGAGCGGGAGCGCGACGCAGGGCATCTACGGGCTCATCCTCGCGACGGCCGTGATCGCGATCTCACGGGAGTCCGATCCTTCCGACGCCGGGCAGGCCGCCATCAGCACGCTGGTGACAGCGCTCGTGTTTTGGCTGGCGCACGTATACGCGGGCCTGCTCGGCACAGCCGTGTCCCAGGACCAGGGGTTGACTCGAGCGGGGGTCGCTCGGGCCGCGCGGGAGCACTGGTCCCTCGTTGAGGTCGCCATCCCGCTGGTGCTCATCCTCGGGCTGGGCGCGATCGGCGCAATACCCGAGCGGGCGGCGCTCGTAGCGGCGACCATCCTTGCGCTGGTGGAGTTGGCCGCGACCGGTTCCTACGCTGCGATCCGTCACGGTGCCGGCCCAGGCGGGACACTCCTCTCGGCCGCGTTCGCCTTGATACTGGGACTCTTCGTCGTGCTGCTCAAGGTGCTGATCCACTGATGGCGCGGCCATTGACGAAGCGCGTCTGCCACTCAAGCGACTTCCGCAGCCGATCCCTCGGCGGCGTAGTTGTAGAAGCCTTCGCCGGATGCGCGGCCCAACTTGCCCTTGTCGATGTAATGCTCCTTGAGGTAGGCGCCGGCGGCGCGGGTCTTCTCGTTATCGGACGCCGCGTTGACGTCGTAGATGGTGGTGAGCCCAATCATGTCCATGATCTCGCACGGGCCCTGCTGCATACCGGTGGCGATGCGCCAGGTCTTGTCGATCATCTCGGGTTCGGCGACGCCATCGAGGAGCAGGTACTCCGCCGCGTCGAGCCACGGGGTCAACATCGAGTTGAGGATGTAGCCGCGCTGTTCCTTGTGGAGCTCGATCGGCTTCATACCGATTCGTCGAGCAAAGTCGACGACGGCCCGGTAGACGGCCGGGTCGGTGCCGTCGTGACCCATGACCTCCGCGGTGTTGTGCTTCCAGATCTGGTTGGCGAAATGCATCGCCAGGAAACGTTCGGGGCGGCCGGTGGACGCGGCGAGCTCGCTCGGGAGAAGCATCGAGGTATTGGTGGCGAAGATCGTCTTCTCGGGCGCGAGCAGTCCAAGCCTGGCGTATACCTCGCGTTTGAGCTCTAGCTTCTCCGGGATGGACTCGATCACGAGGTCGGCCTCGCGCACCGCTTCCGCAAGGTCCGACGAGCCGTGGATCCGCGCCAGTCCGGCCCGCGCCGGCCCACCGGCCGCGCCATCGACTTCATGCTCGTAGAGGGCGGCGAGCCGCTCAAAGCCCCTCGTCGCATTGTCGAGAAGCTCGTCGCTGATGTCGTAGGCGGTGACCGGGAAGTCGGAGTAGGCGGTCTGGTAGGCGATCTGGGAGCCGAGCACGCCCGTGCCCAGCACCGTCACGTTCTCGATCTGGAGGTTGATGGCCATTTCGTGCGTCCTTTCGAGTCGGTCCTGGAGAGAGTCGCTCGCTGGTGGGTGAATCGGCGTCGTCCAAGCTGAGTGATTCGTGCCCATGACCGGCTGCGGTCCGAACGAAGGACAGCTAGGGACCGCGGTCTGACCGGGCGAACGCGGACGAGATCATCCAGATTGGATGACGCCAGCTCACCCTCGCGGAAGCGAGCCTCCCGGAACTCGATGGCAACCGAGCAGACACTCCTGATCCTCGGCGCCAGCGGAGATTTGGCGGGGCGCCTGCTCGTCCCCGGCCTGGGGGACCTGATCGCCAGCGGTGCCGTCGCAGGCGTCTCGCTGGTGGGCAGCGCGGTCGACGACTGGACCGATGAGCGCTGGCGCTCCCGGGTGGCCGAGTCGTTCGCGGCCGCGGGCGCGACGGGTGAGCGAGTCGGCGCGGTGGCGAAGTCCACGCGCTACATCAAGGCCGACGTCGCCGCCGAGGGCGAGTGGCCCCGAGTGCTCGACGCCTGCGACGGAAGCGTCGTGATCTACTTCGCGCTGCCGCCGGCCATCACCGAGCGCGCCTGCCAGGGCCTGGCCGGCATCGAGCTGCCACCCGGGACCCGGCTCGTCTTCGAGAAGCCGTTCGGCACGGACGCCACAACGGCGAAAGCCCTGAACCGCCTGGTGACCCGCATCGTTCCCGAGGAGCGCGTCTTCCGGGTCGACCACTTCCTCGGGACCTCCACCGTCATGAACATCGCCGGCCTGCGGTTCGCGAACCGCATCTTCGAGCCGCTCATGTCCGCCGAGCACGTCGAGAGCGTGGACATCGTCTTCGACGAGACCCTCGGACTGGAGGGTCGCGCTCGCTACTACGAGGACGCCGGCGCACTAGTCGACATGATCCAGAGCCACCTCCTCCAGGTGATGTCGATCGTGGCGATGGATCCGCCGAGCACGATCGGCGAGCGCGACGTTCGCGACGCCAAGGCGGCCATCCTGCACGCCTGCGGGGTCCGGGCAGGCGATCCGGTAGCCAGCAGCTACCGCGCCCGCTACACCGCCGGAGAGGTCGACGGGCGCGAGCTGCCCTCCTACGCGGACGAGGACGGCATACCCCGCGACAGCACGACGGAGACGCTCGCCGAGGTCGTGCTCGAGATCGACACGTGGCGCTGGGCCGGGGTTCCGTTCAGGCTGCGCTCCGGCAAGGCCCTCAGCAGTCCGCGCCAGGAGGTGGTCATCACCTTCAAGCAGGCGCAGCACCTGCCGACGGGCTTCACCGGTGGCGATCAGCCGGACAGGCTCCACATCGGCATCGCCCTGGATGCCGGCCGGGTGACCCTCGACCTCAACGTCAGCGGCTCCGGCGACCCCACGGAGATCCACCCGGTGACCGTAGACGCGGCTGTGGCACCAGGTGAGCTGCGCGAGTACGGCGAGGTGCTCAGGAGCATCTTCGCCGGCGACCCGATCCTGTCAGTGCGCGGCGACATGGCGGTCGAGACCTGGCGAATCATCGAGCCGGTCCTCGAGGCATGGCGACAAGGCAGGGTGCCGCTGGAGGAGTACCCCGCCGGCAGCACGGGGCCCGACGGGTGGCCGCTCTCGGGGGTGTCGCTGGCGCCGTTGGCCGTCGCCGCGCGCGACAGGTCCCGCCGTGATCGCGATGACGGGTGAGACGAGTTCTGCAGCGAGCGTCCTGCCGTCGGGCGAGCAGTTCGAGATCAGCACCGGAGGGCAGCGCGCCACGATCGTCGAGGTCGGCGGCGGCCTCACGGCGTACGAGGTGGACGGTCGCCCCGTTCTCGAGTCCTATGCGGCTGACCGGATGCGCGACGGCGCCCACGGCGCGCCGCTCGTCCCGTGGCCCAACCGACTCGAGGACGGCCAGTACTCCTTCGACGGCACGACCTACCAGGTGCCGCTGACCGAGCCGGAGAAGCGGAACGCCATCCACGGGTTCTTGCTCTGGCAGCCGTGGGAGGCAACCGAGCGCGATGCCGATCGCGTCGTGATGACGACGCACCTCTACCCGCGCGAGGGCTACCCATTCACGGATCCGGATCTCCTACGAGCTCGGGCCCAAAGGCCTCACGGTCGCCACGACTGCCGAGAACCTCGGTGACCGTGTCTGTCCTTACGGACACGGCCAGCATCCCTACCTCTCGCCCGGGAGCGGGCAGATCGACGCCTGTACGCTGCAGCTGAGCGGCAGTACGCGGATCGTCACCGACTCCGAGCGCCAACTGCCGACCGGCCGCGAACCCGTCGAGGGCACGCGCTTCGACTTCCTGGAGCCGCGAGGCCTGGGCGAGGGTCGGATCGACCACGCGTTCACCGATCTAGTCCGCGACGCCGATGGCCGGGCGTGGACCAGGCTCTGGGGCCGCGACGGGGGATGCGCGGAGCTCTGGGTCGATGACAGCTACGACTTCGTCGAGACCTATACAGGCGACGGCCTCGCCCCCGACCGCGCGCGCCGGGGCCTCGGGACCGAGCCGATGACATGTCCGCCAAACGGGTTCGCCAGCGGAGATCACGCCATCCGGTTGGAGCCGGGCGAATCCGTGAACGCCACCTGGGGGGCCTGCCTCTCATAGCCGGCCT
>Ga0126306_10002118_pt1 | contig 11065 bp, 9 predicted proteins | sample Plot27_FD_92592 | JGI IMG/M metagenome (GOLD analysis project Ga0126306, IMG submission 92592) | Serpentine soil microbial communities from UC McLaughlin Reserve, CA, USA - Plot27 | ecosystem: Environmental > Terrestrial > Soil > Grasslands | place: USA: UC McLaughlin Reserve, Lake County... | reverse complement strand
GCTGGCAGTCGCGGGAGCAAGTAATGGAATGTTATCGACGGGCGAATGTGTTTCTGTTCCCATCCCGCCATGAAGGCATGCCCAATGCCATGCTCGAAGCTATGGCAAGCGGGCTGCCCGTCATTGCCTCCTGTATTGCAGGGAATGAAGAGCTTGTCGTAGATGAGAAAACAGGTTATCTGGTGCCCTCTGAGGATGTGGAGGCGCTGCGAGAGGCGTTGAAAAAAGTATTGAGGGACCCGGTTCTTCGCGAACAAATGGGAGCGGCTTCCCGCCAGCGCGCGGAAGAGAACTATAGCTGGGAGTCAACCGCCCGGCAATACGCTCTTTTATTGGAAAAGGTAAAATAACTCTATGTGCGGCATCTGTGGAATTTCCTATTCGGATCATCAAATCCCTGAACACAACACGATCAAAGCCATGACAAAAGCGATCGTCCACCGCGGACCCGATAGTGACGGCTTCCATCTGGAAGCAGGTGTTGGCCTGGGCGTGAGGCGGCTCGCCATCATTGACGTAAAAGGCGGCGACCAGCCCATCCCCAACGAAGATGAATCGTTGTGGATCGTCTTCAATGGCGAATCCCATAACTTCCCTGACCTGTACGCGGATTTAGTGAAGCGCGGTCACGAGTTCCGCACACGTTCCGACACCGAATGTATCCTTCACCTGTACGAGGAATATGGCGATGATTGCGTCAATCATTTGCGCGGGCAGGCTGCCTTTGCACTATGGGACCGCAAGAAACGGAAACTTCTCCTGGCGCGCGACCGCATGGGCAAAAAACCCATTTATTACACACTCCAAAACGGCATGCTTTACTTTGCCTCCGAATTAAGCGCCCTGTTTGTCGCACTGCCTCACAAGCCTGAGATCAATCTCGAAGCAATCGACCTGTACCTGAGCCTGCAATACATCCCCGATCCGCTGACGGCGTATCAGGGAGTTTATAAGCTGCCTCCCGCTCACCGTCTCGTCTGGCAGCATGGCGAAGCGAAAACAACTCGCTACTGGGATTACACCTACCAGCCCAAGCATAGTGCCTCTGAAGAGGAGTTGGTCGAAGAGCTTCGTACCCTCCTGAAAGAGTCGGTGAAAATGCGGTTGATCTCAGAGGTGCCGCTGGGCGCGCATCTGAGCGGCGGCCTCGATTCGAGCATTATCGTCGCTCTCATGGCGGAGCTGAGCAATGCACCCGTCAAAACATTTTCGGTCGGCTTTGAAGAAGCGGCGTTCTCTGAGCTTGACTATGCGCGGGCTGTCGCCCAGCGATATGCCACCGATCATCACGAGTTCATCCTCAAGTACGGCGACATTCCCTCCACGCTGGAGAAGATCACCTATCACTTCGGCGAACCGTTTGCGGATGCTTCTGCGATCCCGCTTTACCATATTTCGAAGATGACCCGCGAGCATGTGACCGTCGTGCTCAACGGGGATGGAGGCGATGAGGACTTTGCCGGCTATCAACGCTACTGGCTGGACCCGCTTGCCAACACCTACCTGCGTGCGCCTCAGTTTCTGACCCGCAGCCTGGTCCCGTCCATGGCGAGTCTCCTGCCTGATACCTCCAACCGTCCCGTTGGGCAGAGCCTGGTGAACGGACTCAAACGCCTGCACCAGTTGCCTGAGATCGATTCACGGGCCAGTATCCTGCGCTGGGGCTCCTACTTCTCGCCGCGCCAACGGGCCCAGCTTTGGAAGAAGGAATTTTCATTCAGTGCCGATAACGCCCAAAGCCTGCTCGCGGAGAAGTTTGACTTCGCTGAGGGTTCGTTCCTCGATAAAACCCTTTACACAGATCTGCATAGCTACCTGCCCGGAGACCTACTTGTCAAAGCGGACCGCATGGCGATGGCGGCCTCCATCGAACCGCGCTCGCCGTTTCTGGATCACAAAATGATCGAGTGGTCCGCGCGAGTACCAGACCAGTTCAAGGTTCGCGGCAGGAGCGGGAAATATCTGCTGAAAAAAGCGTTCGCGAATTATCTTCCCGAGAACGTTCGCAAACATCGTAAGCAGGGATTCGGGATCCCGGTCAGCGCCTGGTTCCGTGGACCGTTATATGATTGGTCGAAGGAATTATTGGTGTCGAATCGCTTGAATCAATGGTTTGACAAAAGGGTGATGACCTCCATGCTCGAGGAACACCGCGCCGGACGCGTGGATCACGGCAAACGCCTTTACGCATTGTCCATGCTGGCGTTGTGGAGGAAAGGTTAATTGTGTTCAAGTTTGGAGAGAACTGGGCTTCCTTTTCAAAGAACATTGATGAAGAGAGAATTAATGAAGCAATGCAGTCACTGAAAAAACTGTTTGGTGAAGATATGGTAGCCAGTAAGTCCTTTCTCGATATTGGTTCCGGGAGCGGCTTGTTCTCGATCGCCGCACTCCGGCTCGGCGCGCGTCCTGTGCTCGGGTTGGATGTGGATCCTCTTTCGGTTGCCACCTCCCAAAATAATGCGGCCCAGTGGCTAAAAGATTTATCCTGGATCTCGTTCCGCCAACGCTCTGTATTAGACACCCCTCAGATGAACTCTTTGGGGTTATTTGATATCGTTTATTCCTGGGGAGTGCTGCACCATACCGGCAACATGAAACTGGCCTTGCAGAATGCTGGGCAGCGTGTCTCTCCCGGCGGTATGTTCATGATCGCGATCTACAACAGGCACTGGTCTTCCTCTGCCTGGAAATTTATCAAGTGGCTTTACAACCGCGTGGGTACGATTGGGCAGAAACTCTTAATATGGATACTTATACCGGTTATTTTTCTTGCCAAATGGCTTGTTACGTTCAAGAACCCGCTCAGGATGCAGCGCGGGATGGACTTCATGCATAACATTGTCGATTGGGTCGGCGGCTATCCTTATGAGTACGCCAGCATCAACGAGATGACCGCGATCCTCGAGAACAACGGGTTCAGGATCCTTGATGTGTTTCCCGCCAAGGTGCCCACAGGATGCAATGAATTCGTTTGCAGGAAAAACAAATAATCACGATTGGAAGGATAAATATGGATCAAAAGAAAACAGTTCTGGTGACAGGTGGAAACGGTTTTATCGGCACGAATATGGTGCGATTGCTGGTCGAAAGTGGTGACTATCGCGTGGTGAATCTGGATGCGCTGACGTATGCTGCCAATCCGCTCTCCCTGGCGGACCTGGAGGGCCATCCGGACTATGAGTTTGTAAAAGGAAATATTACGGACCGCCATCTGGTCTCCTCCCTGTTCGAGAAATATCAGCCTGTGGGCGTGTTTCACCTCGCGGCCGAGTCGCATGTGGATCGCTCCATTGTCAGTGCGGATGATTTTGTGCAAACGAATGTGGTCGGAACGTATACATTGCTCGAAGCCGCACGTTCCTACTGGAGTTCGCTGCCCGATAAGTTGAAACAGGAATTTTGCTTCCTGCACATCTCCACAGATGAGGTGTTCGGTTCCCTAGGGGCAGATGGATATTTTTCAGAAGAAACGCCCTACGCACCCAAAAATCCATATTCCGCCTCGAAAGCTGCCAGCGATCATTTTGTGCGCGCCTTCCACCACACCTATGGATTGCCGACCATCATTACCAACTGTTCCAATAACTACGGTCCCTACCAGTTCCCTGAAAAGGTGATTCCGCTGATGATCCTGAACGCGCTGTCTGGCAAGCCTCTGCCTGTCTATGGAGATGGGTCGAATGTGCGCGATTGGATCTACGTAGAAGATCACTGCAAGGCGGTGAAGCTGGTTTTTGAGAAGGGCAAGCCAGGCGAAGTCTATGCAGTGGGTGCGGAAAATGAGCAGCAGAATATCAACCTGGTCAATCAGGTATGCAGTATTTTGGATGAGATCGCGCCATCCGTGGAGATTCCCCAGTTGCGCGAGCAGGGACTAAAGCGCTATTCTGAGTTGATCAACTTTGTCGAAGACCGTCCGGGGCACGATCACCGCTATGCGATCGATCCGTCGAAGATCACGCGTGAGCTGGGCTGGCAGCCGGAAGTGGGGTTTGAAACGGGTTTACGTCAAACCATCGAATGGTACCTCTCCAACCCCAAATGGGTGGACCAGGCAAGCGGCGGTTCGTATGGCGAATGGATCGAAAAGAATTACGCTTCGCGCGGGGATGCAAAGAAGGAGTCGGAATGAAGGGAATTATCTTGGCGGGCGGCAAAGGGACGCGCCTTTACCCGCTGACGATCGCCACCAGCAAGCAGATGCTACCGGTCTACGACAAGCCGATGGTGTACTATCCGCTATCGATGCTGATGCTGACAGGAATCCGCGAAATCCTGATCATCTCAACGCCAGATGCCCTGCCCGGTTTCAGAGAGCTGTTGAAGGATGGTTCCCAGTGGGGGATCAGCTTTGAATATGCCGAACAGGCAGAGCCGCGCGGCCTGGCAGATGCATTTTTAGTGGGGCGTAACTTCATAGGTGATAGCCCGGTTTGCCTGATCCTGGGCGATAACATCCTGTACGGTCAGGGGATCATCTCATTGCTGCAGGCATGTGCCTCCCTAAAGGAGGGTGCGGTCATTTTTGGATACAAGGTCAATGATCCTCACCGTTATGGTGTTGTCGAATTCGATCAGGAAGGCAAAGTGTTGAGCCTGGAGGAAAAACCTGCCAACCCCAGGTCCAGCTACGCGGTGCCGGGAATTTATTTTTACGATAATCAGGTGGTAAGGATTGCCGAGACGCTTAAACCCTCGCCTCGCGGGGAGATCGAGATCACCGATCTTAATCGAGTCTATTTGCAAAAAGGCTGGCTGAAAGCCAAAATATTCGGTCGCGGCGTTGCCTGGCTCGATGCCGGCACGCACGAGTCGCTGCTGCAAGCCGCCTCCTTTATTCAGACGATCCAGGAGAGGCAGGGGCTGATGATCTCCTGCCCGGAAGAGATCGCCTATCAAATGGGTTATATCTCAAAGGAACAATTATGTGAGCTGGGCAGGGAGCTGGCCGGGAATTCCTATGGGGAGTATCTGCTGGGGCTGGCGAATCAAAGTGAAGTGTGATGGACGAAGAGAAGATCTTCAATCGGGTAATCCTACATTTCCAACTCGATCGGATCTTATAAACTCAAATGGCTGACAACACACTGCAGATATTGATCGTGATTTCAAAAATGGGGAAAGGCGGTGCACAAAGAATTGTTCTGGATCTGGCAAACGGATTGGTTGCGCAGGGGTCAAAAGTGGATCTGCTCATCTTCTTTCGGACTCCGCAGGATGCAACGGTCCTCACCGAATTGGACCCGCGCGTCAACTTATTGAATATTTTCAATGTCTCTCTGGACTCAGATCATCAAAACCAGTTCGGAAAGGTTTTACTGGTGATCATGCTGCCTCTTCTTGCCTTTTGGTGGGGGATCCAAGGCAGGTTGAAAAAATATCATATTGTGCACAGCAATCTTCTGCTTGCTTCGTTTTTTTCATGGTTTGCTTATACGGTTCAAAAACTCTTTAAATGGTCGGGTCCCAAATATGTGGAAACATTTCATGCTGACCTGATTGCCCTGTCACGATGGGAGCAAACATTTTATTGGTTTTTGTGGAAGAAAAGGGATGCCCTGGTCACAGAACTGAGAAGGAAGGACCTTCAGATCGTTCAAAACAAGCTGCCGCACGTCCGGGTACGCTATATTCCCTTTGGTATTTTCCCTCTCACCCGCCCGCAGCCGGAAGCAATTAAGCAATATAAGAAGCGATATTTGATCAGTGAAGCGCCGGTCATTCTAAGCATAACACGACTGAATAACCGCGAAAAAAGAGTCGCTACTCTGGTGGACGCCATCGCGGACTTTCGGCAGATCCATCAAGGTGAATTTGTATACCTGATTGTCGGAGATGGTCCTGACAGGGTAAGTATCCAGGAAAGAGTAAGGCGTTTAGGGCTTGCGGATGTTGTCAGATTTACAGGGTATTCAGATGACATCAGTATCCCCTGCGCTCTCGCGGAAGCGTTTCTGATTACCGGCATGGAGGATTTGCTGGGAGTAGCCGGGCTGCAGGCTGCCTCTCTGGGTGTTCCCATTGTGTCCTATCAAATCGACCCGATGTGGGAAAACCACGACCCGATATTTTTTAATTCCAATTCCATCCATGAACTTGCTGTGGAACTGGACAGGCTCCTTACCGATAAAAATCATCATGAAAAATCGTCCAGTCATTCCTCCGCGATGGTGCGTTCGAAATTCTCGGTGAGTGAAATGGTGCACTCTTATTTGAATCTTTATAAGGATATGGCAGCAACATCAATCATTGAAGAAGATAGTATGGATGATCAACAACCCGAAGATCAGGAGAAAAATATCCCCGCGCGACTTAAGTAATCGTTTGCTGTCCTTAGGTCATGTACCCACTTTCTGCGATTTCTTTAGAGAATCTGCACGTTGATGAAATTTCTCTTCTGATCGGAAAAATATGAATTCCACACCGAAGCGTACTTCCTCTACATTTTGGAATATTCTTAAGACCATCCTCGCCATTTTTCTGGTTATCTTTGTCATTTCAAGAACGGACCTTTCCAGTCTGTGGCACTCGCTGAAAACCGCGTCGGTTTTCTGGCTGGGAATCGCGGTCATCATATTTTTGTTTTTGACACTTCTAAAAGCGCTCCAGTATTACGTTCTGTTTCGTAACAGGTTAAGCTATCCTCAAGTGCTTAATGTGGTCATATTGCAGAATGCGGTATCCAATTATCTTGCCTCCAGCGCAGGGATTGCCTCATATTTGACGCTTTTCAAAGCGGAACACGGGGTGAAAATCAGCCGCTCTGTCCTCATATTCCTACTGACAAAAATTGGCGATCTAACCGCGATCTGGCTGGGGCTCGTGATCTCAAGCAGCCTGGTCTGGTCTCAGATCGGCATTCTTCACATCCCGATCTTGGTTTTGTTGATAGGCATTGGCGTTGTTCTACTGCTCTTTGTTCTCACGGTTCTGTTCCGCCAGAGATTCGTTTCAATGTTGAGTAGAATTCTGAGCTGGCTGAAAATATCGAGGCTTGGGCTTGTCGAAAAAGGGATGCAGTACTTTCAAGGCCTGGCTGACATGGAGCAGAACAAGATCCTGACAACATTTGGGCTGTTGCTGCTTTATTCCTTTGTTTACCTGGCCGTGACGATCGCTTATGCCTACGCAAACCTGGCAGTATTTCATTTACAGCCTAATATTGTTGCTGTCCTATTTGTGACTCTCCTGATCCAGTTGGTCTCCTACTTTCCCGTAACGGTGTTCGGCGGACTTGGGGTGACGGAAACAAGCGCATTATATTTTTGGAGCTTCTTTGCGCTCCTCAGAATCTACTGGCTTCGGCGCTGATTGGCAGTCGGATCGTTTTTTACGTGGTCAATTTGATTCCGTTGATATACTTGCCCGTGTATTCAGCGTTTCTCAATCCAAAAGAACAAGCGCAAAATGGACAATAAAAACTACGCTATCCTGATGTCCCTCGCGCTGGCCGGGGCGATGATCGGGATCCGGTCTGAACTTTCTTCGCTCTGGACGGTGGAACAGAACTGGGCAAGGCTGCTTTCTCCCGCGGGGATTGCCGGCTTGAGCCTTTACCTTCTGCTTTTATTTTTGGGCCTATCTGTTCTGATCACGGGTGCATGGCGCATTGAGGCGCTCAACCGTAGGGCGCGCCAGTTCAGGGTTTCACCTGCTTTCCGCTGGCTGGCGGTGACTGGGCTTCTCGTCGTCTTTACGTATATCCATCTTTTTTCTGTCTGGCAGCCTATCCTCACAGAACCCTGGACCCAATTCCTGTTTTCAATGGGGTTTGCTCAGGTCCTTTTATTTGTGATCGCGCCGCAGCGTGAGCAGCGATTGAGCGGCAGTGAAGCGGCATTGACCTTGGGCCTGTTTCTGTATCCGCGGGTCATTCAGGAGATGCGCGCCCTGTTCGCAAATGCGATGATATACCGGGCTGCCACTGCAGCCGGATTTGCCCTTATCCTTGGTCTCGTTTCTGCTTTGTATTCAACGTATGGAGAAAAAATACGCTTCACGCTGGTCACATGGCGGGAACGGCTGGGTTCGTTGCGATTTCTTATGATTGTGTTGTTAGGTCTCACCCCGATCATTCATCGCTATCTCATCCGACCGGAAACGTATATTCTGTACGATGACATTCGCTTTGCCGTCTTCGTGGTTGTCGTTTGGCTGGCGGCATATCTTGGTTTAACGGGATCAAATCAACTCGTCTCGCGTGAAGCGCTTGGGTTAAGCCTGGGAGTGCTGCTGTTTACGTCCTTTTTGGCACGCTCCTCCCTCTTCATCATTGATTATCCCTTTACACTTTACTGGTCTGAAGGCAATCGTTTCTACGATTACTCTCTGGTATTCGGGCAGTCGCTGTATAACTATGAGGGACATATTGTCAACCCCTATACCTCTCCCGGTCGTTATGGGTTGTGGGGCGCTCTGTTCCTCTGGAATGGTCTGCCGATCTGGGCACACCGTCTCTGGAATTTGATCCTGCAAACAGTGCCCGTATTGATATTTTCCGCATTGCTCACCCGGAAGTTAACCCCGCCCACACTTCGGTATGGGGTGTTGATCTGGATCACCTTGTTTTTGACGGCACTTGCCCCGCTCCATCCACCCTTCATCCTTGCCTCCGCCATTGTGGTCTTATTCGCCTTTGACGAGTCTCTTCTCAAACGAGGCATCTCGCTCGCCGTTGCAGGCTTTTACGTCAGCCTCACCCGCTGGACGTGGGCGTTTGCGCCGGCGGCGATGGGTGCGCTGATCGATCTGCTGTTGTACTACCCGCGACGCACAGGTCCGTTGTGGCGCCGGTTGTTGCCTTCCGTGATCCTGGTGGGCATCAGCTTGATCGCCGCCTTGTTCCTGAGCCTGGAATCATACTTTTCTCTTGCCCAGGGCGAATTGATGACATCCAGCCAGCCTTTGCTCTGGTATCGCCTCCTGCCCAACGATACGCTTGGTCCGGGCGTGCTCTTTCTGGCATTGCGGTATACGCTGCCTTTGCTGATCCTGCTGGCCTGGTGGATGATCTCTCACCGCTGGCGGTTGGATTGGATTCAAAAGCTGGCCATCTGGGGCGCGTTGACCGGGTTCTTTGCGGTTGGACTGGTAATCAGTACAAAGATCGGCGGCGGCGGGGACTTGCACAACCTGGATATGTACCTGGTTACTTTGCTTGTGATCATGGTGTTGGGGTTGATGTCGCTGGCTGCAAACGTGGAAAGAGTACCATGGCCCGCCTGGTCCGTAGCACTGGTCAGCTTCTTGATCTTCTGGGTTGTTTATCCGTTCACTCCTGTACATCCCAGCTCTGACTATCATCCCTGGCTGAACCTCCCTGATGAGAACCGGATCGCGGAGGCGCTTTCCACGACACGGGATGAGGTTACGAAATTTGCTGCCGCCGGCGAGGTGCTTTTCATGGACCAACGGCAGCTGCTGACGTTTGGATATATCCCTGCGATTTCCTTTATCCCTGAATACGAAAAAAAATATATGATGGATCAAGCCATGGGAAGTAATGCTGGGTACTTCCAGTCCTATTATCAGGACCTTGCCAGACAGCGTTTTGCTTTGATCGTCACGGAGCCTTTGCGAACGCGTCGCCGGGAAGATCTCGGGGGCCCGTTCTCGGAGGAAAATGATGCCTGGGTGTTGTGGGTTTCCAACCCGACCCTGTGCTTTTATGAACCGGTTTATATAGCCACCGAGGTGAATGTGGAACTGCTCGTCCCCAGACAAAACCCGCTTGGGTGCGAAGAGTACCTCAAGTGACCATCCTGGAGAAACGATTTTGAACCTGCCTTATCTGATTCCGCGCTTGATCCGTCATTTTATGCCTGAAAAGCTGGTGCGGACGCTGCTCTTGCGGAGTGTCATTATTCGTCCCGGTTTGGAGACCGGCAATCCAGCCGCGGCGATCCAACGCTACGTGGAGGTCCTCTCCAGACATGGATTTTCCTTCAAAGGGAAGCGCGTCCTGATCTTCGGCTACGGCGGACGGTTTGACATAGGGCTTGGGATCTTGAAGGAGAGCGCCGCGCACGTGATCCTTAGTGACAGGTACGCGCCGGCCGATAATGCTCATAACCAGCGAATGTTCGCAGCCGAGGAAAAATACTTCACGGTCGAGAACGAGGGACTTCGCCCGCGTCCGGAATGGATGACCCTCTCGATGTCAGACATCCGTGAGGCGCAGGCATCCGGGGAGATCGGACCGGTGGATATTGTGATCAGCAGCTCGGTCTACGAGCATTTGGATGATGTGGAGGGGATCACGCGCGCCCTGGCAGGGTTGATGAAACCGGATGGCATCCAGATCCATTACGTGGACCTGCGGGATCATTTTTTCAAATATCCGTTTGAGATGCTGCGCTTTTCAGAAGGGACCTGGCGCCGCTGGCTGAACCCCTCCAGCAATCACAACCGTTATCGCTTATGGGATTACCGCCGCGCCTTCACAGCCTGCTTTGCACAGGTGGAGATTGAAATTTTATCCCATGAAGAGGCTGCATTTCGCAAGGTGCGGCCTCATTTACGTCCTGAATTTGTCAGCGGCAATATGGAGGAAGATGCCGTTGGGTTGATCCAGGTGGTAGCTTCAAAATCTTTGATGGTCTAAGGGAACATGTATCTTTTTAGTGAGCTTCAGATTGTTCCCCTGCTCTTGTTATTTTTGCTGTGGGGCGTTGGCGGGTGGTTATTGACCCTGCGCTGGTTTGACCTGGAACCACATGAACGCGGCTTTATCGGGTTCGCGCTCGGGCTGGTCATCGCAAACTGGTTTGGGAATTTCCTCGCGCGCATCCTGCCGATGCCGACAGCCTTCTGGGTCGCCGCGCTTTTGACCGTGGCATTGGGAATTCTTTCCGCGCTGCCCCTGAAACGGGAGTTCTTCCCATCACGCCTTAACTTCCAATGGGGAAACTGGCTGCTGTTTGCCATGTCCGTCATTATTTTTACGTTGATCGGCCGCGGGCTGGGAATGCTGGACGACTTTCAAAACCTGCCAGTCGCCTCCCTGATGGCAACAGGCGATATTCCGCCTCATTTCCCGGGCAGTCCCGAGACGCGTTTTGGG